>Ga0134126_10009321_pt1 | contig 12367 bp, 8 predicted proteins | sample KB31752_FD_96881 | JGI IMG/M metagenome (GOLD analysis project Ga0134126, IMG submission 96881) | Terrestrial soil microbial communities with excess Nitrogen fertilizer from Kellogg Biological Station, Michigan, USA - KB3-175-2 | ecosystem: Environmental > Terrestrial > Soil > Unclassified ...
CGATCGCGATGGTGAACACCACAATCGCAAGCAACTGATGCGCGAATGACAGCGTGATCGGCGCCTGGTTCATCAACGTCGCGACGCCGAGCGCCGCCTGCAAAGTGACAGCGCCGGCGAGGACTATCGCGCCAACTGCGCCGCGTCTGCCTTGCCGCGCATCGATCGCGTGCAGGCCGGCAAACATCCAGATCGCGTAAGCCAGCATGCGGTGGTCGAACTGAACGGTGAGCGTGTTCTCGAACAGATTGCGCCAAGCCGGCGCGATAAACCAGAGTCGTGACGCATCCGGAACAAAGGAGCCATCGATCAGCGGCCAGGTATTGAACACCAGTCCGGCGTGAAGCCCGGCTACCAGCGCGCCGAGATAAATTTGAGCCAGCAGCAGCCCCGCGATCGTCAGCGCCGCGACGCGCAGCCGTTTCGGCGCGTCGCTGCGCGCCAGCGGCGTCAATTGCTGCGCGGTCCACACGATGGCGGCATAGATCGCGCAGGCGAGCGTCAAATGAAACGCCAGCCGGTATTGCGATACGCTGACGCGCGCACCCGACAGGCCCGAGGAGACCATCCACCAGCCGACCGCACCGAGTAGCGCGCCGCCGCCGAATATCGCCCACAGCCGCCCGCGCAACCGGCCCGGAACCCAGCCACGCGCGAGAAAAAACAAAAACGGCAACAGGAATACCGCGCCGGTGGTTCGCGCCACCAACCGGTGGGTCCATTCCCACCAATAGATCGTCTTGAACGCGCCGAGGCTCATGCCGCGGTTAAGTTCGCGGTATTGCGGGATGGCTTGGTATTTCTCGAATTCAGCCTGCCAGGCGCTCTCGCTCAGCGGCGGCAGCACGCCGGAAACCGGCTGCCATTCCACGATCGACAGGCCGGATTGGGTGAGCCGTGTTGCGCCGCCGATCACCAGTGTGAGAAAAATCATCGCGGCGGCGGCAATAAGCCACAGCCGCACCGCGCGCACTTGAAGCTCCGGAACCGAACGCTGATCGTGCATGGAATGCTTGCTTGAGAAAACCGCGCGGACCATATAGTCATGCGCGCTTTCCCGCAAATGGCGAACCAACACACCATCCATGCCCGTCCGTATCCGCAAGCTGATCGGTACCATCGCCTTGCTCGTGCTGGTGTCGGTATGGGCCTTGCTCGCCATGACGCTGGCGCAATCGGCGCTTACCGACATCAACGGACTCGTCGCGACAATCTTTTACGTTGTGGCTGGGTTGGGATGGGTGCTGCCGGCGATGCCGATCATCAGTTGGATGTCTCGGCCCGACGACGCGAAGGAAAACGCTAAGCCGCGTTGACGCGGCGGAAGCCGTTCCACATTGCGGTAGCGGCGCCCGACATCAGAACCTTCAGATAGCGCTGCTGCTGGAAATCGCCATTGACCGAAATGCGCGGCAGCGCGGTCAAGTGATCGCGGTGCGCCTTGAACAGCACGCCGGGCCGCGTCGTCACCGCGGTCTTAAAACCCAGCTCGGCGGCAATGCGAAATTCGCGCGCGCCAGCCGACGTCGGATCGCCGACAGGATAAGCGAGGTGCTCCGGCCGCTGGCCGAGCGCGGCGTCCAGCACCGCACGGCTCATTTCCATTTCGGCGCGCACCGCGGCATCATCCGCTATTTTTCTGAGCATCATGTGATTGACGGTGTGGGCGCCTATAGTGACCAGCGGATCGGCGGCAAGATCGATGATTTCCTGCCAGTCCATGCAAAGATCGCGGCAGAACGATGCGGTGTCGACGCGGTGGCGGGCGGCGAGGTCGCGTACGACCTGCCGCAATTCGTCCTCGGTCTTCATGCCGCGCAGATAACCGTAGATTTTATCGTACAGCTGGCGTTTTTCCTGCACGCTGCCGCACTCGAAAATCCGGTCCTTGCCGTCGATCACCATGCCGATGCGACTGTTCCGCGCGATCACCGCCTCGAGCGCGACCCACCATAATTCGCCGAGCCGGTCCGGAAAGCTGGTCGGGATATAGAGCGCGAATGGCAGTTCGTATTTTTTCAGCAGCGGATAGGCCCAGCGCATCAGATCCTTGTACCCGTCGTCGAAGGTAATGCAGACGAAGCGGTGCTTAAAGTCGCCGCCGATGTAGCGGCGGTACATCTCGTCGAGCGAGATCACGTCGATACGCTCGCGCTTGAGACGCTTGAGCAGTCCTTCCAGAAACAGCGGCGTAATTTCCAGCAGATGGTTCGGCTGAAACGCGTCTGGGCGCGGCGGACGCACATGATGCAGCGTCAGGATGGCGCCGACGCCGCCGACCAGCGGGCGCATGACATGATGCATTCCGCTGAAATAGAGCGTCTCCAGCCCGGTCCGGATGATGGTTTGTTTCATTCCGGCCACGTCATTTCTTTCCGGGCGAGCCGCCGATGGCCGTACCGCAACGACGGCTCAGGCGGCGGCGGCTTGCGGCATACCGACCATCAGCGTCACGTCGGTAAATCCCGCCATCATCAACCGCTCGCGCGCAGCTCGTATCGCCGGATTGGCCGGATCGGCCGCCACCAACACCGCACGCGCGGCAAGCGGCGCAAACCGCTCGATTGCGATATCGGCAACGGATCCGACATCGATCACCACGTGATCGTAGCTGGCCACCAACGCCTCAACCATTGTTGCCAGCATCGGCGAGGCCGCCAGCACGGGACCGTCGTTCCCGACATGGCCGGTCGCAACCAGGTGCGCAGGCGAATACTGGTCGCGCGTGATGATGTCGCCGAATGAGGCGGTGCCACGCACAAGCTCAGCAACGCCGGGCGCCTTGGGGTCGCTCGAAATAATCGACACGTTGGGCGCGCCGAAGGCCAGATCGACCAGCACCACATTCGCTTCTTTTGCCAGTGCGCGGGCGAGTAAAATCGCCGCATAAGTCGCACCGGCATTGTGTGTGGCACCTATTACCGCGACGCGGCGGCCAGCATCGCCCGTTTGCCGCAGACTACGCGCGATCTGCTCCACCGTGTTGAGCGTCATCGGCGCCGACGCCATGGCCTCGGCGGACACCGTCGACGGCATCAAAGGTGGCGACGAGATGTGCGACATCGTCGGCGCGGCCACCGCAGGAGTTGCGTAGCCCGCCGGCGCATAGCTGTATTCATGTGGCGACGGCTGCTCCAGCAGCGTACCCGTCACGGTGAAGCCGGCCATCAGGGCGAAGGCGGCGAAGGCGGCGATTAGCACGGTCGGCAGTTTTTTCGGAAAATCAGGCTTGATCGCCGGGCTAGCGCGCGAAATGATACGCGCTTCCGGCGGTGCGGCGTTGATGTTGTCGCGCGCGGTCGCCTCGCGATATTTGGCTAGATACGACTCGAGCAGATCACGCTCAGTCTTGGCTTCGCGTTCGAGCGCGCGCAGTTGCACGTCCTGCTCGTTGGTCTGCGAGGCGAGTTTCTTGACCGTGTCAAGGCTGGCGGTGATCGTCTCTAGCCGATCGCCGGCGACTTTGGCGTCGTTATCGAGCTGGCGCGCCAGGCGTTCGCCTTCGGTGCGCATCTCACGCTCGACTTCGGCGATCTGCGCCTTCAGTTCCTTGATACGCGGATGCTGGTCGAGCAAGGTGGTGGATTGTTCGGCCAGCTGCGAGCGCAATGCGTTGCGCTGCTCGATCAGCCGGCGCATTGAATCCGAATTGGCGATGTCGGAGGATTCGATTGGCTTACCCGAGCGGATGACCTCGCGTAGTTGCCGTGCCCTCGCCTCCAGATCAGCTTTCTGGCCGCGCGCCGCCGAAATCTGCGAGTTGATCTCGGTAAGCTGCTGGTTGGGCAACGAAGTATTATTGGTGCCGACGAACAGATTGGATCTGGCGCGATACTGCTCGACCTTGGCTTCGGCGTCCGCCACCTTGGTACGCAAATTGGCGATCTCGCCCGCCAGCCAGTCGCCGGCGGCGCGGGTCTGGTCCTGCTTCGAAGACTGCTGCATCTTTAAATAAGTCTCGGCGACCGTGTTGGCAACACTGGCAGCGAGATCTGGATTGGCGGAATCGAAGTCGATAGCGATCACGCGGGATTTTTCCACCGCGTAGACGTTGAGACGGTTGTAATAGGATTCGAGCGTGCGTTCCTCCGGCGACAAGGTACTCGGATCGCGGCCGATGCCGACCAGACCGAGAAGCGATTTGAGCCACGACGAGCCGCCGAGCGCAGGGTCGAATTCCGGCTGCTCTGCGAGCTTGCTGCTCTTGATCACCTGGCGCGCCAGATCGCGCGACAAGACGAGCTGGATCTGGCTGGTCACCGCTTCAGGATCAATCGTGTTGCGGTCGCCACCGTTTTTATCGGCCTCGGCGCGTAAAAATACGTTTTCGCGCCCCTCCAACAGCAACCGCGATTCAGAGCGGTAACGCGGGGTCATAGAATTGACGACGGCGAATGCCGCAATGGCCGTCAGCAGCGTGACGCCGAGAATTTTGGCCTTCTTAGCCCACAACACGCGGCCCAAACCGCGCAAATCTGGCTCGCCACTGGCGGTAACCGGTGCTACGACGGGCGTCGGCGTCGGAGTGATGACTTTCGACTTTTTACGGAACAACATTCACGACTCCAAACGCACAGCACCGCCGCATTGGTGGCGATCACAACCCATTATGGTTTCTTCCACGTTAATTTCCCGCGAAACGTCCAGAAGTCAGGTTTTGTTAACCATCCCGCCTCCCTAATCCCTCTGCCTGTCCCATGACGCGCGGCGGATTCGTTTGATGCGGGAAGTTCTATTTTTTGTTGGTCATCGCGGTTGCGCCCGGCGATGCCGTCTCGTGAAGGGGCCGTGGTCCTAATTCGATGCAGCCACTAAATATCCTGCATGTGTTCCGCGCGCCGGTCGGCGGGTTGTTTCGTCATGTGCTCGATTTGACACGCGAACAAATGGCGCGCGGACACCGAGTCGGACTGATCGCCGATCTGCGCACCGGCGGAGCGCGTGCCGCAGACATATTTGACAAAATCGAACCCTCGCTCGCGCTCGGGCTCAGCCGCGTCGCGATGCAACGGCAACCGGCTGCCAGCGACGTCTTCGTGCTCGCCCATGTCATGCGCCGCGTCGCACAGGTGAAAGCCGACGTGGTGCACGGGCATGGCGCAAAAGGCGGCGCCTATGCCCGTCTCGTCTTCGCCAACAAACGCGCGCTGCGCGCCTACACGCCCCATGGCGGCAGTCTTTTGTTCGGCCACGACACGCTGGCCGGAAAAGTTTATCTGACCGCCGAGCGTCTGCTGATGTTGCGCGGGGATCTATTTTTGTTCGAGAGCGCCTTTAGCGCCGATATGTTCCGCAACAAGATCGGCAGCCCGCATGGCCTTGTACGCATTGTCCACAATGGCGTATCGCGCGCGGAATTCGAACCGGTGGTGACGCGTCCGGACGCAACCGACCTGATGTTTCTTGGCGAATTGAGGTTGCTCAAAGGCGTCGACGTGCTGATCGATGCGGTTGCACAGATGCATCGCCGGGGCAGAAAAGTCACCGCCACGCTGATCGGCGACGGACCCGACAGAGAAGCCTTTCACGCACAGACAGCGCGGCTGGGCTTGAACAGCGTGCTGCATTTCGCGCCGGCAATGCCGGCGCGCGAAGCTTTTGCGCTCGGGCGGATCATGGTCGTTCCGTCGCGGCACGAATCCCTGCCCTACGTGGTGCTGGAGGCGGCTGCCGCCGGCAAGCCGCTAATCGCCACCCATGTGGGCGGGATTCCCGAAATCTACGGTTCCCTCTCAAGTACCTTGGTCCCGCCCGCCGACTCCGCGGCCCTGGCCGGGGCGATCAGCCAGGCTCTCGATAGCCCTGATACTATGCTGGAAACGGCGCACAGGCTGCGGGCGCAGGTGATGGCATCGTTTTCCACCGACCGCATGGTTGATGGAGTCCTTGGCGCCTATCGAACCGCGCTCGGAACTTTGGTTAAAAATGGCCGCCGTTAAGAGTTTTTCGAGCAATCTAATAAGTCTTTTTTGACACTCTTTCCGTAGACATTTCTAGGAATTAAGGACAATCCCTGCCGCTGCTCCGGGGGCTCGCGGACGGCTGATTGCAGGCCTCAGCCATGACCGATACCGACACGCGCCCGTCAAAGAGTGCATCGGGCACCACCACCGCACTGCTTAATCGGCTGCGCACGTCGCCGCGCGCCAAGGCCAAAAAAAGCCGTTCGCTATCGTCGGAAGCTCTGGCCGTGGCTGCGATGCCGGCCCCATCGGCGATCTCGCCGATCGTGCTGGCGGGTTTTGTCCGGATGGCCGAGTTCGCATTAATCGTCATGGTCGGCCTTGCGGTCTTTGCCGTCTATGGTTTGGCGAGCGAAGGCGATTTCTGGCGCTACACGGCCGCGATCTTCGCCATTGCGATCCTGTCGATGTTCGCCTTCCAAACCGCCGACATCTATCAGGTGCAAGCATTCCGCGGCCATGAAAAGCAATATATGCGGCTCGCTTCCGCCTGGTCGGTGGTATTCCTGATCGCGATCAGCGCGTCCTTCTTCGCCAAGGCCGGCGATATGTTCTCGCGCGTCTGGCTTGGCAGCTTCTACGTCGCCGGCCTGATCGCGCTGATGGCGTCGCGCAAACTGTTGTTCCTGTTGGTGCGCAAGTGGACCGGCGAAGGCCACCTGACGCGGCGTACGGTGATCGTTGGCGGCGGAGCGGCCGGCGAGCGCATCATCGAGGCGCTGCAACGCCAGAAGGATTCCGACGTCAAAATCATCGGGCTGTTCGACGATCGTGGCGAAGAGCGCAGCAGCGCGGACTGCGCCGGCGAGCGCAAGCTCGGAGCTGTCGATGACCTGGTCGAATTCGGCCGGCGCACACGCCTCGATCTGGTGGTCTTTTCGCTGCCTATTTCGGCAGAAGACCGCATCCTGCAGATGCTGAAGAAATTATGGGTACTGCCGGTCGACATCCGGCTCGCCGCCCACGCCAATAAGCTGCAATTCCGCCCGCGCTCCTATTCCTATATCGGCAGCGTGCCGGTGTTCGACGTTTTCGATCGCCCGATCGCCGATTGGGACGTCGTCATGAAATGGTTGTTCGACAAATTGATCGGCAGCCTCATGCTCGTGTCCGCGTTGCCGATGATGGCGCTGATTGCAATCGCCATCAAGCTGGAAAGCCGCGGGCCGGTTTTGTTCAGGCAGAAACGCTACGGCTTCAATAATGATCTAATCGAGGTTTACAAATTCCGCTCGATGTATGCCGATGCGACCGACGCCACTGCCAGCAGTCTCGTCACCAAGGACGATCCGCGCGTCACCCGCGTCGGGCGATTCATCCGCAAGACCAGTCTCGACGAGCTGCCGCAGCTGTTCAACGTGGTGCTCAAGGGTAACCTGTCGCTGATCGGCCCGCGCCCACACGCGGTCAATGCCAAGGCCGAAGCGCGGCTCTATGACGAGGCGGTGGACGGCTATTTTGCCCGCCACCGCGTCAAGCCCGGCATCACCGGCTGGGCGCAGATCAACGGCTGGCGCGGCGAAACCAACACGAACGAGAAAATCCAGCAGCGCGTCGAGCACGATCTCTACTACATCGAGAATTGGTCGGTGCTGTTCGATTTCTACATCCTGGCGAAAACGCCGATCGCGCTGCTCAAGACAGAGAATGCGTATTGATCACCACCCAGGACATCGCGACAAGTCCCGCCGCGCCGGCGATGCAGATGCCGCGGGCTCCGGCGGCTGCGCTCAGCGAGCGCCTGCTACTGATGGTGCTGTACATCACGGTGCTGGCTAGCTCGATCGCCTTCATCGAGCCATCGCCGCATGACGGTCTCATGGGCGTGCTGGCGCTCGCCTGTTTCGCCGCCGGCGTACGATTTGATCGCCACCTCGCGCTGCTGTTTCTCCTGCTACTGATCCTAAACGTTGCCGGGCTAATGTCGCTGCTCAACGTGCCAGGGCAGGAACAAACTGTGCAGTATGCCGGCACATCGATCTATCTGGCGGCCGCCGCGATGGTGTTCGCCAGTCTGTTCGCGCACAACACCATGTCGCGCATCATTGCAGTGCGCACGGCCTATGTGTTGACGGCGACCGTCATATCGATTGCCGCCATCGCCGGTTATCTCAACCTGTTCCCGCATGCCCACGATTTGTTCGCGACCTACGACCGCGCGCTCGGCGGGTTCAAGGATCCCAACGTGTTCGGGCCGTTCCTGATCTGGCCGGCGCTGGTCGTGATCGAGCGGATGCTGGCGCGCCGCATCCGCCTGACCGACGTGCTGATCGTCGGCATTCTGTTGCTGGCCTTGCTGCTGAGCTTTTCGCGCGGCGCCTGGTTTCACTTCGCGGTGTCGTGCGTGATTATGATGATACTCGCCTTCGCAACGGCGCCGACCGACGTTGCGCGCCTGCGCATCTTTGCCATGAGCGCAATCGCAGTCGCGGTGTTTGCGGCGCTCGTTATCATCGCGCTGTCGTTCGATTCGATCGGGTCCATGTTCCAGGAACGCGCGCAGTTCATTCAATCTTACGACGTTGGCAGCGGTGGACGCTTCCGTCTGCAGGAGCAGGCACTCGCCGCGCTGCTCGAATATCCCAACGGCATGGGACCGTTCGCGTTCTCCAACACGCACGGCGGAACGCAGCAGCACAATGTCTATCTGCAGGCTTTTCTGGTTTACGGCTGGGCCGGCGGCATGGCCTATCTGACGCTGCTGGCCGCGACAGTTTGGACCGCGCTACGCACGATGTTCGTACGCACGCCGTGGCAGCCTTATCTGATCTGCGCGTTCGCCGCTTTCGTCGGCGAAATGCTCGAAGGCTTTGTCATCGACACCGATCACTGGCGGCATTTCTTTTTATTGCTCGGCATGATCTGGGGCCTTTCGGCGGCGACCTTCCATTACGGCCGCGGCCTTCATGTTCTGGCGCCAACGGCACGGACTTCCCATGTCGGCGCTTGAGTTCACCGCTCGCGAGCCGATACCGGTGCGGCGCAGCGCCTTGCGCCGGTTGTGGCAGCGCCTGCCGCAGAATACGCGCGCACAAATATTATTCGACGTCAGCCGCTTGCTTGCGCCGCTACCTGATTCCAATCCGCGCGGCGGATTTCCACTCGCAATCGCCGGCCTGTTTTCGACCGCCAGCGGTGTCGGCGAAGGCGCGCGGCTTGCTTACGCCGCGCTGGAGGCTGCCGGCTACGCGCCCACCGCGTTCGACTTAAGTCCGGCTTTCGGTCAGACCGAAATGGGCAATGTGGAACGCCGCACCTTGGCGCCCGGATCCGGCAGTCTGATCGTGCATCATAACGGTCCCTACCTGCCACATGCGCTGTGGGCGCTCGGCCGTGCCCGCGTGCGCGGCCGTCGCATCATCGGCTATTGGGCCTGGGAGCTGCCGCGGTTACCGGACGGGTGGCAGGCAAGCTTGCGCTACCTGCATGAAATCTGGGTCCCGAGCACCTTCACCCGCGACGCGGTCGCTGCCGCCACCGACAAGCCGGTGCATGTGGTGCCGCATCCGCTACCCTCGATCGCGGCAACGCCGAACATGCGCGGCAAGCTCGGCTTGCCTTCCGATGCGTTGGTCGTGCTCAATGTTTTTCATCTCGGCTCGGCGTTTAGCCGCAAGAACCCGCTTGCCGCGGTCGCCGCGTTCCGCAAGGCGTTCGGCGACGCAAGCGATCGTGTGCTCGCGATCAAGTTGATCGACAATGGCGCAGGCGGTGCGCGGCGGGAACTTGACGCAGCGATCGCCGGCGCCGGAAACATCCGCTTGATCGAGGGCATGCTGCCGGAAGCCGACATGGCCGGATTGATGGCCGCCGCCGACATCGTGATCTCGCTGCATCGCTCGGAAGGCTTCGGCCTGGTACCGGCGCAGGCTATGGCCCGCGGCAAGCCGGTCATTGCAACCAGTTGGTCCGGCAATCTCGATTTCATGAACAAGAATAATTCGGCGCTGGTGTCCTACTCGCTGATCCCCGTTTATGACCCGGACCGCGCTTTCGACGCCGGCAACCAGAAATGGGCGGATGCCAATGTCGACGAAGCGGCGGACTGGCTGCGCCGCCTCGCCGGCGATGCCGGCCTGCGCGCGCGAATAGGCGCAGCCGCCGCCCGGGACCTCGCGGCGCAGCTCTCGCCCAGGCATTTTGCCACAATGGTCGCGAAACTCATCCAAGCTGGGGAGCGCCGTTGATGTCCGTGCCGCGCATCGCGATCAATGGCCGCTTTCTCACGCAGCGAGCCTCCGGAGTGCAACGCTTCGCCATGGAAGCCATCAAGGCGATCGACGCGCTGCTCGACCGCGACTACGCCGCGCTCAAGGGCCGCATCGAAATTCTCGCACCCGCCAAGTCGCGCGATTTCCCGCTTAGGAACATCCCGCTTCGGCGTGTCGGATTTTCATCCGGTTATGCCTGGGAGCAATTCGAGTTTCCGTTCCATGCCGCCGGCCGCTTGCTGCTCAATTTGTGCATGCTCGGTCCGCTTATGACCAAACGTCAGCTCGTCGTTGTGCATGACGCCACCGTGCGTGCGCTGCCGGGGAATTTTTCGTCGCGCTTCCGCGCGGCTTACGGCTTCCTGCTGCCGCGCCTGTGCCGGCGCGCCAAATTGCCGGTGACGGTCTCCGAATTTTCCCGCCGGGAGATCGGTAAATATTACGGGGCCGACATTGCGCGCATGCTGGTCTGCCACGAGGGCGGCGACCACATTACCGCGGTCGCGGCCGACCCCTCGGTGCTGCAGCGCCTCAACCTTGTCGGACGCAAATTCTTCCTCGGCGTCGGCGTCGATTCCGCCAACAAGAACATCGCCACCGTCGTTGCGGCCTTTCATAAAGCAAAGCTCGGCGACACGGCGCTGGTTCTGACCGGCGCCAAAGATCCGAAAGTTTTCGGTCAGATCGACGATATCCAATCCGACAACGTGCGCATGGTCGGCTTCGTTTCCGACAGCGACCTGCGTACCTTGTACGAGCACGCACTCGCGCTTGTATTCCCCTCGTTCTACGAAGGCTTCGGCCTGCCGCCGCTCGAAGCCATGACTTGCGGCTGTCCGGTCATCATCAGCGAACAGCCGGCGCTGCTCGAAGTGTGCGGCGATGCAGCCTTGCATAGCCGCGCCGATGATACCGCCACGATCACGCAGCATATGCGTGCGCTTCACGCCGATGCCGGATTGCGCGCACGGCTCAAGGTGGCCGGCCAGCAACGCGCACAGCGTTTCACGTGGCAAGCGACCGCGCGGATTTTGCTCGATCACTGCCTCACGCTCGACGCAAAGCAGGCGGCCTGACATGAAAAAACGCCTGATCTCGATCCCGTTCTTCCTGTTGCGCACCACTACCGCCGGCGCCGCGCTGGTCACCGGCCTGCTGCAGACATACGTCTTCGCGCACGTCCTGAGCCCGCAGCGGTTTTCGATTTTTATTCTGGTCGCCGCCTTCGGCTATTCGCTGTGGCTGATTGACTTCGGCATCGTCAAGATCCTGTTCGTGCGGCTGCGGGCGCGCTTTCTCGAAGGCGACCGAAGCAACGCGGTCGCCGGCCACGCAACCGCGGTCGTGTTGTTCTATCTCGGTCTGGTGAGCGCTGGCGCCCTGCTCTGTTTCATTTTCATGGCGACGCAGACGTCCAATTCGATATGGGAGGCGGCCGAGTTTGGCATGTTCTTCTGGTTCGTAGCACTCAATTTAGTTTGGTTCGCGCTGCGGAATATTTCGATCGCGGTCGATGAATACGTGCTGTTCGAGGTGCTCGAAACCGTGCGGCGCACCGGCTACTTCATCGGGCTGGCCGCCGTGCTGCTTGGATTGCCGCTAATCGTCATGTTTATCGCGCTCAACCTGCTCTGGGCCGCGGTGATGACGGTCTGCGCGAGACGCATGATCGCACGCGGCGCCCTGCGGCCACACATCGGCGGCCTTGTCGCTGATTTCTTATCGTTTTTCCGCGCCAACAAGGCCCAGCTCATTCGCAGCGGCACCTATGCTGCCAGCGAAATTTATGTCGGCAACTACCCTTATCTCATCGTGCCGATGCTGTTCGGGCTCGGCGCGCCGCCCATCATCCTCGACACCACTTTCAAGGTGTATCGCGGCGGCGCGACCATCTTCGGCGCGGTCTGCGACATTCTGGTGCCGCGCCAGACCAGCGCACTGGCCGAGCGCGATGGACCGACGCTGGTACGGGCGACACTGACGGCGGCCGCGCTGTGCAGCATCCCGGCGGTCATCGCCTGCTTGATTCTTGTCTTTGGCGCCGACAAGTTATTCGCTTTCCTGCTCGGGAAGGCCGCCACTATGCCGCCGGCGACCACGCCGATCCTGATCGTGCTTCTGATCGCGAACCTGACGCAGATGGTCACCCACAGCGTGTTGGTGCACAACGGCTACTTCCGGGAAGTCGCGCGC
>Ga0134126_10009323_pt1 | contig 12367 bp, 10 predicted proteins | sample KB31752_FD_96881 | JGI IMG/M metagenome (GOLD analysis project Ga0134126, IMG submission 96881) | Terrestrial soil microbial communities with excess Nitrogen fertilizer from Kellogg Biological Station, Michigan, USA - KB3-175-2 | ecosystem: Environmental > Terrestrial > Soil > Unclassified ...
GTCTTGCTATCACGGCTCCAGTGAAGACCTTCTTCGTACGCCTGGTTGTGTGTTAGTTGTCGTGGAGTCGCTCCATTCTCATCTGCCACAACGGAAAAAATCTCATAGTCCGCCGGATTTTCCTGCCGATTCAGGAGCGATCGACTTTCGAAGGCCAGCAAGCTGCCATCAGGCGCAGCGACAAGTTCTGTGATTGCCAGGGGGAACTGCACGACTACGGTCGCATCGGCTGGCAATTGCGGTTTCTTGTCAGCATCTGGCTTCGCTTCACTGTCAGAAGCCATCAGCAACCGGGGCTGCGGAATCGCAGCGGCAATCGGCACTCGCAGGATGTCATCGCCGCGCCGCTGGTCACGCCAGCGCACAGTATCCTTCCACGCCTTTTTCTCCGCAGTCTTGGCGTCTTCAGAAATCGGCCGCTGTGTCGCGACAAATATAGCCTGGCCATCGCCCGACCAGGTGAACGCGTCTACGCTCAATGGCTCCTTATAGAGAGGAAACGCGCCGCCTCCATGCGCCGGCAGAATCCACACGCGCTTAACGGCGTCCTTGGCGGTTTCTCCTTCCGCAATCAAGGGCCGGTTGGAGAGAAAAGAAATGTATTTTCCATCGGGAGAAAAATGTGGGTCGCTGTCATGTCCGGTCGTGGTCAGCGGAGTAATGGAATTGTCTCCGGATCGCCACATCCACAAATCGTCGCGGAAACGATTCCGCTTCCAGTCCGCGCGCTCCGTGCCAATGACAGCCGTATTGCCATCCGGTGCGAGAGCCAGTCCGTGAATTTCGACGAAGCTGAAAAACTCATCCAGGGTGATGCGGGGCTTGACAGGCGGACTCGCGGACCACGCCATCGGGGAACAGGCGAGCGAAGCCAACACCATCAGAAAAAGCACTTGGAAACAAGCAGAAGAGGACGTTCGGCGGCCATTCATAGAGTGGAAAAAATCGTATCATAGTTGGCGTTCGTTGCCGGAAGACTATGTTCCGCCGGCATCGACCGCGACCCTCAACGTGTCCTTTTGCCCGCAAAAAACGCGAGAAATGCCGCGTAAAATTTGCGAAAAAGGAAATGGCCTTTCCTCCGCGGAATCGACTGCAGTTGTTTCCTCGCGAAAGAATATTTCACCTACCCTCCGATTGGCTGGTCGATAGTACCAGCGCGCCAGCAGCGACAAATGCTCACTTAACAGTTCCGGCGACGCTTTTTCAGAACGCGCTTGCGATTCCAAATCATCCATCACCGCCTGCAGCCGCTGTTCCAGTTGGCCTCGGGCCACCTTCGTGCCTGCAGATATCACACCGGAATCCGCCCCCTGGCTCCCCGGAGGAGCTTCCAGCGGCGTCGGCTCCAGCAGCGTGGGATGCGCAAATAACGATGTCGATCCCGCTCGCTCGTTAGGGTGACGCATCCCCTCTACGGAGTAAAATCCCGGGCCAAGAATTCTGCCTGCATGAACCAGATAAATTGCAACGTGCGTGGCCTCCGTGCGCAGCGCACGGTTCGACATTTTCTCCGGCTTTGTCTCAACTGCAAATATCGGCTGCGCGATGGTCGGCTGCAGGATCACTGCGTCGAGGTCTGCCAACGGATGCACCAGCGGCGCGACCTGCTGCGCAACTGTCTTCATCTTTTGAATTTGTTGGTGCAGGCGAGCGGCCTTCTCGAAATCCAATGCTGCCGAGGCAGCGTCCCGCTCTTTTTCGAGGCGTGCCATCGTCCCCGCACCGCGCGACGCGAAATATTCGCGGACCTGTTCCGCCTCTGTTGCATAGCGCTCATCGCTGCAACCCTTGAAGCACGGCGCCAGGCACATTTTCATTTCAGAATAGACGCAACCCGGGAATTCGGGGTCAGGATGGAGTTCTTCCGTACAACGTCGCAACTCAAAGAAATTCAACGAATCGTCGAGATATCGTTCAGCCGCCGCACGCGACTGGAATGGTCCATAGGTTGTCGCAAGAGCTCGCTGCGTGACCCGATTCGTGACGTACACGCGTGGATAGCGGTTTTCCCACGCCAGTCGCAGCAGCGCTGGAGAACGCAAGTGCAAGTGCTTGCGAACCCGCTCGCCGCAATATCTCCGCACCGCTCGCAGCATTAGCAGAGCAGTCGCGAATTCCGATCCCACTTCGGAATAATCCAACCGAACCGCGGTTCCACCCAGGTGTAGCCGCTTGCCGCCCGCGAACGAAGGTGCCAGCAATCGATGCATGCGGCGGCGCAAATTGGCGGTTTTTGAAATGTATGGCTCAAGCGCCGGGCTGCCCTCAACTGCATGCGGGCCGAACAATGCAAAGACTGCAGGCCGCGGCGGCAGGTCAAGCAACCACGCTTCCAGGTCGTTCGTCGGGATCGGAAGAGAGATATCCAGCACACGCTGATTGTAGTCAATCTATGCTGGCAGAATGAATCCAGATGAGGTTACCGCGAGCTCAACCGGTGAATCCTCTTCGAGACAAACTACGTCTGCGACTTTGGACTGCTGGAGCTTGCCGCACTCGATTTGCCGGAGCCCGAATCGCTCGACGACGAAGTGGATGATGCAGTGCTGGAGGAAGAGGAAGAGTCCGCGGAGGATCCCGCAGGCTTGCTGCTGCCCGAGTCGGACTTGCCGTCGGATGCGGCGGCCGAGATGTCGGTCTTACTATCGGATTTGCCTGCCGAGTCGGACGACTTGGCAGGCTTGCTTCCCGATTTGGCGTAGTCGTTCACATACCAGCCCGCGCCTTTGAACTGAATCGCAGGCGCAGAAATCACCCGCTCCAGTTCGCCGCCGCACTTCGGGCAGATCGTCTCATGCGGCGCACTGAAGCTTTGAATCTTCTCCAGGCGCTGATGGCACTGTTTACATTCGTACTCGTATAACGGCATGCAAGGAAACCCTTCTACAAAACAAGCTCTCGACTCACTGCTTTCGATCCAACACAGGCTCGGGCGCTGCACCTGAGATGCTACTGCAGGCGCCTTCGATGCTGCAAGATTGCTCTTACCTCGCGAATCACCTTACGTCAGTTTCACCAGCCGGACACTTGTGATCGCCTTCAGGTTGCCCAAGGCTTCCATCGCCTTCTGCATCTGCGACGGCGTAGTTTCGACATCCATGTGGATCACGGCCAAGGCCTGGCGAACGCCATCGCCATCATGGTTGTCGGCCCGGCCCAGCGCAAAATTCGCAATGTTCACGTTGTGATCGCCCAGAGTTGTACCAATTTTGCCAATGACTCCGGGAACGTCCTGGTTGCGCAGGAACAGCAGAGTTCCTTCCAGCGGCGCTTCGATGTCAATTCCATCGCACGATAATAGGCGAGGAAATCTTCCATGCCTCGCCGTACCGCTGACCGTCATACTTTGCTGGGCAGCATGCAGAGTGAGTTTCAGCACATTGCCTGCTCCACCGGTTAAAGCCTCCGTCTTTTGTTCGTGCACGCGGATGCCATGCTCAGCGGCTACGGACGCCGCATTGATGCGATTCACGTGTTCGGATCGGCTGAGAATTCCGCACAGCGCCGCACCGCGAACCAGCTCCGTGCGCATCTCTGCCAATTGGCCGGAGTAAACCAAGTCGACGCTCTCGACACTCGCCCCGAAGGTCGCTGTCAAAAACTTGCCCAGACGTTCGCCCAATTCAATATAAGGGGCGAGCGCCGTGTATTCCTCATAGGATAGCGACGGAAAATTCACTGCATTTTGCACCACGCCAGTGCTGAGATAGGCGCGAACCTGCTCCGCGATCTGGACTCCCACCGCCTCCTGCGCTTCCGCCGTTGAGCCGGCAATATGCGGCGTCAGAATCACGTTGTCTAGCTCAAAAAATGGCGAATCCTTCAGTGGCTCCTTGCGGAAAACATCGAGCGCGGCGCCTGCGACCTGGCCGCTTTTCAGTGCAGCCGCCAAATCCTCTTCAACGATCAGCTCGCCGCGAGCGCAGTTCACCAGCCGAATACCTTTTTTCATGGTGGCGAAGGTCGCAGCATTCAACATGCCTTCGGTATCTGCCGTCAGACCTACGTGCAGTGTCAGGTAGTCGGCCTGGCGAAAGACCTCCTCGCGCGATGCCAACCGAACGCCATTTTCGCGTGCAATTGCAGCGGAAACAAAAGGATCGTTGCCGACCAGTTCCATTCCAAAGCCACGGGCACGCCGCGCGACCTCTAACCCCACGCGACCCAGGCCGACAATGCCCAACGTCTTGCCACGCAGCTCGGTCCCTTGCAGCGATTTCTTTTCCCAGCTTCCAGCATGCATCGTCGCATTCGCGCGCGGAACCATGCGGGCCAGATCGATCATCAGCGCCAGGGTCAATTCTGCCACCGCGACCGCATTCGCTCCAGGAGTGTTCATCACAACGATCCCGTTACGTGTCGCGGCTTCTGCGTCGATGTTGTCCACTCCCACACCGGCACGTCCGATCACCCGCAGCTTAGGAGCTTTCTCCAGAAGCGCGGCATCCACCTGCACGGCGGACCGGACGACCAAAGCGTCGGCATCTGCCAACTCGGCCGCCAGACCGTTCTTGATCTGATCGTGGGTGACAACCTTCCAATCGGCAGCATCGGCAAAAACAGCAATCGTAGCGGGCGACACCTTTTCTGCGAGAACGACTTTCATGGCTGGTTTCCTATCGTCGGTTCTAGAGCGACCTTCCCAAGAAGCAGGGCAAAGGGCGCTCCCAATCCCATCTGGAACGGAAGCACCCGCAGGAAAAAAGGCTATCGGCCAACCCCGGCGGGTTCGGCGACAGCAATGGTTTTTGAAGATTTTGTAGAAACGGCGTCGAGGATACGGCTGCGTTCTGCGAACACCCTTTGCGCAGCGGCCAGCGCATCGCCTAGCTGAAATTTCGATGGCGGCAGCGAATCTGCCGTCACCTGTTCCAGTGCGCCAATCACTGCCAACGTGTCCAGCGGATCGAAAAATCCGAGATGCGCCACACGGAATAGCTGGCCCTTCATCTCTCCCTGGCCATTGGCAACGATCGTCCCAAAACGCGCCTTCAACTGCTTCACAATGATGCCGGAATCCACGCCTTCGGGCGGCATCACAGCGGTCACCGCCGCTGCCGGAGCATCCGGCGCGAACAAGCGCATTCCCATGGTAGGAACTGCTGCACGCAGCATAGCGGCGCAGGTTTCCGCATTCTCGACCAACGCCACACGACCCTTGGCCAGGTCGCCACCCGCCTGCGCGGCAATATAGTCGAACGCAGCTCCAAGCGCGGCGATCAGCGCCACTCCAGGCGTATACGCGGATTCGCCCTTCGCAGCTACCTTCCGCTCCTTGCGCAAATCGAAATAATAGCGCGGATTCTTGGTCGTCTCCATCCGCTTCCAGGCGTGCTCGCTCACGGCAAGGTATGCCAGGCCCGGCGGAATCATGACCGCTTTCTGCGATCCACCAATCAAGACATCAATGCCCTCGGCGTCCATGTCCAGATGTGTCGTTCCCAGGCCGGTAATGGCGTCGACCACCAACAAAGCATCGCTTCCAGCCGCACGCAACATCTCCGCAACTGCTCTCACGTCGTGACGAACGCCGGTCGAGGTTTCAGTGGCCTGCATCAACACCAGCTTCGTATCACTGCGCAGAGCAGCCTTCGCTTCCTGCAATGGCAAGGTCTGACCATACGGAGCGCTCACGACGTCCGGCTGGCAGCCGAACGCTTTCGCCAACCCAGTCCAGCGTTCGCCGAATTTGCCGGCTGTCAGCACCAGCACGCGGTCGCCCGGCGAGGTCAGATTGGAGATCGACGCCTCCATCGCCCCTGTGCCGGAACTGGTGAGCAGAATCACGTCGTTCTTCGTGCCGACAAATGCCTTGAGCTGTTCCAGAACGCGCTGATAAAGGGCGCGAAATTCCGGAGTGCGATGGTGCAGATCGGCGGCAGCCATGGCAAATTGCGCCGCTGGCAGCAAAGGAGTGGGGCCGGGAGTAAAGAGACGCGTCTTATGGAACATGCTTCCATTTTAGAGAAAAAACAAGGGTTTTGCTGCGAGCCTATAATCAAAAAATTGCGGTCTTTTTCGGCCACAAAGCGAAGGGAAGGTGACTTTAGTGAGCCTGACGGACAAAGTGCAGCAGGACATGGTGGCGGCGATGAAGTCGCGCGAGGCGGACCGCTTATCGACGCTCCGCATGATGAAATCTGCACTCAAGAACAAGGAAATAGACAAGCGCGCGCCGCTCACCGATGCCGAAGCCGAGCAGGTGCTGGTCACCATGGTGAAACAGCGCCGAGATTCGATCGAGCAGTTCACCAAGGGCAATCGCATGGACCTGGTAGAAAAGGAAGCCGCGGAAATTCCGATTATTGAGAACTATCTTCCCAAGTCCGCATCGCCGCAAGACATTCGAGGCAACGTCGAGGCCGTGATCGCCGAGATGTCGGTGGCGGGAACCCGTCCCACGCCACGGGACATGGGTACCGTGATAAAAGCAGTGCAGACGAAATTTCAGGCCGCCGGGCTGCGTGCCGATGGAAAGCTAGTCAGCGAGCAAGTAAAAGCCGCGTTAGTCGGCTGAAACGGCTGTCTTCGTGTCAGATAAAGCTGAACAGGGCTCCTAGCGCTTCGCGGCTCTTTGGCCGAGCGCCTTTTCCGGCATCACCACTACGATGGTTCCCTCCGGAATTGATCCCTCCAGCAGATTGATCTTTCCCTCTTTGACGATTCCGCGCAGCGGTCGCACCGGCGGCGCCTCTGCACCAACCGGCGAGTTGGACCCTCCAGCCTTCACCTCCGGCCTCCGCCGCATACCTCGATCCATCGCCTGATTCGCCAGCTCGTCGGCTTTTTTGTTCTTGCCTCTCAGGACATGCTCAATCTGAAATGCATCGAGCTTGGAAATGCGGCGCTTGGCTTCCTCATACAGCGGGCGCAGGTCTGGGCTCTGCACGCGATACTGCCCGCGAATCTGTTTCACCATCAACTCTGAGTCTGAAACCACCCGCAGCCGTAAATGACCTTTAGTCAGAGCAAACTCCAGCGCCGCCAACAGGCCGGAGTATTCTGCAACATTGTTGGTGCGCATTCCCAGAAATTCACTCAGTTCGCCGAGAACCATTCCGTCTTCCCCTTGAATCACGACGCCATAACCAGAGGGGCCCGGATTGCCGCGTGATCCACCATCGGTGTAGGCAATGGCCCAATTGCCGGCAGAGGGTTTGCGGGCTGAATCGTTTAAAAAAAATGAGGATTGCGCATCCCCAGACGGTCGATGAGGAACAGGAGTCATGAGGCCCAGTGTATTGCAAAACCGGCAGCGCAATCTTCTCGCTGCACGAGGGTGTTGCCCGCGGAATCAGCCGCTCCAGCGCAAACCGCAACAAAGAAAAGGAGAACAGCAGTGCAGTGGTCCAACCTCCCCAACCCGCAGCCGCTTGACCAGCACAGGCTTGGCTCACGTTTGGCGCAAAACGGCGTCAAACGATTGGAGACAAACTTGATGGAGCCACAGCGATTCGCCATCCTCATGCAAGATTCCTTTTTATCCCCACAAAGCCGAAGTGCGCCCTCGCGGATACAATCGAAACCAAGGATGTACGCCGATAGTTCAGCGCGGCTGCAGGACGCGGAACTGATCCGCGAGGCGCAAAAAGGCTCTCGCCAAGCCTTCGATGCTCTCGTGCGTCAATACGACCAGGCCGTGCTGCGTCTGGCCCTGCACCTGACAGGTTCAGAACAGGATGCGCAGGACATCCATCAGGAAGCTTTCCTGAAAGCCTATAGACACATCGGAAGCTTTCGCTTCGAGTGCTCCTTCTATACCTGGATCTATCGCATCGTCACCAATCTTTGCCTGGACTTGCTTCGCCGCCGCAAAACTCGCCGCGAAGATCCGTCCGTGATTGTCGATGCCACCGGCGAGGAACACGACACCATGATCAATTTGTCGGACGATCGTGCCATGGCGAATCCAGGGAGGGAACTCGATAGGAAAATATTGGGGGAGAAAATTCAGAAAGCGTTGGCGACGTTAACACCACGCGAACGGACTGTATTTGAGTTGAAGCATTACCAGGGTCTGCGGCTGCGGACTATTGGCGAGATGTTGAATACAACAGAAGAAACAGCCAAGAACACACTATTTCGCGCTACCCGGAAACTGCGGACACAGTTGTCAGTCGTGCGATAAAAGACGGTAAAAGATGATGTACTTTTTCAATTTCAGGAGCAGGCCATGAAATGCGATCACGCACAACAGTTGATTGTGCAATATATCTACGGAGAGCTGTCCGACGAACACAGTCACAGCCTTGAACTGCACATGGCGGGTTGTGAATTCTGCCGAGCCGAGTTGCATGCCTATCAGGCACTTCGCCAAACCATGTCGCTGGCGACAGTCGAAGAACCCTCTCCCAACTTTCTGGCTCAAAGCCGTGTCCGTTTGGATGACGCGCTCGATCTGTTGCCGCCGCCCAGCTTGTGGATGCGACTGGAAATTGGGCGGCAAGGATTTCTGGCCCAGTTGCACGCCGCACCCGGCATGGCCATGGCTGTCGCCGTTGTGGGCCTGGGGATTGGCGCTTCCGCAGGACACTATTGGAAACGCTCTTTGGAACATCGCCCTGCTGCACTGGTTGCCACTGCAGCCACGCCCACCGAAAACACTGCGGCTCCATCCGTTTATAACGTGAGCGAGATTGTGCAGCACCCGAATACCGACATGGTGGAGGTCCACTTCAACACCATGGTGCCTGCCACGGTGGAAGGTTCGATCGACGATCCGGAGGTGCAAAAGCTGCTGCTGATGGCTACCCAGAATTCCGTCGATCCAAATGTGCAAAGCAATTCTGTCGCACTCCTGGCGGCGCAATGCAAGGCGGGTCACTTCTGCGAGGATGGACCGGTGCGCACGGCCATGATGGTCGCTCTGCGCTACGATCGCGACCCGGCAGTCCGGTCGAAGGCGCTGGGAGGGCTGAAGCCATATGTGGGCAAGGATGTTCGGGTGCGAGACGCTGTGCTCGAATCGCTCATGCATGATCCCAGCCAATCGGTCCGCAGCGAGGCATTGCAGATGCTGGAACCTGTCGAGGCGGACAGCAGCGTGCGAGTGGTGTTACAAAGCGTGTCGACTGCGGATAATAATCCGGCTATCCGCGAAGCGTCACTCAAGGTACTCGCGGCAATTCCTCCTACGGAATAGCCGCACCCGACTCAAGCGAATCTGATGGGACGGAAGTCCGTCCCATCAGATTCGCGGGATTTAATTCTGTGAGCCCAAAACGTTCCAAACGGCGGAGATTGATTCGCCACAAGGCAATCTCCTGATACAGTAAGGCGCGGAGCCGGGTTGCGGTTCAGACATGAAAGCAGCCGCTTACGCGCATCGAGCCACCGAAGTGAATCTATGAAACATCGATTGTTCTCTTGGAGTCTTGCCTGCCTCGTCCTGCTGGCCCTGCCAGCCGCGGCTGGAACGCATCCCATGGAACCGATGATCGGGATGAGCAGTTCCCATCGCCACGGCGGCTACCTTGGCGTAGATTTTGAAAACCTGACCAAGCAGCAACGGAAAGCACTTCATCTGGCGTCGAATGAGGGCGTCGCGATTGCCGCGGTGGATCACGATGCGCCTGCGGGAAAAGCTGGGCTGCATGCCAATGATGTGATCGTGAAGTTCGCCGGGAAAAAGGCGCAAACTGCGGAAGGCCTGACCGACACGCTGCATAAAATGAATCCGGGCCAATCTGTCGTCCTGGATATTGTCCGCGACGAAAAGCCAATGGAAATAACGGTTGTCCTGGCAGACCGCGAGACCGTGGAGAAGGAAGCATGGTCGCAACATTACACGGTTCCGGACCCCAACGCGCAGACGGCCGTCCAGCCTCCCGCTCCCAGTGGATTCTTCGGAGTAGCTTCCTCAGACATTGGAAAAACGTTCAGCTCCAACGGTGGTCTGATGAGCTATATTCCTGGCACACCTCCTTATACCGGCATTACCCTGGACGTATTGAACCCGCAACTGGCGCGTTATTTCGGATTGAAGAGTTCCACCGGCCTGCTGGTCAAAAGCATCGATCCCAATAGCCCTGGCCTGCGCGCTGGAGTGCAGGCGGGCGATGTGATCTGCAAGGCCGACGACGTACCGATGACCTCCCGCAGCAGGTGGAACCATGCGCTGCGCCAAAATAAGAAAGCAGCCGTCAAGCTGCAAATCATGCGTCACCACCAGTCGCAGACATTAGTTCTTACGCTAGCCGCCAGCAAATCCTGAGTGCTATCTCTTGCGCCTATGCGTGGATTGTATCTAGGCTTTCACCGTGATCGACGATGGAGTCGGTCGGCTCAGTCCATACATCAGCGCCGCCCCAAGTGCCAGCGTGATCGCTGCGGCCAACAGTCCCGCGGAAAAGAAATGCGTCCGGTCCACCAGCCAGCCCATCCAGAACGGACCAAAGAATCCGCCAAGACAGCCGATCCCGTTGATAAGAGCGATTCCGGCGACGCCATTTTCTCCAAGGTGTTCGGTCGCTGCCACCCAGAACAGCGGCATGGCGGAGCAGATCCCTAATGCCGCTATCGAAAATCCTGCTACGCTAACCGCGACTACCTGCGTAACGGAGGCAACGTACATGCCTAGAGCCGCTACAAGGAATGCGAGCACCACGTGCCAGGTCCGCTCACCCGAAGCGTCAGAATGCCGCGACCACAGTACCATACCCACCGTGGCAATCACATAGGGTAACGCTGTCATCCAGCCTGTCTGCGCGACAGGAAGCCCCTGCGAGGTGAGGATGCGTGGAATCCAGAAGCTCAACCCATATAAGCCAATCATCAGGATGAAGTAGCCCAGTGAGAAGCCAAGTACAGTGCGACTGCGGAATAAATAGGTCCACGAAGCATGAGCGGTTGTAGGGCGGGATTCAGCGGAAATGGCGGCCACCAGCCAAGTCGACTCCTGCGATGACAACCAGCTCGCTTTCTTCGGTGAGTCGGCAAGAATCTTCGGAATCATCAAGCCGACCACGATGGCGAGTCCTCCCTCCAACACAAACAGCCACTGCCAACCTCTCAGTCCTGCAATGCCATTCATCTTCAGAATAGTCATCGATAACGGCGCGCCGATCACCGTCGAGAGTGGAATCGACACGATGAACAACGACATCAGCCCGCCGCGCACTGAAGCCGGTAGCCAGAAGGTGAGATAGAGCACCACTCCCGGAAAAAATCCGGACTCCGCCGCTCCCAGCAGAAACCGCATCACCATGTAGGAGTTGCTGGTGTGTACAAACGCGAATCCTGCCGAAACCAGGCCCATCAGGACCAGCAGCACTGTCAGCCACAACCGTGCGCCGACTTTCGCCAGCATAAAATTGCTGGGCACCTCAAATGGAACATAACCCACGAAGAAAATCCCCGCGCCTATGCCGAACAGCGTATTACTCAGGCCCAGGTCGCTGTTCATGGTGAGCGCCGCGAAGCTGACATTCACGCGATTCAGAAACGCGACCAGGTACAGCAGCATCAGGAACGGAATCAGCCGCAGAGTAATGCGGCGATAGATTCGCTTCAGGTCGAGTGCGGTATGTGCTGGACCGGTTGCGGCGAGTGAGGGATTGGAAAGAGTCATAGTCGTCTCGCCACGGGTGCGTCAGGCTCCCCCCAAGTATAAGCAGAGCGACTCAACTTCGACATCCGCGGCGGCAAGGGCGGACTCACACCAGTCGATGTTTCGTCGTTGCCAGTCCGATCAGTACTCCGACAAATGTTTTCTCGGAACTTCCGGCAGGCACCGCGCCAACAACGGCGTGACGAACAGCACCGCAAACAACGTCGTCACCATGCCACCCACAACAACGCGGGCGAGCGGCTGCTGCGCCTGCGCTCCGATGCCGTTTGAAACTGCAGCCGGCAGCAGACCCAGCGCAGCACACATGCACGCCATCACCACCGGGCGCATTTCCTCCAGGCATCCTCGCAGCAGACCCGGCTCTTCTCCCATTTCCGCCTGCGAATGTCGCACACCTCGGAGAAATACCACCGCGCCAAGCGTATTCAGGCCGAGTACAGAAGTAAATCCAACCGCAGCCGAAATGCTGAATGGCGTATGAGTCAGCAGAAGCGAAAATACACCGCCGATCATTCCGAATGGAATCACTGCCATCACGATCAACGCATCCCTGAAGGAAAGAAACAGGATGTAGAGCAGGCCCAAGATCATAATCAGACTGATCGGCACAATAACGGCGAGCCGATGCAGTTCTTTCTGCAGACTGTCGAATTCTCCCGCCCAAGTGTACTCATATCCGGTGGGTAGCTTCACTTCCTGCGCCAGCCGGCCCTGCAAATCCCGGATGGTGCTGGAAAGATCGCGGCCGCGCACACTGAACTTGATGGGAACATACCGCCTTCCGCCCTCGCGATA
>Ga0134126_10009325_pt1 | contig 12364 bp, 14 predicted proteins | sample KB31752_FD_96881 | JGI IMG/M metagenome (GOLD analysis project Ga0134126, IMG submission 96881) | Terrestrial soil microbial communities with excess Nitrogen fertilizer from Kellogg Biological Station, Michigan, USA - KB3-175-2 | ecosystem: Environmental > Terrestrial > Soil > Unclassified ...
CACAATTCCCCGACCACGCCGATGTCCGCATCCGGACTTTTGAGGAGTTGGCGGATGAGGGCGAGACTGTGATGGTTTAACGGTGGGTGTTCGCGCTTTGAGACTATCCGTGGAGCAGCTGAACGAACTGGCGCGGAGAGACGATCGCGATCTCACCGTACGTGCGCATATTCAGCAGGTGACGATCACCGCTGACGACGTACACGGCGCGACCTGTCGCAGCGACGGCCAGACAGGCATCGTCATCGGGATCTGCCTTGACGATTGGCGCATCGGGGAGCGGCTCATCTTCAACGACGGTTGAAACGATAGCGAAGTACTCGATCACGTGTGCCAGCGCGTCATCGTCCAGGTGAATGTGCGAGCGGAGGCGCGGATACGCGACGACGCGGCGCAGTTCCGCCAGTGTAGCGAGTGACACGATGGATTCGAACGCCGCATCTGCCGCCGCACCCGCAAACAGTCGAGTGATGATCTGCCCGGGAGTTCCAGCAGGATTGACCAGCGCGCTGGCAACGACATTCGCGTCGAGCACCGCGCGACGCTGCGATGATTCTTCGTCGTTCAGCTGGGCCGGAGCCGGCGTCTCCGAATCTGTCATCGACTCCGGGAACGTGAAGCGCCGGCCTTCCGCGTTGCGTGTTTCGCCTCGTCTGCGAGCGACATTGTAGCGGCCGCGGATAGTGTTGCCTTGGGGAGGCGTTGCAGTGTCGCGAGTGCCTGTTCCCTTGCAAAGCGTTCCATCTGTTCGAGCTTGGCGATCGGTACGACGGCCGCGAGAGGTTTGCCCTTTCGCTCGACGATGAACTGATCGTGCCTGAGCGCGACACGGTCGAGGATATCGCCGAGTTGCTGGCGCAGGTCGAGTGTGGAAAGGGTGGTACGCATGGGAGGCTCCAGGTATGGCAACTATGATAGTTGGTGTAAATATAGTACTTGGAGCGGATCGGCAGGGTGAGGGATCGGCGCAAGTATAGCTGATGATTGATACACGGGATGGCTGCGTTGCGGGAATAGGATGCCCGATTAGGTTTACTTATACGGCAACTAACAATTGCTGAGCAGCCTCGAACGGCCCCGTACCCAGGCTTCGCACGATCAGTCAAGTGGTTGCGACACGTTCTTCATCACGAACGGAGCCCGCAAGGATCCGAGGTGGCAATACCGCGACTACGACTTCGCTGTCGAGATCCGCGAAATACGTCGAACGCAAACTGCAAGCAGGCGTCCATGGCCTCATGGCAAGTCCTGAATTTCCTTGCTGGATCGCATACATCATATAACATCGAGACATGAGCGCACTATCTCGCACTCCCAAGAGGGTTACCAAACAGTCTCGACCTGGCGAGAGAGCTGTTGTTCTCGGCACGAGCGGTGATCACGTCAGGTGGCTCAGAAAGATCCTCCCGCGCGAAAGCGAGCAGCGTGATTACGCACGGGAGCGTTGTGCTATTGTGCTTACTGAAGCGATAGGCGACGCGATGGAAGCGGCGGATATAAATAGAAGCGTGCTCGCCGAGCGACTCGGCCGGCACAAGAGTTACGTAACTCGTGCGCTGAGTGCGCGCCAGAACATCACTCTCAAGACCTTGAGCGACCTGCTCTGGGCATGCGGGATGGAAATCGAATCCGTACAGCTGGCACCGGTTGGAGATGCGCTGCTCCCGCGTGCGAAGGTTTAGAACTTTTCTTCCCGGTCGGAATCGGCCATCAGTTCGTCTCCGCAGCATCGGCGCCAGCGTCTGCGAGGATGCGGCTACGTATTGATCCACTGATATCGCGCTCTCGTTTCGTTCCGTTGGCGAGCTCGAGATATACCTGGATGGGAGATACGCGACACATGCCACCTACTACGCGCGTATCGAAATACGCTGTTGGATCGCTGGTCTCGATCAGCCGCACTGTTGCAAATCGGTCGTTTTCACGGACGGCACCTGCATCCACGATCGGTGCGAGCGACTCTACGTAGATCGGTGTGTCTTCAGCACCTGGAAATGGAGCGTAAGTCATCACTGTATCCACGGCATAGCGCACTCCCGCCTTTCGTGCGGCATCGGCGAGAATCGCGATCGGAGTTCGCTCTGTTGACTGCTCAGTTGGATTTCCGCGCAACGTCTGCGATGTCCGTGGCGGTACATATCCCCGTACGAGGCGGTCGAGCAATTCTCCCGGTTGCTTCAGACTGATGCTCGTGCCCCGACTGCCGCCGGAGCGTGCGATGAGGAGTTCTTCCTCCAGCGATTTGAGAACTTTGGAAACTGTCGCTTGCGTCACTCCGGTATCGCCACCGATATCGTCGCGCAATGCTTCTACGATCGCTCCTATGGATGGATACTCAGGACGAAGCAACAGGGCGCGGCAGACCAGAGAACTTCTTCCTCTATAAATGTTCTTGATCGGCGCAGATGACGGATACTGATTCTCGGCGCCTGTCTTCACCACAAGCCACTCGCCAGGAATTGTCACCACCCCATTTCCTGATAGATCGATTCCGCTTATGCTCTCCTCTTCGAGCCGCTCCAGAGTGGCAGGAGATAGGTATGGCGCGATGATCAAGGGGAATCGCTGCTTGCCAGCTTTCCTGTCTCGTTCGATATAGCTGCGGAGCTGCGACAGTGCGCCTTCCAGCTGCTTGGGGGTGGCGGCTGTTCTGCACTCCGCAATGAAGCGACGCTTGCGCCCCTGCCAGGCGAGCTCGATCTCCGCATCCGGACGGAGTTGGCTGGCTGAGCGTTCCTTGACAGCGGCGGTCGATGGAGTATGCGCCGGCGCCGATTCCAGCTTAATGGAAAACGGCGGGAAGCCCCGGCGGATGAGAGCGGCCGGAATATCCTTTTCGAGAACGGCGGCTAGTTTTGGCATTATTCCTATTTATGGCATTATTCCAGTACAGGAATACTGCTAGGATTGGGAATAACGCTAGGGTGGAGGCGGGACGGAGTAGGGGCGGACTCTGCCATCGATTGTCACTGGTGCTTCATACGTTGGTGTTCCAGTGCCGCGCTCCGAAATCAACCGCGCAAATCCAGTCGGTTGATTCCTGCAAATGTTGAGAACGTAGTTGCGATCTCAACTGGAGACTCATCTGCCTTTGAGGCTTGTAGTCTCATTGCGCGGCGTCACTCTATCCGGTAACGCGTAGGTGGTCTTGGTCGTGGTGGCAAGTGTGTTCACTGCATGCACGCGGACGAACGCCGCGCTCATCGATAATTCTGTTCATCTTGCGAGGACATGTCCTGACGCCGTCAAGATCTATACGTCGCCCAGCAAGGTGGGAACCACGTACACAGAGGTTGCTCTGCTCAACTCGGCTGGTAACACCGGATTTACGACAGAAAGCGGCATGATGAAATCGATGAGGAAAAAGGCTGCGGAAGTGGGCGCCAATGGGATCATCATGGGCGGCATCGATGAGCCGGGCGCGGGGGCGAAGGTCGCGGGGGCGTTTCTGGGGACGGGGACGGAACGGACGGGGAAGTCGGTCGCGATCTTTGTTCCGGAGGATACGGCGAGGGTCAGGCGGGTTTGTTCGAAGTAGCGGGAGTCCGAACGCAGCCTTGTCAAAACTCAGTTCATTCCATTCGAAGAGCTCCTGCAGTATGGCCGCTGCCTCCGACGATGCGTTTGTAGCGGATACTCTGTACCAGGGCGTGACGCTAGGTTCGGTTTATCAAGTCGGTAGGGAGCTCAATAAGCGCTTGTAAGTTTCCCATAAAGTCGTCCAACCGCTCTCTCTCGCCCGGGGTTCGCGCTGCGCTCCTCCGCGTGAACTGGATTGTGTCCTAGAAGCACTAGGAGGGCGTCCGGCAGTGGGACATCGTGTTCCCCAATACAAAGGGCACAGCGGCCCATTCTCTGCCGCCCCCCCCCCGCGCTTTCCTATCCTGTTTTCTTTTCTGTTTGCTCCGCCGGACGTGCGACGCTCCCTGCCCGCACCGGCGACCAACAAAGGCTCCTTCTTGACCTCGGCAAGACTATACGTATTATACGTTAGCCATGCGCATCGTCGTGAACTGCCCAAACGCAATCGCCCGCCGCGCTGAGCAAATGGTTCAGAACGGCGATTACGCTTCGTTGGACGACTTGATGACGCAGGCCTTGCTGAGATTGGTCGGGACAGAACCCACGGCTTCAGATTCCACGCCGACCGCCGAGATACATCAGGATGGATGGGACAATCGGGTTGGTTTCGCATCACTTCCTGCTCGCAGCTCAGTGCTTGTCGGCGAGTATGTGCACTCTTTCGCGCCAGGTGCCGACTGGCTTTGGGGAATGATCAACCGCGTCTTTCCTCTCAAGGTAGCTGCTCGAACCTGCGCAGATCTGAGTACGGAAGGCCCAGTGCTGCTGCAGTCGCTACACACAGCTTTCGCAGATCAAGGACGACGTGTTGGAGATCTCCTGACGGTCTCGGACCGAGAACGAGGGCGGCGACGCAACGAGGCGCTGGCGGTCGGATTTCCAGTGGCGTCGGATGAGCAGAAAGCTAGAGTTCGATTCGCTCACCAGTTCATTGGACGACGTAGTGTTGCAGGGATGTACGTCGGAGGCGCATTTGAAACGGGCCTCGTGGGTGTGACAGAGCCCGGCACGGACTGGGTAGCTCCGACGCCGCTTGGTTGGCAGTTCGCTAATCTTCACAATCTTGTGCTAGACGAAGGGATCGTGACGGGTCAGAATCTCGGCGAACTAGAACGGGAGTTCTATCTGTGTACAGTCGCTGCGCAGATACCAGCTGAGCGAAACGCGTTTCGAGCGATCCTTGGGGTTTTGGCCGATGAGCCTTTGGAGTCTGCCACGATCGCGGTCCGCCTCCGTCGATATCAGAATGCTGCACTGCCCGAGACGATGCGGGACACCTCTCGCTCCGGCGCGCTCGCGCGATTGGCTGATATCGGTGGAATTGTGAGAATCGCTACGGGTCGGTCGGCGAAGTATGAAATCACCGAACTTGGTCTCAGCGCACTCCGTCGATTGTCTTCCGAGGCTACAAGCTGACACCGCGCGTTAGGACTCCCGCTTCGGACCTCGATGCCCTTCGCGCAAAGTACGCCGAACTCTTGACGCGTGTGTTGCGCGTTCCCGGGCTGTGCGATCTTCATATTAGCGAGGTAAAGGCGCCAGTTGCCCACGTTTCGAGTCTGCGATTTATTGCGCGCAGTCAGGGGATAGTAACGCTAAAACAGCTTCTGGATCGCGCCGCAGTCTCAGGGGTTGTTCCGTTCGATATCGAGCCCGGTGTCACTCTTGCCAGAGTGGTCGAATATCTACTTAATCGGCCGAGCCGCACGGTAGTCAACGCAAGCCGTTATTCCGCCTCGTCGCCCAAGCGCACCGAATCGAGTGATAATGCGGACGCGCGCGATTCGATTGACGATCTAAACGATTCGATCGATGATCTGCGCGAAACGATGACTCATCGAGGCACGAGTCAATGGGCCTCCGATGCACTAAACGAGTATATCGCCCGCATCCGTTGTCCGTTTCGGCTGCCAGCGGGGGCTGGACTATCAAGCGCGTCATGTCTTGACCTGGTAATTCGAAGTGTTCGCAGATTACAGACAGGAATGGATGAGGGGCATGGGCAACTCTTAAGTGATTTGGGAGATGCTATGTCCATTTTTGGCGAGCGAGACGGGCGGCTCGCTCGTGCGTTGATTGGCGTCGACAACGAACACGCCATGACGCTTGAGGAGGTCGGTGTAAGAGAGGGTGTAAGCCGGGAGCGTATTCGTCAGCTCTTCGACCGATTCCGCTCCCGCGCTTCGCTGTGGCGACCTCCGCTTGCAGCCCTCACTCTTCTTCAAGAGGCAATCGATAGGGCGGGCCCCATCGTAACGGAGTTTGAGCTCGCAGGAGCACTACCTCCTGGTGTGCTTTCTGATATCAGTGAGCTTCGCGTCTTGGAGGGGCTGCTTCGACTTGGCTGGTTGACCGGATTGACAAAAAGTCAGTTCCGCGGAGTGTGGGTTCGCGATGTAGCAAGTTTGCCATTGCTCGCGCAGTACGCGCATCTAATTCGCCGAAAGGCAAATCGCCCTTTGCGCCGTTGGGGTGCTCTCGATCTGACCGAATATGAAGATCTCGTTGGTGATGACGGCCCGGGACTACTCTACAGCTTAGTCATGCGCGGTCGATCATATGACGTGATAGACGGATGGCTCGTGCTTCGGACGCAGCAGCGCACTGTGATGCGGGACCGGATCGATCGCGTCGCTAGCGTAACGTCGACCCTATCGCTGCCCAGATTGCGACGCGCGTTGAAAAAAAGCCTTGGCACGTTACCTCCGGATGAGGTAGTCTCGTTTGTCCTTCACCGCGACGTTCCAGATGCTCGACTGATGGATAGTGAAACAGTGTCCTTTGGAGCCGAGCCAGTCGGCCACCTTTCCGGGTCCGAGTCGCTGGCTCGGAATATCATCCAGGAGAACGGCGGGGCGACGACTGTGCGCACGTTACAAAGGCATTTCGTGCGGGAGGGAATGTCGGCCGCAAGCGGGAGTATCGTACTCAGTCGGTCTCCAATCCTTGAGCGACTCTCATATGGTGTAGTCGGTCTCGTCGGGGGAACTGTCGGTGCTACTCGTGTTGCCCAACTACGAAAGCAGGTGAGGCGGGAGGCTCTTCGCGCTCTAATAGGCTTCACGAGAGTTGGCGGCGCCATCGAATTGTTGTACAAGCTCGATCCTATGCTAATTAGCAGTACATTGTTCGCCGTCCCACGGAATCTCATATGCCGTGGCGAATGGGCCATAGAGAATCAATCCGGATGCGTAGTTGTAAAGAAAACCTATATTAGCGGACTGCATCGTGCGGCGAAGGCAAGCGTAGAGTCGGGGGCGCGTCGCATGGCGGTAATCTTTCGACCCGAAGCACACACGGTGGAGTTGGTTCCGCGATAGCGGCCGAAGCAATTCTAATTGCATGGATAGGGACTATGACGATCGAACGAGATGAGCAGATCAGGTTTCATGAGAAAGGAACTCTGGCCGCCGTTACACGGTGGATTCAAGGACACGATGTTGGGATAGCGGAGTGGTTGAAGAACACCCGGCGTGCATATCAAGTCGACCGTCTGAACGTAACTGAAGAGGATCGCGTGGCAGTAGTACTGCTGCGAGATGCAAGCTCTGGTTCCCCAGCGCGAATCGGCCTCTTGGATGTTGGTGGAGTGAATGCGGATGATCTTGCAAGATGGAGCGTCTGGCAAGATCCGGATGCTTCACGCGCGGGCAGCAACGCTGATGAGGAAGAAACGCAGGGTAATGGCGGAAAGGCGTACATGTACAGAATGTTCTCTGGCCAAGCACGCCTTCTCGGTGTTCGAGATGGTCAGCTAAACGCCAAGGGTTTCGACGGGCCCGACGATTCGCTAGACCGAGGTACACCTGGATTCACCCCAAGCCGTGCAGAAGCGGAACGCGCGCCAACTGGGCCGTGGCAGAAGACGCTCGATAGGCTCCTCGCACCTTACGGATTGAACTTCGGAAAGCTGCCAAAGCCTGTGCGCACTGCCCTAACGCACCGTGAAGCGTTTACGCTAGTTGAAGGAGAAAACCCGAAGGACGTATTCGAGGGTCGGATTCGTACTGATAACTTGATTCTGCGGTTGACTCGCCATGACCAAAGTACCTACGCCTTGGAACAAATGCGCGTGTACGTCGCGCACAACGGAGCAATCCTTTTTGACGGGGACCCTTTAAAACTTGAAGAGATTACACCATACGACGGCTTCGAAACGCCACGAATTATTTCGATCCCCGATGTCTTGCCAGACAGCACTGGTCACCAAATCAGTACTACGCTCGACGGGAAGAGACCTAGCGGGAGAGTGATCCTGCGAACATCGAAGGACAACATGCCAAACTCCACACGGCGACTTTTACCGCGCTGGAGGGTTACGTACCGAACTCAGCACCAAATGATTGGGTCGAAGCCGGTCTCTGATCTGCTTCCGGCGACACCCGGCAGTCAATTCGTCTACGCGACCGTAGAGCTATCTGCGCTGGAGCCAGATTACGTCACGCATGGTCGAGTCAGACCAGGTGAGGGACCCTTAATGGAGGCTCTCGATGCATTCGTGGCAGAGCAATTGAGATCCCTTGCTAAGGAAATCTACGACAGGCGTCGGCAGGAAAAAGACGAGGAGGAGCTTGATGCAGTTGCAAAGGAGAACCAAATGCTCGATCGGTGGAAGGATCAGTTTCTTCCGAATGCAGAGGGAGGGGCGGGGGGAGGAACATCCGGCCGCAAAGGGACGGGTCCCGTTAACCCACCTTCGCCTATGCCTGAGCACGGGCTCGAGCCATACCAGATTCTCGTTTCGGCCCCGCCCGAAGGGATGATCATCGGCGTTGGTGTCGATGTGAACTTCAAGCATATACTCAACCCTCGAGTGGTGGATGAGTTAGGCCGCTCGGTAACCGGTGTCAAGTTATTCTATCAGTCGGACGATTCCGATGTTGTCGAAATAGATCGCTTTACAGGCATTGGTACCGCCGTCAATCAAGGGCAGACATATGTCAACGTTCGCATCAGTTCAGGGCTGACATCGGAACCTGTCAAGATCGAGACTTGGACTGTCGATCATGTCCTCTTGTCGCCGCGACAGCTGGACATTCCGATCGGTACACAGAAAACCATTACGGCGGAAGTTACCTCTGAGGATGGGAGGCGATCGACAGCCGTGGTTCTCAACTGGAAGCACGACGCCGACGATCCACTGTTAGTTAGGATTCGGCCGAATGGAACGATTACGGGAAATCGACTCGGCGAGACATTGATTGCGGCCGGAGCGGGTCGTGATGGAAACGCTGTGTGGTCACGCATTCCCGCTATGGTACGCGTCGTGGACAACCCTGACCGCCGAGGAAGAGGAGAAGGGTATCCCCAGCTGAAGGTCACAGGACGTGACGTCGATCCAGAAACAGGCCAAGTCCGGGAGGGAGACGCCGAGTCTCCCGCTCTATGGCAGGAGGTTGCAGATGTCCAGAACAACACGTGGTGGTTGAACGTGGATGCGCCAGAAGCGGCCTTTGCTTTCAGTCTTCACCGCGATCAGCCGGCAAATTGGCGGCTGTATCATGCTGCGAAATTGGTTGAGATGGTGACTCAGGTGCACATGCAGGCGGAGTACACCACGGGAAAGGAAGAGAATAAGGACTTCTGGGCTGGACACAAAGCGGCATTAGAACGCTTCCAGATTCAAGTAGCGCCGCTGATGTGGGAGAAGTTGGCCGCGTACGTCCGCGACGGCACGGAGCTCGAATGAACGGAACTCCGAGCCTAAGCGACAAGGTCTTGATTGCCGCTGTTGCACTCGCAGCGGGAGAAGTCACGACGGAGTTTACGGCAGAGGATCTCGTGGTCGCCGCCTGGAAGCAGGACCACGCCTCATTCGGGCTTCGGGGGCACGAGACTGTCCATCCAGACAACAATAAGGTGTACACCAAAATTGATGGTAAGTCTGGTTTGGTATCTAAGGGCATGCTCGCGAAAGCGGGTGAACGAACCCTTCGGGTTACTCCCGCTGGACTAGCCCACGCGTCAGAGCTGGATAGCGGCATCGAATTGGAGCATTCCGGGAAATTAGACCGCGCTATGCAGGAAGCGGTACGCCAAGTTCTGAATCATCCGGAGTTCAACTTATGGCTTAAAGATCCAGCGTCGCCATCCAGATTTAGAGGAGCAGGACATTTTTGGGGCATCGCTCCGGGCACGCCTCCGGATGCAGTGCGTGCCCGCGTATTGGGTGTGGAGCGTACATTGCAAGCAGCGCTAGCCGCGATCGAGCGGCGAGGACTAACCGAAGTCATCGAGCAAAGAGGTCGTATCATGTTTGATCGACACGACCTAGAGCGAGCCCTAGCGTTTCAGCGAGAGCTCCGGCAGAGATTTAGTGGTGACCTGCGGCGTCTTGATCCCTCGTTTGACTACTGAAGCCGTAGCTGAAAGCAGATGACTCTCGTCGGGGAGTTTAGGAAAACGAGCGCGGGAACCTGCGATGTAAACTGGGTTGACCTCAATCGCTACCCATCGCCGCTTCATCGCTTCGGCGACTGCCCCAGTAGTATTACTTCCAGCGAATGGATCTAGCACTAAGTCACCGGGATCCGTGAGGAACTCAACGAAGAACTGAACGAGTCGCTCTGGCATTCGTGCAGGGTGCATTTCGAGGTTGTGCTGTCGACAGTAGATCTGATAGCTATCATCGGCTCGAGTGTTGGCGATCGGAAGCGTTTCTAACAGGTCTGTTTGATCGGGATCGGGAGTGGGAATGATGACGTTAGGCACAATGGCGCCGCCGTTGTCAGTGAGGAATGACTTCGGACTGATGTCGTATTGCGATGGCCGCTTGCCAGAGTTATAAGTGCCTCGTTTCAGAAGTGCCTTCATGCTGGCACTGTATTCTGTTCGCACTTTCCGGTTATCTGCTTTGGGCCGCTCTGTTGGAGACATCCACCACACGCGAGTGAAAGCGTCTTTCACCCGAATGCGCTCGACGGTTACCCACTGTGCGGGGGCTGGCAAGCGCGCGGGATTGTAACAGATGAATTCCTGACAGAGATGCAGCCCTGCTTGCTCCTGAAACGCAAGTAACGCCTTTAGGGACAAGGTGGACATGGTCGGACTTCCCTGAACCCAAGCGTTCCCCATCTCGATGACAATCGAGCCGTCTGGGGTCAGAAGGTTGGCTAGCTTCGGTCCAAACGCCGCCAGCCATTCAATGTACTCCTCACCGTTCCGGTTGCCGTATCGCTTCTTCCGGTTCAGAGCAAACGGTGGCGAAGTGAACACCAGCTGAACCTTCCCATGAAGACGCTTTGCCTCTGACATCAAGACGTCTTCAGCCAACCCGTGTCGCATGCGGCCAAAGCCGGTGCGATAACCCGGCGCATGGGCAGGAGCATGCGCACCGTGAACTGCGCGACGTTGCTGCACGTCCCTTTTGGATTCAGTCATAATTTGAGGCAGGAAGTCCAATCAATCGTTACAGAATGTGCGTGTGGGTACTAGAGAGTCAACCTATCAGGAGAAAATGATACACCACTATAAGAAAAATGAGTGCCGCAATATAGCAAGTGATACTTGAACTCACGATGATTCTAGAGCATAGTCCGCAATGGGCTTCACCGCCCTCCTTGCATGGAGCCCAACGGAAAAATCCGCCTGAGTCCAACTGCCCACTAGACGATGGCTCCGACGATAGCGGAGAACGCTATGCGCTTTCAGATACCACTGGTCCAGCACAGCCATGCTCCCCGTTTCTTGAGACGAATTCAGGAGCCCACAGTGCGCTCTTTCGGCTTTGCGACGCTCGTCAGCTGGCTGCCTTGCAGATGTCGACGGTGTTCCACGGCGCCTTTCCTGGACGCGGCAGGTTCCACATCGTTGATGTCCACTACACGATGAATACGCCTGCGATACACGGTATCAAAGGTCTGATTGACCACCGTCGTCACTCGTCGATAGTCGTAAGAGCCACGCTCACGGATCATCTCCCGGGTCTCTGCCGCGACAACTGGATCATCTGCTTTCGCGTATTGCGCAGGACGTCCGTGCGTGCGGTGGTACAATGTAGCACGACCGATTGATGATCAAGCATTTAGCGACTGCCGATGCGGTCCCCCAGCGATGCAGCTCAGCAGCCGACTTACCAAAGAGGTGTTTCAATTTCGCCCAGGCCAGGTTGGACGACCTCGACGTCCATGTGCCACGCGCGAAGCGCTGTGCGCATTGCGGGATCTTCGTGCGGCAGAGTCGTCGCAGGCGCATCACCGACCGACAGCCGTCATCGACCCCGTGCGGCGTCCGTCTCCACTCCGTCCCGGGAGGCTGGTAATCAGCGGGCGCTTGCTGCACGGGAATGCTTGCACCGTCGGAATTGCGATACCCGCCCGTCGCGTTTCCCGGTGAATTATCCGGCTCGATAAAGTGTACCGCTGGACGCCGCAGGACGCACCCGGCGGCATGCCACCCCTGGTCGGATAGAATATTGACAATATACACGCTATCGGGTAAATTAATACCGTGACGCCCAAGCAGATCATCTACTCCGATCATGCTGAACGACGTCTCACTACTCGTAGAATCACCAGACAACGTGCGGCGGCTTCTCGCAACAGGCACGCGTACCATGGCGCCTACTGCGAGCGGCGCACAGCGTTGGCAATGCACCGGAAAGCTGGATCACCATGACGCCGTCGTGATATTTATCGAGGACGCAACGACGATCCTGGTAGTGACCGTCATGTGGGATGATTAACAGACTTCCGAGAGAAGCGACCGATGAAACTCACATATGACCCGCAGGCCGACGCTCTTATGATCATCCTCGTTGAGCGCCGCACAAGAGCTGCTCAAC
>Ga0134126_10009327_pt1 | contig 12363 bp, 7 predicted proteins | sample KB31752_FD_96881 | JGI IMG/M metagenome (GOLD analysis project Ga0134126, IMG submission 96881) | Terrestrial soil microbial communities with excess Nitrogen fertilizer from Kellogg Biological Station, Michigan, USA - KB3-175-2 | ecosystem: Environmental > Terrestrial > Soil > Unclassified ...
CCTGCCACCTCCCTACAGTCTTCCCGCTTCCCTGAAAAAGCCCAATTCTTTCACTCTAAGTGCTTCCATTTGGCACACCGCCACCCGGGTTCCAACGTGAACCTGTAATTTTTGGGAAAGCGACCGGAATCGATCAGGCGGCTACGCAGGGTTTTACGACCACTGCTTTTAATTGATCAAAAACCAAGGTCAGTTTCGAGGAGCATTCTCCGCATAGCCAGAAGTGCGAAAGACTACGTGAAGGCTTGGCGGAGGCGATAGCTACATCGGCTGCCTGCGGACGCACTTCAAACTGATAGAGACGACCATCCCTTAACAACCTCAGAGGAACCGCACAGTCTGGATTCGCGCAATGGGAAGTCATAAAGTAGCCTTCGTAAATTTACAACGGCTCTATGTGTATCTCATAAATTCCAGGACGGATGAAATCGGGTTAAATATGTATTACGGCGGTCAGGGATGCGCAATTTCAATCAGGCAGGAAGGTCCTAAACCGAGACCGGAGTACCCTTTGGTGGGAAGAAGGTGCCACCCCTAAGCACGGAGCGCACTGCATCGAGCAGATCCCGGGCTGCTTCACTCTTTGAAACTGCTCCCCGGATCGGCCCGGTCTTAAAGCGGGCTACGATGTCCTCTGAAAGATGCAGCGAAAACATGATGACTGGAATGCCTGGACGGCGTTGCGCAATCTCAGAGGCAGCTTCAAAGCCGTTCATCTCAGGCATGGTGATGTCCATGATGATGATGTCGGGGGAAGACTGAAGCGCCAGATCAACCGCTTCCCGCCCGGTTCGTGCTTCATCTGAGACCGTCCAGTTGGGAACCGACTCCAGCAAGTTACGAATTCCGAGGCGCATTACCTCGTGATCGTCCGCCACTAGAATTCTTACCGGATTGGATTGCCTTGCCGCGTGTGGGTTAGACATGGGTTAACGATTCATAACAAGACAGCATACATCGTTTCTACTTAAAATTCTGCTCAGGTTGCAACTGTGATGGGAGAAAAATTCCACACACTCCCGTATTGAGCAACTTTCCTGCTTTCGAACGATACCAATGATATGCGGTTTTAAGCCGTGATTCCTCTCGGGATCCTAAAACCGTCGATACTGCCATTTTGCAAAATCCGAGCCGGAACACGCAATAGGCCAGCATATAAGCCTCCAGTTTTTGCGCGACATCGATGCCTGAGAGTTGCTTGAACCTGCGTAACAGAAACTCAGCTGCTTCAGAAGACAGGTTCCATTCGATAATTGCTCCCGCTAAGTCCCATGCAATATCGCATGGGCCGGGAAAGAAGTGATTATCTCCATGGCTGATCGCATCAGTTTTCAGCAACTCCCCCTGAGGCGGCGCGATCCATTCAAACGGTTGCATCCGGCCGTCAGCCAAGACCGGATTGGTGCTCCCGAGCAGCCCCGGATCCAATCTGAGTTCACGCCCGAATTCCTGCTGGACATTGAATTCGAGCATGTGTGCGAGCTCTGAGCTAAAGGGCGGCGTGTAACTGAAATTCGAAATCCGAAACGAGCAGTAAAGAGCGATTCGCTCCAGCACGGAGGGGCTCACATCTTGCTTACGCAGTGTGCGACCCCCAAGGGTTTGGTAGGAGAGAAATCCATCTCTTGCGTCGGCAACCGCAGGAGAGAAACCGCCTTCCGCAAGAGTGAAAGCACGCTCGCGCACTTGGCTACCCAGCGGGCCCATTCCTTCAAACTTGACGAACTGACGGCGGTCGGGTGAAAGAAATTTGAGCCGCTCCATTTGCGTCCAGCTCTCCGGCCAATTTTCCTCATCGTCAAATGAATGCCTTCTCCAGTCTCCGCCGCCGAGGTAAGTGAAATTCTGAAAGCGGCTGCTCACCGATGGCTTAGTAGAGACGAAACGCACATGGCGCCATCGCTTGACGGCATTCTCTGCGCACAGACTCTCCGGGTCGAACTCGCGGCTGCCAACGGCAGTAATGCGATCCTGCGGCACTTTCATTCGCATGAGCGCCTCAGCTACGGACAAGAATGTCGAGCCGCTGCGGCCCGGCCCTTCGTCGACGACCAAGAAATCTGCTGATCGCGACAGTTGTTCCACAATCCAGTGTTCCTGGTCCGCGGAAAACTGGACGCTGCGAGCATACGGATGCCCCGTGGGCCTGACTGTGATCCTCTTGGCGCGGTTCCCTTGAGCATTCAGCGCTGCGGTGGTCACTGCGCTGAGCGTGGTCCCGATGCTGCGGACACCAATCACCGCAAAAACTCCTGAATGGGAGGTAATCCGGTCCACGACTCGGGCGTAGTCAGAAGGATGCAATGCGTAATAGGTGAAGCCCTCAGGCGGAGAGATGCTGATCGCTTCTGGAACTTCAATGTTCGCCGCAAGCTGCTGGGGTTGCATGCCAAGCGCTTCATCTCCCGTGCACACACATAGGGCCAGTGCATCGGTGAGCGCAGCCGCTGCAGGCGCTCCAAGCGCATTCACATCTGCCAGCGCCCCTTCCAACTCGCCTGCTTCGATTAAAGAATCCACCAGCGAATTCTTTGAGGCAAGGCGATGGGTCAGGTCACGAACCATCCGAGGTCCCGAGACCTCGCGCCGGCCTTCGCGAAAAATCCAGAGATCGGATTTCGCGCGTTCGTCGGCGCTTTTCGGCAGATCTGTTTCGGTAGTAAAAAGCTGAGCTCCGCTAGAAATTTGTGTGGAACCTGCCATCCATCGAAAATCCCCCGCTTTGATCTCGCACTACACTCACCGACCAGCGCTTGGTCAACTGGTATTCTCCCTGGACGATTTCACTTTGTGGCTGAGTAACATCGGTCGAAAAGGTGAACGTAAAGTTCTTAGTGACCCGCTTCTGAATTCCGACTCGGGCGGAAGGGTTAGCGTTGTCGCCGCCGATCAGTGGATCAATCTGCAGTCCCGCGATTCCGGTCAACTTGGTCACCTGGTTGCTCACCTGCCCCAATCCCGCGGCCAGCACTTCACTTGCGCCAAAACTTGCCGGCGCTCCTTCGGTTGTGGTCTGGCCGCGAGCGATCAAGTTAATAATGTCTATCGGCGGCAGCGGCGGATCAGAAACATAATTGGTCTGCAGTTTCTCGATCGGACCGCGAATCGTGATGTTCAGGCTGTACTGGTTGATAGTCGTGCTGATGAGCATATTCAGCACTGGTTCAGTCTGATTCGGATTGGCGAAGGTGATGAGTCCGCGCTCGAGGTGATATTGATTTTTGGCGAAGAATATATCACCCGAAGTGAGATCGGCCCGGCCGATGACCACTGGATTCGATGCCGTCCCGATCACTCTCAGATTGGCGTTGCCTTCAATCCCGAGCTGCGCAGTTCCGGCGTTCAGTTGGCTGGTGGACTGGACTGCGATTTGCAGCTTCAAATTGTCCGCCATGCTCTGTCCGGTTGGCGGTGCGCTTGTCCCAGTGAACTGCGCCATGAATGACGAGAGATCAAAGTCGGAGGTGAACGACAGCGCGTCAATTAACACTCGCCCCTGCAAAACCGAAGCCTGGGGATTGCCGGTCAAATTTAGATCAGCGCCGAAAATTGTGCGCATGCCCTCCGGATAGCGTAGCCGTACGGATTTTGCAGAGACGGCGACATTCATTTGCAACTGAGGGCGATAAATCACCGAACCGCCCAGCGTGACCGGTCCACCCCCAAGTTTGCCCGAACCGTTGATGATTTGAACGCTGGTATCGCTCACTTGCATGGTCGCATTCAAATCCTGGAGTCCGAGTGGCATTTGCTCGGTTGAAAACGACGCATTCTGAAGTCGTATCTGACCATTCACACCGGGATTTTTTAACGTGCCCCGGGCTTTTACATCCAGGGCAATACTTCCGCCGCTTTGGACATCAGGCTGGAACAACTGAATCAAGCGAAGATCGACGGACCCGCGCGCAGAAACCGCTATCGCGTCCGGTTTGTTAATGGGAATTCTGCCCTGAAACTGCAATGACGTATCCGTTCCCGTGATGGTTACAGGCTGAATATTCAGCACTGAGTTTGCATAATCCACATGAATTGGCCCGGCCGCGGCGATTTGCAGGGCTTGGTAACTGGCATCGAGAACAGGAATGGTGAGGTGCGCTTCCAGCTTGGTTTTGTCCGTCGCTGGACCGCGTACTGAAACGTGCAACTCGGTTTCTCCACGCAAACCCGCCGGACGTGACGGCATGTACATCGCCAGAAACGGGTCCACGTCAAACTTGCTGGTATCGAGCGAAGCTTCGGTGTAGTACCCGGGGCTCAGGTGCACCGTGGCATTGCCCCGTAGCATTGCCCCGCCGACACCTGAGTTCAACGCGAGCTTCGCCACGTGATTCGCGACGTCCAAATTCGCCGAAACCCGGCTGAAACTCGTGTCGTGTAATTGCAGTTGATCGATCTGAACCGAGGCTGCGAGTTGCGGGTCATCCACTGTCCCTACGCCGTTCGCCGAAATCGTAACCACGCCCTTAAGCGGGAGATTCCTTGCCTGCACGGTGTGGCTCTTGGTGAGGTCGATCTTCGAAGCCTGCAATTTAAAGTTATAAGCTTTCGTCTTCGGCGTGAAGCTCACGTTTGCAATTGCCGCTCCCACTGCCAGGGTCGAGTGTATGGTTCCCCCGGACGCATGGAACTGCGCCGAAACATTTTTTAGTGGCTCATCAGAAACCTTTGCTTTGTTGATTTGAACCTTTCCCTGGCCCTGTGGATTGAGCTCTGAACCGTGCAGTTCAATGTTGCCGGTAATATCACCTTGCATTGGATACTGAAGATTCGCAATCTGCTGGAGTTCAGCGATCGGCAGTCGTTGAATGTTGAGAGAGGCGGCGATCGGATCAGAAGCTATGTATGACCAGTGTTTTAGCGTTGCGCGCGCATTCAACGTCAGTTGCCCTTGCTGCGCCGATATCAGCGAGGCGTTCTGGATGGAGAATTGCGAGGGATTTGCGGTGATGTCCAGCCGCAGAGAAGTCCACTCGCTCTGATTCACCCGCAGGTTGTTGGCCGAAACCTGGGCAGTAATCTGAGGATTTCGTAAAGTTCCGCGTACGACCGCATTGAGGGTTCCCGCACCTCGAATATCGGGCATGCTCGACTGAGTTGCATCTTGTTTCGTAGTAGTTGGCATTGCCGATGCCAGCAGCATCAGTTGATGCAAATCACTGCTTGATGCCGTTACGGTCAGGTCGGAGTGATCGCCCATCTCGCCTTGGGCATGGATTGACGTGGCTGGAAGCTGAATTGAACTGGACGCGACCGAAAGCAGATTTCTAGGTGCGTCATAATTCACATGCAAGTCCGCGGTCAGCGGAAATGTCTGAGACTGGGGACCATTCGATGCGATCAGGGAACCCCGCATCGTGATGGCTGACTTGGCTTGCAGTTTGGCCGGACTCCCTTCCCAGTTAGCATCGGCGGTAGCATTCAAAGTTCCGGTGATGGGGACCGATTGCTTCGATAGATTTCGCATCGAAGACTTCAACGCTTGCAAAGAGATGCCCGCCAGTTGAAGATGGAATCGCGAACGCTGCGCCGAATCCACATCGTCGATCGCGCCATTGGCGGTCAGCCTGCCATTGAGTAAATCGAGCGCCACGCCATCGGTTTTAAAGTTGCCGTCGGCCAACTGATATTTGCCGACGATCTTCTGAATCTTTACGGCTGCCTGCGGCGACGACACAGCGAGCCCGTTGCTGGCAATTTCCCCGGACAACTTGGCGTTTTTCAGCGCTGATTGGCCAGGGACGTCTCTGTAACTCATGACGCCGCTCAAGGCCACATCGCCTGAGGCATTGCCGCTCGATAGGCCGGCAAAATCCTGCGTGTGCAGCACGACGTCGTAATGCCCGTCTGCAACCGGAGCGCTGCCGTAGTCGCGAACGCTGGCCTCAATTTGTAATCGAGACCCACCCAGCTTCAGCAGCAACGGTTTCAGATTTACCTCCGTCGGAGTAGCCTCAAAAGATGCCTGCAGGCTATGCGGAAGTGGGCGAAGGCGTTCGTATTGCAACAGTCCATTCTGATAAGAAATTGTGCCGCTATATTTCTTCTGCAATTGGCTGAAACTGATCTCGGTCCTTAGACCGCTGAGGTTCGCATTAAACGGAATCTGCCGGTCAAGGGCGTTAATCACGCCATCTGTGAGCAGCACATGGCCAACGGCAAGCTCAAATATGTTAGTGCTCTCTTTTTTATTTTGGGAAGGCGGCGGCTGTGGCAGGTTGCTGTGGCCTTCTTTATCCACGATCAGGTTTACTGCCGGGCGTTCAACCAGCAGGTCGCTTAGAGTTATTTTGTGCCGCAGGACTGAAATTATTTTCAGACCGATCCTGGCGTGCGGAACTTCCAGCAGTGGCTTCGCTCCAGCGGGTTCTGTCCCGTGGACGGTCAAGCCGTAAATATCTGCGCTGAGGGTTTTGACATGAAGCTGAAGATTTTGAATGTCTACTCGTGCGCCGGCCGATTCCTGAGCGCTCCGCTCGATTTTCGCGACCAGATATCGCTGGAAAGCTGGATTTGGCAGAATCACGACGGCAGCGATGACCAGCAGCAGTACCAACGCGCCGATCACGACTGCTGTCCAACCGACGATTTTTCTCCAATTCGCCATTTTCTAAGGCTAAAATGCCTGGCCTAGTGTGATGAAGAATTGGGTTGCGCTGATGCCAGTGACCGGATTTAGATTGTGTCCAAGGTCGATTCTGAGCGGCCCGATGGGAGTGTTGTAGCGCAGTCCGATTCCAACCGTATTCGAGTAATTGTTAACGAACTCTGGAAGATTGATCCGTCGATAGACGTTTCCGCCGTCATAAAAGATCACCCCACCCAGATTGCTGATGATCGGGATCGGATACCGCAGCTCGGAATTCAAGATAAAGAGCTGGTTGCCGCCCACAGGAATCGGAATCAATGGGCAATTGGTGGTGCTGGTCCCCTGGCAGAACGGGATATATCGAACCGGTCCTGCTTCATCGGTCGGAAACCCTCGCAGGGTGGTGCCGCCGCCGGCGAAGAAACGCTGGCTGGTCGGTACATCGCTGCCCGCAAAGGGGGCTGCAAGTCCCATCCGGATACTGTTGGCGAACACTAAGCTGCCCAGAGGCTTGTAAAACGCATATTGACTAAAGAGGCGGGTAAAGTTGGCACTTGACCCGAGCGCGCTGGGGACGATCCGGAAATCAATCGTGCTGTACACGCCATGGTGTGCATCGAGCGGCTTGTCGCGAGTGTCTTGAATCAGAGTGCTCGAAACGTACGAGAGCTGGACGTTACGGTCTGCTGGCAGCACCAATTGCGGAACCAACAATTGACTGAGCTTGGTGTGGTTGAAGTTATATCGGAGCTGTAATTGGCGTGTTTTTTCGCGATTGAGAAATCGCTGAAACTGGATAGAGGCATCAGCCAGGCGCGCCTGGAACAGTGGATTTTCAGTGGTGCGTTCCGCTGAAATACTGGTGAGCGCCTGCCAGCTCGAAAGCCGGAAGTGGGGATCGGTGTAAGTCGTAATAAACCGTTGATCCAGCCGTTCCGCCAACACCGATATAGCAAGACTCTCGCCCAATCCACGCAGGTCGAGGCGCCGGTACTCGACTGAGCCCCGAGGGCTAACAAACGTCGCTTCGCTCGGAAGAACTTTGGCCCCGTGCAATCCAATGGTTGGAAGGCCGGGAACGGCGACGCTTCCGGTCGGCACATTGCCGCCGCGCTTCGAAATTTGTAAACCGAAGCCGTAAGTTATCGAGTTGCGCTTTGCCTCGTGAACTTTGACCAGGGCTTCTTCTTCTGCCTGGTCGGTAATCTGTCGTCGCGGTCCAATACTTGACCAATCGAAAATCCCAAGGTCATAAAGGTCGCTTTCTCCCTGCAGCAGTTTGCCTTGGCTCAATGGCTGCTCCGGAGCCAAATTAGCACTTTTTTTGAGCAGCGCCAGCCGTGTATGGTCCCAGCCCATGTAAACCACATGGCTAATGCGCACACGCTGGTTCTCGGTGATCGCATAGGTCACGTCGACCACGTGCGGGTCATCGGGGTGGCGGGTCACGACTGTTTTGACTTCAGAATTGAGGAATCCGGCGTCCAGGTATTTCGCCGCGATCTGATTGCGATCGTCGGACATTCGCCGCGGCGAGAAGGGCTTGCCTTCGAGCAATTCGAACTGCCCTTTCCCGTGATGAAGCTGGTCGAAGGGAATATTTTTATTCCCGTCCACTCGCAGATTGCCCACAGTGGTTCGATCGCCCTCCACCACGTTGAAGGTTATGTGTATTCCTTGATTCCTGATAATGGCTTGCGGCGTGACTTTCGCTTGTTCGAAGCCGTTGTCTTTGTAAAAATTCTCAACATTTTTGGCGCTTTGGCTGGTGAGCTTTGCGCTATATGTCCCGTGTTTAATGATCCATTTTCCTTCCTTTACGTCCACCTGGGCGGCGAGATCGCTGCTGCTCAGGTGATGATTTCCGGTGAAAGCGATTTCTTTTACCGAATACTTGCGGCCTTTGTCGATCTGAAAGGTGAGAATTGTTCTATCGTTCTGCTGTTGGGTATTAGTGTTGACCTTAACTTCGAAGTATCCTTTGCGCTCAAAATAGTCCTGGAGATTGCGCCGGCTTTCTTCGACGATGTCGGGATCAACGGATTCTTCGTCGTAGATGGAAATCAGCCTTTTCTTTTGGCGATCGGATTGAAATGGAATCCACGAAAGTTTGGCGCCCACAACCCGAATCTCGATGATGGGTCCGGTGTCGACATTTATGGCGACATCGGCCAGGTTTGTATCGGGGTGATAATCAGCAGGGCTGACGACGATTTTGTTAGCCGGATAATTCTGCTGTGCTAGCTTCTTCCGCACCAGGGCAATCGCAGCTTGAATACGCTTGGGCGAATAAGGCTTACCGTGCTTTAAGAGCGCTCCAGTGAGTCGCGCGCGCAACGACTGAACTGTTCCTTGCAACTGCCGGTTTTCCTCCGGTTTTGCTCCCCGAAACTCAACTTTCCCAATGTGCGCGTGCTTACCAGCTTCGATGTGAAATGTAATGTGAGTTAAACGGTTGGCATCGTCAAGTTGAACGTCCGTGTGTACCTTCATCAAAAAGAAGCCGTAATCGTGGAAGAACTTGGTTAGCGCAGCTTCGGCGGTCCCGATCTGACTCTGCTGAAATTCGGTCTGGTCCGGCAGATTGATCACTTGTAGTAATCGGGTGTATGAGAAGTGCTTCGTGCCACCCGGGAACTTCAACATGCCGATGTAATAAGCGGGTTGGAGCACGAAGGTAAGCTTGAGGCCGCCGGGGTCCGGTTGCACTTTCAACTGCACCTTGCTGAAAACAGCTGTATGGTTTAGGGCGTCGATGCTTTCCTGAATTTTCTGATTCGAGTATGGTTCGCCGGGCTTTTGGACGATGAGCTCTCGGTACGGTTTGGTGTCGAGGTGGGGGTTCGCCGTAAGATCGATCGAACCGACGCGTTGTCCCTCATAAGAGGGAGGTGGGTTGCTGGATTTCGTCTGTGCAACACTTGGAAACGAAATTATCAGCAGCAGACACCCGAAAAGTATCCAGCGCATGACGAGGCTTACCGGAGGCGCGCAGCGGAGATCACTACACCGCCGAACTGACTCTGATGCATGCTGGAAAACGCGAGATGTCCTGCTTTTTCCTGCCCTTAGCTCAAGCAAACGTGCGAAAAAACTAGAAAATGCAGGACCCTACTCTGGAATACAGCTTTGTTCCTAGTGATCGCATCGAAGTCCTGTCAGCACTCATTTAAGGGTGGATCTGAATCCCCGACCGCAATGAAGTCAAGTTTTAGCGTCTACAGGGCAAACCGATGAAGGTGGTTATCTTTGGCTTGACCGTGAGCTCATCTTGGGGTAATGGCCACGCCACATTATGGCGTGGGCTGTGCAATGCGTTCGCTCGGCAGGGGCATGATGTCACTTTCTTTGAGAGAGACGTCTCCTATTACGCAAACAATCGCGATCTGCTCTGGCCCAAGTCTTACAAGTTGGTTCTATATCCTTCGTGGACTGAGGTGAAGTCGCTGGCGAAATCCGCCGTGTCTGATAGCGATGTGGCGGTCGTGACCTCTTATTGTCCCGACGCTATAACTGCCAGCGCCCTCGTGCTGCAGTCGAAGGCGGCAAAAGTCTTTTACGATCTCGACACGGCTGTCACTCTGCAGAACTTTCGCGCTCAGGCTGCAGTCGATTACATTCGTCCCAATGGCTTGGAGGATTTTGACCTGGTGCTCAGTTATGTGGGCGGCCGGGCATTGAAGGAATTAAAGGAGCTATTAGGCGCCAAGAAGGTTGCCCCGCTTTATGGGAGCGTCGATCCAGATATTCATAAGCCGGTTGCACCCTCCAGCCACTACTGCTCCGACCTTTCTTATCTGGGCACGTATGCCGTCGACCGGCAGAGCGCTCTGCAAGCCCTGTTCCTGGACCCTGCGCAGCGCCTGCCGCAGCGGAAATTCATGCTGGGGGGAGCGCAATATCCTGACGACTTTCCGTGGAACGAGAACGTCTGGTTTGTGGATCACGTTCCGCCGCCGGAGCATCCCGCATTCTACAGCTCATCAAAAGCCACACTGAATGTGACGCGCAGCGCGATGGCCAGTTTCGGATATTGTCCATCCGGCCGATTGTTCGAGGCCGCCGCCTGTGCGACTCCGGTAATCAGCGATTCATGGGAAGGGTTGGACGAATTTTTCGAGCCCGGCCGCGAGATACTGGTAGCGTCGTCGGCCGATGACGTGGTGAACGCAATTGAGCTTGGCGATGAAGAGTTGCGCCGGGTGGGAAAAGCGGCGCGCGACAAAGTGTTCAGCGCGCACACAGCCGACCATCGCAGCCGCGAATTCTTGCAATACGTGGAGGCCCTAGCGTGAGCTTACGTTGGGGAATTATTCCCGCGGCTGGCCGCGGCACTCGCATTCAGCCCTTGGCATTTTCGAAAGAGTTGCTTCCAGTAGGCACCCGGCAGGACGTAGCTACAGAGCGCCCGCGCGCGGTTACCGAATACCTGATCGAGCGCATGATTGCTAATGGAGTCAACCGCGTGTGTTTCGTCATCTCGCCGGAGAAGACCGATATTGTTCGCTATTTTGGCGCGCGCATTGGCCAGGCCCCCATTTGTTACGCGGTGCAACAAAATCCTCAAGGCTTGTGCGACGCGCTATTCAGCGCCCTGCCATTTGTTGCTCCGAAAGATGAAGTACTTGTTGGATTGCCTGATACCGTCTGGTTTCCCATCGAAGGATTTCAATTATTGCCTGACGGTCAATTTTCATTTTTGCTTTTTCCGGTAGCGCGGCCTGAGCTGTTTGATTCGGTTATTACCGACCATTCGGGAACGATCGAAGAAATTCAGGTCAAGAAATTGAATCCAGCTTCAGAGTGGGTATGGGGTGCGTTCAAACTTACTGGGGAACACTTTGCTCAGCTTCATCGCTTGTGGCTCGATCGCGGACGTTCCGACCAATACCTCGGGACCCTGGTCAATGCCTATCTCGCGAATGGCGGCAAGGCAATTGGCGTAAAGCAGGGCGATGTTTACGTAGACGTGGGCACATTGAATGGATATCGCGAGGCATTGCGCGTTCTTTCCTATCAGGCCGAACAACATGAACTGGCAAGCTGACCGAGAGCAAAATTGGAATCGACTTTCGTTGCCGCTGCAAACCACGCCTTCGGATCCCTCGTTACGAATTCTTTTATTGGCTGCGCATCCCGACGACGAAATCATCGGCGCGTCGGTGCTGCTCTCGCGCTTTCCTCAATCGTCGGTTGCTTTTCTTACAGATGGTGCGCCGCGAGACACCCGACTTTGGTCTGCGGGCGTGAATGGATCCCGCGAAGCCTACGCTGAAACTCGCCGCCAGGAGGCCTTCCGCGCGTTAAATTACGCCGGAATTTCCCCCCAGAGAGTGTTTTGGTTGGGAGCCGTGGACCAGGAAGCCGCATTTGAAATCGGCATGCTCGCGGAGCGGTTCGCGAATTTGTTTGCCGAAATGCGTCCTGAAATTGTAATCACCCATGCGTATGAAGGCGGACATCCTGACCACGATTCCGCGGCGGTGGTCGCAAGTATCGCAATTTCATTGCTCGAGAGTTCGCCGCTTCTGCTTGAGATGACTTCGTATCATTCACAGGACGGCCGATGTATAACGGGTGAATTTCTGGATTCGGGGTCATTGCCGGAGATACGCTTCGAATTTTCGCACGTCGATCGCGAGCGCAAGCGTCAGATGATGGACGCACATGCCTCGCAGCGAGTGGTGCTCGAAAATTTCCCGGTCGATTGCGAGCGCCTGCGACTGGCGCCCCAATACGACTTCAGCGAGCCACCTCATTCCGGCAAGCTTTGGTAC
>Ga0134126_10009328_pt1 | contig 12362 bp, 15 predicted proteins | sample KB31752_FD_96881 | JGI IMG/M metagenome (GOLD analysis project Ga0134126, IMG submission 96881) | Terrestrial soil microbial communities with excess Nitrogen fertilizer from Kellogg Biological Station, Michigan, USA - KB3-175-2 | ecosystem: Environmental > Terrestrial > Soil > Unclassified ...
ACGTCCTTGATCCGCTGGGTGGTGCCCTTCTCCATGCCCATGACCGACGCCTGATCGCCTTCCCACAGGTCAGCGCGCCGCACGTTGTCCAGCAAGGCCTGGTCGCCGGGGCCGAAGAGGCCCCACTTGGTGTTCTTCCAACCGGGTGGGAGAGCTCCGTTGCCGAGGCCGACACCGTTGCCGTTGTCCCGGGTCGGCGGGGCCGCCGCGGCCGCCACGCCAGGCCAGAGAAGGGCCGCTACAACGGCCACCGCAATGCAAGCCAACGCCCGCTTCATGCTCCTGCACTCCGTACGCAGAGTTACGTTACCTAGTGCAAGTAAATTTAGGGAAGCTCGGCGCGCTTTCACAAGTACAAATGGAAAAAAGAAAAAATTGAACCTTTTCCCGCCGTCCAACGTACAAGGCCTTAGGACGCGATCATCGCTACGATCCGTATCTAGCCGGCTGCGCGGTAGGCGGCGGCCAGCCGCTTCGGTGCCTTGCACATCCACGCCTCGACGAGGATCTCCTCGAGCTCCTCGAGGTCGATCTCGGCCAGCCGGACCAAGATCGCCGGGTAGCCGTTGAAGTGCGGGATCGTGAAGTACACGCCGGGCTCGTCGGCGATGAGCGCCTCCTTGGCCCCCTCGTCCGGAATGCGGGCGGCCAGGATCGGGCCGGTCGGCGCGGCGTCGCCGAGGGCGGCCAGGTCGCTGTCGCGCAGTGGCCGTTCCCACGCGAAGGTCTTGGCCCGCACCTGCCACGCGGCGAACTCGCCGAAGGTGGTCTTCTCGCTCGTCTCCGGCAACGCGAGCGCCAGCCGGCGGACGTCTTCCCAGCTCGCCATCGTCACAGGATCTCATCGTCGGCGTGGGCGGCGTACTCCTCGGCCCGAACTTCGGCGATCCGCTCGTACCGCGCCTTACGGTCGGCCCACTCGTGCTGGACGCCGAAGGCGGCGCCGGCGAAGTTGACCTCCTTGATCGCGGCGGCCAGCTCGTCCGGCTTGTCCGGGGAGTAAACGACCGCGGGGTCGCCGGCCGCGACGGTGAACGGTGGCACGAACATCTCGTCCGGTACAGCAGTGCGGGCGTGCGCGACCGCACCGAGCGCCAGCACCGATCCCGGGCCGAGCCGGGCGCCCTGCAACACGGTCGCGCCGGTCGCGATGTAGCAGCATCGGCCGATCTCGCAGCCGAGCAGCGTCGCATGCGGGCTGATGAATGCGTGGTCTCCCACGTGTACCGGCTGCGGCCGCTCACCCACCGCGGTCGCCCGCAAGACGGCGTGTTCGCTGATGATGCTCGCCTCGCCGACGTCGATCGTCGAGCCTTCGGCATCGAGGATCGCGCCGTACATGACCCGGACGCGCGGACCGATGCGAACGTCGCCGACGAGGGTGGCGTTGGGTGCGATGTAGGCGGACGGATCGACGGTGGGAGCGTTTCCGCGGTGTCGGATCATCATGATTTGACAGTACTCATCGACAGCGATGGAATTACCGGTATGCGGCGGATTCTGGTGGTGCTTTCCATACTCGCGCTCGCGGTCCTACCGGCGACGGCGGCGACAGCGGCTCCCGAGAACACGATGACGCTCGAGCAGAAGGTCGGGCAGATGTTCGTGTCGTACGTGTACGGCTCGTCCGCCACGACGACCACTGCCGCCGACGTCGCGGCCAACCAGGCCATGTACGGCGCGGACGTGCACAACGGCGCCGAGGCCGTCGCCAAGTACCACCTCGGCGGCATCATCTACTTCACCTGGAGCAACAACCTCGCCAACCCGCCGCAGATCGCCGGGCTCTCCAACGGGCTGCAGCAGGCCGCGATGGCCGACAGCGGCGTGCCGCTGCAGATCAGCACCGACCAGGAGGGCGGCATCGTCAACCGGATCGGCGCCCCGCTAGCCGTCTCGCCCGGCAACATGGCAATCGGCGCGACGTTCAACCCGCTCAACGCGTACTCGGCCGCGAAGGTCAGCGGCACCGAGCTCAAGGCGCTGGGCATCAACGTCGTCGACGCACCCGTGGTTGACGTGAACACCGAGCCGCGCAACGCGGCCGACGGGGTCCGCGCGTTCGGGGACAACACCGTGCAGGTCTCGCTGTTCGGCGCGGCCGCGGTCGCCGGCTACCGCGCGGCCGGGATCGGCGCGCAGGCCAAGCACTTCCCGGGCCTCGGCGACACGACCGTCAACACCGACAACGGTGTCGCCGTCACCAACGAGACCCGCGAGCAGCTCATGAGCACGGACGTGCCGCCGTTCCGGGCGGCCATCGCGGCCGGTGCGCAGTCGGTGATGGCCGCGCACATCGTCGCGCCGGCGCTCGACCCGTCCGGGCGCCCGGCCAGCCTCTCCCAGCCGATCGTGACCGGCCTCCTGCGCAACACGCTGCACTACAACGGCGTGGTCATCACCGACGCGCTCAGCGCGGCCGCCCTGGCCGACATCCCGGCCGACCAGATCATCCTCGACGCGATCGACGCCGGCATCGACGAGCTGCTCATGCCGACCAGCCTGCCGGCCGCCGTGCAGACCGTTGTCGACGCCGTGCACAGCGGGCGGCTGAGCGAGGCCCGCATCGACCAGTCGGTCAAGCGGATCCTCGCGATGAAGACCCAGCTCGGGCTGTTCCGCAACCCGTACGTGAGCGCGACGCCGACGGTCGGAACGCCGGAGCACCTGCAGACCATGGCGGACATCGCCAAGCGCTCGATCACCGTGCTGCGCAACAGTTCCCTGCCGCTGCCAGCCGGGAAGAACGTGCTGGTGACCGGCTGGGGCGTGAGCACCACCCAGAACCTCACCAACCAGCTGACCAGCCGGGGCATCACCGCGACCCGCTTCTACACCGGCTCGCCGAGCGCGGCGGTGATCGCCCAAGCCGTCGCGGCCGCGCAGGCCGCCGACGTGACCGTGGTGACCACGTACAACGCCTGGGGGGACACGACGCAACAGAACCTGCTGGCGGCACTGCTGGCCACCGGCAAGCCGATCGTCGTCGCGTCGGTCGGCGGGCCGTACGACATCGCCTACTTCCCGTCGGCGACGACCTATCTCGCCGCGTACGACTACCAGCCGGTCTCGGTCGTCGCCCTGGCCGACGCGCTGACCGGGGCGGCCAAGGCGACCGGGCACCTGCCCGTCACCATCCGTACGCCGGACGGGTCGCAGGTCCTGTTCCCGTTCGGCTCATGAGCGTCACTCGAAATGCCGGGACCGGACGCGGCTACTAATCTTGAGGGGTGCAGTCCACCATTCGCCTCCCGCGCGATCTCGACCGCGTGACCGAGTTTCGGCACGAGCTGGACGAAGATCTGCGCGCCTACGGGGTTGATCCCGGCAACCGCGCGGATGTCGGACTTGTCGTCAGCGAGGTATGCACCAACGTCGTGTCCCACATGGGCCGCGGCGAGCAGTACGACGTCGACGTGGACCTCGACGGCACCAAGTGCGTGATCGAGGTCCGGGACACGTCCGCGCAGCACCGGTTGGCCGAGCCCAACGTGCTCGCCGAGGCCGGTCACGGGATGCGGATCGTCTCCGCGGTCGCGGCCGACGTCGAGGCCCTGCAGTCGGGTTTGGTGCGTAGGGTCGCGATCTCCTTCAAGAAGGACCTCAGTGAGTGAGCTGTCGGTCGAGGTGACCAGTGGCGATCCCGCCGTGGTCACCGTCGTTGGCGAGATCGACCTGCTCACCGCGCCGTCCCTGGCGGGTCCGCTGCGAGCGCTCATCGACGGGCGGCGGCCGTCGATGATCGAGATTGACCTCGGCGGGGTGCCGTTCATGGACTCGACCGGCATCCAGGTGCTGGCCGCGGCGCGGACCGACGCGACGGCGGCCGGCATCGGATTCCGGTTGCGAGCGGCCAGTGGCGCGGTCAGACGCGTGCTCGGTATGACCGGACTGCTGGAGTCACTGGGCCTGTGATGGCGAATCCCGAAGTATCTTGGCGCGGTGACGATTTGGCTGGCGCAGGCCGTACAACTGGCCTTGGACAACGCCGCGGCGGGACAGCTGCCCTTCGGCGCCGTGGTCGTCCGTGACGGCACGGTGCTGGCGACCGGCGTGAACACCGAGGTGCGCGACGTCGACCCGACGGCGCACGCCGAGGTCGCGGCCGTGCGCAACGCGTGCCGGCAACTGGGCACCCGCTTCATCGAAGGCGCCACCATCTACTCCAGCTGTGAGCCGTGCGCGATCTGTGTCGGCGTGGCGGCCGCCGCCGGAGTCACCCGGATCGTCTACGCGGCGCCCAAGGAGTTCATTCCCGGCCTCGGGAATCCGCCGCCGCGGCCGGCGGTCGTCTACGAGGAGACGCCCGGCGCCCGCGGTCCCTTCGGAGAGCGATGAAGCTCGGGCTGAACATCCCCAACTTCGGGCCGACGGCGACCCCGGAGTTGCTGCGCGCGTGGGCACGGTTCGCCGAGGACCACGGGTACGCGATCGCGATGATGTCCGACCACGTGGCCCCGACCCCGGACGTCACCGCGACCTACCCGTCGCCGTTCTACGACCCGTTCGCCACGCTGGCCTGGCTGGCCGGGCAGACGTCGCGGATCGAGCTCGGGACGACGGTGGCCGTCGCGCCGCACCGGCACCCGCTGCACACCGCGCGGCTGGCCACGAACATCGACCAGTTCAGCGGCGGCCGGTTCGTCCTCGGCCTCGGGGTCGGCTGGTCGGCGCCCGAGTTCGCGGCGCTGGGACTGTCGTTCGCCGACCGCGGCCGGCTGACCGACGAGTACCTGGCCGTGATCGCGCAGGCGCTCACCTCCCCGACCGTGTCATTCAACGATCAGGACGTCGACACCGGACCAGCCTCGGTGCAAAGGCCACACCTGCCGATCTGGGTCGGCGGCTCGGTACCGGCCGCGATCCGCCGGGCCGTCCGGTTCGGGCAGGGCTGGCACCCGATCAACCCGAGGCTCGAGTGGCTGCGGGAGACCGGTTTGCCGATGCTGCGGGCCGTCGCCGACGAGCTGGCGATGCCGGTCCCTGCGTTCTGCCCGCGGATCAAGGCCGGGGTCGCCGACGTCCGCGCGTTCTTCGACCTCGGCGCCGAGTACGTCATCGTCGATACCAACCCGGACGACCCGGCCGACCGGCGACCGCCAGCGGCGGACTGGGAACTGCTGGCCAAAATCGCTTCGCGCGGTTGACAAGAGGCGTATCTTAGTCACGTTCGAACGGCTCTAGGCAAACTGCATGTAGCTGTTAGGTGCCTACTGAACGGGACCGTCGGGATGCCGCCTCAGGGTCGCGAAACCTCGCTGAAGCACGTCCGCACGAGCCTGCGGCGGCTGCGCGAGGAGTGTGGCCTGCAGCAGGCCGAGGTGGCCCGGGAGCTGGACTGGAGCGCGTCGAAGCTGGTCCGGATCGAAAACGGGTCGGTCGGCGTGTCGGTCGTCGACCTGCGGGCGCTGACCGCGCTCTACCGGGCGCCCGACACGCAGGTGGATGAGCTCGTCGAGCTCGTCCGGCAGACCAAGAAGCGGCCCTGGTGGAGCACGGCCACCATCAACTCGGCCTACAAGAAGTTCATCGGCTTCGAGGCCGACGCGTCGCAGATGTGGCAGTACCACCTGAGCATCGTGCCCGGGCTCCTGCAGACCGACGCCTACATGCGTGCGCTGATCCCGGAGCTCCGCCTCGAGTCGGCCGGCCAGCCGGAGCTGAACAGCCTGGCCAAGGTGCGGCTGCGCCGCCAGGCGGAGATTATCCAGCCGCCGGACGGGCCGGAGATCACGATGCTGATCGACGAGATGGCGCTGCGCCGGCCGGTCGGCGGCCCGCAGGTCATGCGCGAGCAGCTGCAGCACCTGACCAAGGCCGGCCACCCGGACCGGCTGCACGTCGCCGTCCTGCCGCTGAGCGCCGGCCCGCACGTGGGCATGCAGGGGGGCTTCACGATCATGCGATTCCCCGACGAGGGCATCGGCGACCTGCTCGTGCAGGAGAACGCGACCGGCAACATCCTCCTGCAGGACCAGCCCGAGCTGGTGCAGCGCTACCACGACGCGTTCGACGGCATGCTGGGCAGGTCGCTGCAGGGCGAGCAGGCGCGCGACTACTTGGAGCGGCTGGCGCCCTAGGTGGCTGGTGCGGCAGCCCTAGTTGGGTGTCAGCTCCTGGTGGGCCTCGATGGCCCGCTGGAGGGCCCGCCGGACCTGCCCGAACTCGGTCTCGTCCCGGGAGATCCACAGCAGGGTGAGCACGCCCTGGTGATAGGCCCACAGCTGCCACACCGACCGCTGCGGCCCGCGGCGCCAGCCGACCTCGGTGAGGTCCTGGATGGCGAAGCGCTTCGGGCCGATCTGCAGGTCTCCTGCGGTGACCGCGATGCCTCGGCGGAGAGGGTAGTAAATCCGTCCGCTCATCGCGGCCTCCTTCTGCCTCACGTCCAAGGGTTCATCGCTCCGGCGGATGTGACAAGTTGTATTTTGGCGAACTGCATGTAGCAGACTGCTAGCTCGCCGTCGACGGTTTGTTACCGTCGTTGCCTGGCGGGGCCGGACTGGACCGCCGCGGCCTGGCGGAAGAGCCGGCGGAGCGGCGACAGCGGCGGCTGCGTCGAGTGGGCGCCAAGCGGCGATCGGGTCGGCGTCCGGGACTCGCGACATCCGGGAGAGCCGGTCCTCGAGGTGGCGGCCGGCGCCTGGCGGGCGTTCGTCGAGGCGCTGAAGGACGATCGTTTGTAAGAATCGGGCGGCCTGGCGCATTACCTGTCGATGCCGCGAAGTAGTGGCGATCGCCAGCAGGAGGGATCCCAAGCCAGTGGCCGATGCCGAGCAGGTCTTCACCGCCGTCTACGAAGCGCACCACCGCCAGGTCTACGCCTACGCCGTCGCCCGGGTCGGCCGCGACCTCGCCGATGAGGTCGTCGCCGACACGTTCCTGGTCGCCTGGCGGCGCTACGCGTCGCTGCCCCGCGGAGCGCCGCTGCCCTGGCTGCTCGCGGTGGCCCGCAACGTGGTCCGCGAGCGCTACCGCGCCGAGGTCCGCCAGCAGGCGGTCGCCGCCGAGATGCGGGCCTGGATCGGCGATGCGGTTGCCGACGTCGCCGACGGGGTGACCGAGCGGGCCGCCGTCCTGGCCGCCCTCGCCAAGCTGTCCGAGGACGACCGCGAACTGCTCACCTTGGTCGCCTGGCACGGCCTCAAGCCGGCCGCGGCCGCCACCGTGGTCGGCTGCTCGACCGCCACCTACTTCGTGCGTCTGCACCGCGCCCGCAAGCGCCTGGAGGACGCCCTGGCTCAGCTGCTTCCCGAGGAGACATTTCGATGAGTTTCGACATTCTCGACAACCTGGCCACCGCCCGTCCGGACCGTCTGGACCCGCCGGGCCGCCCTCCCCTCATTCTTGATTCCGCGGGTACTCGCAGAGCCCGCCCCCGCCTCTTCGTGGCGGCCGGCGCGCTGGTGACGGCCGCCGCCGGGGTCGTGGCGGTCGCCCTCGCGGTCTCCGGGTCGTCGACTCCGGCGCCGGCCCCAGCGGCCCCCGAGCCGGCCACGGCCGGCCAACTCCTGCTCGCCGCCGCCGAGCACAGCGAAGCCGTCGCGCCGGCGACCGGAGGCCGATACCTGGTCGTGGGCTCCGAGAGCGGTTGGACGGTGCCGACCGACGGCGGATACCAGGTGGTGGAGAAGGAGCTGAGCCAGTACTGGTTCGCCCGCTCGGACGCGGACAAGAGCTGGGTCGTCGTCGAGCCGCTCGGGGCCGCCCCGGCCAGCGCCGCCGACCGGGCGGCCTGGGCGGCGCACGGCTCGCCGGCCGTCGTGCACGTGACCGCGCCGAAACCGTTCGACCTGTCGGTCGCCGCGCCGGGCAAGCGCTACGGCAACGTGATCGACCCGCAGCACCTGTTCGCGCTGGGCGACCTGAACGTGTCGCAGACCGAGCTCGACGCGCTGCCGACCGAGCCGGCTGCGCTGCGGAACGCGCTGCTCAAGCGCTACCGCGGCGGCGGTAGCGACATGCCGACCGACCGCAACGAATGGCTGTTCTCGGTGACCAGCTCGGTGCTGATGGACCTGCCGGTCAGCAGGGCCGTGCGCGGTGCGGCATACCACGTGCTGGCCGGCCTTCCGGGCGTTCGCGCCCTGGGGACCGTGACGGACCAGCGTGGCCGTTCGGGCCAAGCCGTGGCGACCACCGAACGGCAGGCCGGGCAGGGCACGTTCGAGGTACGCCTGATCTTCGACCCGAACACGGGCGCCCCGCTAGCGCGGGAGTACCGGGCGGTGGCCCCGGCCGGCCGTCTGGCGTGGTTGAAGGCGGGTCAGCTTTCGTCGTATGCGCTGGTGCTGGCTCCGGAGGCGACGGACGACAACCCACCGGCGGTGATCACCCCGTCCCGATAGACCACTTAGGGGTGGTCGCGGCTGGGGGCGAACCAGTCGCGGGCCGCCTGCGGCACGGCGACCAGCGCGATCACGGCCACGCCGCTCAACACGATCCCCAGTCCGCCGAGGTCCCGGCGCCCGAGCAGCGGCAGACCCAAGAGCATCAACACCACGCCGAGGATGATCGCCGTCAGCCAGGCGCCCCGGCGGGCTTGCCAGAGACTGTGCGCGGTCAGCGCAAAGACGGCCGTCATCAGCAGTGCGATCAACGAGAACCCGATCGCCCCGCCACCGCCGAAGATCAGACCGCCGACGCCGAGGGCCACGGCGGCCAGGGCGGTCATCGTGAACAGCACGACGACCACGGTGATCGGCGTCGGCGGCACGGTCCTACGCATGGGTCGACAATATCGGGTCAACTGATCGGCGACTATCACTCCACAAGGGACGGATTCCGCCACCGAACAGGCCATCATCCAGCGCGGCTTGGTCCGAATTGTCGCGACGCTGCGCTGACCTGCTTGGCTTGACTGATCAAGCATCGTCGATCAGGCTGGGTTCGCGATCAAGGCGGGGAATCTCTTGGGGGGCTGATGTCCGAGCCGGTTACGCGACGGGGACTGCTGCGGGCCGGGGCCGCGGCCGCGGGGAGCGCGGCCATCGGTGCGGCGTTCGCGGCCAACCCGGCGGCCGCCGCGCCCACTCCGCCCCTGCCCGGCCCGTCGGGTTCCGGCCTCGACAAAACCGGCGCCGACAAGCACGGTGGCGGCCCGGTGCTGCGCGGCCCGATGCTCAAGCCGGGCGACCGCGTGCGCATCGTGGCACCGGCCTACCCCGGCGACGGGCGGCTGGTTCGCGGCCAGGAGATTCTCGAGAGCTTCGGGTTGCTGGTCGAATACGGCGACCACGTCTACGACCAAAACGGCTACCTGGCCGGCACGGACGCCGACCGCCTGGCCGACCTCAACGCCGCGTTCGGCGACCCCGGGGTTCGGTGCGTGTTCGGCGCCCGGGGTGGATACGGCACGCAGCGCATCATCGACGGGCTGGACGTGGCCGCGGTGCGCCGCGATCCCAAGGTTTTCATCGGCTTCAGCGACCTGACCGCGCTGCACGGCAAGCTGTGGCGGGCCGCGCGGCTGGTCAGCTTCTACGGTCCGCTGGCAACCTGGACCGATGCGCGCACCGGCCCCGACTCGATCGAATCGATGCGCGCGGCGCTGATGTCCACCGACCCGATCGTCATCAACCGCGATCCGCTCGAGCCGAGCTCGGCGGTCAACGTGCCGGGAACAGCGTCCGGGCGGCTGCTCGGCGGCAACCTCACGATGGTCGAGACCAGCATCGGGGCCGGCGACTTTCCCAGCCTCGACGGCGCCATCTTCCTCTTCGAGGACACCGGCGAGGCGCCATACAGCTACGACCGCATGCTCAACCAGCTCCGGCGGATCGGCGCACTGCACCGCATCGCCGGGGTGGCGATCGGACAGTTCAACGCCGCCGGCGACGGGTCGGGCGGCTGGACCGCCGCGCAAGCGGTAACCGATCGATTGGCCGATTTGGGAGTACCGGTGCTGGGCGGTCTCCGCATCGGCCACGGCAGCGGCCAGCTGACCGTGCCGCTGGGCGCGTGGGCGACGATCGACACCGTCGCCGGCACGCTGACCGTCGAGCCGGGCGTCCGTTCAGGAAGTTAGGCGGAGACCTTCGACGCGGTCACCCGGTCGCCGGCGCGCTTGCCGGTCACCGTCACCATCACCAGAAGACGGAGTCTCATGGCGTCCACTATCCGGGGGCCCGGGTCGTGACCCGGCTGCCCGTCCGGTTGCCATTGCGGTGCCCACGTCACTCCAGGAAACCGGGTGTGCACCGGCGTCTGCGGCGGTAAGGATCGCATGCAGGAGGGCCAATGAGCGTAGACATCGAGCACTTCATCGAACAGGGATTCGTCAAGCTCGAGCGCTGCTTCACCCCCGAAGCGGCGCACGAATACAGCCGGTACATCTGGGATCGGCTCGGCTATGCCCCGAACGACCGCTCGACCTGGGCACGGCCGTCGATTCACATGGCCTCGCACGAGGACATCGACGTGAGGACGTTCGCACCCAAAGTGTGGCGGGCGGCGTGCGAGCTGATCGGCGGCGAGGACCGGATGGCCGCCGACAAGCCCGGGGAGCGGGCCTTCCCGTGGACCGACGGCTTCATCGTCAACCTGACCAACGGCGCCGACCAGCCCTGGCGGCCGGCCTCACCGGAGTCGCCCGGCTGGCACGTGGATGGCAGCTGGTTCCGGCACTACCTGGACTCGCCCGAGCAAGGGCTGCTCACGATCGGGCTGTGGTCGGAGGTCGTGCACCAGGGCGGGGCGACGTTCATCGCGACCGACTCGATCGGGCCGGTCGCCCGGTTCCTGGCCGACCACCCGGAGGGCGTCCTGCCCGGGCGCGACCAGTTCCCATACCGCGAGCTGACCGCCCGGTGCACGCGCTTCACCGAGGCGACCGGCGAGGTCGGCGACGTCTACCTCATCCACCCGCTGGTCCTGCACACCATGTCGCCCAACGTCCTGCGCCGGCCGCGCTTCATCACCAACTCGACGCTGCGGCTGGCCGAGCCGATGCGCTTCAACCGGCCGGACCCGGCCGACCACTCACCGGTCGAGCGGGCCATCCTGCGGGCGCTCGGCGTCGACCGCCTGGACTTCACCGCGGCCGGCCCGCGCGAGCGCGTGGTGTCGGAGCTGTCGGTCGAGCACGAGCGCATGAAGCTCGAGGAGCACGATCGGATGGTCGCAGCCGGCTGGACGGCGCCTCAGCGGCGCTCCTCTGACAGCCGGTAGACGCGGGAGTCGCGAAGTTCGAAACCCAAGCGTTCGTACAGGCGGTTGGCGGCCACCCGCGACGGGCGCGACGTGAGGTCGACCGTCCGCGCGCCCTCGGCCCTGGCCAGCCGGATCGCCTCCACGGTCAGCGCCGCGCCGACCCCGTGCCCGCGCGCCGATTCGTCGACGACCACGTCCTCGATCCACGCGCGCAGGCCGGTCGGGATCGGGAACATCGCTAGCGTCAGTGTCCCCACGATCGCCCCGTCCACGCGCGCGACGAGCAGGCGGTTGCCGTTCCAGCCGGCCAGCCGCTCGAGCGCCGCGGTGTCCAGCGGCGCGGCCGACCGGGACAGCTGCGGCAGCAGCCGCCCGAACGCCGCGACCAGTTCGGCGGTCACCTGCTGCACGCATTCCACTTCGACGGTCACGGCTTGATCATGCGCCTAGGCATTCGGCAGCCGGTGTCGAGGCCGGCGAACAGCCAGGCGTCCTCGTCGGGCCGGCGGTCGCGCGGGTCGGGTGCGGATGCTCGACACGGCGTCGGCCACCATGCGGGCGCCTTGCACGATGGCCGGCCGAGCGCCAGGCCGCCCGGTTCGTCGGGGTGTGGCACGGCACTATAAGACCATGGTGACGGCTCGGTACGACGGTCAGGCGCAGTGGTACGACACGCGGTTCCGGCGCTACAGCGACCGCGACGGCTCGGCCGGGCTGCTCGCGCGGCTGCTCGGACCCGGCGACTCGGTCTGCCTCGACCTCGGCTGCGGGACCGGGCTGCACTTCGCGGCGGTCCGTGAGGCGGGCTACACCGTCCTCGGCGTCGACCTGTCCGGCGACCAGCTTCGCATCGCCGCGACCCGCAATCCGTGGGTTGTGCAGGCCGACGGCGGCCGGTTGCCGTTGCCGGACGCGGCGGTGGGCACCGTCACGATGACCTACACGCACACGGACATCGACGACTTCGCCGCGGTCGTCCGCGAGGCCGCCCGCGTCCTGCAACCGGGCGGGCGGCTGGTGTACCTCGGGCCGCACCCGTGCTTCGTCGGTGCCTTTGCCGTCCGCACGGACGAGCCGGACGAGGGCGGCTTTCGCGTCGGCCCCGGGTACGGCGACGAGCGGCTGCAGGTCGACCCGACCGGCCGGTTCCCGATCCGCAGCCGCGTCGGCGCGCGCAACCTGACGCTCGCCACGTTTCTCGGAGCGTTTCT
>Ga0134126_10009329_pt1 | contig 12362 bp, 8 predicted proteins | sample KB31752_FD_96881 | JGI IMG/M metagenome (GOLD analysis project Ga0134126, IMG submission 96881) | Terrestrial soil microbial communities with excess Nitrogen fertilizer from Kellogg Biological Station, Michigan, USA - KB3-175-2 | ecosystem: Environmental > Terrestrial > Soil > Unclassified ...
ATTATAAAAGATGAACTTAAAAATATTATCTTTTAGAAGAATTTATTATAAAATATTTATAATAAAAGTAGGTTTCTTTTAGTATTTGTGAAGATAATCATTGATGATTAACGTTGTTGATTATCAACGGAGAATAATAATAATAAGAGTAATTTGACTTATAGTATAATGAAACCCTTCATCTTCTTTGACCTTGGACAAACTTTGATAGATGAATGGGATTATATTAATTATTTTGATAAATTAGTATTGGAAACTCTTAATGGGTATGGAGCAAAAATAGATTACAAAAATTATATTACATTAAGAAATAATATCCTTTTTAATAGAAAAACTGGCTCTTCAGGTTTTATAGATATCGTATTAATTATGGCTCAATTAATATTGCCAAAAGGCTATGATTTAATTATATTAGAAAAGTTAAAGAATAACTTATCGGAGAATAAAAAAAAATTAATAAAATTATATAGGGAGGTTCCTTATATTATTCCATTATTATCAAAGAATTACTCATTAGGAATAATAAGCAATAATTCTTCAGGCTCTGCTAATTTATTAGTAAAAAACCATCTCAATCAATATTTTAAAACTATTTGTCTGTCTGAAAATATTGGTGTTAGAAAACCTAATTCTAAAATTTTTCTCAAAGCCATAGAGGATGCAATTATTTCTAAAGAACAATGTATCATGGTAGGTGATAGGCTGGATATAGATATTTATCCTGCTAATGAACTTGGATTTAAAACTATTAGAACCCTAAATTCTATTTATAAAGTTCAAAAACCTCTCAATAAAAAGGAGGAACCTTTAGTTGAAATTAATACTTTAAACGAATTACCATATATTTTATCATCATTTTTCTAATTTTCTGTCTGTATGTTATTTGTTATCTTTTTCCAAATTTCATCATTTTTATTATCTAAAAAATTCTCTCTTATGAACATAGAATGAATTGAATTGATCTTGTCTGTTTTTTTTATTGGAATTATATGTATATGTACATGCGGAATTTCTTGCCCTGCTTTTTCTCCATTATGTATAGCAATCAATGATGAATCACATTCCATTGCTTTTTCAATATGTTTAGTTAGAAAATGTAGTGTTGTAAAAATATCGCTAATTTCCTCAATATTTAAATCTTGAATTTTTTTTTCATGTCTTTTTGAAATTATCAGCGTATGCCCTTCTTTTAGTGGAAATGCATCAAGAAATGCTGTAGAATATTTAGTCTCATATATTTTTCTAGCTTTGATTTTTCCATTTATTATTTCACAAAATACACATAGATCCATAATTTTGATTATAATGTTTATATAAATAATATATTAAATTTAAGTTGTTTTTCCATTGTTTTTCTTTTTGGTAATATATAAAACAGATTAATTAAATATATTTTTATTATCCATATAATATAGGAATACAACAGTTATTCTGATATTTAATATATTTTTTTGGACTTTTAAAAGCTTTGAAAAAGAAGAAATAGGTAATTTTAAATAAATTTTCTTATAAAAATTGGAAAAGTATATATCAATTATGTTTCATATATATAAATTATTATTTTATTATGCCTATACTTCAACTAAAACATTTAAAAAAGTATTATCCTGTAAAACAAAATCCTCTTAAATTATCATCATCATCATCATCTTCAATTAATAAAGTTATTGATGATATTTCTTTTGAATTAGATGAAGGTAAAGTTTTGGTATTGGCAGGGGAATCTGGTTCAGGCAAAACTACTTTGGCTAAACTCATTATAGGTTCTATACTTCCTGATTATGGTGATATCTATTTCCTTGGACAAAATATCAATATTTTAAAAAAAGATAAAACTTTTTATTCTTTGATACAAATGATACATCAAGATCCCTATAGTTCCATTAATCCCTATCTTAAAATAAAGGATATAGTTATGGAGCCCTTACAAATTCATAATAAGCATCTTAGTAATGCCGAAAAAGAAAATAAAGTTAAAGAAGCCCTTTATAAAACAAAATTAGAACCCGTTGAAGAAATATTAGAAAAATATCCCAATATGCTTTCTGGTGGCCAAAGGCAACGTGTTTCAATTGCTCGAGCTATTGTAAATAATCCTAAATTAATAATAGCTGATGAACCTGTTTCGATGTTAGATGTTTCTATTAGAGCACAAATTTTATCATTATTAAATGATTTGAGAGATAGTTTGAATATTTCTATTATTTACATTACTCATGACTTAGCCACTTCAAGATTTATAGGTGACAAAATAGGTATTATGTTTGCAGGGAATTTAGTTGAATTTGGTGATATAGATGAGGTACTTTTGCACCCTTGTCATCCATATACTTGGATGTTGTTGGATGCTATTAGTTTCTCTTCTGTTGGGTCTGATAAATATTATAAAAATTATAAAACAAATTTACTTGGTATATCGTCTACCGGGTGCAAATTTTCTAATAGATGTAAATTATCTTTTGAAGATTGTATAAATGATCCTCAAGAATACAAAATTTCGGCTGAACATTTTGTTTCTTGTTTTTATTTTAAAAATTCACAATATAACATATGAAAATATGTTAACTAAATAATTTAACTTTACTAGGGTGATTATATTTTATCACTTGGGAAATTCCATTTTTTGGATAAACTCCAAATATAAGATCTGATTTAGCCACTGTAGAATCCTTAAGTGTTACCATTATTATTTGGTTATTTCCAGACCTGAGTAATAGAATTTTTGATAATCTTTCAGTATTTTGAGCATCCAAATGTGCATCTACTTCGTCCATTAAATAAAAGGGTGATGGCTTAAGTGATTGGAGTGCTAACAGAAAAACTATTGCTGCCATAGTTTTTTCTCCACCGGATAATGCAGTTGATTCCCTAACTTGTTTGCTTGGAAACTGAACCATCAATAAAATTCCTCCAGAAAAAATATTCTCTTTATCTTCCAGATCAAGCCATGCATTGCCGCCTGTAACTTCAGAAAATGTTTTTCTAATGTCTTCATTTACTTTATTAAATGCATTTGTAAAAACCATTTCCTTTTCTTTTCCTGTTTCTTCAATGAATCTTACAATAGAGTTTCTTTCTTCTTCTAATTGATTCTTTTTACTTGACATTCCACGATATCCATCAATAATTTCTAAATAGGTATCATCTGCCTTGAGGTTTATCCTTCCTTTAATACTTTCATATTCTGCTCTTAAATCTTGGTATAAATTTTCTACATTGTAACTTTCTAAAATTTCTTTATATCCTAATTCCTCCAATTCATTTATTTGTTTTATTTTTTGATTTTGAAGATCTAAAAGATCCTTATTGATTATAGCTATTTCCTTTTCTAATAAATTCAATTCTCTAACAGTTTTTTTTTCATTCTCTGCTAATTTTCTATAAGTTCGTTCAAACTCTTGAAGTTTTGTATATGTAGATCCTGTTGATTGTATTATTTCATTTTCTTTGTTCCTTAAAGCCCTAAGTTGTTTTTCTATTGCATATAATTCTATTTTCGATTTTTCTAACACTGTCTCTTTATTTCCTTTTTCCTTTTCTATTTTTTCTTTTTCATCCATTATTTTTTGGTACTGTACCTTAGTATTATCTAGATTGTTATTTAAGAGAGATTGGGTTAAAATTAATTGCCTTATTTGATTATTTTTTACTTCAAGTTCATTCTCTGTGTTTTTCTTCCCTATATTCAATCTATTTCTTTCTTCGATGTTATTTGCTTTTTCTATTTGATCTATTTCCTTTTTTATTTTATTTACTGAATTATCGATAATTGTTAATCTTGACTTAGATCTTTGAACAGTATAAATGATTTTATCAATTATGTTACTATTTTCTATATTATTGGTAATTAGTTTTTCACTATCTTGTTGATGTTTTCTTTCTCTATATTGAAATTCTACGATCTTTTTATTCCATTCAGATATTTGAAAATTAAAGGAATTCAATAGATTTTGATTTTTTTGTTTGTCCTCATTATAATGTAATAATTCAGAAATTTTTATTCTATTTAAATTTTTTAATCTTTCTAAATTAGTCTTTAGCTTTTCAACTGAATCAGATAATAAAATGTCTTTGGTAAGATCAGATACCTTTGAGCCATAATCGAATTGCAATATGGATAGATTTGGAAAAAAAATTTCCCCTGTAATTGATACTGCTTTGTATCCGCTTTTAGATAATATATAGGCACTTGTAGGGTTTTTTGTAAGAACTATATTTCCAAATAAAAACTCTCCTAAATTTTTTACTTTGCTATTTATAAAATCAGATAATATTCCTAATATGGATGGATCAGAGGGTATATCTTTAATCTTTTTCCCATTAAGTAATTCTATTGGTATTATCTTTAGAAAAGGTATACCTTTGTTTTTGGAAAACTCTGCTAACTTTACCATACTTTTTATATCTTTTACAACTATGGATTTCATCCAATCACTTCCAGAAGCAATAATTGCTTTTTGATATTTCTCTTCCCATTTTAATAAATTAAAAATATATCCAACTATACCTAAACTATTAAAATCTTTTGATAACGTGGCAATAGCATAATCTTCTATCATAACGTTTTTGGCTAATGTCATTTTGCCTTCGTATTTTAAAATTGCTTTTTCTGCATTATCAATTGCTTTTTCAGATATTTTTATGTCTTCATTTAATTTTGTAGTTTCATTATTAAATTTACCAAATTCGCTTTCAATATTTTTAATTTTTTCCTGTAATTCTTTTATTTCAAAATTCAATTCTGAAATTCTCTTTTCATTTTCTTTTTTTTCTGCAAATAATTCTACTATAATGATATCATTATTTCTAATTTTGTCAGAAAGGTTTTTAATTTTTTCTTCATTTCGGGCAATATTTATTTCAAATTCACCTTTGAGTCGGCTTAGTTTTTTTAATCTTGTTTCCAGAAAGTTTTTTCTGTTTATTTCATTTACATTTAACACATTATTTTCTTCTATTTCTTTGATTATTTTCTCTAATTTTTCATTGATTTTTAGACTATTTATTTTTTCTAGATGGATTTTGTTTCCTATTTCATTTAATTGTCTCTCATAATCTTTTAATTTTTTATTGTACATTTGGTTTTCTATTTCATTGTTTTTTTCTCTTTGATTTGTTTGATTTAAATAATATTGAGATTCTTTTATTATTGCACTGATTCGTTCATATTGATAAACTACCGATGATAATCTTGTTTCCAGTTCCTTTTTTTCTTTATTAGAATCATTTGATAAAATTAAAAATTGCTCTTTTTCATTATTTACTTGTTCTATCTCTTTACCAATTTTATTTATCTCTTCTGTAATTACTTTGATATTATTTTTGTTAATCTCGCTCCTATTATTAAAATCTAAAATGTCTTTATCTATTTTATCTATTTTATCTGATATTTTTATTGCTTTTAATCTTTTGATTTCTTGTTCAAGCTGAACAAATCTATGCTGATCATTTCTTTCTGATTCTATTTCATCAATTCTATTTTTTACATCATCCATTTTTGATAAAGCTATTTCTAATCTTCTGTCAGATTCTTCGAGTTGTTTTATTGCTTGATTCTTTTTCTCATCAAAATAAGATAATCCTATAATGTCTTCTATTATTTTTCTTCTTTCCTCTGAATTTAATTCAGATATTCTTGTAATCATTCCCTGTTGTACTATGTTTAATTTGTTAGGTGATGCAACTACTATTTCTAATAGTTCCATGATGTTATTTCTTGAGACCCTTTTGCCATTGATATTGTATTGGCTTTCTCCACTGCTTATTCCAGACATTTCTCTTGTAATAGTAACGTTATCTTTATCTACTGGAATTCCCCTATCTGAATTATCAAAAGTTAAGCTAACTCTAACAGTTTTATTTGTATTGTTATTATTAATGTTGTCATGGAAAAGCGATTGGAACCTGTCAACTCTTAGAGCTTTGGGGCTGTTTTCTCCTAATGCAAATAATATCGCATCTAAAATGTTACTTTTGCCCGAACCATTAGGGCCTGTAACTGCAATTAATCCTTTTTGAAAATTCAAGATTATATTTTTTGATCCAAATGATTTAAAGCCAAAAATTTCTAATTTTTTTATAAATACCAATACTCAGATATTATATGTTTTGTTGTAGTTGTTTATTATTTTTTATTTGTTTATTTTCCCAATTGTTATTGTCTTAGTATTCTCTATTTTATCTATATCCATAGATTTATTATATATTATCTCTTTCGGGGCCTTATTTGTAGCTATATTTATAATTTTAAATTCTAGATTAGGTATTAGCGATTTTATGTCATCACAGGATCGATTTTTTTCTAATATTATTTGAACTGTTCCGTTTAAAACTAATTTTGAGTTATATGAATAAAATAATTCTCTTATTAATTGATAACTGTTTATTTCTACTTTTGTTCCATTATAAATATTTATTATAAAGTTATCAATAGTATTATCTTTTATAAATGGTAATAGCTTTTCTATATTTCCCGGAAAAACTTCTATATTTTCTAATTTAAATTCTTTTAATTTTGATTGTGCTATCATCACAGCTTCTTTGTTTTTTACAATACCTAAAAAAAACTCATCTTTTGTTAGAATGGCTTTAACAATTAAAAAATCACAATCTTTGATATCTATTTCCATATTTATTTTTTTATATTTTGTTTTTGCATCGAGAATTATTTTATTGATACGATTTGAAGGATTTCCTTCGTGAAAGAATCTGTAAACATTGTCCCATTTTTGTCTGAAAACCATCGGAAAGTTTTTCCTAGAAATTATTTCTTTAAATAATGATCCTTCAGAGAATAGTGAAAGAAATCTATCCGTTCCTACAACTGCTTCAACTGTGGGAAGATCGAGTTCTTGATAAAGTTTTACTACCCTATTCCATGCTAAGAGCGGATCAGAACTTAGATAAGTCACAGAAAGATCAGCCAGAGATAAAACTTCAGCTATTAGATTAATTTTCTCACAATTATAACCGCTATTGTTTATTTCAATTAGTAATTGATCAAAATTGCCTTGGGATCTTTTATCAAAAGGATAATCTGTTCTCCAAATTAAAGCTTCTACTATTTTACTTTCTACATTACTCTCTTTATTTTTCAAATAGTTAGGATGGACAGTTGAAAACTCTTTTGTTGGTATTAAGGGTGAATCATTTTTCCTAAAGAACTTTGTTAAATCTTCATTGTTAAAACTAAAATAAGCATCATGAATTCTCATTTTCTTTATTTCTTCTAATGTATTAGTTACTCTAGGTATACTCAAATGTGATTTTCTGTATTTTATACTATGCATTGGATTATAATCGTGTAATAATGCCGCAACAAGCATTATTTCATAATCTTTTTTATGGATTAAATATCCATGAATCTCTTTAGGTAGCATATTTAAGCTCATATAAGCAACTTCTAGTGAATGATGAAGATTATGATATTCACTTGAGCCCTCTCCTAATCCCAGCTTTTCATATTCATTTTTCAAAAAACTCATTAATGATGTTAATTTATCAAGTGAATTTTCTTTTAATCCAATCATTTCGGCTTTTATTATTATAGCTTCTATCAGGGCATTTGTTGTTGTTCTTGATAGATTGTCATTTATATATTGAATTCGACGATTTTTTGCTCCCGGTGATAATTCTTTTATTTTACTATAAATTATTCTTAAAGGGAGACTCTTATTCAAATACATTAATAGAGATATAAATATATTCCATGAGTGTATCATAATAGTTCTTTCAATTTGCAGCATTTCATCAATTATTGATGGAATATTTTTATTAATTTCAGTAATTGTAGCTGTAAGGGTATTCATTTCCAATTGAAAATTTGAATTGAATTTTTTATATTCGGTATTTATTACAAGCCATTGAGGAATAATGACTCTAAATCTTTTCATTTTATTATCTTTTGTTCTTGTATTTTTTGTATTGGTATAAAAATTGTTCTCTCTTTGTGTAACTAGTAAATTATTTTTTTTTTCACTATTAGAGAGATTTTTATCCTTTGTTATTTGTAATACTGTGTTTTTATTAATTCTCTGCAATTCCATAAATATTTTCCAATATTTTGCCTTATCTATCCACTGCGGAACCTCATTTTCGCTATCCCAAAAATCTATAATTCCATAATGTGTATATCCTTCTTCCCATTGTTTAGTTTCTGGATTAAATGTTTTATAGTCATACTCTCCTATCATAGGGTCTAATTTGTTAGTTAGAGAGTGTGTATTTTTAACCAATTTTGTAAACCTATCAAATTGATTGTATGCCATAAAGCCCCAAATCCAGCCTAGTAAACTAAAAATTGCTAATATAAAATATATTAAATCAAAATTTTTGTTTAAAAAGAAATTTGAAATAAATGGAATGCCAAAAAAACCTGTGGTTATCATGGAAATAAAAGATAATGCAATAAAAAATCCTTTTGCGTAGTCATAATGTGATAAACTAACAGTCCACTTGGGATTTTTATCATAATTAAATTCTTTATCCCTACCAAAATTGGACTTCATATAGTTTTTTTCACTTAATGACCTTAACTTTATATGATGTATTCTTCTATCTTATAAGTTGTTATTAACATATATATTCATTTTTTGAGCTTTTTTTACTATATTATTAATAATTTGACTTGATGCAGATAATTGATATTGAGGGTTAAAAATAGAATTTAATTCATCTAATGTAATATTTCTAATAATAAAATCATCTTTTGATAATGATTTTAGAAAATGTTCTCTTTGTTCTGTAGCTTTAAAAGCTATTCTTTGTATATTTTTATATGCTTCTATTCTTGAAATGCCTTTTGAAATTAATAATTGAAGTACAAATTCTGCAAAAATTTGTCCATTAGTTATTTCTATATTTTTTAAAATTTTTTCCTTTTCTATAAATAATCCTGAAATTATTTTTATCATTGTAGTTATCATATCATCAATTAAAATTGTACTTGTAGGAATTATGAAACGCTCATTTGCCGAATTAGACAAATCTCTTTCATGCCATAAAGAAATGTTTTCTAAAGCTATGCTTACATTGGATTTTAAAATTTTGGCAAAGGAAGATATTCTTTCACTCTTTATTGGATTTTTCTTTACAGGTACTGCACTACTTCCCATCTGACCTTTTTTAAATGATTCTTGAACTTCGCTGATTTCTGTTCTTTGTAAATTTCTTATTTCTATAGCTATTTTATCTAGCGTAGAACCGATTAATCCAATTATAAATATCATTTCAGCATATCTTTCTCTTGGTATAACCTGTGTTGATGCCTCAGTTGGAAAAAGACTTAGTTTTTCTGAAACAATTTTTTGGACTTGAAGTGCTTTTTCTCCCATCACAGAACCAGTACCAACAACACCAAGTGTTTTACATAATAGAAACCTTTTTTCTCCCTCCTCAATCCTTTTTAAATGATCTAACATCTCATTAGACCAAATTGCAAATTTTAGACCAAATGAGATGATGCTTGCATGCTGCCCATGAGTTCTACCTACAGCAGGTAAACTTTGATTTTCTATTGCTTTATTTAACAATTCTCTTATTAATGTTTCAATCTTTGATTTAATTATCTTGAATGCATCTTTCATTTGCATAGACGTACTGGTATCAACAACATCATTGCTTGTCAATCCGTAGTGAATCCAAGGTTTTGTTTTATCTGAACATTGTTCATTAATGGCCTCTACTATTGCTGCAGTATCGTGATCGCTTACTTTTTCTAACTCCTTAACTCTGTTTAAGCTTACTTTGTTTAAATTCACTATTTCTGCTATTTCTATAGCTGCTTCCTTAGGAATTAAATTAATTTCTGCTTGTGCTTTTGCAACTTCTGCCTCATACTTTAATTCATATTCTAATTTTTTGTATTCATCAAAGATCTCTTTCATTTCTTTACTTCCATATCTTCCACTATCAATTGGTAAAATAGGCATTGATTAATCTAAAATAATATTATCTAATTTATTATTTAGGATGATTAATATTTGACCGGAATAAAATATTTATCATATAGTAATAATGTCTAGTTTATTAGTAACAAAAAACGGGAAGCACAAAGTTAATAAAATTTCAGACTTTAAATATCAAATATATAAAGACGAATCCAAAGGGATGAATATCCCCGTTACAATCTTTGCAAATGATGTACTAATTACTAAGATGGTTGAAGACCGTACACTCGATCAGGCTGTAAATGTCACTACTTTACCGGGTGTTAAAAAACATGTGGTTGTTTTGCCTGATGGTCATGAAGGATATGGGTTCCCAGTAGGTGGTGTGGCAGCATCTGATCTTGATGAGGGTATTATTAGCCCTGGTGGCGTGGGATATGATATTAATTGTGGCGTTAGAATGATTAAAACAGATCTATTTGAATCAGATATACGTCCAAAACTTAAGACACTTGTAGATGAATTATTTTCTTCTATTCCTACTGGTGTTGGGAGTGAAGGTCAGATTAAACTCACTTCTTCTGAATTAGATGAATTATTAATGGAAGGTGCAAAATGGTCTGTTGAAAATGGTTATGGAATAAATAGTGATTTAGAATCTTGTGAAGAATCTGGAAAAATGGCTGGAGCAAATCCTGTGCATATTTCAAATAATGCGCGAAAAAGAGGCTCTCTTCAATTAGGTAGCCTGGGATCTGGTAATCATTTTCTTGAAATTCAAAAGGTAGATAGAATATATGATTATGAAGCCGCAAAAGCAATGGGAATTACAAAAACTGGCCAAATTAATATTTTAATTCACTGTGGCTCTCGAGGGTTTGGACATCAAGTTTGCAGTGATTATTTGCGATTGTCTGAACAGGCTTCAAAAAAATATAACATGAATATTGTAGATAGAGAATTGGCTTGCGTTCCTAATACTTCACCAGAAGGTGAGAGTTATCGAAAATCTATGTTTTCTGCTTTGAATTTTGCTTGGGCAAATCGACAGATGATTACTCATTGGACCAGAATGACTTTTCAACATGTTTTTAAAATGAGTGAACAAGACTTGGATATGAAATTATTGTATGATGTTTCTCATAATATTGCAAAAGTAGAGCGTCATAAAGTCGATGGAGAAGGAACTAGAGATTTGGTTGTACATAGGAAAGGTGCAACTAGAGCGTTTCCTAGAGGTATGGAACAATTGCCATCGAAGTACCGTTCCATAGGTCAACCTGTAATCATTCCCGGATCAATGGGTACTGCTAGCTGGATACTATTAGGAAATGATAAATCCATGGATTTGAGTTTTGGATCGACTGCCCATGGTGCTGGAAGGACAATGTCCAGATCTCAGGCAAAGAAAATTCATACTATAGATGAGGTAAAAAGAAAATTAGAGTCCAAAGGTATCTATACAAGATCTATGACAAAAAATGGTTTGGTTGAAGAAACACCTGAAGCATATAAAGATGTAGATATGGTTGCAGATATATCTCATAATGTAGGAATTGCCACCAAAGTAGTAAGGCTTGTGCCATTAGGAGTGATTAAAGGATAAATTGACAAATAATGATAAATCAAATATTGAAGATCCAGATATTGAATTAATAAAAGCAAGAAAAATGAGGGCTCTTAAAGAGCAATTTGTAAATAAAGAAAAAGAGAGAAAAGTATTAGAACAAAATGAACTAAATCAAAAGAAATCGACATCCTTAGATAGTAATACTTCAGAGCGAGATTTTTTAACAAGCTATTTATACGATCGTGGTACTGAGGTATTGAAACTAGCAGAACAACAATATCCTTTTCAAACTAAAGTTCTTATTAAAAGAATAAATGAATTAATTCGTTATGGAGAAATTTCAAGGATAAGTGGTGGGGATCTGCTTGCAATTTATAGGTCTTTAGGCCTAAACGTTCGTATTAATACTAATATTTCTATTTCAGATCATGGTAAAACAATTAGCTTTTCTGAAAAACTAAAACAATCTAAAGAATTTAATTTAGAAGATCAAGACAAATAGAATATCTTTTATTTTTTAAAAATATGCTGTACTATATTTTTAACTATGAATAATTTCTTTTTTCTTCAACATAAATCAAAATATACAAAAACAAACAAACAAGCAAAAAAAAATTTATGGGATTGATCTGCTATAGAGCTTTCCTTCAAGTGCTAACTTGTACATTTCAGCTACATATGGATTTCTTGCTGGAGTTTCTGCACCAAGTTCTACCAAACGAGCATATACTCTTACTACATAGGCTAAAGCACCCATAAAGGCTACTACTACACCCATGTTGAACATCCAGTGGTTAGGTACTGAAAATATTTCTTCTACAAACCAAAAGTGCCACAATTCATTGATACCAATTGTAAACATGGTTGCCAAATAACCAATAATAGTTATTTTAAGACCAGTGTTC
>Ga0134126_10009330_pt1 | contig 12361 bp, 8 predicted proteins | sample KB31752_FD_96881 | JGI IMG/M metagenome (GOLD analysis project Ga0134126, IMG submission 96881) | Terrestrial soil microbial communities with excess Nitrogen fertilizer from Kellogg Biological Station, Michigan, USA - KB3-175-2 | ecosystem: Environmental > Terrestrial > Soil > Unclassified ...
CACGCCATCGCCCAAGCTCTCGCGCTGCCGCAAAGGCCCACAGTTGCCGGCAGGCACATACCGCCCAGCACATTCCGGCCCGGACGTGCATTCCCTGTGGAGTTCGCTGCTGAATCGGTCTACCGCTCGGTGGAATTGCACTACCGGCATGTGAATCAGGCAGAGCGGTGGCGGGCGGAGCCGATGCAGGCGGAGGGCGGCCGCTGGCGCGCCGCAATTCCAGATGAATACACGCAGAGTCCGTATCCGCTCCAGTATTACTTCGAACTGAGAGCCGCTCCGGAGTCCGCCATGCTATACCCGGGCTTGGGCGATGACCTTACGAGCCAGCCTTACTTCGTTGCCCGAAGAGGATAGTCTTAACTTCTCCCCCTCGGTCAACGGGCAGCCTCGATGTGCTGTACATCATGGCCGCTCACTCTGGATAAACTACAATTCTGGATGATTCGTGCCATCATCAATTCATTCAATCTGCCAACTAATTTTGTAGCTCTAAACCATGGATGATGTTCTTCCTCAAGCCGAACTCGAATGATATCCATAGGCCAGAAGCTGCGGCCGCGCGCGCAGAAGTACCATAGGGAGAGGACAAAGGCGAGTTCAACCCCGCGACGTGCCTGATTTTCGATCAAGAAATGGTAGGCATGATCGGATTCGAACCAACGCATCTTCTCTGTTGATCTGGATCGCACCTTTAATGTCAGCAACTTAACCGCACACGGAATACCGCCTGAGCACCCGTATTTACCTGCGAGCCATTCAAAATCGGGTGAATTCCTGGGTGACTCCGAAGGCTCTGGGAAATCGACGAATCGCGGATTCGAAACATTCTTAAGCTGGACGTCGTCCTAGGAGGTGAAGACAATGAAGATCTGGAGCCTTTTACTATTTATCATGACCACTCTTGCTGCCGCCCACGCCGCTGTATCTCATGCCGAGTTCGGGAAGTTGCCGGATGGCTCGCCTGTAACCATCTACACCCTAAGAAGCCCGAAGATAGAGATGCGGGTCATGACATTTGGCGCCCGCGTTGTCTCGATCACAACGCCGGACCGCAACGGAAAGAAAGCCAACATCGTGCTTGGCTACGATAAGCTCGAGGACTACGTCAAAGACAATAAGACCTACTTCGGGGTTGTGCCGGGGCGATATGCGAATCGCATTGCTAATGGCAAATTCACTCTCGATGGGAAAGAGTACCACCTGAGCGTGAACGAGGGCACGAACACGCTTCACGGCGGCAAGGAGGGCTTCGATCGCCGCAACTGGATCGGCAAGGAGGTGCCCGGAGGGGTGGAATTCACGCTGGTCAGCCCCGACGGCGATCAGGGATTCCCCGGCAAGTTGACCGCGCATGTGCGCTACACCCTTCAGGGCGATACGGTGACCATTCACTACAGCGCCACTACGGACAAGCCTACAGTGGTGAACCTGACCAACCACACCTATTTCAACCTTTCCGGCGCAGGCAGCGGGAGCATTCTGAATGAAAAGCTAACAATCTATGCCGACAAGTTCACGCCGGTGAATTCCAGCCTGATTCCCACCGGCGAGATCAAATCCGTCGCCAATACCCCATTTGACTTCACACACCCGGAAACCATTGGCGCACGCATCGACGCCAACGACGAGCAATTGAAGCTCGCCCATGGATACGACCAGAACTGGGTGCTGAACGGCAAAATGGGCACTCTGCACCCGGCGGCCCGTGTGTACGATCCGGCCAGTGGCCGGGTCCTCCAGGAAGAGACGACCGAGCCCGGCGTACAGTTCTACACCGGAAACTTTCTCGACGGAACGTTTTCGGGTCCGAACGGCAGGTACGACTTCCGTACCGGTCTATGCCTGGAGACGCAGCACTTCCCGGATTCGCCGAATCATCCGTCCTTTCCCACTTCGGAGTTGAGACCAGGGCAGACCTATTCGAGCGAGACGACGTGGTCTTTCGCAGTCGAATAGCACTGACGCTCACACCGGCTCGAGTTATCGCCCGATCGAGCCGGTCTTTGTCTGCATCCGCTCAGCGCAGGATGATGGATTCTGGTCCCGCGGATTCGGAAGAGGCCGCAAAAGTGACAGTATGGCCGTAGGGCCGTGTCCTGTCATCGCATACAATCGACAGTTCTTCCGATTGTCTTGAGGGCCAACCAACGGGCTGCCACTCAGTCCGTGCCGATGCACCCACAGAAGTTCTCCATTCAGGAATATTCGCTATTTAATGAGCAGACGCAAACAATTCTCCACGGCTTTCCGGAGATGTAGGACGGTTATCTGTGGGTCAACGAGAAGCCTGGTTGGGGAATCGGCCAAGTCGCCGTTTATGCCCAGCGGATTGAATGGTGGCTGGGGAGAGACTCGGCTTCGGCGACAGCGAAGTGATCAAGCAGTAGCGGCGAGGCGCGCCGGTATAGATTAGGCTTGGCTGCGCCGCCGTTTCTCGAGCGCATTCGTGCAAAGTATCGAAAAACGCATTTTCAAGACGGAGAACTGCATGAGACACATCCTCGCATCCATGCTTTTGCTATGCGCCGTGGCGGGGGCGCCGCCAGCGATGAGCCAGGTGAAGATGACACGCGCCCAGATGCTCTTCTACACCTCAGACTGGAAGGGAGACCGCTTTCCCGACGGGCGGCCGAAGCTGCCGGACACATTGCTCAAGCGCGCCGTCGACATGTCCATCGAGGACATATGGGATTTTCTGCGCGCCAGGGGCTATGAAAATCAGTTTGAAGGAGGCTGGCAGGCTCTCCATATCGAAAAGCCTTTCGCCGGCCGCGCGCTCACGGCGCAGTATATGCCGATGCGGCCCGACATGGCCAAGGCCATAGCTGCCGAAGGCAAGGCGGAGGGCCGGGTGGGTGGAACCAATATGTGGCCGATCAGTGAACTGCAGATTGGGGACGTCTACGTGGCCGATGGCTTCGGAAAGATCATTGAAGGCACGTTGATCGGTTCCAATCTCGGCAACGGAATCGCCGCGCACACGCATACCGGATTCGTGTTCGACGCAGGCATACGCGATCAGGAGGAGAACCGGGAGATTCCCGATTTCAACGGCTTCTATCGCGGATATGATCCCTCCGCCTGGGCTCAGATGGAACTGACGTCAATCAACGCTCCGATTCGCATTGGACGGGCTGTTGTGTTGCCAGGGGATCTCGTTTTAGCCAAGACAGAGGGAGTTCTGTTCATTCCCGCAATCCTGGCCGAAGAGGCGATCAGCACCGCGGAATTTACTGGGCTGAAGGATGACTACAATTTCCAATTGAACCGAGAAGGCAAAAACGGCGCCGAGTTCGAGGGGGGATGGAATGCAAAGAAGTACGACGGTTTTGCGAAATGGATTGATGCGCACCCAGACAAGTTGAAGATGCCGCGGAGTGAATTCGACGCCTTATTGGCCAAGGCTCGAGCGCATGCAGAGGATTGAGTCTTGGGTGCCGGCATCCACGGAACTGGAACGCAGCATGCCGGAACCTCGCTAGCCTGAATCAGAGCTGGTCCAAAGGTATGTTCTGACAATGGATAAGAGTTCAGCCAGAAAGCACGCGAACGGCCCGCCACTACGCTATTTTCTCGTGCTTTGGCTTCTGGTGTTGAGCGCCGTAGCGTTTCTAGATCGCACCAACATTTCGATCGCCGGTGTTCAAATCGGTGCGGAATTCAAAATCGACAATACCCGTTTGGGTTGGGTATTCAGCGCATTTTTGATTGGGTATGCCTCGTTTCAAATCCCTGGAGGGCTTCTCGCCCGCCGTTTTGGCCCGCGGCTTTTGCTTGCCTTCAGCGTGATCTGGTGGGGAGTCTTCACGGCTGTCACGGCTTTTGTTCCCGCGGGCGTGCGCGGCGCACTGCTCGTCCTGATACTAGTTCGCGTTGCCCTCGGGGCGGGAGAGGCAATCATGTATCCGGCGGCAAACCAGTTTGTGGAACGCTGGTTTCCGATCGCGGAGCGGGGCAAGGCAAACGGAATTATTTTCGGGGGTGTGGGGATAGGATCGGGACTCACTCCGCCAATGCTCACCGCAATCATTCTGCAATTTGGGTGGCGCGCTTCCTTCTGGTTCTGCGCCACGATTGGACTGCTGGCGGGCACCGTATGGTATCTTGCCGCGCGCGATGCGCCCGAGGAGCATCCCTGGATGACAGCCGTTGAACTCGAGGGGATTGTACGCGGCCGCGGCGACAGGCAGGGCGCGGACGCACCACCTCACCGCCTTCCAGAGGGCTCATCTGGCGCACCCTGGAGGAAGATCTGTAGCAGTAAGGAAGTTCTCGCGCTCACGGGCAGTTATTTTGCCTATGGCTATGTCGCGTGGATCTACTTTAGCTGGTTCTATATTTACCTAGCCCAAGTGCGCGGCTTGAACTTAAAGGCAAGCGCGCTGTACTCCATGTTTCCGTTCCTCGCGATGACCCTGGGGTCTCTATTTGGCGGTATTGCGAGCGACTGGCTCGCGCGTCGTGTCAGCCTCAGGGCGGGTCGCTGCATCCTTCCAGGGTGTGCCCTTGCCGGCACCGCAGTTCTTCTTCTCATCGGTTCGAGAGCGCAGGATGCGCGCGTTGCAAGCGCGGTACTGGCCTGCGGGGCCGGTGCGTTGTATCTGTCGCAAAGCTGCTTCTGGTCAGTATCCGCAGACTTCGCCGGAGAGTTCGCGGGCGTGGTTTCCGGAACGATGAATATGGGGTGCCAGATAGGAGGGGCTGTAACTGCTTCTCTCACTCCATTGATCGCGTCGCACTTCGGTTGGAATGCCTCGTTTCTGGCGGCTACTATTCTCGCGGTATTGGGTGCGCTGGCATGGCTGGCCGTAGATCCGCATGCGCGGCTTGCTGCAGGGCTTCGATCTCGCGAGCGGTCGTTACATCCTGATTTGCGGACTTGAATCTTTCCTAGACGGCTCCCGCGATCCGGCAAGGTCGACCGGGCCCCACGCGGGAGTAGGATGGATTGCGAAAGTTTGGAGAGGAATCATCTACATGTCCGGTGAGGGCGAGTCCAGGTTTAACCGTCGAAGCATTCTGAAGTCCTCATTGGCCGCACTGGCCGGCAGCGCTCTCGGCCGAACTGCCGGTGCTGCGGAACCCGCGATCAAGAATGTGAATCCAGCGTCGAGTCCTTCCGCTTTGAGGATCACCGACATGCGCTACGCGATCGTGGTCAAGCCGGGCCCAAGCCCCTGCGTCCTCATCCGGATCGATACCAACCAGGGCGTCTACGGGCTGGGCGAAGTGCGCGACATCGCCGGTCCGCAGTACGCAATGGTATTGAAGAGCCGCATTGCCGGCGAGAACCCGCTCAATATCGACTATCTCTTCCAAAAAATCGCCCAATTTGGCGGGAACGCCCGCCAGGCCGGTGGAGTTTGTGCGGTAGAGATGGCGCTTTGGGATATTGCAGGCAAGGTGTACAACATCCCCGTCTACCAAATGCTGGGCGGCAAATGGCGCGACTCGATTCGCATCTACGCTGATACGACCGAGTCAAAGGACCCGAAAGAGTACGGGATGCGCGCCAAAGAGCGCAAGGCGATGGGACTCACCTGGATGAAGATGGATTTGGGCATTGACGTCCTGGATGGGATTCCAGATACGGTGATGCGGCCCGCGGGTATGGACAAATGGGAGTTGCGCAATCAACCTCATCCTTTTACCGCCACCGAGATCACCGACAAGGGGATTGACCGCTTGTGTGAGTATGTTGCGGCCGTGCGCGAAAATATCGGGTATGACATGCCTCTTTCCATGGATCACCTGGGCCACATAGGAGTGAAATCTGTCATTCGCCTGGGCAAGGCTTACGAAAAGTTCAATCTGGAATGGATGGAGGACGTCATTCCCTGGTACTACACCGATCTCCTCAAGGAGATTCGGGAGGCAAATCCTACTCCGATCTTGACCGGAGAAGACATCTACCAGTTTTCTGATTTCGAGACACTCTGCAGGGAACATGCGGTCGACAAGATTCACCCCGATCTCTCGACCTCAGGCGGCATTCTGCAAACCCACCGCATTGGCGACATGGCGTTCCGCTATGGTGTTCCCATGGCGATGCATTTTGCGGGAACCCCGGTAGCCTGCATGGCGAACGTTCACTGCGCGGCCGCAACGCGAAACTTCCTCGCCTTGGAGAACCACTCGCTCGATGTGCCGTTCTGGCAGGACCTGGTGACGGGTATTGAGAAGCCGATTGTCAACAAAGGCTTCATTAAGGTCCCGGAGAGCCCCGGCCTCGGCGTGGCGCTGAACGATGACGAAGTGAAGCGCCATTTGAAGCCGGGAACCGGATACTTCGAACCGACGCCAATGTGGGACCGGCCGCAGTCGTGGGATGATGCTGTGTTCAGCTAGTGCCGAGTGGATATCTCGTGGTGACCCGTCCGACCGGATCAGCTATCGCTTCAATAGCACTCGAGCGTATTTGGATCGGAATTTCAGGAATTGGAAATTTGAGGGCCCTTTACTTCAAACAACTTACCCGCACACGGAATACCGCCTGAGCACCTGCATTTACGCGTAAAGGCGTCTCAAATTGGGTGAATTCTTGGGTGTCAGAAGACCCACGGACAATTCGTCGAGTAGAACTTCTGCAGTTGCCGCTTAGAGGCGGCCGGACTCATGGTGCGAAGCCCAGCTTTAGACGCCTACAGTGCGATCGCGTGAAGCCGATCTTGAATGAGTGGGTTAGCGATGCCGTCGATCGAGACCCGATGCGTCACTGGATCCTGGTCGACATCCGGGTAGTGATCCGCACCTGGGACTACTTTTGAGACCTGGTGCTGCACCTGCCAGCGATATGGTATCCATCGCTGACAGCACTACCCAGAGATCCGATGCTTACGCCGGCAGCTTCGGCCACGGCACTACCGGAGGTAATCGAGGACAGCATTTCGGGGTCGTGCTCGCAACGTTTGACCATTGCAGACGACCATGCAGCTCGCGACCGGACACAGTATTCCCCCTCACAGGTGCTATAGTTTTCCGTTGCTCCATGAAGGGGTCATAGACCATGAATCGCAGAATGTTTCTCATCGGAGGAACCGCCGCTTCGGCTCTTCTCTCCGCCGGCCGTTATTCATTCGCCAATCCGCTTGGTCTCCCGATCGGCTGCCAGACATATCCTGTGCGCAAGTCGATCGGTTCGGACTTCGCCGGCACCATGAAGAGATTGAGTGCAGCCGGCTTCACTCAGATTGAGTTGTGCTCGCCGTACGGCTACGAGGAGTTTTCCAGCCTCCAGAAATACAAACCACAGGAATTGCGGCGCATGCTCAGAGACTGGGGACTGGGCTGCATCTCCGCGCACTGGTCGGCAGAAGAGCTCTTTCAAAAGGCGGACGAGAGCATCGCCTATGCCAAGGAGTTCGGCATGACGCAGATGGCGATCGCCGCGCTCGGACCGTGGAAGGCAAGAACCACGGAGACCGCCGACGACGTGAAACGTTACGTCGAACCCTTCAACGCTTTCGCCGAAAAAGCCCACGCGGCGGGCATCGTTGCCCTGCTCCACAATGAAGGCTTCGTTTCCCAATACATCGATGGCAAACCGGTCTACGACATGATGATCGCCGCACTCAATCCCTCCACCACCAGCTTGCAGTTTCAAGTCTCCACCCTGCAGCAGGGCTACAATGCGGTCACCTATTTCCAGAAGTACCCCGGCCGCTTCCTCTCCATGCACTGTCAGGACTGGGTGAAGGACCCCTCCACCAAGTCCGGCTTCCGTCAGGTTGCACTAGGCAAGGGCGTGGTGGATTGGAAGGCCGTATTCACCGCCGCAAAAACAGGGGGCGTAAAGAACTACTTCGTCGAGCTTGAAGAGGATCCGACGCTGATGCCGCAGAGCGTGCCTTTCCTGAAGGCGCTCAACGTCTGAAACGGGCGAGATCTCTCGATCAGAAGCCCATTCGAAGCAGGAAGAAAGGTGACGAACACACCATGAATCGCCGCGAGTTTCTCGAAACCGCATCCGCATCCGCCGCCGGTTTCACAATTCTCCCAAGGCATGTACTGGGCGGCCCCGGGGTGATCCCTCCGAGTGACAAGATCACGCTTGCTTACATCGGCACCGGCACCCAGGGTCTTCGCGAGATGCCACGATTGATCGCCATTCCAGAGATCCGGATCGTCGCCGTCTGCGACCCTTCGAAGCACGCAATCGGATACCGGGACTGGGGAAAAGACGATCTTCTCAATGATCTGCGGAAGGCCGTCGGCAAGCCCGACTGGAGGTCGGGAACAGAAGGCACGGTTCCCGGAGGCCGCGACGTAGCCAAGGACTTTGTCGATACGTACTATGCGACGCAGCGGCCTGGCGGAACCTCTAAAGGCTGCTCGGCCTATTCCGACTTCCGCGAACTGCTGGACAAAGAGAAGGACGTGGACGCCGTCAAAATCATGACGCCGGATCATCTTCACGGCGTCATCAGCATTGCCTGCATGAAGAGGGGCAAGCATGTCATTATGCACAAGCCCATCGCCAATCGATTGCAGGAAGCCAGGCTTGTGATCGACACCGCACGTACAACGGGTGTTGCCACGCATTTCATGCCCTGGGACGTCAACGGATCGATGGATCGGGTGATGGCCTTGATCAACGGCGGGGCGATTGGCGCTCTCCGCGAAATCCATAACTGGACGCAGCGTCCCGTGTGGCCGCAGTACACCAGTCTCCCAACTGGTACGACGCCTATTCCGGATGGCTTTGACTGGGATTTGTGGCTGGGGCCTGAGGCCGAGCGGCCCTATTCGCCCGACTACACGCACATGGTGTTTCGCGGGTGGTATGACTTCGGAGGCGGTTCCATGGCCGACATGGGGCATTACAGCCTGTGGACCGTGTTCAATGCCCTGGAGTTGGGATCCCCCACCAGTGTCGAGCCGATGTTCACTCACACGTGTGGGTTAAAGGACAGCATCGCGTTCACAGTGCAGAATGACTTTTCTTTCCCGACGGCCTGCACCGTCCGATTCAAATATCCGGCGAAGGGAACAAGGCCGGCGGTGGACCTGGTCTGGTATGACGGCGGAATGCGTCCACCAACGCCGGAGGAACTGGAAGTCGACAACAAAGAACTTCCCGACGAGGGCATGATGTTCGTCGGCAGCAAGGGAAAGATACTGGCGGGCTTCTTTCTTGAGGACCCGCATCTGATTCCCGAAAGCAGGGCGACTAGCGATTCCGTTGCGGCGGCTCCTGCCGGTCGGCGGGACCAGGAGGCGGTTCCCGCCGGGATGCGCCAGTGGATTGCCGCGGTGCGCGGTGGACCTCAATCGCCCTCGAGCTTTTTGAACGCGGGTCCCATCTCAGAAGCAGTGAACTTGTATGCCGTCGCACTGCGGACGGGCAAGAAATTGCTCTATGACGGCGACTCCCGGACCGTCACCAACCAGGCGGATGCCAATAAATACCTGGCTCGCGAATACCGCAAGGGTTGGGATCCCCGATCGGCATGAGAATCGTAAACCTGATCACAGGATCGGTATCGGGAAAACGCGCTTTAATCCCGCGATTTTCGACACGGAACCTTGATTCGAGCATAGTCGCCCGCCTGGAAAGCCCGACGCCGAGAATCGACGGGATTACGGCTGGGTGACTACGAACCCCTCCCAATTAGACGCCTCAACTTTCCGCGGCCGCCTCAACCTCCCGCCACGCATCCTCCGAGAGACTGACCGAAGCCGCCGCGACGTTCTCCTGCAGATGCGCCATGGTCGATGTGCCGGGAATCGGCAACAGCACTGGCGACCGGCGCAGCAGCCACGCCAGCGAGAGCTGCGCCACGGAAAACTTCTCGCGCCCGGCGATGCGCTCAAGCGTGCGGGTGAGCGCAGGCGAAACGGCCTGCTTCGTCGCGGCATTGTCGTTCATCAGCTTGCCCGCGGCCATCGGATACCACGGCAGAAAGCCGATGCCCTCCCTCTCGCACCAGCGGAGGGTCTGCTCGTGACGGCGGTCGGCCACCGAATAGCGATTCTGGATGGTGACGATGGGCACGATCTTGCACGCTTCTTCCACCTGCTCGGTTGTAACTTCGCTCAGTCCGATGTGGCGGATCTTGCCCTGCTCCTGCATCTGTTTCAGCGCGCCGAGTGACTCTTCAAGCGGCGTTCGCGGGTCAATCCGGTGCAACTGATATAGATCGATGCGGTGCAGTTTGAGGCGGCGCAGGCTCATCTCGACGCACTGAATCAGGTAGCCGGCCCGACCCACATATTCTGACTTGGCTGGGCCCTGGCGGGTGATGCCGCCCTTCGTCGCGATCACCAGCCCCTTCGGATACGGGTACAACGCCTCCGCGATCAACCGCTCAGCAATCTCCGGCCCGTACGCGTCGGCGGTGTCGATGAGGGTGACGCCAAGCTCCACAGCCCGGCGCAGCACGCGTCGGCAGGCTTCGGGGTCGGCGGGCTCGCCCCAGGCGCCCTCGCCCACCAGGCGCATGGTTCCATAGCCCAGCCGGTGAACCGGCATGTCGCCGCCGATGAGAAAGGTGCCGCTGGCAGATGCGTCGGGCAAAGTCATTCCAATTGAGATGCTACCGCCTCAGCGCCGGACCCAGCTGCCTAAATGCCTAATCCCTAACGCCTTCCCCAACCCCTTTCTTATCCCCTCCCGCCGGTTCGGGTGGTTTTCAGGAGAATCAAGAAAAGGGGTGTGTAATCTGATGCTTACGGAGAATCAAAACTCAGGACCGTTCTGCGGCTCACCGTGGCTTCCCCGTTTTGAAGCCTCTGTTGGGGGCAGGCTCCTGGTGCGTCTGGACGGTCTTCCGAGAAAGAGATGACCACCTTGCCTTGCCATATACAATCGGCTGTGTGCAGGCACAATCGTCGTCGCCCATCATTGTGGCCGAGAACCTGACCAAGGTCTACCGTTCCGGCCGGCTCGAAGTGCCCGCCGTGCGCGGCGTTTCATTCACCGTCGAACGGGGCGAATTCGTCTCCATCGTGGGGCCTTCGGGATCGGGCAAGTCCACTCTTTTCTACCTTCTGGGCGGCCTGACGCAGGCCACCAGCGGCCGGGTGATGATTGACGGCGTAGACTTCGCCACCCTGAACGACGCCCAGCGCACCGAACTGCGCAAGCACCGCATCGCCTTTGTTTTCCAGAAGTTCAACCTGCTGCCCACGCTTTCCGCGATGGGCAATGTCGAGGTGGCATATGCGGTGAGCGGGCGCAAGGAGCCGCTGGACCGCGCGTATCTGGACCACCTGAGCGATCTGCTCTCAATTCGCGGGAGGCTTCAACATCGGCCATCTGAGCTCAGCGGGGGCGAGCAGCAGAGGGTCGCGATTGCGCGCGCACTGGTGACCAGGCCGGCGATTGTGCTGGCCGACGAGCCCACCGGAAACCTGGACACGAAGAACTCGGAAGCAGTGCTCAACATGCTCTTGAAGTCCAACCGGGAGCTCGGCCAGACGGTGCTGATGATCACGCACAATCCTGAAGCGGCGGCGATCGGCTCGCGCATTCTGCACATGCGCGACGGGCAGATTGTCAGCGTGGAAAAAGGCTCGGCAGTGATGTAAATGCGGTGCTTACGCGCCCGCAAACCAGTGCGATCTGGCAGGCCCGCAAGTTTGACCACCTGTGAGGCGCCCGGTATACTCAAACCTGCGACACAAGCGGGAGTAGCTCAGTGGTAGAGCATCGCCTTGCCAAGGCGAGGGTCGCGAGTTCAAATCTCGTCTCCCGCTCCAGTTCACCCTCCGGCGCCCGCCGGGTTGGCTACGGTGAATGGGGTTCGCAGGTGTTAGGCTGCCCTGCCAAAGGCGCGGTACCCAAGTGGTAAGGGAGAGGTCTGCAAAACCTTTATGCGCCGGTTCGATCCCGGCCCGCGCCTCCAATTCTTCAACAACTTAGGCTCTCTCCACGAGCAGGTTTCAGCTAACAGTTGCTAACAAACGCAATTGGTGGCCAGAATGCCTACTCGGCGGCCAGTTTTTTGAGTGCCGGCGTCGTCTCGCGCTGCCAGCTTGATCACCGGACGTGACCGGGCCACTTGCCGGTTCACGCAACCCTGCCGGTGTCAGCGCGACGTCCGCTCATCGCGAAGCCGCTCAAGCTCTCCCCTCGGCGGGCTCGAACCACAAACTCAACTCGCTGATCACACACGCCAACAAGCCTCCAAGGCATCCCAAACCCCCCCAAATCAAAATCGATCCCTCGATCCTGAACTGTAAAGGATGTCCTGATAACGACCTGTAAAGCATGTACTGATACTGAACAATGAGACTGCGATGAACGGACTCCCTACCATTTGTCAACGAGCCGGTGGAGACTCGACCGCCCGTCAGGGGGCCGAGGGGCCTCAGGCGGCTCGGTGTTGGAGGTCGTAGAGGGTGTTGTGGCGCAGCA
>Ga0134126_10009331_pt1 | contig 12361 bp, 7 predicted proteins | sample KB31752_FD_96881 | JGI IMG/M metagenome (GOLD analysis project Ga0134126, IMG submission 96881) | Terrestrial soil microbial communities with excess Nitrogen fertilizer from Kellogg Biological Station, Michigan, USA - KB3-175-2 | ecosystem: Environmental > Terrestrial > Soil > Unclassified ...
CAGTGCGGGCTGTGCGTGCGGATTTGCTCCGAGCAGATGATGGCCGGAGCCATCGGCTTTTCCGGCCGTGGCAAAAGCCGCTATGTGGCCCGTCCCTTCGGTATGACCAGCGAGCAGTGCCGCCAGTGCGGCGCCTGCCTCTACGCCTGCCCGGTTTGCGAGCTCCGCTGCCAGGCATCCACCGCCGAGAGCCTGCTGTGCAACGGCTGCCTTAATTTTTCGCCCGTATGTTTCCAGAGTTACAGCGATGCCATGTGCTTTCTGGAACCATGTCACGCCTGCGAGCTGAGCGGGCCATTTCGCCATGAGATCGGCATCAAGGCCCACGCGCCCCACGACGCCGGCCAGAAAGCTGCGCCATCCACAGGAGAACTGAAATGACCTATACGCGATTGAACTCATCCGCTGCCACGCTGACCAAGAACCGCACCGAAGATTCTGTCAGCCCTTTCAGCGGCATGTGCACCACTTGTGTGGACGGGTGCATTGGCATGTGCGAAATCGGCAAGTCCGCGTATCGCGGCGCGGAGATGATCTACCCGCAGCCGTTCGGCATTATCACCACGGCTTCGCAGAAGGATTACCCGGTGGACCTGTCGCATTTCACCATTCTCGGCCGGGCTACCGGCGCCTTTGGCATGGAGGCGGACTCCAACCGCGCCCTGTTCCCCAACGTGGACCTGGAAATGACGATCGGCAAACCCCCAGGCATCCGCTACAAGCTGCCCTTCACGCTAGGCGCCATGGGCTCGACCAACGTGGCCAAAAATAATTGGCCCGGCATTGCCGCGGGAGCGGCCATTACCGGCACCGTGATTGCCATCGGCGAAAACGTGGTCGGGATGGATATGGAATCGCGTTTCGATAATGGGAAGGTGATTTCCAGCACCGACCTGGAATGGCGCGTGAAATGCTTCCGCGAATGGCAGCAGGATGGCTACGGCGATGTGGCCGTGCAGAGCAACGTGGAAGACACCATGCTGGGCGTTCAGGAGTATGCCATCGCCAAGCTGGGCGTCGAAACTGTGGAACTCAAGTGGGGACAGGGGGCCAAGGATATAGGCGGAGAAGTAAAAATCCGCGATCTGGCAAAGGCGCAGGAACTGCAGAAGCGCGGCTACGTGGTGCTGCCCAACCCTTCCAACCACGTGGTGATCGAGGCTTTCAAGCGCGGCAGCTTCCATGAATTCGAGCGCCACTCCCGCGTGGGCATGGTCACCAAGGAATCGTTCCTGGCGCGCGTGGAACAGTTACGGAAACTGGGTGCCAAGCACATTTTCCTGAAGACTGGCGCCTATCGGCCCGCCGATTTGGCCCGCGCGGTGAAATTTGCCTCGCTGGCCGAACTCGACCTGCTCACGGTGGACGCCGCTGGTGGCGGCACCGGCATGAGCCCGTGGCGCATGATGAACGAGTGGGGTGTGCCCGGCATCGAACTCCATTCACTGCTTCGCCAGTACCTGCAACAACTGGAAAAGAAGGGCGCTCATATCCCCAGCGTGGCGGTGGCCGGTGGCTTCACCTTTGAAGACCAGATTTTCAAGGGGTTCGCCCTAGGCGCTCCCTACGTCAAGCTGATTGCTATGGCGCGCGCGCAGCTGGCTGCAGCCATGGTGGCCAAGACCATCGGCAAGTCTATGGAGCAGCAGAGCCTGCCCATTTACATCGAGCGCTTCGGCACGACCGTGGACGAAGTGTTCGTGAGCGCGCCCGAGTTGCGGCAGAAATTCGGCAATCGTTTCAGCAAGCTGCCGGTCGGCGCCATCGGCTTCTATACCTATTACCAGCGGCTGGCGCAGGGCCTGCGGCAGCTGATGGCAGGCGCACGCAAGTTCGGCATCAAGTACATTGACCGCAGCGATATCGCGGCGCTTACCCCGGAAGCCAGTGCTATCAGCGGCGTGGCCATGGTCAGCGACGTGGACCGGGAAGAAGCCGAGGCGATTCTGGCGGGGTAGCAAAACAACTCTGCCACGGAAACACGGAGAAGATCAATTTCAGATTGGCGATTGGCGATTGAGCGAACCGTCGAACCCGTACAGAAACGAGAATCGTCAGGTCGAAAACCACCAAGCGTCAACTTCTCTGTGTCTCTGTGCTCCGTGGGGGACTTAGATTCCGGGCTGACTCCCCACTGCCAGGCCCGGCGTTGCGTCGCCGGCCACCACAGGGGGCACCGCTGGCATTTCCGCCGGTACTTGCGTGTGCTGGTACCACGCGGTCTCCCCCGCCCTCTGCCATAGCCGCGTCCCTAGCCAAAGCAGCATCCAGATTTCCAGCAGCACAAACGATATGCCCACGCTGGCCGCCGGGACCTTCGTCCAGATCAGCAGAATTACCGCCATTCCGATCAATGACATCAGGCTGGGCACGAGGTAGAGCGGGAACAGGGCAGCAAAATTCCCGAACGTCAGCCTGAACGCGCGCCGGATGGCCCGGCGCATGGCGCGTTCGCCGGTAGCCACGGCGTGAACCTGCGCCACGTCAAACCACAGCCGCAGGCACATGGCAATGAACCAGATCACGATCGCGCCGGCCACATCCACCCAGAATCCCAACTTCTCCGGCGCCGCGTTCGTGGAAAGGTCTCCCGACCAGTCCTTGATGGCGTTGGCCGCAATGGCCACTGGGATGAGCACGATCACAAACATGATCAGCAAGCACACGAAGCGCCAGAAGCAGGCGCCGCTGGCCGGGAAGAAGTCGGCTGTCGAAATCTTATAAGGCGAGCGATACGCCTCCAGAATTCCGCCGGTCACGAACAGCATGAACACGAAAAAGATGATAGCGAAGGCGGCGATGCCGGGGCTGGCCGTGCCAAAGCCGATTCCCGGCTGCATGGCCAGCTCGATATAGCGGCCCAAATTGAAGCCGTGATAAAGCTGGTCAGCAGACAAGCTGTGGTCCAGCACGCCCGCCCAGCGCGTCACCATGGCAAAAATCGAAAGATGGCCGAGCACCAGGTTGACCACGAACAGCCACCACAGGATTCGCTGGTGCCGCCACACCCGGGAGCTGCCGTCGGAAAGAAAACCTTTTTCCATTGTGAAATACCTGAAGTAGCTGACTAGCTGCTGACTGGCTGGCTGAAGCTCACACCAGCCATGCCAGCAGCTGCGCGCAAAACTGCGAAATCACCGTCCAATATGCCGCCAGCTTGTGGTGCGGTGCCTGGTTGCTCTGGCGGATGTAGCTGTTGTTAAAAAAATTCTTATCCAGCCAAGCCTGGTGCTCGGGGTCCAGCTCGGCGGAAACAATGCGCGCCTTCTTGTCGTACTGGTAGCGCACCCAGCGATCGCGCCCGTCCCAGTGCTCGGTTGTCGTCTCGCCATTGTCGAACTTGATCTGCACGTCCAGTGGGAAGATGAAATCGCCCTTGCGGTGTACCAGCACGGTGTTGCGATAGACCGTCTCGCCCTTTTTCGGCTTGGACGGGTTCTCTTTGTACCAGTCCGGCCGCTCGGCGCGCACGCCCAGAATCTCGTAATCCATCACCTGCGTGCCATACACTGCCTGGTCGTAGTACCAGCGCAGGTCTTTCCCGGAGACCTCTTCCACCGTTTTCAGGAAATCTTCCTGCGTGGGATGGGTGAAGCGATAGCGCATGAAGTAAGTGTGCAGCGCCCGCTGCATGGTCTGCTCGCCGATCACCTTTTCCAGGGTGAGCAGCACCGTGGCGGTTTTGCCGTAGGTGATGCCGCCATACGAGTTGCCATTCATGTACTGCCAGCCAAAGCGCGACATGGGATCGTCATCCGCCACTGGGACGTATTCGATATGCTGGAAAGAATGTTCTCCCATGTGCGCGCCCAGCAAATTGAGGATGGAAGTATCCTTCCCGTATAGCGAATCCATGATCTTGACTTCGGTGTAGCTGTTGATGCCTTCATCCATCCAGGCATTTTCAAATTCGTTGGTGGCCACCATGCCGTACCAGTACTGGTGACCGAACTCGTGCTCGGTCACGAATTCGGGGAACAGCAGCCCCTTGGGGCACCACCAGGTGGTGTCGGCCGTGAACAGGGTGGGGTACTCCATCCCCCCGGCCTGCAGAGCGCCGTGCGGCGGGTCCACCAGCGTGATCTGCTTGTAGGGATACGGCCCGTACCACTTGTCGAAGCGGTCGAGGGTACCCTTGACCGCGTGCAGGTAGCGAGGCGCGCTGCTCATGTGCCCGGGCTGCACCAGCATCCGGATCTTCACCGCTCCCATGCTGCCCTGGAACGTATCGGTAATCACCCGGTATTCCGGTTCAGCGGTCCAGGCAAAGTCATGGATATCTTCGCCGAGAAAGCTCACCGTCTTGGTCCCGTCGGGATGGTTGGCGCTGGAAACTTCCACTCCGCTCGCGCCCACGACCTCGTTCTGAGGCAGGGTGAGCTTGACCTGGAACGTGCCGAACTCGGCGAAGAATTCGGTGGTGCGATGGAACTGGTGGCAATTCCATGCTCCCTGCCACCACACGCCTACTTTAGGGAACCACTGCGCGCCCATGATGAAGTCGCGCTTGTAGCCGGTGCGCGCCAGCACCTCCGGCAGTTGGTCGTGGAAAACAATTTTGAACTGCACCTGGCCGCCCGCCGGCACAGGCTTGGGCAGCTTGACCTGGAACACGGTGTGGTCGTCGGAATTGCCGTCGTCGGGCGAAATGAACCGCATCTGCGAGGTCAAATCGCCCACCCCCACTACCTCAAGCGATTTCACCTCGGCGGCGCCATAGTTCTTCTGCTTCCACTCGAACTCCGGATCATAAAGATGGGTTTCGCGGATGAACGTGGACTTAGGCTGAAATGCGTTCAGATACAGGTGGAAGGGAAACGTGTCCTGGGGCTTGCCCGTGAAGTTGTGCCAGGTGAGCACCTCGGTGGCGTCAAGGGTGTGCTTTTGCGCGTCCACCCGCGCGTCAATGTTGTAGTCCAGCCAGCGCTGCGAAAGCGGCTTGTCGGAGAGCGTGGCCGAAGGCATCGGCTGGGCGGCGCACATTACGGTTGCACCGGCGAGCACAGAAATGATCAGGAACCACCAGCGGCGAGCCCGGTCCATGCTTCCAACCTCCGCAGGAGCGCTTCTCGTGCGCCAGCAGCTTACAACAATGTAAGTGGGCAGGGGAAACGGAGGTACCTCGGGTGTTCTTTGCCCGTTTCCGAGTTCGGCTTAGAATGCCTTTGAGAATTACTTCACCACAGAGACACAGAGACACGGAGAAAGACTTTGGGGACTCAGGACTCAGGACTCAGTCATCAGTCGTGTGGCGGCCATACTGATCCTCTGCGCCCAATTGCCTTGGCCATAATGAGGAATGGTTCTGGTGCTGGAAAACCAGCATCGCTGGTTTGTAGGGGTGTTGACTCGCGATTCCTGATAACTAACTCCTGGTTTCGCCTTTCACTGTGCCTCTGTGCCTCCGTGGCGATCCTGATTTTCGTCTCCCGCGCCGCGGCCCAGGAAAGAACTCCGCCGGTGCGGTTGAACGTATTGAACGTATGCCAGCCCAGCTCTGCGGAGCAGAAGGAAATTGCCGCCGCCCTGGCCCGCATCCCCGCCCAGCCGCACTGGGGCACGGATTTCGAGGTGGCGCGCGGGCGCACAACGCTCTCGCAGGATGCGGCCGCCGCGCTGACCGGGAAGCGTGCCGCTGCGGCTGGTCCGGTTTCCGACTGGGTACGCATTCGCCGCGAATTCTCCGCCACTTCGCCCTTCCTCAATGCGCTCTATTCCTTCAGCTTGGATAAACAGAACATGGCTGAGACCCTGGTGTTTCCTGTCCGCGAACCCAAAGATCTGCTGCAGGTTTCGCTTAGCGAAACCGTGTCGGCAGTCACCAGTCCGGCGGCAGCCCTGGCCGCCGGCACTCCTCCTGACCGCATTCGCCTGGAGCGCTTCGGCAAACCTTCGGTGGTGCTGGCGCGCTGCGCGGGCGGGACGGACGCTCCCAAAGTGGACCAGAGTGCCTACGAACCGCTCTTCCGCCAGGCAGCCACGATCCTTGCGGCCTACCGCGGGGCGTTGGGGGCTCGCCGTACCGTTCCGCAGGAACTGGCCCGGGTTCGCCAGATTACAGCCGCCCCCGCTGCAACGCCCAACAAGTAACTGTTTTGCCCTCGAACGAGGTTCCGCAGCCCTCACCCTCCCCTCTCGTCGTTACGCCAACTCGCCTGCTCTGTTTTGAAATGCGGTCCATGTTGGGAACACTTTGGGGGCGCTGGCCCAGACTGTCCGTTAGAACGGCTTACGCCCACTCTTACTATCAGGGCGTGGGCTTCCCCATCACGGGAGAATGCCTGACCCGCTGACTGGCCTGCCGGGTCTAGTAGAGGACTTTTTTCATGAAGCGCGACCACAACTGCAGCCAGCGCCAGCCCATCGCAGCCTCACTTGAAGATGTTCACCGCCTACAGAATGCATTGCGTCAGGCCGAGAGGAAGTTGGCGTCCGAGCAAAGCTTCTCCCACGACCTGATTGAAAGTCTGCCCGTCTTGTTCATCATCATTGACCAGGAAGGCAGGTTTGTCCGCTGGAACAAACGAGTGGAAGAAGTCCTGCACTACTCAGCGGCGGAACTGGAACGTTTGCCGGTCATGGACAGCATTGCCGAAGAGAGCCGCGAACTCATGCGCGCCAAAGTGCAGCAGGCGTTGGCGACCGGGTGTTCCGACGCAGAAGCGGTGCTACTCACCAAGGAAAAAGTAAACATTCCCTATTATTTGACTTCTGCTGTCGTATCTCTCCAGGGTCGTCCCTGCATTGCCGGGGTAGGCATTGATATCAGCCAGCACAAAAGCACAGAAGAAGAGTTGCGGCAATCGGAGGCCCGATACCGTCTGTTATTCGAGCGCAGCCTGGCCGGCATTTTCCGATACCAGATGAACCGAGGCTTGGTGGAATGTAATGAAGCGGGGGCCCGCATCCTGGGATATCGCTCCTCCCGGGAACTTCTGCGGCAGAATGCGGGCAGTTACTTCGCCCGTGCCGATGACTTGAAAGGGGCGATGCAATTGCTTGCGCGGGATGGAGTTCTGAAGAATTTCGAGACCTGCCTGGTGCAAAAAGACAGTACTCCAGTGTGGATACTGGAAAACGTGAGCGTCACCGAATACCGCGGCGATCAGCCTTTCGTGATCGAGGGAACCTTTATTGACATCAGCGATCGCAAACGTACCGAAGCCGCCCTGCGTGACTCCGAGAAACGCATCGCGCTGAAAAACCGCTTGGCCAACATCTGCCTCACCGTGCCCGATGAGGAGATGTATGGCGAGATGCTGAACGTCGTGCTCGAAGCTATGCACAGCTCCCTGGGCTTGTTCGGCTACATTGACGAAGACGGCGTTCTGGTGGTTCCTTCCCTGACGCGCGACGCTTGGGAAAAATGCGCTGTGGCCAACAAAAGTCTGCGCTTTCCCCGCGAGACTTGGGGCGGCGGCCTGTGGGGCCGCTGCCTGCGCGAGAAAAGAGCCTTTTGCTGCAATCAGCCGGGCAAAGTGCCAGAAGGGCACTTACCCATCGCCCGTTGCCTCAGCGTCCCCATTCTGCACAACGATGCTCTCATTGGCCTGCTGCTGGTCGCCAACAAAACCACCGACTACAAGGAAACCGACCTGGAAGCCCTGAGCCGCATCGTCGAGTTCCTCGCGCCCGTCCTGCACGCCCGACTGCAGCGCGATGCCCAGGAGCGCGCCCGCTTGCGAGCTGAAGCCGACCTGATCCAGGCCAAGGAACTTGCCGATTCCGCCAACCGCGCCAAAAGCGAGTTCCTGGCCAACATGAGCCACGAAATCCGCACTCCCATCAGCGGCGTTTTGGGCATGACCGACCTCGCTCTGGATACCGATCTCACGTCGGAACAGCGCGAGTACCTGGTGATGGCCAAACAATCCGGCGAACAACTGCTGGAGGTGATCAACGATATTCTGGATTTTTCAAAAGTAGAGTCGGGCAAGCTCGACCTGGAGTGCATTGAGTTTAGCCTGGCCGATTGTGTCACCCAGGAAATGAACGCTCTCTCCCTGCGCGCCCACAGCAAGGGGCTGGAGCTGGTTTATCGCATCGCCCCGGAAATCCCGGAGCGGCTGGCCGGAGATCCCAGCCGCCTCCGCCAGATCCTTCTCAACCTCATCAGCAATGCTATCAAGTTCACTGACCGCGGCGAAGTGGTCTTGTATGTGGACCGGTATTCATGCGATCAGAAGAATATGGAACTGCATTTCCGCGTGGTGGACACCGGCGTCGGCATTCCCGCGGACAAGCAGGCGCTGCTGTTCCAGGCCTTCGCCCAGGCCGATAGTAGTATCACGCGCAAGTTCGGCGGTACTGGTCTGGGATTGGCCATCTGTTCCCGCCTGGTGAGCTTGATGGGAGGCCGCATCTGGCTGGAAAGTAGCGAAGCTGCCGGCAGCACCTTCCACTTCACATGCCGCTTTGGGACCGCCCCGCCGCAGCCCTCGCCCGTCGTTGTGGACCTGCAGCGGGTATCCATCCTTATCGTGGACGATAACGCCACCAATCGCCGCATCCTCACCGAGTACACTGCCGCCTGGCAAATGCGTCCCGTGGCCGTGGAAAACAGCCTGGCAGCCCTGGAGACCTTGCGTTCGGCTCATTGTGCCGGCGTTCCATTTCGGGTGCTGCTGGTTGACCGGCGCATGCCGGGCATGGATGGCTTTACCTTGGCGGAACGCGTGCAAAGCGATGCCCAATTGGCCCAACCGATCATCATGATGCTCACTTCTGACGGGCAGCGTGGCGATGGCGCCCGCTGCCGTGAGATGGGCATTTGTGCTTACCTGGTCAAGCCCATCCACAAGCCCGACCTGTTGCGCGCAATCCGCCTCGCACTGGGTCAGAATCCCGGCCAGCATTCCGCTCTCATCACCCGCCACAGCTCGCGCGAATCCCGGCGCAAGCTCTCCATCCTGGTGGCCGAGGACAATCCCGTAAATCGTACTGTCATCCTCAGCCTGCTGCAAAAATTGGGCCATATAGTCACCCTGGCCAACGACGGCCAGCAGGTTATGACACTTGCTGAGTCGCAGCACTTCGACCTGCTTTTCATGGATATCCAGATGCCCAAGCTCGATGGCCTCTCCGCCACGGCGGAACTGCGGCGTTGGGAAAGCGGCCGCGGGAGCCATCTTCCCGTCATCGCCATGACCGCCTCCGTGCTGTCCGGAGATCGCGAGCGTTGTCTGGCCGCCGGCATGGACGCCTACATTTCCAAGCCGGTGGATTTCGGCGTGGTTCAGGAAGAAATTGAGCGCTGCTGCGGGACTGCCCCCAGGGGTACGGCGGAGAATTGAAGCCAAAATCCGTCCTCAACATCTAAAATGTTTCTGTCCATGAGCCAGGAACCTCGCGATACCGTCATCATAGGCGCCGGCTGTGCCGGCCTGACCGCGGCCATCTATGCCGGCCGTGCCAATCTCAAACCGCTGGTGCTGCAGGGCCATGAGCCCGGCGGCCAGCTTTCGCTTACCACCCTGGTGGAGAATTTCCCCGGCTTTCCCGAGGGCATCCAGGGGCCGGAACTGATCGAGAACATGAAGAAGCAGGCGGCCCGCTTCGGCGCCGAATTCCAGACCGGGCACCTGGTGCATGCCGATCTTCGGCAGCGTCCCTTCGAGCTCGACCTGGGCAAAGACAAGCTCCGCACCCGTACCCTTATCATTGCCAGCGGCGCTTCGGCCCGTTGGCTGGGCCTGCCTCACGAGCAGGCGCTGATTGGTCATGGGGTCTCCTCCTGCGCCACCTGCGATGGCTTTTTCTTCACCGGCAAGGAAGTCGCAGTGGTGGGCGGCGGCGATTCCGCCATGGAAGAGGCGCTATTCCTGACCCGCTTTGCCACCCGGGTGAGCATCATTCACCGCCGTGAGCAGTTCCGCGCTTCCAAGATCATGCTGGAGCGTGCCCGCCAGAATGACCGCATCCGCTTTCTGACCAATACAGTCGTGGAAGATGTTTACGACGTAGGCAAGCAGGAAGTGACCGGGCTGAAGCTGCGCAACGTGAAAACAGGCGTGGCCAGCGATTTTCCTGCCAGCGCGCTCTTTTTGGGCATCGGCCACATTCCAAATGCCGCCATGTTCGATGGCCAGCTCGATAAGGACGCCGACGGTTATATCAAAACGGAAAATTACGTTTTCACCCGCGTTCCCGGCGTCTTTGCCTGCGGCGATGTGCAGGACCGCCGCTACCGCCAGGCGATTACCGCATCGGGCAGCGGCTGCATGGCCGCTATGGAAGTGGAGAAATTCCTGGAAGAGCACGGAAGATGAAGCGCGGGAATGTGTTGGTTATCGTTCCGGCCTGACCTACTGACTTCCGACTACCCGGTTTTATGCTCCCGGAATCGGCTTGCTCTTGGACGAAGGGTGGAACTCCAGGTCGAGGGGATAGCCCGGCAAATCCAGGTGAATCGTGTAATCCGCCGAAATCGCCAGCGTCCCGCTGCCGGCCCCGCCGATGCGCTGCACCGTGATCTGCTCCTCTTTCATCGGTATTTCGAGGTCCTGCGCCTTTCGGAAGATGCTGTCGCGAATCTGGTCTTCATTCTGGTTGCTGTAGGCCTGCAGTACCGCCTCAGACTGGATAGCGTCCTGGAATTGGTAATTGGCGAAGAACGGAGGCACGATTTGGACTCCGACGTATATTCCGAAGCCGATGGCTCCCAACGCTAACAGCAATTTCAGTGTGCGCACGTGAACCCCGCTGCGGCCTGCAGGGGAGGACTCCTTAGGAGTGTGCGGGCCGGAGAAGTTTCTCCAGATGACTGGTTATATCGCGGATATTAGCATCCAGCATTTGGTGTGTCGAGCGGGGAACCACCTCTACCATACCTTCGGTAACCTTCTTACCGACGGTTACACGAAAGGGTATGCCCACCAGGTCAGCATCTTTGAATTTCACCCCTGGCCTTTCGTCACGGTCGTCCAACAAGACGTCGAAACCCGCCCCCGCCAGCTGCTCCGCAATCTGGATGGAGGTGGAAAGCAGCGTGGCATCCTTGACGTTGGTGGGCGTCACCACCACCTCGAACGGGGCAATGGCCGCGGGAAGCCAGAAACCGTCATTGTCGTGATTCTGCTCCACCGCCGCCGTCAGGATGCGCTCGATCCCGATTCCGTAACTGCCCATGATGGGCGCCACTTCCTTGCCGTTCTGGTCCAGCACCCGCGCTCCCATGGACTCGGAATACTTGTAGCCCAGCTTGAAGATGTGTCCAATCTCCATCGCCTTGGCGATCTTCAGCGTCGCACCGCAATTCGGACAGCCTTCGCCCTCGCCCACGCTGCGCAGGTCCGCCCACTCCGATACGGTGAAATCCCGCTCCGGTGTCACGTTCCGCAGGTGATAATCCTCCTGGTTGGCTCCGGCAATCAGGTTCTTCCGCCCCAGCAGCGCCCGGTCCACCAACACCCGCGCCTTAATGCCCTTATACTGCCGCACCTCGGATCCGATCGGCCCCAGGAATCCGGCGGGCGCGCCGAAGACTGCCTGGATTTCTTCCAGGTGCATGGGGCGGAACTGCGCTCCCGCCAGCGCCGTGGATAGCTTGGCCTCGTTCAGCGTGTGGTCGCCGCGCAGGAAAAGGATGACGGGCACCTCGTGCGGCTTCTCCGCTCCGCTCTTGGTTTCCGTTGCCATCAGCGCCAGCGTCTTCATTTTGTTCTTGGGAGAAACCCCCAGGTAGTTCGCCACTTCCTCTACCGTTTTCAGCCCGGGGGTGTGCACCAGTTCCGGCTCGCCCGTGCCCGTGGCTGCGTAGTCCTCCACCGGCTCCAGTCGCGAGGTGGCCTTCTCCAGGTTGGCGGCGTAACGGCAATTGGGACAACTGACAACGAAGTCTTCGCCGGCGTTGGTGTTGACCACAAATTCGTGCGACTGCGAGCCGCCCATGGCCCCGGAATGCGCTTCCACCGCCATGTACTGCAGGCCGCAGCGGTCAAAAATCCGGCAGTACGTCTCGTAGTGCTTCTTGTAGGAGATGTCCAGTCCGGCCGCGTCCAAGTCGAACGAATAAGAATCCTTCATGGTGAACTGCCGGACCCGCAGCAGTCCCGACTTGGGGCGGGGCTCGTCCCGAAACTTCGATTGAATCTGATACCAGATCTGCGGCAACTGCTTGTAGCTGCGCAACTCCTTGCGGGCGATTTCGGTCATCACCTCTTCTTCAGTGAAGCCCAGACATAGGTCCGCGCCCTTCCGGTCCTTCAGCCGGAACATGTTGTCGCCCATCACATCCCAGCGTCCGCTGGCCTCCCACACCTCGCGCGGATTCAAAGCGGGCAGCAAAAACTCCTGCCCGATCCGGTCCATCTCCTCGCGGATGATCGCCACAATCTTGTTGATCGAGCGATTCCCCAGAAAC
>Ga0134126_10009332_pt1 | contig 12361 bp, 12 predicted proteins | sample KB31752_FD_96881 | JGI IMG/M metagenome (GOLD analysis project Ga0134126, IMG submission 96881) | Terrestrial soil microbial communities with excess Nitrogen fertilizer from Kellogg Biological Station, Michigan, USA - KB3-175-2 | ecosystem: Environmental > Terrestrial > Soil > Unclassified ...
TAACCCACTTCTTCGAGAAGCGACTTTAGAAATTTTCGGCGGCAGGCCCCCGCGGATGTCGATTTCGGCGGTTCTTCTTCGACACCAACATGAAGACCCTGTTGGCGCGGAGCGATCTCAGCGAGTGAGTATCGGCTCCGACTAAGAGAGGAAGAGCCATGCAAGACCGTTCTCGCTGGACCGCCCTCATGGTGCTGTGCACAGGAATGCTGATGATCGTCCTCGACATGACGATCGTGAACGTAGCGCTGCCGTCCATCCAGACCCGCCTTGGCTTCACGCAGGCTGGCCTGGCCTGGGTCGTGAACGCTTACCTGATCGCGTTCGCCGGGCTGCTGCTGCTGGCCGGGCGGCTGGGCGACTTGGTCGGCCGCAGGAACGTCTTCCTGGCGGGGCTGGCCGTCTTCACCATCGCCTCGCTGCTGTGCGGGCTCGCGGGGAGCCAGGAAATGCTGATCGCCGCCCGCTTCCTCCAGGGCATCGGCGGTGCGCTCACCTCGTCCGTGATCCTCGGCATGATCGTCACCATGTTCACCAAGCCGCAGGAGCAGGCCAAGGCGATCGGCATCTTCGCCTTCGTCGCCTCCGCGGGCGGTGCGGTTGGCCTGCTGGCCGGGGGAGTGCTCACAGAGCTGCTGAACTGGCACTGGATCTTCTTCGTGAACCTGCCGGTAGGCGCGGCCACCGCCATCGCGACCCTGCGGCTGGTCCCGGCCGACCGCGGCGCGGGACTGAAGGCCGGCGCCGACGTACCGGGCGCCCTGCTGATCACCGGCGCGATGATGCTCGCTGTCTTCACGATCGTGGGCCCGGCCGCCGAGCAGGGCTGGCTGGCCGCCAAGACGCTCATCCTCGGCGCGTGCGCAGTCGCGCTGCTCGGCGGCTTCGTCCTCAGGCAGCACACCGCGCGCAACCCGCTGATGCCGCTCCGGATCCTCGCCTCGCGCCCCGTGGTCGGCGCGAACCTCGTCCAGGTTCTCGGCACCGCGGGCATGTTCGGGATGTCGTTCCTCGGCTCGCTCTACCTCCGCCAGATCCTCGGCTACGACCCGCTGCAGATCGGCCTGGCCTTCCTGCCCGTCACGGTCACGATGGGCGCCCTGTCCGTACGCTTCACCGACCGGCTCGTCACCCGCTTCGGTGCCCGCGCCACGATGTTCCCCGGCCTGGCCCTGATCACGGTCGGCCTGGCCCTGTTCGCCGTAGTCCCGGCGGGCGGCAGCTACCTGGTTCACATCTTCCCGGCCACGGTGCTGATCGGCACCGGCGCGGGCCTGTGCTTCCCCGCCGTAATGGCACTGGCTATGTCCAGCGCGACCCCGCAGGACGCAGGCATCGCTTCCGGCCTGGTGAACAGCACCGCCCAGATCGGCGGCGCCCTGGGCCTGGCCGTCCTGGCCACCCTGTCCGCCGCGCGGAGCAACACCCTGATCGCCCAGCACCACCCCAAGGCCGCCGCCCTGACCGACGGCTACCACCTGGCCTTCTGGATCGCCTGCGCCCTGGTCGTCGCAGCCGCCGCCCTGGGCGCCGCGATCCTGCGCCCGCAGCGCACCCGCCAGTCGGCCCCGCAGTCGGCCCGCGAACTGATCCCGGCAGGCCAGGCCAATTGACCAAAGCGCCCAGCCCGCAAGGGGCCTCAACAACCGTTAGCCCGGACGTCGAATGCGACGCCCGGGCTAACGCTTGTCAGCCGGAAGTCAGGAACCGCTTCCGCCGGTGCCATCCCCTTTTACCCTGGTGTGCGCACGGTCCCAGCACCACCGAGGGCCGACCCGGCGAGAAGGGCAGCTGACTTCGGCGTGGACATCGACGACTTCTGGGTCTTCCTGGAGCGCTCCGGCCGGGAGACGGACGATCAGCTGCGGCGCGACCAGTGGCTGGAGGAGCGGCTCTGCCGTGTCTCGCGGGAGCACATCGCGGACTTCCAGATTCACGTGGACACCTTGCGGCGCCCTCTTGACACCTACGCCTTGTGGGGTGCGGCGAGCCTCATGCTGGGCGGCTGGTGCGGCAGCGACTCGTTCTGGTACTTCCAGCCTTGGGTGATCGGCCAGGGACGCCGCTGGTACGAGCATGTCGCCCTTGGGGCCGACAACCTGGCCGACCTTCCCGCCGTTCGGGCGCTGGCCGGCCGGCCGCGCGGCGAATGGGACAAGGCGGAATGGCCCGGATGGGAAACGCTCGCCTATGTCGCCTGGCGCGCCCACGACTTCCTTACGGGGGAAGAAGACAGTCTTGACGCGGTGCTGCGCGCACGGGGTCAGCGCAGGCCTTCAAGTCCCGCGCCCACGGATCGACCTTGGCGTTTTGACGACCCCGCCGAACTCCGGCGTCGGCTGCCGCGGCTTACGCGCCTTTTCCCGCCCGAGCGATTGCTCAAGGACTAATTGGCTGGGTTTGGAGCGCACACCGGCCCCGCGCGGGTCATTGGCAACTGCATTGACATAGATGAATGTTCATAACTTAAACACCTTCGAACGCTAGCGCTCTACCCTTGGCGACATGTTTGCCCAGAAATCGAACTTGGCCTGGCGTGCTGCCGCTGCGTTGAGCTCTGCCGGACTTATGGCGGCGGCCGGCTGCAGCAGCACGAGTTCGCTGTCCGCGGCGCACCTGTCGGCTGTCAGCCCGTCCGCTCACCAGAGCGTGGCCGCGTCCAGTGCTCCGTCCGCCGCCCCGCGGCTGACCGTGGCGCAGGCGCGGTCTGAGTACGAGAAGATCTCGGCCCCGTTCAACGCGGCCGTTGCCACCGTCAACGCGGACGCGAAGAAGGGCGTGACCTGGTCCACGTTCCACGGCGACCTGCTCAACGCCGTCGCCACGAACAAGACCTGGGCGCAGCAGGTCAAGGCGCGGCGCTGGCCGGCCAGCGTGCAGCCGCTCGTCGACACCATGCTCAAGAACGAGGTCCCGGCGGAGGTCAGCTGCGACCAGAAGATGGCCGACTCCGGGAGCCTGCAGGGCGCGGCCAGCGTGTTCAACGACGACGCCGACTGCAAGGACAGCCCTGCCACCGCCGACAAGATCCGGACGATCCTCGGCCTGCCCGCGACGATCAGCTAGCTGACCCGTCAGCCGGAGGCTGGCAGGCCCACTGTGGCGATCGCCTGCACCTGGCCTGAGGCGTAGTCAGAAACCAGCAGTGTGCCGTCGGGGGAGACCGCCATATCGCGCGGGAACTGGCCGGTTGCGAGGTCGCCGACGACCGCGGGGTGCCCGGCGAGGGCCGCGGCCACGTTGACGACCGACAGACTTGAGCTTGCCCCGGACGCGGTGAACCGGTTCGAGTCCGCGACTGCGATGAGCGCCCCGCCGCGTACCGAGGCGAGCCCGACCGGTTCCGAGCCCACCCGGACGACGGCCACCAGGGCTTGCTTGGGGTCGGCGGCCAGCCGGGCGGCGGAGAAGCACAGCACGGCGTCGCTGGCCCGCGCGGTGACCCACACCTGTGTTCCGCTGGCCGCCGTGACGACCCGGACCGGCTGGTAGCCGGCCTGGACCACGGCCGTTACCGCGCGGGCCGGGTCGGTCTCCGCCCGCCGCAGGTCGACGACGGTCAGCGTGCCCGGCGGTTCGTTTAGCGCGGTGCCGGGAACCCGGGCACCGCATCCGTTCGAGCTGGCATTGGCAAGGCCCACGGGGTGCTGCCCGGGGGCCGCGCCTTCGCTCGTCGCGTACAGCCAGCGGCCGTCGGGGGAGACGGCCATGCCGACCGGCGCCTGCCCGAGGGGAATGGCACCCACGTAGTCCGCCGCACCGAACCCGTGCGCGAGCGCGGCGGCGAGGTTGAACACGGCGGCTTCGGCTTCGCCTTCCAGGGTCACGACGACGAACCGGCTGTCGGGCGAGACTGCCACCTCGATCGCGCCGCCGAGCGCGCCACCCGGGCGGCCAGCGCTCGTGGGGGCGCTGAGCGACCCGAGTACGGCGCCTGCCGTCCCGGTCTCCACGCGGGCCGTGCTGAGCACTGTCACGCCTGACCCCTGGGCGACGACCAGGTACTTCCCGTCAGGCGTAATCGCCGCGCCCGCTGGCGTGCCGGCGCCTGCGGGCAGGCGGGCTGGGCCCGACGTGGCGGTCAGTGGGACGGACCTGACCTCGGTAACGCGGGGCGCGGCCGTTGTTCCTGTGCCGGTGCTTAGCCTGAGCACTTCGACCGACGCGGCGGCTGGCCCAGGGCCGCCTCCCGTCACCGCGAACGCCCAGCGGCCGTCAGGTGCGGCCACGACACCGAACGGGCTGCCGCTGGTCTTGACCGACGTTGTACCGACGGCATGCAGTGGCGCCACCCTCGCCGTCGCGCTTGAGCAGCCGGGCGCAGCCAGCCCCCGTTCGGACAGGGAAGGAGGCGCTGCCCCTGCAGGCGGCGCGGTACCGGCGCTGGTTGCCGGGTGTCCCGCTGCCCTAGCGGACGACGTGGCCCCGGACGTGCAGCCAGCGCTCGCGGCGATCGTTACCGCAGCGAGCACGCCGGCGGTCGTCAGGCTCCGTGTTGCGAAACCGCGTCCCATGCCGTGCAGCGTAGGGGACGGGGCACGTTAACGGGCTGGAATTGCGCTCCGGTTTGAAAGGCCATGAACGTCGGGTGCGGATATCGCGGCAAGTCGGACATATATTGACAAATGACAGACTGGAGTCGAAAAAAGATCTTGCATTGCTAATTTGAGAAAGGTCAATCGAACTGTTAGTCTAGAAGTAGACCTGAGATAGAGAGCAGCCGGCAATCTGGCATAGGGCGCGCGAGCGCAAGTGACGTGGAGGTAATAGCAGGTCGGACACTAATTTCCATCCGGGGTGGCCCACAATGTGCACAGCGGACGCCGTGCTCGCCAGTGGTGACGCATTTGACAGCGTGTCGGACGCGCTTCGGATGGCGGGTGCCGCGGTCGATTACCTCAATTCACCAGCTGCTGCCGGGCTGGACGGGGCCGCCTACGGCGAGCTGCTGATCGGCCTCGGCGAGGTTCAGTCGAAGCTTGCCGCCGCACATGCGGAGTTCCTGCGCCGTTTCGATGCCGCCAACGCCCACGACGCCGACGGACACGGGTCGTCCTCCGCCTGGCTCGCCGCCAAGGGCGGCATGTCGAAAGGGGCCGCCAGGGCGTCGGTCCGCCGCATGCGCCAGCTCGGCGACCGCCCGTTGCTCGGTACCGCGCTGGCTGGCGGAGACATCACCGAGTCACTGGCGTTCACGATCGCGGACTGGACCCGCAGGCTCCCTGCTGAGATGCGCACCGAGACCGACCGCATCCTGCTGGCGGCAGCAGCGGCGGGCGCATCGCTTGATGACCTGGCCACGATCGCCGCCTGCGCGATCGAGCAGTGGCGGCAGCAGCGGCCCGACCCCGATGACGCGGACGACGCCTTCGAAGACCGCTCGGTGCGGGTAGGCACGACGTTCGGCGGCGCCGGGGTCATCCACGGCAACCTGACCCCGGAGTGTGCGGCGGCGGTCCGCGCGGTCCTCGAAGCGCTCAGCAAGAAGGCAGGCCCAGAGGACGACCGCACCGAAGACAAGCGCTTCCACGACGCGCTCCAGCTAGCCTGCGAACTGCTGCTCCGCGCCCGCCTGGTCCCGGACCGGGCCGGTTCCGATACTCAGGTCATCGCCCATATCCCGTTGTCGCAGCTGCGCCAGCTGCCCGGCGCACCGGACCTGGAAGACGCCTGGATCCGCGCCCGCCTAGGCGAGGACGGCTACCTGGCTGGGAAAGACGCTGAGACGGCCGCCTGCGACGCCCAGACTGTCCCGGTCGTCACCGGCACGATGGACGACAACGTCATCGACAAGATGATCGACCTGGCCCGCGCTGCGGCGGAAGCAGACGTGTCCGCCGATGCGACTGGCGGCTCAGGTGCATCCAGGTCAGACCCCGGTGATCCCGACACTGGTGATCTCGACATCGGTGACCGGCGAGAACACATCCCGCGGGGTTCCCAGGGCCTGTCGCCCGAGGCGAGGCGCGCCCTCCGGTACGCCATGGCGCGCCTGGCCATCGACCTGGTCTCTGGCCCGGCGGGCGTCGCCGCGATCCTCCGCACAGGCCTGCTGGACAGGCCCTACAACACCCCGAGCCTCCCGCTTGACATCGGCTACAGCGACAGCATCCCGTGGCACATCCGCCGCGCGGTCCTCCTGCGCGACAAGAAGTGCGCCTGGCCCCGATGCGGCCGCCCGGCGGTGCACTGCGACGTCCACCACCTCCGCCACAAGCAAGACGGCGGCGAGACGTCACTGGAAAACTGCGTCCTGGTATGCCAGTTCCACCACGACGTGTGCATCCACCGCAGCGGCTGGCAGCTAATCCTCCACCCCGACGGCACGACCGAGGCCCGAAGTCCCGACGGGAGGCAAACCCTGTACAGCCACGCCCCGCCAACTGAGCACGCCGCCTGACTAGCGCCTGAGCCTGAACCGCGACCGCATAAACGGGCTTGCCGTGGCAACAGGATCGGCGCATAAACGGCTCGCCGTGTTAAGAGATGGCGGACGCTTCCGGCACGTGACATCCTGGCCGCATGCCCAGCCAGGCCGGCGCAGGGGCGCCGACAGGGGACGGATCGGCTGCCCAGGACGCGCCGTGGCCGCACGAGCCTGCGGTGCGGGCGGCGTTGGAGGAGCACTGGGGGCTGCGGGACGAACTCCGTCCGATGCAAGCCGAGGCCAGTTACACCTGGCATGCGGGTGGTCACGTCGCTAAGCTCGCCCGCGACGAGCTGTCCCACTTCGCCGCCGGGCTGCACGCCAGCGAAGCTGTCGAACGGGCTGGCATCGCAGCAGGCGCTCCTGTCCGGACGCGCGGCGGGGAACTGTGCGTGGCGCTGCCGCTCAAACGGCAGTCATGGGTACTAGCCGTGCTACACCGGGTCCACGGCACGCACCTGTCGATGCATGCGGTCCCTCCCGCCGTGCTAGGCGAGTTTCTGGGCCGGCTGCACCGCATCATGAGCGGTTGCCCGGTGACCGGCGCGTGGACGCCCGATGACGTGCTGGGCCACATGACGCGCGGCATCAGCGAAGCACAGCCGCCATCGGTCCGGCAGATGGTCACGCAGGCGGTCAGCGACGTGAACGGCTACTACGCCACGACGCCGTCGGCGCAGTTGCTCTACGGCGACGGGCCAGGGATCTTCTCCGCGAATGGCGCGGACGTCAGCGCCATCATCGACTGGGGCGGCGTCCGCGCAGGCAGTCCCGCCGACGACATCGGCTGCTGGACCGCGCACGGCGCGACCGACAAGATCCCGCTGCCCGCCTACACCGCCGCCTTCCTCGACGGCTACCGCCGAAGCAACGACCTCACCGCTGCTGCTGCCGCGGCGGTTCCGCTGTTCCAGCGCCTGCGCATCGCCTCACGCGCCTGCTACGTCACCGACCCTGGCGCCCTAGACGGCGTCAGCGCATGGATGCGGCGCGCCTTCGGCGAGTAAGCGCAAGCTCTCGGCCTCGCTGCGGTCAGCGCGCGGTGGCGGCCAGTTCGATGCCTAGCGCGACGAGGACAGCGCCGAGCACGCGTTCCATCCGGCGGCGGATCTCCGCGCGGGACAGCCACGGCCTGATCCGGTCCGCCAGCAGCACGATCCCCGCACAGTAGGGCGCGTCGATGACCACCACCTGGTACGCGGCCAAGGCCAGGGCCGGCAGCAGCACGGAGCCGGTGCGGGGCAGGAACTCCGGGTAGAACGCGAACGCGAACACCGCCGCCTTCGGGTTCGCGGCGATCGACACCAGCGAGGCGCGGAACGCGCCGAGCGGCGTCCCGCCGCGGGGGGCCGTCTCCGCTGGTTCTGCGCCGCGCCGGGCGCTTCGCCACGCGGAGATCCCTAGCCAGATCAGCACGATCCCGCCCGCGATGTGCAGCGCGTCGAACAGCACCTTGTTCGCCTGCAACAGCGCCGTTAGGCCGGCGGCCGCCGCGAGCGCCCAGGAAAAGACGCCGATCTCGTTCCCGGCCACGGCCGCAAGACCGCAACGCCGCCCGTCCCGAAGCGTCCGGTGCAGGAACAGCGCCGTCGCAGGTCCCGGCAAGGCAGCAAGCACCAGGCAGGCCAGGGTGAATTCCGGCAGAACAGCGATGACATGGTGCACACGACCATCATGCACTCCGTCACCTAACGATTATCGGCGCTCGCTCCGCGGCGCCGGGAAATGCCCTGGAAGTGCGTGCCGTCGGCCGCGCCGCCACGCGCCGTCAACCTAGGCCGCCGCCGCGCGCCGTCGACCTGGGCCGAAAGCGCGCTGGCCGCTGGCAGGCGCGCCCCGGGAGCCCGCTGCTTGACTTATGCAGGTAATTACCTGCATATTAGAGACGTGGATGACGAGGACGCGGTGTTCCGGGCGCTGGCCGATCCAACACGGCGCGCCCTGCTGGACAGGCTCCGCGAACGCAATGGCCAGACCCTGGGGGAGTTGTGCGGGCCGCTCGCGATGGCGCGGCAGTCGGCGACGCAGCACCTGGGCGTGCTTGAGGCCGCGAACCTCGTCACTACCGTGCGCAGGGGCCGGGAGAAGCTGCACTACCTCAACCCGGTTCCCCTCTGGGACATGCAGGAACGCTGGATCCAGCGGTTTGAGCCACCCCGGCTGCGCGCACTGAGCGCTATTAAGCACCAGGCAGAGGAGGGCACAGTGGCCGACCGGCCGGAATTTGTGTACGTCACCTACATCGAAAGCTCGCCAGAGCGGGTCTGGGAAGCGCTGACCGATCCAGACCTGACCGCACAGTACTGGGGGCACAGCAACGTCTCCGACTGGCACGAGGGCTCCGCCTGGGAGCACCAGCGAGTTGACGGCTCCGGGATCGCCGACGTGGCTGGCACCGTGCTGGAGTCCGTGCCGCCGCGCCGCCTCGTGATGACGTTCGACGCCCCCGGCGAAGTCCCACCGGAGGGCCCGTCCAAAGTGACCTTCGACATCGAACCCCACCACGAGATCGTCCGGCTCACCGTTACGCACGAGAACCTGTCCAGTGATGAAGCTCTAGAAGCGGCTTCTGCCGGATGGCCGGCCGTGTGCGCGAACCTCAAGTCGCTGCTGGAGACTGGCCACGTCCTGCCCCGCGCGCCCTGGGAGATGCACGCTGACCTGCGCGCGGCGAACATGGCCCGCAACGACCCGCAGCCCTCCGGTTCGTAAGCCGCCTCGCAAGGCGGTTGGCACGGCGGTTGGCACGGCGGTTCGTAAGCGGTTCGCGAGCCTGGCCCGCAAGGCCAAGACCGCATCGGAGGCGCACTAGAGTGCCGTGTATGGGGACCGTTGAGCTAGCCGCGGGAGAGTTCTACTACGCCGAGTACGGCGATCAGGAGGCGGCGCCGCTCGTGCTGCTGCACGGGATGAGGGGTGACCACTCCAGGTGGGCGGGCGTCGCGCCGGACCTGGCGGCGGCCGGCTACCGCGTGATCACACCGGACGCGCGCGGGCACGGCCGCAGCCCGCACACCGCGACCTACTCATTCGCGGAGATGCGCGATGACGTGCTGCAGTTCGCCGACCGCCTCGGCCTTGACCAGTTCGTGCTCGGCGGTCACTCGATGGGCGGCACGGTGGCCACGCTGTTCGCTGAGCGCTACCCCAGCCGGCTGCGCGGGCTGATCGTGGTCGACGCGCCCCCGCCAGACGGCAGCGTTTCCTACGACGCCGGCCCAAGGCCCGGAGGCGTCCTGCCTTATGACTGGGAGCTGGTGCCGGCCATCTACGCACAGCTGACCACCCCAGACCCCGCCTGGTGGGCCGAGATCCCGTCGATCACCGCCCCGGCACTGCTGATTGGCGGCGCGGACAGCCCGATACCGCCGCACCTGCTGACGGAGATGGCGGAAAAGATCCACGGCGCCGTCCTGGTCACCGTCGACGGTGCCGGGCACAACGTCCATCAAGACAAGCCGGACGACTTCCTCGCCGCGGTTGTTCCCTTCCTCAGCCAGCTAGCAAAGCAGGCGACTAACGCGCAAAGCAGCGGACCGCGGTAACCGGAACGACACCACGAGCTGTTGCAGCAGCAGCGGTGCGGCCGGGTGCGGGTCGTGGCGCGGCAGCACCGCGTAGATGCCGCGCGTGGGTGGGTTGACCAGGGCGACGGTGGTCACGTCCGCGCGCAAGGCGGTGGCGAGCACCCCAGGCACCAGTGCGATCGCGTGCCCGGCCGCGACCAGGGCCACCTTGCCGGACAGGTCGGCGGCGTTAAGGTCGATCCGGGCGGTGACGCCCGCGCGAGCGGCATGCTGGCGCAGCAGTGCCGCCGAGCCCTCGTTGTCCTCGACCCAGGCCTCATCGGCCAGCACCTCGATCCGGACCCGCTCGCTCCCAGCCAGGGGGTGTCCGGCAGGCAGGACGACGATCATCTCGTCAAGCCCTAGCAGCTGGCGCTCAAGGCGCGGCTCGCTGGGCAGCCCGGGAGGCGCGTCCGTCACGACCGCCATGTCGAGCTCTCCAGTGGCTATGCGTTCGTACAGTTCCCTGGTCAGCCCCGGGACCAGGGTCCACGGGAGCGGCCCGGCGGCATCGAGCAGGCGGCGCACTGCTGCGGGGACCACGCCTGCGGCCAAGGACGGTGTCGCGCCAACCGCGAGTGGCCGGGCCGGCGATTCGCCGGCTGCCTCGCGGGCGGCCCGGATCGCGCGCTCCGCTTCGTTGACCGCCGCCTGGGCGTGATGACGGAACGCCTCCCCGGCGGCCGTGGGCCGGACACCCCGGGCATGCCGGGCGACCAGCGGCGCCCCGACCTCCCGCTCCAGCGCGGCGAGCTGCCGCGACACCGCGGATTGGGTGTAGCCGAGCTCGGCGGCGGCCGCCGAGAGCGAGCCCAGGCGGCACGCGGTCAGGAACGTCCGCCACTCAGTCAGCGACATGCCTAACAGTATGCGTACTACGCATGGCTGACATGCAACATATGCGCTTGTCGCATACGTAATGACGCCCCAGGATGGGGCACATGACCCCATCAGGCGCGATGACGACTCCAGCGAACGGCGAAGCGGCCGATGAAGCCAACGAAGAAGTGCGCACCCCCCTCCGCGCCTACATTCGCGGGCACGCCACCGGCGACCCGGCGCACTTTCGCGCGGCGTTCCTGCCTTCGGCCCACGTGGAAGGGATACGGGACGGGGTCTTCGTGTCGTGGACTCTCGATGATTACTGCGCGCTCTTCGGCGGGCAGCCCGCACCGGACGAGCTGACCCGCTCCCGTCGCATTGACGCGGTGGACGTTCACGGGTCGGTCGCCACCGCGGCGATGACGCTCTCGCACGGACCAGACACCTTCACCGACATCTTCCTGCTGGTCCGCACCGCGGGCCGCTGGCGCATCGCCAACAAGGCCTACCACCGTCATTGAAAACCGGCGGCCGCGGACCGGGGCGGCCCGCGAAAATTCAGTCGCCGCCGCGGTACCTGGCTCACTAAGGTTGGCCGCGTGCTGAATGACGCGCAGATCAGCGAGTTCGCCGAACGCGGCTACATCGTGGTCCCGCAGGTGGTGCCGACCGACATCCTGGGCCGGGGCGCCCAGCGGATCGACGACCTCGTCGACGCCAGCCCGCCCGCCGCCGACACGCGCGGCCCCCACTTCTACTGGCTGGAAGCCAAGGAAGAACCAGACCTGATCGCGCCCCTCACCGGCAGCCCGGCCTTCGGCCTCGCCGAAGACCTGGCCGGCCCGGGCACCCTGGAAGTCCCCTGGCAGGTGCAGGTCGCGCTGAACATCCCGCCGTTCTCGCACCGCCCGGGCATCCCGCACATCGACGCCGGGAACCCTGAGCCGGTCGACGAGCCCGTGCTCAGCACGTTCACCATGCTCGCCGGGATCTTGCTGACCGACCAGCTCACCGAGAACTCCGGCAACCTGTGGGTCTGGCCGGGCACGCACCTGACGCACGCCGCCTACTTCCGCGAGCATGGCACGCGGAAGTTCTGCGCCTACCCGCCGATCGACCTGCCCACGCCAGAGCAGGTCACCGGGCGCGCGGGCGACCTGCTGCTCGCCCACTACCTGCTCGGCCACAACATCGGCGGCAACTTCGAGTCCGCGCAGACGCGCCGGGCCCTGTACTTCCGGATCAGCAGCGCTGACCACGCGTCCCACCGCGCGGAGTTCCTGCAGGATGCCTGGCTGGACTACGCGCCGATCAGGTCCGCCGCGCCGACGCCCTGAGACCCCTTCCGCTCACGGCGACGGGGGACGGGGCGGACGGCTGGGGACGGGGCGGTGTGTGGACTTCTTTCGGCCGCGCCAGCGGCCGAACTGCCGGCCGAACTACCGCCGCGCCTGCCGAGCGGAGCCGATTCAGATGCTCCACAGTGCCTGTGTGGGGGACAGGCGCGCCGCACGGATGGCGGGCAGCAGCCCGGCCAGGGCGCCGA
>Ga0134126_10009334_pt1 | contig 12361 bp, 13 predicted proteins | sample KB31752_FD_96881 | JGI IMG/M metagenome (GOLD analysis project Ga0134126, IMG submission 96881) | Terrestrial soil microbial communities with excess Nitrogen fertilizer from Kellogg Biological Station, Michigan, USA - KB3-175-2 | ecosystem: Environmental > Terrestrial > Soil > Unclassified ...
CTGGCTGATGTTTCCATGTATGCCACGGCATACTAAGAGTATCAACTAGTTCTTCCTTTAACAAGTTCTGCTTCTGCTTTCTTTATCTTTTCCTGATTGTTATTGAGCCACCATATTCCTGACCGCATGTTAGCAAAGCCTAGGATTATTTCTATGTCATTCATGTCCCCAGGATCTTTAGCTAATACGTGGTCGTAGGAGAATACCCATATTTTTGCGCGGCCACGACACTCTCTGCATATTCTAGCTGTCTCACGAATTCCCGCACTATCTGAATCAAGCGTGAGTGCAACAACATCTGCTCGTTCGAATACAAGGGAGAGCTGAGTATCGCTGATTTGTAAGCCTGAGCTAGCCAGTCCACATCCTGCTCCGAAATCAGAGACGCGCACAGCATCAAGTGGCGACTCGACAAGGATAGCGGTGCTGCCATCTGCAAAAGAATCCAGACCAAATAGCGTTTTGGATTTTCGTATACCCGCTGGATAATTTCTGAAAAGTCTTGTGTCATTGAACTTCTCCTGCCATCCCCATAGTTCGTATGAATAAGGATCTCGTATCGGTAATATCCATGACCTGTTTACCGCATTCCATCTAACACCGAACTTCTTAGCCAGGTCAGGATTTATGTTTCTTCCGGTAAGAATCTCTTCCGGTATGTCTGTGAACATTGCCATGTCTGCTTCAGATATCTTGAAACTAGGCGGCGCAAAGTTCTTAGCCTCATAATCTTCTATCCACTGATCTGCCTTAGCCCATCCTACTATCTCATTGACATAGATTACTGATTGCGGATACGGGATTCCTTTCTGATGAGATACCAGATGAGCAAGGTTCCCTCTAGCACCACAACTAAAGCAGTGATGTAATCCTGTTCGCAGATTAATATACCAGCTAGGATGCCTGTCGGGGCTATGATAGGGACACGCAGCAGTAGCCTCCTTGCCATAGACATTATACTTAATCCCTAATTCGTCTAGTATGTGTATTATCTGCACTAGTAAATCCAAACTTAGCTGTTACTTCATTTTCCCTGCCAAGTAAATAAGGATGCTCAAAATCAGTTGATACAGAAAGACCGCCCTCCATCTTAGGCTTATCTTTATTATCGTCGTGATCTTCTAATTCCCTCCTGGCTACTTCTTTCCTTATGTCATAGACGGTATCAGCTATGACTATCTTTATGTATTTCCATGCTGCTGCCTTAAGTAATTCAAACATTCAAGTCCTCCAGTTTCGCAACGATGGAAACAAAGTTCATCGTATCCCAGTCAACATCAAGCACAACTGTGTCAGGCCATTCATATCTTGAATACACAGTGTTTATGGTTATCTCATCTCCTTCCTTGTCCTGTCCTAGAACAAGGTCAGATGCCTTAAGCAGTCCTGTACCTGAAGCAATAGTTCTTGCTTCAATTCCGTGCTTAGATGAGTACTGCTTCTCCTGAACCTGAGTATTAACGAATACAACTATCTCTTCTTCCATTGCAAGTTCTTTTAGTGCATCAGCCACATTCTCGTTAGCCTGCCAGTCTGATGTCATCCTTCCTGTCTTAGTATCAACCATGAAAGAGAATCCGTCAATGTAAACGATATTAGGGTTGTACTGAGCTACTTCTTCACGTATGACATCAACAGATATGCCAGCCCTCTTCCTTGAAATAAGGAATCTTCCTTCTTCTTCAGTTAAAGTGCTGCCGAATGTTCTTACTCTTTCTTTCTCGTCACTCCTGAGCCTCCCTCTTCTCATACGAGAGGGAGACACGCCTGCTCCTAAGCACAGTACTCTCTGATGAAACATTGAAGTATCCATTTCAACTGAGAATACCAGTACTGTATAACCTTCTTTCCAGGCTGCAAGTGCTGAATTGATTGTTGACCATGACTTACCGGACTTCTGTCTTCCCATCAACGTTACGAGCATACCTGGCTGGAATCCGAAGAAGTCTTCATCTACTGAGTCAATACCAAAAGGTATTCCCATCTCCAGCTCAGTCTCAAGAAGATGTTCCAGGTCGAAAGAAGATGATGATATATCATCAGCTCTTGCTTTCCTGTATCTTATCCCCTGTTCCAGGTGAAGTAGTGATGCTGCCTCATTGATGCTTCCTTTATCGTGAAGATCAATAGCCCTTCCTATTACATCAGCTACTAAAAATGATGCTACTTTTTCTTCTGCCAGCTCTACTAGTTCTTCTATCGGAATTATGCTACGAGAGAACTTTAATGTTTCTTCAGGGAAGTGCTGACGGAATGTTTCTAATGCTGGTATGTTCCTGTGCCTTGAGTAATGACTGAGCAGCCATTTGAATGCTTGCTTATCAATACCCGTGAATATAACACTGGCTCCTGTATTATCTCCCTCTAGCCATGACTTGTTAAGACCGGCATCTAATACTATCTTGATATCACCACCGCTAAGAATGCTGTGAAGTATCTCTCTTCCAGTGTTCAATCTTTCCCTTGCTTTCTTCTTCTGTTCTTGGCCTGTTCAGTATCTCGTATGTCTGCTTCTGTTCTTCTGTCTTCCTAGATGGCTTTACCCCCTTATCTGTCAGCGGTACCCTGATACCTGTTTTTCTTAAGTTATCCCTCTTTATACTATCGGTAACATATTTCTTAAGGTAATCAAATACTACTACACTACAGAAATCATTAATATTATGACCGTAATCAAAACCATTATTAATATTCCAGTAGTTAAGTATCATACCTGCAATAATATTCAGTATAAGAGTCTGTATACCCGTGACAGTAGTCTCGTCAGGTATGATACCGCATATACCGGTGGTACGCGCGTGCGTGTATTGTACATCATCTGAGCGCAGTAGTAAACACAGGTCAGGATCTTTGGAAACACGAGAGTACAGCTCAGTGTACACGATCGGCCGACCTGGTATCTTGTATCCATCATCTTCCGCTAGCTGCTCGAAGTACAGGGTAAAATTCCATATATCAGAGTCAAGTCCGTCAGGCATGGCATCACGGTCATACAGCTTACGATCACCGTTGGCATGATTGTACCTGGATTCAGGTTTCCTGTTACGTAACTTGGATTCCTTACCCATGCACTCTCCTTTCATGTTCTTCGCATTCCTTTACTATAGAATGCACAGAAATATTACTCGGCCCCCAGTTTACATTATTATTGCATCGAATGCACCATATTCCTATATCCTCCGTAGATGCATAAGTCAGGTAGTTAGATAGATTCATCTTTATGTTCTTTTTCCACGTGTTCTTTAATCTTATTGAAGATATTCTTCAGCCTCACCGGGTTGACTGACTGCAATTTTCCTATAGAACCATGCTCAGGGCATTTAATTACAAACCACGTGCCGAATGACTCTACTTCGAATTCTTCTATAGATGCTAGTGCTAACCATGTCATGTCAGGTCCCTCTCTGATTTAACTACTCTTCCCTTAGTACCATAGGTAAGAGAATGGTCAGGATCAGGGTCGTAAACTCCGATAACAGTTTCATCTTGTATTATCAGTTTAGCCAGCGATACCGGGGCTGAGGCGATGCATCCCCTTACTAGTATTCCCATACCGGACATGAAATCTTCTACTGCCTCTGCCATTCCGTGTCCCATCCATGTTACAAGGTAAACATTAATGTTCTTCTTGTTGCACAGATAAGCCAGCCTGTTGAACATAAGATGATCGATAATCATCAGGTCAAGGGCATCTTTGTATTTCTTGTCATCGATAAGCTCATAGAAATTACCGCTGTCTTCCGGTAGCTTTCCTATTAACTTATCGAATACGACATAAATTCTCGGAGCTGCCTGATTAGACAGGTCCCCGTTAAGCATTGCCGTTTTCCTCTAGCAGTCTTAGTATTCTTTCTGATTCCTTCAGCTCTGTAGTCTCGACTTCGCACTCACCTTTAGGGCAATCACGATCACAGTCACCGAATATTCTGCACATTTTCATCTGGCGCTGCCCCCTTACTGTTTGCGTAATCTTCCAGACTGCAATACCCGTCTGGGCAAGACATCTGGTTGAACAGTCTCTTAGCGCACATATTCAGGTCGCTCTCATAACAATTCATTTGACTCATCCTCCTTAGTTCTGATATCATTAGAGGCAGGGAGGTCCCCCTCCTGCCTCCCATGGCACCACGGTTAAGTTGAGCTATTCCTTCCGTGGTGCCTATAATTTTCAGTCACCTTCACCGCAGCCGTAATGACACCGATTTAAATGATTCCAGCAGTGGTTTGACTTGTCATCTAACTGGGATTCACATTGCCAGCAGTCACAGTCACACCATGTCTTATGACATAGATTCCAGTTCGTCATTTGTCAGCCATATTTCTTCTTCTCCTGGCCTTGCCTTAGACTTTCCTGCTTTACGCAGCTTACCTGTCTTAGACTTGTAGTATCTAGTCTTTACTGCTACTTCCAGGTCACTGCCATCTTCTAGATGTACAGTCTTTGTTTCCGTGGCTACATCCCTAGTGCCATTCGTGTAAGTAGTCGGATGCAAGTTTTCTCTTACTCTTATAGCGTTATGCAATTTCTTTTCCGCTTCTTTCATTTCTTCTAGCGTAGCCTCGCTCAGATCGATTCTAAGCCAGCCATCGCCCGTACCCTTGTCGTCCCTAGGGGTTGGGCCTGAAACTGCCTCAGCGTCGTTCTCAGAGCCGCGCGGGGGCATGTACGAGTACAGCGCACGTGACAGGTCGAACACAGGTATCTCTGCTGATGCTATCTGATACAAGAGATCTAATTCTTCTGCGTTTAATGTTAATTCTTCATCTGCATACGGAAGAAACATGTCTTCGATCAAGTCATATATTAATTGTTTCTGTACCTTACTTGATGCTGTTATGCATACTATCATTTTCCCTCCTAAAGCAAACGGGGTCGCAAGACCCCAGCTAAGATACTACCACGTCCAGTGTCCGCTGTCAATACCTTTGTCCTAATTTTTATTTAACTTTATGCTATAGGCGGTGTATTGTACAGTGGTGAATCAAATGTAATTCCAAGCGGAGTATGACCGTCAAGGATATTAAGAACAGCATTCTTCTTTAGCTGTTCCTGATCATAGTAATATGATCTGGAAAGGTTAACTGTTCCTTCCCATGAATAGTTCGTGCCGAATGAACCGTCAAAGTAGAATTGCAGTAGTTCACCTGGTTCTACTAGCACAGCATCAATCCACATGGTTGTTGGGTATGCTACATCAGCCGCAGATGCAGACGATACCTGAAGTATATGAGTGTCTGTTGTTGCCGTGAAGATGCAGTTGATCCTGAACCATGTTGTAAGAGGGAGATCTAGTATCTGGGAGATACCACCATACGGTCCTTCATCATAGCCGCCGAAACTATATCCTGTACCACCGGTAGCCAGTACGGATGTTGCTCCTGAACCTACAGACATCAGTATGTTCTCTAGTCCCTGGCCTGCTTGCACGTATGCTGATGCTATGTATGTCAGTCCGGGTATGAGATTAGGCACTGATATCTGCGCACCATCTCCGTTACTGTTGACTGCTACTTTAAGGCTTGCTACTCCTGCTGTCAGTATGTTGTCATCATATTCAATAATCTGGCCCACTGATGTAGTTGCATCTCTTGACAGTGAAGCCGAACCCAGTGCAGACCATCCGGAAGTATTAGTTTCAATAGACGGGTTAGTAATGAAGTTAAGCCGGTCAGGCTTGATCAGCGCATGAATAGCCCTAGGAGGATCGAACGATGACGGTGCTGGCTGTGAGTATCCTGTCGTAATAGGAAGTATTTCTGTCTGTATCCTTGACAGGTTAACCGTACCGTTATTAGGCAGTGATGAGAACAGCCATCCCGCTGCCATGTATGCAGCCCTGTTAAATAGTAGCTGACCGTTGGATACCAGGTAATCAACTGGAGGATAGAAAATTCCCCAGTTCCTTGAGTATGTTCCTCCGGTAGTTGATGCAGTTCCCGCTGTGTTCCATGATATATATGTCTGAGCAGGATCAGGATCGGTTAACTGAGCTACAGCAAAATCTTTCACTGCGCCTACAGGACCAGGACCATTAGCGAATACTAAATCATCAAAGGTCTGGTTAGGACCAGACTCAGCAGTGATGAAAAACTTCTGCCCAGTTTGTAATATGTTTACCAGGTCGGGAGAGGCTAGTATGTTGGATGACGCTACTACAGGATTCTGGAACTGGCATATTGACACGCCTCCCCAGAAATCTTCCAGCCATTCACAGCCATCCTGGTCACCATCACAATAAGGATGACATGGAGAAGAGTCTTCAATCTGGATACCGTTAACCCAGAACTGAGCTGGCTCACCGATAGTATTGTTTACTACTATCATGTACAAAGTCTGACCCGGTGAGCAGTCAATGCCTGTTAGCTGCACTCTTTGCCATTGCTCAGTCAGAGTCACAAGAACGGAAGCCTTGATAGTACCGCCAGGATTAACTGCTGCTGATACAGTTACAAGACCTGATCCTTTAATGTGCAGTGATGCTGAGCAGATAGCATCATGAGGTATGATACCGCCAGCAGTTATACATCCTTCGCCTCCGCGCTGGCCAGGACATTTAACGAAACAAGACTGGTTACCGTACTTGATGTTAGTCTTGTCAAGCTGGATAGTAGCGCCAAGCGTTGAGTTGAATCCTTCTAGTCCAAGCTGGAACGCCGGGTTTCTACAGAAGTTTGAGGTAAATGGCATTATATGTTCTCGTTAACTATTCCAAATGTAGTACTTGACTGGTTGAACGTTGAAGTTACCTGTAGTACCTGAGTGTTGTTCTTGAATACAGTGATGGTTGAACCGTTGCACTGCACGTTTATCCTGTCCCCTACTACAGCAGGAGATGAATAGGTTCCCAGTGTAGACAGAGTGCCGCCAGATCTTTGCTTCAGTGTCGTCATGTCAGCGCGAAGATAGTTATTGTTGTCCGTGTACCTGATTACCAATCCCGTTGACTGGCCACCAGTCGGAGAGGTTACGAAGGTCAAGCCAACCTGTGCGTTGGCATTCCCTGTGTTCACTGTTGCTATTGACCGGGTGCCTGTTGATGTCGGGTATGTGCATCCTGTACCGAAGGGAGATACACTGAATGACCCAGTTTGCTGCGTCCATGAATTTCCTCCGTCATTTGTCTCTCTTGCTGATAGTGTTCCCCCAGCGCCTACAGTGAATGAATCATAGGCTAGCTGGTTAGGTATGCCGACTGATCCTGCTACGGGATTACGTGCTATCACTCTTGTTATGTAGTTGCCGCCAGCATCATACCATTCTACGAACGGCACTACTGATACAGCAGATGATGCTGTTTCGTAAGCGGAGATGCAGATTCGGAATCTCTGGTCAAATGACAGAGGTGCCCAGTCTTGTGATGATGCTCCTGGAGATGCGTAAGGAGGCACGGTATTAAGAGAAGATCTCAGGGCTATGAACGGCTGGTTGTTATAAGTGACAATTTCGTTAGGCTGGTACTGAACTGAAGGATTCCATACTTCATTGAATCCCAGGAACGGAATAGGAATACCATCAGCCATCGCCTGATATTTATCAGGTGCGAAGTTAGTTGTTACAGTTTGCTTGTCAGCTATAGTCCTTGCCACAGACCTTAGCCAAACATCAGTTGAAGAACCGTGAAGGTTTGATCCTTGCAGTGAATTGAATGTAAGGTCTGCCGTATTAAGAGGATCAGGAGTTCCCAGTAGTTCTGCTAATGAGTTAGCTGCTGGTGCCCCGTTGGACAAGTTGGGATACAGTATCTCCCATGTTGACGGGTAACCTGTTGCTGAGTTCAGCAGGAAGGTATTATCTGATACACCTACAACTGGCTGCCACCATGTATTAGAAGAGTTAGATCCTGATGGTGCATTGCCTATGTTGGATGCGTTGATGCACTTGTACCAGAAATTCCCGAACTGAACATACTCACCTGTGTGATAGTTGAGGTTTGCGGACCAAGGCTCGAAGAACGGATCAGCAAAATAAGACTGATCATTGTTCAGCATCATATTAGGGCCGACAGTTATATCCGCTGACCAGCCTGTAAGAGCGGCAAGCTCAGTAGCAATCCCTGCTGTAGTTCCTCTTGTCTTGTTAACGTCAGCATTAAAGTAAATGGCTTTTCGCAGAGTGTAAGGATGTATGTCGGGATTGATGTCAATATTGAACTGGTCACCCATTTTATACAAGTCATTAAGAGGTACCTTCCATGGGTCGTTAACATTCTGGTATGTATCATACTGAGTTCTCAGGTAGTCGAAGCCCCAGCCGCATATGTTCATGAACTTAGACAGGAATGAATTACCTGTAGGGTCAACTACAAGTTCATTCTGAGCATTGATATCCTGCACGAACAGATTAGGGATAAGCTCTTGCATCATGATAGATGAATTGTAGTTAGCTATCATGAGGCATCCTGTTACACCAGAGCGTACCCACTCATCGATCGCTGAGTTAACCAGCACATAGAATCCATAGTAATGATATGCACCTGGAACTATGCTGTTATCAACAAAGTGGTCACCTGGATAACCCGCCGTCGTATCTATTAATACCTGTCCGTCATCTTGGTCAACAGGTGCTCCGAACATGTTCTTGATGAGACGGAAACCCTGGATTGTTCCTGATGGCTTATTCCATGAGACAGTTATCTCTGAATACGATGTTGGTGTTGCCGTGAAAGGATCAACACGGTAGACAGGAGGGATGAAATACCCATAAGTTTCGGTTCCATAGAGTGTTACTCCGTAAACAGCCACTAGTTATCCTGACGTGAAGTTTCCTGAGACAGTCTTAATCATGATTGCCTTGAATGACATATTGTTTAAAACATGACCGGGGTTGCTAGTTCCGTTCTCGCCTAGCACTGAAAGCCTGTCTCCTTTATTAAGAAGACCTTGCCATGTAACAGTAGTTCTTCTGGGTCTTTTGCCGAATAGCCACCATCTAGGCTGAATGAATGAGAATGGTGTTCCCTGAGGTACCGGAGTAATTTCCCCGTTGAATACCTCATAGGCAGGGTTGACAGGTACCTGGTTGCCAGAGAATTCCCAGTCAAGGAATTCTTCGTGCAAGATGTTACCGAAACCATTCAGGCATAGCATGTGATGTGAGAAGCCATCACTCCACCATGACCAGTTAGTTGTAGCTGTTACAATCCACCATCCTGCGGCTGGAGCTGTAATATCCGTTCCGTTATAGCAGTTGAAAGGATCGAAGTGAACGAACCAAGGAAACAATGATCCTGATGTGGTATTGGGACATGTGAATGAAGAGTTACCCAGAGATACTACAGGCAAGTTAGCATTGTCCATGGCATCTGAGATACGAGTAGAAATAGACGAGTACGTGATAGGCGCTCCACCTTGCGGAGGCTTAGGTTCCACGTTAGGTGTCGTACCTATAGTAGTTTCGATTGCTTCGATCTCTGATGCTAACGGGTTAACATCTTCAGCGAAGACAATATCTTCCTGATCTACCCTGTCAGTCCACGGGAAGATACCGTTCGGGTAGACAGCTTGTACATTTGATAGAGGCATTATGTTAGGATTCCTCCGCTAGCGTTGATGAATATGTTTCCTGACACAGGAATCTCGGATAGCCTGAACTGTATAGGATTAGTGTTGGCTTGTATTGCGTCTTCTCTTGTCATGATATTTATGACAGTATAGACAACGCCCGGCACGCTCATTACCGCTGAGTAAAGAGCTGATACCTGAAGCAGTTCACCGAAAGATGAATTAGGAGGTGACAGCACAGCTTGCAATGCTGTTGTTACGTTGGCTACAACCACTCCCTGATTATAATTCGTAGCCACCTGCAAAGTAATGCCGTTACCTGTTGCCCCTACGTCCACTGGTATAAGTGCTGGCGCTCCTATGGTCAGTGTTGTGCCAGCTAGTATCTTATCCGAGAAATAGGTCTGCACATCTGCCTGTAGTCCTGTGTCTAGTGGCTGGTAGTTTGGTCCTAGAGCGAACAAGGTTACTGATGTCGAATGATTAGCTACAGCCTCAGACATCAGTACACCAGGAACATTGAGAGCAAGAGAAGCGAAGTCATTTGTTGATACAGCTCGCTGCTGTACCTGATATGACTTGGGAGCATTAGCCCTGATCTGATCGTTAGTCTCAGGATCAGAGCCGCCAGTCATTGCTGTTGACTGGAAGAGTGTTGATCCTGCTGAAAGGAAAGGAACAAAGACTCCGGTGATGGGAGTGATGAATGTTCCAACTGATCCTGAAGGCTGGTTTCCCGCGCTTCCCACGCCGATCGTGTATGTAGCTGAAACGATAAGTCCGATACCTGGTATTGCTCCATTTATATTATCCCCGAAATTAATGTTAGTCATCTGATTCTCGTCTACATCTATTGAATAGACAAGATCAGTAGACTTAGCATCTACTAAGAAGTTAACAGCATTCCACAGCACATTCCCGCCTGCTGATGAGACGAATACTGATACAGTCCCGTCCTCTACATTAGACTGGGGTATCTGGAATGACTGACCTGCTGTGCCGTTAGATATTCCCAGTGCTATCTGAGTGAATGTCTGACCTTGCGTTACAGTCATGGTAGTCGTGCCACCATTAGCAGGAACAGTTACGTCATTGTCAGTCTCGTAAATGATAGGCTGGTCTGATGCTGTAACAAAACTTGTAGTTATCTGCGTACCTGCTGGAATATCTATGGCAATACCAGGATTGATTGTCTGGAATGTCACAGTCCCGGTTGCAGGTGAGCCGTTAGTAGGAATGTACCCTAGCAGCTTAGCTATGTTAAGTATTGAAAGTCTCTGAGTTGCCGTAGGAAGATAAGCTTCCTGAGTCAGCCTGTCTCCGTAGAAAGAAAGGATATCTCCCATGTACGCGAATAGCTCAACAAGCATCACGCCGAAGTCACCTTCAGATGATGTATCCCATTCAGGGAATGCTACCTGAGCATAGTTAAGCATCGATGTTACGAAGCCAAGCCAGTCCTTTGACGTGTAGTCAATAGTGGTCGGAGGCTGGAGAGCTGTATAGAAATTAGGATTCTGGGCAATGATTGGTGTCTGTACTAAGTTAACCGTAGTCATTTAGTTCTGTACCACCTTTCCGCCGATTTCAACTGTCGCCACCTGGGCTGGCGTCAAAGATGGGTCATTAGATAAAGTGAATTGCACGTCTACTCCGATGATACCTACGTCTGACTGAGTAGGAATGGCTCTTACGCTGTCTAGTACTATAGAAGGTTCCCATCTGGTGATAGCCTGCTGGATTTCATTAGATAGCACAGCCTGATTCTGGACGATATCTGGTGCGAATACAAATGATGGAGCGTCCACACCATATTCAGGCTGCATTACTCTTTCTCCAGGATAAGTACCTACCAGGGATTCAACCCTGTCATTAGCTATCTCATTAGGATCATTAGTAATCTGCACTGTGCCATTAGGAGTCAGCGCGAAAGGAACTGAAAAGTTTGTCATTATGATACTACCAGGGTTCCGTTAAATGATATGTGCGTGCCTGATATAACACCGCTGATTCTAGCATTACCGCTAGTGTCTACGGTTAGCACAGGATTGTTCTGGTTAACCAGTGTTTCAACTTCTATGTTTGATGTACCATGCTGGTGAGTACCGTTAGCAACAGCAAAACTTCCGCTGTCGTGAAAGTGCTGGCCGTTGATTACAGAATATGATCCTGCACCGTGGGAGTGGGAACCTGATCCTGAAGCTGATGCAGATGTGCCATTGATTCCTCCGTTAGGCAACCCGTCAGTGCCAGAGTTACCGTTAACTGTACCATCAGCAAGACCTGAAACATCTGTCTCAATGCCAACAGACAAACCTGTGTAGATGTTGTTGTTATTCCCGGCCGTAATAGTTACCGGAACAACCTGAGATCCTGATGATGAGAATGTTCCTGCTGGCAGTGTTGCTATCAGAGTGTTATCTGTAGGAGTACCACCTTGGATGTGGCCTACTATCTGTGCTACGCCAGTTGATACAACTCTTACCTGTGCTGGTATCATCCCGCCAGAGTTAGACCAGCCTGCTTGCAATGACAATGACTGCCATGCTCCCGGTCCTATGTTATTTATCTGATTCTGTATAGCATTGAAATCTGAAGTGAAATCTGTTCTTACCCAGATAGGATGGTTAACGTCCCCTCCTGCAAAGTACGCATGAACCATTGTACCAACAGGCGGTATGTCACTAGGCTTGTATCCTAATGGCCTTGCCCAGTTAGATACAGCATCTCCTAGAACCTGAGGAACGAACATCTTGATTCGTCCTTCGCCTAGCGGATCATTGTTCTGGACACACGATGCTAAATAAATACCGTGCCATTGCTGCTTAGGCTGAGTGCCTACAGTGCCAAGGATACGAGA
>Ga0134126_10009335_pt1 | contig 12360 bp, 12 predicted proteins | sample KB31752_FD_96881 | JGI IMG/M metagenome (GOLD analysis project Ga0134126, IMG submission 96881) | Terrestrial soil microbial communities with excess Nitrogen fertilizer from Kellogg Biological Station, Michigan, USA - KB3-175-2 | ecosystem: Environmental > Terrestrial > Soil > Unclassified ...
CGTAACGCCGCGCCGGCGTTTCCAAAAGATAAGTCGGGTTCGACTGACCGCCCTTGAATTGCTTGATCGTCAGCGGCCCGGCGAAGCCCGCGACATTTGCCGAGAGATAAGTCTGTAGCCGCGCGCTGTCGAGCGCGAGCGCGCCCGCCGCGTCTTTGGTGCCGGAAAAAGCCTGCTGGCGGTCGATGCCTGTCATGCTGAAGCCCCCCGCCGCGCCGCAATGACGCGGCTGAACAAGCGCGCCAGCAGCGGCGTCGACCAGAATATGAAAAGGGCGTCGGCGAGCAGCAACAGCAACATCATAATTATGCCAATGGCCATACGCTCGAACGGTGCCGCTGGCAGGCGCATAACGGTCTGAACATAAAGCCAGTTGAACACGATGACCGAGAACGGCCCGAGCAGCACGGTGTCGCGCATGCGTACAAAATATTCCTTCTTCTCGACCACGGACAGCGTGGCGACAGCGAATAGCCCGGGCACCGGCAGGGCGCTCAGCATGCCGACCCATTTTGACTCATAGGAATAGGTTGCAAACAGCAGGATGCCGAACGACAAAGCGAACAGCGCCAGCCGCCAAAGGCCGCTGCGGTCGCTCCAGAAGGCGATCAGCGCCCGGAGATGGCCCGAGGACGGCGTGGTATGGCTCGCGGCGTTCGGCGCATCGTGCCGGTCGGGCTGCCAGAACAGGAAGATCGCTATGGCAGCGATGCAGCACTGGATCAAAAACATCCCGAGCGCGCCCGGCAAATGGTCGCGCCAGACAATGACCAGCGGGGCGCCGACCGCCCAGGCCGCCGTCCAAAAAACCAGCCGTATCACCAGCTTGACGTTCGGCGAAGCGTCGCGCGGCGGCAGCGCGTTGCAGAGCGCGATCATCAGGAACAGCAGCAGGCCGTTGAACACCACCACCGCGTAGATCGAATCCGCGACGGCGAGCGGATCGCTACCGGTTAGGATGCCGATGCCGTTGAGGATCGGGAACGTCAGTAGCACGCCGGCAATGCGCTTGTCATAACGCTTGCCGACATAACCGAGCACCGCGAACACCGCCAAACCCAGCAGCAGCTTGAGGAGGGCGAGCCCGGCTTCGGCCAGCATGCGCCGTCATTTCCGCGCTTCGAAGGAAATCGGCGCGTCGGCGTAAATCTTGTATTGCTGCGTCTTCGGCTTGGCCTTGTCGTCCTCGTTCAGATACTCGATCGAGCTTTTGCCTGTCAGCGCGCGCGGCAGGATCATCACGCGGATGAAGCGGCTCGGCCGGTCCATCGCCGCCTGCGCGAATACCGGGTCGGGTCCGGTTTCGTACCAGGCGCCGCCCACGCCATACGAACTCGACCGGCCATGCGTGTCGATGCGGATGCCGCCCTCGATCATGCAGCGGATTCCGGGCCCCTGGTGCCGGTGCGTATAGGCGACGCCGCCGGGCGGGAAGGCGACGCTGTCGCCGCGCATCAGCAGTTCGCCTTTCGGCAGCGTTTCGAGATAGGCCGTGAGTTTCTCGTGCGAGGCCATGCCGGGCGCGCACGCGACGGTCGAGCCCTGGTCGCCGCGTGCTAGTTCCCAGCGCCAGATCGTCACGCCGCCTGGACCGGGCTTCACCAGCATTGCGACTTCGCCCTGCCAGGAATTGCCTTCAGCCACGCTCTGGCCGCCGATGGTGGCCGAGCCGTGCACCACGAAGATAAATCGCGGCAGCGGCGGCAAATGGAATTTGACGCTTTCGGCGCTCGACAGCACGTCTTCGTAAAGCCGCAACACGGGATGCATATTGTCTCCTAATCGGCGCCGAAAAAGTCCAGCAGCGCCTTTGCGGTCGCCGCCGGGTTCTCCTCGGTGAGGAAATGGCCGGAGTCAATCGGTTGGCCGATGGCCTGCGGCGCCCATTTCTTCCAGATCGCCAGCGGCCCGTTGGTCTCCTGGGCGATCCCTTGGCCGCCCCATAGCGCCAGAAACGGGCAGTTGATTGTCTTGGCCTGAACGCGATCGGCCTCGTCATTGAGCCGGTCGGCGCCGTAGCCGGCGCGGTAGTCCTCGCACTGCGCATGGATGCGCAACGGGTCGGAGAACGAGGCGCGATAGTGCTCAAGGGCGCGCGGATCGAAGGTGGAGAGGTTTTTCGCCTTGGTCCAGCTCGCCAGCTTCCATTCGAGATAGTCGACCGGCGCTTTCGAGATCAGCATTTCCGGCAGCGGGTAAGGCTGCGCCAGGAACGGCCAGTGCCACACCTTCATGGCCATGTTGGCGTCCATGGCCTGCCACATCTCGGAGGTCGGCACGATGTCGAGCGTCGCCATGCGTGCGACGCGGCCGGGATGGTCGAGTGCGAGACGATAGGCGACGCGGCCGCCGCGGTCGTGACCGGCCATGCGGAAACGTGCATGGCCGAGTTTCTCCATGACCTCGACCATGGCCTTGGCCATCGAGCGCTTGTCGTAAGGCGCGTGCTCGGCGTCGGCCTCCGGCACCGCCGACCAGCCGTAGCCGGGCAGGTCCGGCAGAACGAGGGAAAAGCGCCGCGCCAGATCGGACGCCACGCGGTGCCACATCACGCTGGTTTCGGTGTAGCCGTGCAGCAGCAAGAGCGGCGGCCCGCTGCCGCCGGCGCGCGCAAAGATTTTGCCGGCGCTGGTGTCGATCCAGTGCGAGCCAAAGCCGGGAAATAGGTCGGCGAGATCGGGCATGAAGCCTCCGTCATGCCCGGCCTTATGCCGGGCATCCACGACTTTCTTCTTGCATCAAAGCAAGACGTGGATGGCCGGGACAAGCCCGGCCATGACGAATTATGCCAAGTAAAAGCAAAGCCCGGCGCGAACGCCGGGCCTCGCCTTGTCGAGTGTCGATCAGCGGCTTTAGTTGCCGGTGCCGGCGACGAGGGACTGGTCACCCTGCCGCAGCAGATCGGCGCGAATCGACGGATCTGGATCGTAGCCGATCACCTTGCCGCCCAACACGACCGTGCCGTTCTCCATCGCAACGGAGGCATAAGCCTCGTTGGCCGTCTGCGAACGGTTCATGTGTTTTGTCGACGCGGCGAAAGCCGGGGAAGCGGCGAACGTCATCAAAGCCAAAGCGGTCATTAGATACTTCATGTCGAATCTCCTTTTTGATCGCCCCGAGCGCGCAATTAGGAGATCGCCGCGTGATTGGAAATAGCCGCGCGCGCATGCATGTCATGCCGGAATGAATTTATGCGGCCGATATTCTGGTGAACAGCATTGCTGCGACAGACTCTTAGCAGCGCTCACACGACGAAAGGCTAAATGAAATTAAAATTGGCGATGACGAACTCGTGAATCCGCCGTGAATAAAATTAAAAAATTTAACGTTGTTCGCGCGCGATCGCTTGCCAACCGATGTCGCGGCGGCAGAATCCGTCCGGCCAATTTATTTTATCGACCGCGGAATAAGCCCGCTGCTGTGCCTGCGCCACATTCTTGCCGCGCGCACTGACGTTGAGAACGCGGCCGCCATTTGAAAAAAATTTATCGCCCTCATCAATTCTGGTGATGGTACCGGCGTGGAAAATTTCAACGCCCTCAATCTTGGCCGCGTCGTCGAGGCCCTCGATCGGCGTGCCTTTTTTGTAAGGGCCGGGATAACCCTTGGCGGCCATCACCACGGTGAGCGCCGCGTCCGGCAGCCAGCGCAGATCGAAATTCTTCAACTGCCCGTCGCGCGCCGCGATCAGCGCGGGCAGCAGATCCGACATCAGGCGCAGCATCAGCACCTGCGTCTCGGGATCGCCGAACCGCACATTATATTCGATCAGCTGCGGGCCGGTTTTGGTGATCATCAGCCCGGCGAACAGCACGCCCTTGAAGGGCGCGCCCATCGCCGTCATGGCGCGTAATGTCGGCATGATGATCTCGTCCATCACCCGCGCGTTCATTTCCGCCGTCATGATCGGCGCCGGTGAATAGGCGCCCATGCCGCCGGTGTTCGGGCCTTTGTCGCCTTCGAAGGCACGTTTGTGGTCCTGCGCCGAGGCAAGCTGGATCGCGTTTTCGCCATCGCACAGGGCAAAGAACGAGGCTTCCTCGCCAACAAGACAATCCTCGATCACGATTTCCCAGGCGCGCTCACCCAATGGACTGTCTTTGCCGCCGCTAAACATCATGTCGATGGCGGCTTCCGCTTCCGCGACGCTCGCTGCCACCACGACGCCCTTGCCAGCCGCCAGGCCGTCGGCCTTGACCACGATGGGCGCGCCTTTTTTGCGCACATAATCTTTCGCGGCGCCTGCGCCCTTGAAGCGCTCGTAGCTGGCTGTCGGAATCTTGTTGGCCTTACACAGGTCCTTGGTGAAGCCCTTGGAGCCTTCCAGCCGCGCCGCCCATTTGCTCGGCCCGAAGGTCTTGATGCCGGCTGCTTCGAGGTCGTCGGCGATGCCGGCGACCAGCGGGCCTTCCGGCCCAACCACGACGAAATCGATCTGCTTGGCCTGGCAGAACGCGATGACCGCCTTGTGGTCGGCGAGGTCGAGCGCGACGCATTCCGCCTCGCGCGCAATGCCGGCATTGCCGGGCGCGCAATAAAGCTTGGTCGTCAGCGGGCTTGCGGCGATTTTCCAGGCCAGCGCATGCTCGCGGCCGCCGGAACCGAGGATCAGGATGTTCATTCACTCTCCTCTTCACCTCTCCCATAGGGAGAGGTCGCCCGCCGAAGCTTGAGCGAAGGCGGGCGGGTGAGGGGTTAGATCCCATCGTGAGTCCGAAACACCCCAACCCTCTCCCTGTGGGAGAGGGGAGCACAGCCGCATTCGTGGCACAGTCCTGCGTTAGGGACAGTCAACAGTGCCGCTTTTTGTGTAGCATGATCGCTCGGCCCCTCAACAGATTCGGCCTCAATGCCTGAAGCAGTTCTCCCCAACGTCCTGGAATGGACCGTCTCCGAGCTGTCTTTGGCGCTCAAGAAGACCGTCGAGGACGCCTACGGCTATGTGCGGGTGCGCGGCGAGGTCTCGGGCTTCAAGGGCGCCTCGCCCTCCGGTCATGTCTATTTCCGCCTCAAGGACGACAGGGCGGTGCTCGAAGGCGTGATCTGGAAGGGCAACTGGGGCCGCATGCAGGTCAAGCCCGAAGAAGGGCTTGACGTGATTGTCTCCGGCAAGCTCACCACTTTCGCCGGCTCGTCGAAATATCAGATCGTCATCGATACGCTGGAACCCGCCGGCATCGGCGCGCTGATGAAGCTTTTGGAGGAGCGCAAGAAGAAGCTCGCCGCCGAAGGCCTGTTCGACGAGGCGCGCAAGCAGCTTATTCCGTTTTTGCCCCATGTGATCGGCGTCGTTACCTCGCCGACCGGCGCGGTCATTCGCGACATATTGCATCGGCTGGCCGACCGCTTTCCGCGAAGGGTGCTTGTCTGGCCGGTCCGGGTGCAGGGCGAGAGCTCGGCCGCGGAGGTGACGAACGCCATCAAGGGCTTCAACGCGCTGCCCGAGCGGGGCGCGCTGCCGCGTCCGGATTTAATCATCGTCGCGCGCGGCGGCGGCTCGCTCGAAGACCTGTTGTCGTTCAGCGACGAGGCCGTGGTGCGGGCGGCGGCCGAGAGCATGATCCCGCTGATTTCCGCGGTCGGCCACGAGACCGATGTGACGCTGATCGATTTTGCTGCCGACCGCCGCGCGCCGACGCCAACCGCCGCCGCCGAGATCGCCGTGCCGGTGCGCGCCGAGCTGATGTCGAGGCTCTCCACGCTCGGGGGGCGCAAGCTCGCCTGCTGGCAGCGCGGCATCGATCAGCACCGCAAGGAATTGCGGCTATTGTCGCGTGCGCTGCCGGCGGCCGACGATTTGCTGGCAATCCCGCGTCAGCGGCTGGACGTCTGCGCTGAGCGATTGCCGCGCGCCTTGCGCGCCAATGCGCAAATTCACCATACGCAGTTGACCCGCGCCGCCGCGCGCCTGACGCCGCGGCTATTGAAATTGCGGCTGGCGCGTTCCAGCGAAATCGTCGTCACGCTCGGCCAGCGCGGCCGGCGCGCGGGGGCTAATTATATCGAGCGCCGCGTCCAACGCCTGCGCAGTGCCGGCCACTTGCTGGCAGCCTTCTCCTATCGCGGCGTATTGGCGCGGGGCTTCGCGCTGGTGCGCGACGGCGAGGGCCATCCGCTGCATTCGGCCGCTGCCGTCGGTGGCGGCGCGCACCTCGAGATCGAATTTTCCGACGGCCGCGTCGGCGCGACCACCGATGGCCCGGGCGCGCCTGCTGCGGCAAAGCCGAAGCCGGCAGCCAAGACGGTGTCAAAGTCGCGCGGCGACGGCCCGGGCGGACAGGGCAGCCTGTTTGGCTCATAGGTGAAAAGGGCGGATTTGGGGTTTCGCGGACGCCGCCGAAGTCTTATCTTTGAATGATCCCGCGCCGGATGTTTCAGGAGACTGCCTTGCTCAACCGCTACGATCGCAATTCGCCGATGAGCGGCGAGGCCGAGGTCAAATACCTCGATGGCGATTTCCGCGTGGTCAAGCCGGGCGCTTTCGTGCGCTGCGCGGTGACCGGCGTGCCGATCCTGCTCGAGGAGCTCAAATACTGGAGCGTGGATTTGCAGCAGGCCTATGCCTCGCCGCAGGCGGTGATGCAGCGCCTGCGGCCGCAGGCCGCGAAATAATTAGCGCTGCACCTTCCCCATTACCAGCTTTCGCAGCGCCTCCGCCTCGTCAACCATCAGCGTCACCGGCAGCACATGGCTCTTGGCGGCGAGCGCCGCCAGCAGCGGCTCGCCGGTCATGCGCGCGCGGTCCTTTTCGGTCGTGAGCAGCGCCAGCCCGTCATGCTCGGCTCGCATGATCAAGTCGGCGGCTTCCTCGGCGGTGAAGCGGTGGTGATCGGGAAACGGCTTGCGCTGGGCGACCGCGATGCCGGCCGCCTCGGCGGTGGCAAAAAACTTCTCCGGGCCGCCGATGCCCGCAAAGGCCAAAACCGAACGCGCCTTCAGCGCCGTGACCGCTGCGGCATCGGGCACCAGCCTGCCGTGGAATATGGGCAAACCCGATTTCATGCCGATATCGCCATCGCCGATCACCAGCAGCGCGTCGGTCTTTGCAAGCTGCGCAGCGACCGGCGCGCGCAAGGGTCCTGCGGGAAACACCCGGGCGTTGCCGATGCCGCGCCGTCCGTCGATCACGGCGAGCGTGAAGTCTTTCGCCAGCGAAGGATTCTGCAAGCCATCGTCCATCACTACGACGCTAGCGCCGGCGCTACGCGCCGCTTCGGCGCCCGCCACGCGGTCGTGCGCGACAATTGTCGGCGCCACACGCGCCAGCAGCAGCGCCTCGTCGCCGACATGGGCCGCGTCGTCGGCCTGCGCGTCGACCTGTTTCGGCCCGCTGAGGCTGCCGCCATAGCCGCGGCTGATGCAAAATGGCCGCAGGCCTTCGTCCTGCAACATTTTGGCAAGCCACAGCGCGGTGGGCGTCTTGCCGGCGCCGCCGAGCGTGAAATTCCCGACGCACAATACCGGCACGCTGGCGCGTGTCCCCGGCCTCGCCATCCGCCGCGCGGCGATCGTGCCGTAACAGGCGGCGGCGGGCGCCAGCAGGCCCGAAGCCAAGCCGGCCTTGCGCCACCAGAACGCGGGTTCATGCATTGTCGGCTCGCTGGCGCAGCCGCAGTTGCATCAAATAAGGGTCGAGCGATTTCAGCGTGCGCTCGAGCGCGCCGCTCAAGGTATCGACCGTCTTGCGCGCGTTGCCGGCGACGCGCTGGCGCGCTTCCGGCTGCGCCAAAAGGGCGCCGAAACCGGCGGTCAGCTTGCTGGCATCGAGCAACGTCTCGGCGCCATGCGCCTCATCGAGCGCGGCATAGATGTCGGCAAAATTCCACACGTGCGGACCGTGCAGGATGGCGGCGCCCAGTTTGGCGGGCTCGATCGGGTTCTGTCCGCCGTGCTTGACCAATGAGCCGCCGACAAAAACGATCGGCGCCAGCCGGTAGATGATGCCGAGTTCGCCGACTGTGTCCGCGACATAGATCTCGGTCGCGGCATCGGGCAGTTCGCCGCGCGAGCGCAACTTGGTTTTCAGCCCCGCGGCGCGCGCGATTTCGGCGACGCCGGCGCCGCGCTCGGGATGACGCGGCGCGATCAGCGTCAGCAAATTGGAAAAGTTCGCGCGCAGCCGCCGGTGCGCGTCGATCACCTCGGTCTCCTCGCCGGCATGGGTGGAAGCCGCCGCAATCACAGGGCGGCCGACGATCGCGGCCCGCAAGCCGGCGAGTTTGCCCGGCTCGGCCGGCGGCGCCGGCGCGTCGAGCTTGAGATCGCCGGTGGCGACCACGTGCTGCGCGCCGAGATCGCTGAAACGCCTGGCGTCGGCCGGCGTGCGCGCCAGGCAAAGATCGAGCCGCCCCATCAGGTCGCCGATCGTCACCGGCGCGTAGCGCCAGCGCCGGAACGAATTTTCCGACAACCTGCCGTTGACCAGGATCATCGGAATGCCGCGCCGCGACGTTTCGACCATGATGTTGGGCCATAATTCGGATTCCGCGAACAGCGCAACATCGGGCTGCCAGTGCTCGAGAAACCGGCGCACGAACAACGGCACATCGAGCGGCACGAATTGGTGGATGACGTCGCGCGGCAGGCGCTGCTCGGCCAGTCCGCCGGAGGTGACGGTGCCGGATGTCACCAATACGTTGACCTCGCGCGAGTGGATGCGCTCGATCAGCGGCAGCACGCTGATCAATTCGCCGATGCTGGCGCTGTGTAGCCAAATCAGCGGCCCGGGCGGCCGCGCCGCGACGCTGATGCCGCGCCGCTCCGGCAGCCGCTGGCGGCTCTCTTTGCCGCGCCGCAGCCGCCGCGCCAGCAATAGTGGCGTCAGCGGCGTCATCGCCACCGAAAACAGCCGGTAGGCGCGCAACGGCATCGGCAGCCGGCCGTTCACGGCGGTGCGCTCCCCTTGCCGTCGACGATCTCGTAGGCGCGCGCCGTCGCGGCGTTGAGCGACGTTTCAACCTCGCACCGTGCCGCTTCGAGCGTCTCGGCGCCGGCGTCTTTCGCTATATAAATCGGACCTTTCGCCACCATCGCCGAACGCCCGAACGGCAGGTTGACGACGCTGCGGTCCCAATTGTCGAGCTGTTTGCGGTGCTGCGTGGCCAGCGCGGCCGCGTAGATCGGCCGGCCGGAATACTGCGCCAGCTTGACGATGCCGGGCCCGGCGACGCGCGCAATCTTCGGCACGTCGGCGGTCAACGCGACCGAATAACCCTCTTTGAGCGCTTCGAGCATTTCGGCGAAGGCGGCGGCGCCGCCCTTGCGGGTGAACTCGCCGTTATGCGCGCCGGAACCGCGAATGGTGCCGATGCCGAGCTTTTCCGCCGCGCGCGCATTGATCTCACCGTCACGGTGGCGCGAGATCAGCACCTTGCCTTTAAAATCGTATTCCTTGCGCTTGATGAAGGGCGCCACGAAATGCTGGCCGTGCCATAGCGCGATGATCAATGGCTGATCGGCCGTCTGATAAATATCGGTTGGCTCGATCGTGGTGTGCGTGCTGTGCCAAACCAGTTTCAGATACCACGCGCCGGCGGTGGCGACGCTTTCCTGAAACGCGGACGAGGTGACGATACGCTTGAATAAAGACATCGGCCCCGCTCAGCGCACCGGCCGGCCCGTCGCATCGGGATCGAGCGGTTTTTTTCCGGGTACAGTGTCGGGCATGGCTTGTTCCTTCGAAAAAGCCCCGGCGGCGGATGAATCGTCAGCAGGCGGGCGGATTAAGCTACACGCGGCGAATTTATGCAAACTCGCCGAGGCGCTTGCCCGCTAGCGCGATCAGCGCGCCATGGCGGGCGGAACCGGCGGCCACCAGCGGGCCATGCGCGGCGTGCGGGGCCTTATAACTGAGCGCCTGGCCGGTAAAATCGGTCATCGCGCCACCCGCTTCGTGCACCAGAAGATCGGCAGCGGCCAGGTCCCAATCGTGGCTGCCGGGCGAGGCCAAAGCGGCATCGAGCGCGCCTTGCGCGACACGCGCGAATCGCAGCGCCAGCGAAAACACCTTGGGCTGCGGTAGCGTCTTGGGATGGAGCGCGGAAAATTTGTCGAGATAGCGCTTAGGTCCGGCGAGACGGGCGCCGTCGAGCGTTGCGCCGGCGCTGGCCGTAAGTTTCGTGTCGTTGACGGTGGCGCCCTTGCGCTCGGCGGCGAGGAACATCTCGTCGGTCACCGGCGCATAGAGCGCACATAAAATCGGCCGCGCGTTCTTGACCAGCGCCACCGAAATAGTCCAGTCGGCGCGGCCGGCGATGTAGGCGCGCGTGCCGTCGATCGGATCGACCACCCAGGTCAGCGGCAAGGCGCGGTCGGGCGGCGCCTCGGTCTCTTCGGAATGCCAGCCGGCGCCCGGCACCAAAGCATTAAGCTTCTCCCGCAGCAGGTTATTGACGGCGATATCGCCGTCGCTCACCGGCGAATTGTCGTCGCCTTTGGTCCAGCGCTTGAGCGGGCCGCGCAGCGTGGCGCGCGCCAGTTCGCCGGCCTGGCGCAGCACGGCTTCGAGGGGTGCGCGCAATGAAGAAGGGTCATTGCCCGGCAACGGTCAGGCCCTCCAGCCGCACCGTCGGCGCATTGGTGCCGTACCGGAATTCGAGATCGTTGGCGGGCGTGAGGGACCGGAAAATGTCGAGCAGGTGGCCGGCGATGGTGACTTCGCTCACCGCGTAGCTGCGCCGGCCGTTCTCGATCCAGAAACCGGAGGCGCCGCGGCTGTAGTCGCCGGTCACCATGTTGACGCCCATGCCGATCAAATCGGTGACGTAGAAGCCGTCCTTGATATCGGCGATCAGCGCTTCGGGCGCGAGCTTGCCCGCTTCGAGATGCAGATTGCTGGCGCCGGGTGACGGCGTCGAAGAGACGCCGCGGTTGGCGTGACCGGTGGTGACGAGCCCGAGCTCGCGCGCGGTCGCGCAATCGAGAATCCAGGAGCGCAACACGCCGTCCTCGATCAGCGCGAGCCGCTTGCCGGCGACGCCCTCGCCGTCGAAGGGGCGCGACCGCAGGCCGCGTTGGCGCAGCGGATCGTCGATGATGCGGATGCTATCGCCGAATAATTTTTCGCCCATTTTGTCTCGCAGGAAGCTGGTCTTGCGCGCCACCGAGGCGCCGTTCACCGCGCTGGCGAGATGCGACACCAGCGAGCCGGCGACGCGCGGATCGAATACCACCGGCACCTTGCGGGTCGATACCTTGCGTGGATTGACCCGCTCGACCGCGCGCTCGCCCGCGGTGCGGCCGATTTTTTCCGGGCTTTCTAGATCGGCGGCGTGGCGCACGCTGGAATAATCGTAATCGCGCTCCATGCCGGTGCCTTGGCCTGCAATTGCCGTCATCGAGAGGCCGTGGCTGGAGCCCAAATAAGCGCCGCGAAATCCGCTACTGGTCACCAGCACCATGCCGCCGATGCCTGCGGAGGCCGAAGCGCCGCCCGACTTGGCGACGCCTTTGATTGCAAGCCCCGCCTGCTCGGCGGCGCGCGCCTTCGTCTCCAACTGCGCGACGCTCGGCAGATCGGGGTCGATCAGATCGAGATTGGGAAAATCATGTGCCAGCAGACCAGGATCGGCGAGCCCGGCATATTTGTCTTCCGGTGCCGCGCGAGCCATCGCTACCGCGCGTTCGGCCAGTGCCTTGGAGCCGTCGCTCGCGGTGTCGTTGGTCGAGACTACGGCTTGGCGTTTGCCGACCAGCACGCGCAGCCCAAGATCGTCGCCTTCGGCGCGCTCGCTCTCCTCGACGGCGCCGTCGCGCACCTCGATCGACAGGGACATGCCGCGCACCGCCACGGCGTCGGCGGCATCGGCGCCGCTGCCCAGCGCCGCCTTGACCAGCCGCTCGGCGCGGTCGGTGAGGGCGGTCTGATCGAAGAGGGAAGAAGCGGGGGCGCGCATGGAGCTTTCAAATGGGCCTAAAACACGGGCGATTCAACCGCCGATGAGAACATTTCGCGCCGGCCCGGCAAGGTCTCGTCAATCATGGTTCGCAACGCCTCGTCAATCATGCAGCGTAAAGCACGCCGCGGCAGAAACGATTAACCGCGAACATTAAGCGGATTCGGACGCCTTTCCGCCATGATCCCTGCGCGACCGGAGCAATAAGCCCGGCGTGGGAGTTTCGAGGCGTCAAATGCGAAGTGGCGGGATGCCCGCCGGGTCGAGCCGCAGTGCGCGGCTCGACCCGTTCAGCTTGCCGGCGCGTTTTGCGGCGACCGATGCCGCGGCCGACGAGCGGGTGCGGCAGGTAGAACTCTATCGCGAGCGGGTCGTGGTGCGCCGGTCGGTCGCCGGCATGCGCATGGCGCTCAACATGCCGGTCTCGGCCTTTGCCGGCGTCGCCCTGCGTGTGCAGGTCGGCGAC
>Ga0134126_10009336_pt1 | contig 12360 bp, 5 predicted proteins | sample KB31752_FD_96881 | JGI IMG/M metagenome (GOLD analysis project Ga0134126, IMG submission 96881) | Terrestrial soil microbial communities with excess Nitrogen fertilizer from Kellogg Biological Station, Michigan, USA - KB3-175-2 | ecosystem: Environmental > Terrestrial > Soil > Unclassified ...
ATTGTGCAGCGCGTGCTCTCTGCCCGCGATGAAGGCCACGCCAAAGCGGGCACGATCTTCGCTGGCTTCCTGAAAATTCTTCCCGTCTTCATGCTGGTGTTGCCGGGAATCATCGCATTCGCGCTGTTCCATAACCTGTTCAAGTTCGGCCCCCACGGAGAAGTGCTCAATGGAGACATTGCGTATCCCACACTGATTTTGAATTTGCTACCCAAAGGCCTGGTCGGATTAGTTCTCGCCGCGCTGCTTGCCGCCGTGATGGGTGCTATGAGTTCCGTATTCAACTCTGCGTCCACGCTTGTGACCCTGGATTTTTATAAGAAGATCAAGCCCAATGCGAGTGAAGCACGCTTAGTGAATATGGGTCGGGTGGCGACAGGGGTGATGGTTCTGCTGGGCCTGTTGTGGGTGCCATTCATTCACCTCATCAGCAGCCAGCTTTATATTTATCTGCAGAGCGTGCAGGCTTACATCAGCCCGCCCATCGCCGCCTGCTTCGTCTTCGGGATCCTATGGCCGCGCCTGAACGCGCAAGGTGCCATCACTTCCTTGCTCACAGGGTTTGTTCTGGGCGCCGGGCGCTTCATTCTCGAACTAAGAGCAAAAAACGGGCCTGATCTCATTCCCTGGCTGGTGCAGATGAATTTTCTGCACTATGCCATCTTCATGTTCGTAATTTGCTCATTGGTTTTGATCAGCGTCAGCCTGGTGACGCCAGCGCCAGAGCGCCAAAAACTTGCCGGGCTAACCTTTGCCACCGTGGGCGAAAAAATGGACCTTGTCGCCGTAACGCCCCTGGCCTTGCAGCGCAAGCCCGCCGCCGAAACAGCCTTGGAGCATCGTCTGAATATTATTTTTAGTCTCGCGCTTTTGTTTACGGTTATCGGTCTCTGGATATACTTCCGTTAGAATGGCGCGAATTCGAGCTCTCAAGCCCAATGTGTCTCAGGAGGAAGCGTTGGAGATGCTTTCTCCGCACGGACTTTCCGGTGCCGCCCGGAACCTCTTCTCAGGTCCTGTCCGTTCGGTCGCCGACTTTTATATTCCCTTCCGTATCTTCCAAGTTGAAATTCAGAATGCCGGAGAAAAAACTTCGCATGTTTTTGGTCTCGACGCCGTCAATGGATCGCTCGATCTCTATACCTGGGAGCATCTTCCAGCTGAGAATGAAACATTTCTGCTGGAGAGCAGAAATCGTTTGCCGATTGCGCTTCCTGAAGAAGATGGGCAGCGAATGGTTGCCGATAAGGTTCGCCGCCTGATTTTCGCGCAAGGATTTTTTCGGGTCCGCAATTTCGGCATTTCCGCCGAACCCGTTCCTGGAGAGATTCATGTTCCTTACTGGGCCGCCTTCCGCGGACATGGGATTCGCGCGCACATCGCCGTGCTCGACGCGGTCCGCCGTCAAATGGAAGGCTCGCGTGTGCGGCAAATGCTGCGCCACTGGCTGACTTCGATCCATTAGTTCCTGTGCCCAATGGCGTATCTTCCCGGGAATTCATGGGTACTTTGGTAATTCTCGGCTTGTGCCCGCGGCACGTTATCCTAGCGTTACTTTTTCCCCCGAAGTAAGCAGTGCCTGAACGATGTTTAAGGCAGATAGTCCCTGTCTATTTGCGTGAGGCTTTGAGAATGTCGAACAAAATAGGCCGCTTTGAAATCATTAGCGAGATTTCCCACTCTGACGCGATTGCTGTTTACAAAGCGACCGACTCAGAGAGTGCCCAAACTGTCGCCCTGAAAGTGTTGAAATTGGAAAGCCTTGGCGATCAGGCAAAAACTCTGGTGCAATCCATCCTTCAAGAGGTGGAATCCAACAAAGCTCTACAGAGTCCCAACATTGCGGTCCTCAATAGCGCGGAGGAAGTTGATGGCGTTTTTTGCGCCTCCATGGAATATGTCCAGGGGAACAGCGTTGCTACGACCTTATCGCGCAAAGAAGGATTTTCCATCTGGGACTTGCTGGATATCGCCCGCCAGACCCGGCAAGGTCTTGACCATGCGTGGAGCCACAAAGTAGCCCATCACAGTATTGAACCCGCCAAAATCATGGTGACGTGGGATGGAACAGTAAAACTTCTGGGATTTGGGATTTCGCAAATGAGCGCGGTCGCCGCGCAGGCAAAGGGAGCAGCCCCGGCCATTCTTCATTACATGTCTCCGGAGCAGTTGCGCGGAGAACCCATTGATTCCCGCTCCAACCTCTTCAGCCTGGGCGCAATTTTTTACGAGATGATGACCGAGTGTAAGGCGTTCCAGGGAGAAGACGCCGATCAGGTGCGCCAGCAAGTACTGGAAGCCACGCCCGCACCGCCGCACCAGATCAATAAGAAAATCAATCCGGCCCTCAGCGAAGTCATTCTTAAGGCCCTGGCCAAAGATCCGGAGCAGCGTTATCAGACTGGCCAGGAATTAGTCGAAGAGTTGGAGAAGTGTAAGAACAGTCCCGCCAAAACTGTGGGGCCTGTTGTCGCGGTAAAAGCTCCTGTGGCCGAGGCACAGCCAAAAGCCGCCGAACCCAAAAAGACCGCTGTAACTCCGGCTCCCGCCGCGCCGGTTGTCGCGAAGGCCGAAGTGCAGAAGCCTCAACCCGAAGCCGAACTGCGCAAATCCGCTGCGGCGGCTGGCTGGGGGGGGACCCCGAGTTATTCGGGGACCGCAGGCTTAAGCACTCCCAAGCTAAACGAGAGCGACCAGTTCTTCACCGCTACAGCAAAAGCTTCGGTGGACGCGATGATCCGGGAAAAATTGGCGAAGCTGTCCGCAGCACCGGCGGAAGTGGAAGCCCCTAAGCTCGCGCTGGATCCACTGATGTCCGAGACAAAACCCACTGAAACCTCATCGCGGCCCAGCTTTTCCGATGTGAGCGAATTGCCTCCGCTCAAGGAAGTGTATGTCGCGCCGACTCCGGCCCCTTCGGCGTCCACGCCTGAAGTAATTGAGCAGCCGGAAATTATCTTGAAGTCCCGAGAAGTAGAAAAACCTAAAGTGCAGCCGCGGGAAGTCGCCAGGAAGGCTGTCACGGAAATCAAGAAGACGCCGCCGAAATTATTTGGCTATTCCATCGCCGGAGCCGCGGCGGTCATTCTTGTGGTGATTGCCGGCATTGCCTGGCATATCCATTCAGAAAATTCCTGGGATGAGAGTACTCCGGTACAAACCGCGGCGCGAGTGGTGGCGCCCAAGCCGCGACCTGCTGCCACTGCTCCGCCGGTTGCGCCTGCGCCAACTGTGCAGCCGGGCGACGCGCAAGCATCTGCCCCGGACACAGACGAATCGGACACTGCGCCTGATTCCGTGACCGTTCAACCCCGGTATAAAAATCGATCTGGCAGCAAGAAGCGAGCGCGCCCCGTGGTTCCGGTTGTGCTTCCGGGCCAACTGACTATCAATTCGAGCCCCGCTGGCGCTGAAGTGAGCGTGGACGGACAGACTGATCCAAGCTGGGTTACACCCTTGAGTCTTACAGGGGTGGCGCCTGGTCGTCACACCATCAATGTAAGCAAGGCCGGATATAGCTCCGAAGCCCGCACCATCGACGTAGGACAAGGCAGCAAAGCGGTGATGGCATTGCAGCTCGGACAACTCAGCGCCGGAATTTCCGTAACTTCCACTCCTGCGGGCGCGGAAATTTATCTTGATGGCCGCGACACGGGTCGTCAAACTCCTGCTCAGATATCTGTGGACAAGCAGGGTAACCACAATCTCGTGGTCAGAAAACAGGGATATCTGGAAGAGGCCACCCTGGCGGCCCTGCAATACGGACAAACTTTCCGCTTCGCGCCGACTCTTCGATTGTTGGGAGTGACCGACGACATTAAGTACAAGAAGCTGTTTGGCGGGAAGAACAACGGTATGGGAAGCGTCAACATCAAGACCACGCCCAAAGGCGCGCAAATCGCGGTGAACCGCCGCATTCTGGATAAGAATTCTCCGGTAGAGTTCTACCTCAATCCGGGAACATACGTCATTGACATCACTGCATCGGGATATAAGCCGACGCACAAAATTATTGAAGTTTCTCGCGAGGGCAAAGTAAATCTTGACGAGAACATGGATCCTGATTAGTCCGAAGCAGCCCGCCCGCTACCCGACTTCCACGGAGTCCCGTTTCTCCGAAGGCCTATAACTCACGGCTGCTGTGCGCTCCAGCTTGTCCCACGCAAATTTTTCTCCCTGCACGGCCCGCTTCAACGTTTTGAACAACACCACAGCAAATAATTGACGGTAGGCAAAACGTTGCAACCATACCTGGCTGAGCAGCCATACATCTTCGCGCGATTCGGGCTGACGCCGCTCCAAGGCGAACGCAATCGCAGACGTGATGAAATCAATTACGAGAAACGCCACGAAGAAGAGTACTAGCCGGTGAAAACTCGTCGCGTCGGCTGTTTCAGGATGAAAATATTTCTGTTCGTAGTACGCGAGAGTTCCACCTATGAACATCAGATCAATCAACGGCGACACTAGTGGCAGAATGATTTGGAAAATGATGATGTTCGGCAGCGCGACCCATCCCAATACGTTATTCCGTATAAACGCGCTGCGATGTTTCCATACGGATTGCAAAATTCCAAATGACCAGCGGAACCGCTGGCGCATAAGCCCATTGGCATTGATCGGAGCTTCTGTATAAGCCAGCGCCAAGTCCTGGTACTCCACGCGGGATCCATGTTGTAACAACGCCATGGTCAAATCGGCGTCTTCGGCAACCGTATCGGTATGGTAGCCTCCGCATTCGCGCACGGTCGAAGTGCGCCATGCTCCCAAAGCTCCCGGCACTACGCTTACGGCTCCCAGCACGTTCAATGCCCGCCGCTCAAAATTCTGGCTGGTGATGTATTCAAGCGCCTGCCAGCGAGTCCAGAGATTCACGCGATTGCCAACCTTCGCATTGCCCGCGACCGCGCCCACCGCGGGATCCTGGAAATGCCGCACTAGCAAGGTGACCGCATCGTGCGCGATCACGGTATCAGCGTCAATACCCACGAAAAGTTCCTCATCATCAGCCACGTGCTGCAAACCGAAATTCAACGCCTCGGCTTTCCCCGAGTTCGCTTTAGTCAGCACCACTACCCGGCCTGAGGCTTGCTCTTCAAGAAACGCTCTTCGCGCTACATCCAGGGTTTTGTCGCTGGAGCCGTCGTCAATCACGATAACGCGCAGATTCTGGTAATCGGAGTTCAGGGCGGCGCCGATCGTGCGCAGAATAACTTTCTCTTCGTTATAAGCCGGAATCAGCACGACTACCTTTGGAGAAAAAACGTTCGCGCCGCCTCCTTCGAGCAAGGGGCGCTTACGCAGGCGGTCAAAAACCGCGAATGCTCCCACGAACAAAAGTCGTCCCGTCATCAGAAGGTCGCCAATCAGGAAAACCCATGCGATTCCCTTAAGGGCGAAGTCAAACATCAGAAACCCAATGAGCGTAATGCGCGCCCGCCAGCGTTCATTGGCGGGAACCGGAGGCATTACATCGGCCCGTGTCTTTCCCAGCAGCGTGTACACCGGTACAATCCGCAGGCCTTTCGCGCGGATTCCTTCAATGATCTTGGGCAAGGCCAGCACCGTCTGTTGCCGGTTTCCCCCGCCATCATGGAGCAGAATGATGTTGCCGCAGTGAATGTCGTTCGGCGCGCACGGAGGTAGATGCGAAATCACATTGTTCGCAATCTCGTCCGCCGTGAATCTTCTGGGAACATCGCGCCAATCGTTGGGATCAATTTTGTCTCCCACCGTGATGTAGCCCATGTCCTGGGCCACTTCAAGCGGGCTGACCTGGTCTTCCGTATCAGGCTCCGCGTCTATCGAATACGGTGGCCGCAAGAGCAGCGTGCGAATCCCCAGCCGGCTGGCGAATAACTCTTCGGTGAGATTCAGCTCCACTTTCATGAATCCATGCGAAATGTTGCTGATGTCGGGATGCGTGAAGGTGTGGTTGCCGATTGTGTTGCCCTCCCGGTACACCCTGGCAGCAACGTCGGAAAACTTGTCCGCCTGTAATCCGATCAGAAAGAAGTTCGCGGTGGCGTGCTCTTTCTTAAGGACGTCTAGTATCTTGGGGGTCCATGTCGGATCAGGGCCGTCGTCAAAGGTAATGGCCACGGAATCTTTACTTGAGCCATAACGTCCCACACGGTAGGGCTCCGGCAGCGAATCGAAGCTCTCGTCGGTCACCAAACGGGTGGATGGGTCCACCGTTACATCGCGCTCCCCGTGCGAGGGGCGGGCTTCAATTTTCAATATCTCTCCGGCTCCCTCCATGTCCACTTCCTGCCCGGGAGGAACATCTTTCAACTTCTGTGGTGCCACGGCCTCGCCCGGCAAGTCCCACACTTGCCATAAGGAACGGTCTTCCGATCCCAGCCGCCATAACGCGAAGGTCTTGATTCCAAGAGCCTGCGCCGCGCGCATCTGGTTCAGCGCGGTCACCGCGTCCAAAAACCAAATATCGTGCTGGATGTTTTTTTCGTCTATGTAGCTGATATGCGGGTTCAGGCTGTCGCCGTCAAAATCCACGTCCGCTTCGGAATCGCGGGCCGCCAGCCACGCGTCTTGCACCGTCTGCGTTTTATCTTTTTCGTCGGGAGGCAATTTCCCATGTGCCGGTTTGGTGGCCCAGTCGTAGCCGAAATTTCCAATAGAACAAATTAATTTGTCCTGCGGCACCATGGTTTGCAGATATTTCAGATTGTTGACGAACCAGTCCTGGGAGGCCACCGGGCCAGGCTCGCCGCCCGGATAGTGCTCGTCATAATTCATGACCACGATGCCATCCGCAGCCGCGGCGATTCCCCGATAATTCCAATTCGGATTGTGCGCGTAGACGCTGACGTACAACTTCATTCCCTTTGTATGCAGATCGTCAGCCAATTCATGCAGAAGTTGGACGTAAGCAGGCTGGGCCTTTTCTGGAAAGTCCTCAAAGTCCACCATGAGCCCGCGATATTTGTCGGTGGCAAGAAACATGTCCATTTGCCGCCGGAATTTCAAACGCGCGTACGGATCGTTCAGAAATGACGCAATATTCACCCAGTTCGTGCCGTCGAAGTTGTTTACTAGCGGAAAAACCTCCGTTCCCGTGTCCTCCGACTTAAGAAACGGCATTACCTTGTCATCCACAGGATGAATGGTTGCGCCATGGACCACATCAAAAAATTGATTGGTCTGCGGGTCCACGCTTTGCAGATGGCCATCGGGGGTGAGGACGGAAAGCCACTCCGGAAACAGCAGATCAATCTGCCGCGCATACTCGCGCAAGGAGGAAAAGCTGGAAGCGTCCCATTGCACATAGAAAGCCGCGCGAATGCCTTCCTGGCTGTTCAATTCCACGTTGGAAGCGGCGAATTTGGTCTTGCGATGACCGCGATGCGCCAGCAGCCGCCGCCGTTCTTTGGCCTTCTGTTTTTCGGTTTCCCGCAAGGCCCGGTAGGAATGCTTGGGAGAAGGTAATAAAAGTTCTGGAAGGTGCTCGCCCTTCAATGCGGAATAAACAAAAAAAATGACCAGCAGCATGAGGCTGACGCCGGCGACATCCAACAGCCGCCTGAGTAACCTCCAGCGAACCTGTGCGGGATCGTAAAAAACTTGTTGCTTCATGAGGGCAGGATTGCATCCATCGTAAGCCGATTAAAAATCAAGGTCAAACCAGGCAAGCGTGGAGTTGTCAGCCAGTTTGCAGCGGCTCGCAGCCCCTTTGCAATTCTGAGATTCTGCCAAACAGGATATATTTCCATGCGTGCTCCAACTCGTCAGGAAGTCTCCTCGGTTCTTCTGGCTCGCGGTATGCGCCGCTGTCGGCTTGCGCCTCTTCTTTATTCTGCAATTCCCCCATATTTCAGATGATTCTTTCGTCTATGGCGACATCGCCAAAAATTGGCTTCAGCATGCAATATACGGCCTGCGAGGGAACTATGGAGCTTATCCTACATACATCCGATTGCCAGGCTATCCGGCCTTTCTGGCTGCCGTCTTCGCAGTCTTTGGCGTGGACCACTACCGGGCGGTTCTCTTTATACAGATGCTTGTCGATATCGGCACCTGTTTTCTTACCGCCGATCTTGCCCGGCGGTTGTGTTCGTCCCGCGCAGCAAAATTGACGTTCCTGCTGGCAGCGATTTGCCCGTTTCTGGCAAATTACACGGCGGCGGCTCTTAGCGAAACTCTGGAAATATTTTTTACTGTACTGGCGTTGGATTTGGCGATCTGCGCCTTGGCGGCCTCTCACAGCAACGGGCGCTGGATAGGTTGTGGTCTGGCAGTCGGCGCGGCCATTCTGGTACGGCCGGACGGCGGCTTCTTACTCATTGCCATCGGCTTGTATTTGTTTGTAGCGTTCCTTAAGGCGCTCCGTTCGCGACCGCATGACGATTCTCCTCGTGCAGCATATTTTGTGCGCGCGGGTCTAATCGTCGCCGCGGTCTCGCTGGCTCCTCTCATTCCCTGGACGATACGGAACTGGAATACCTTTCACACCTTTCAACCGCTCGCGCCGCGCTATGCCAACGATCTGGATGAATTTGTTCCGCTGGGATTCAACCGCTGGGTGAAAACTTGGATGGTGGATTATGCCTCCGTGGAAGAAATCTACTGGAACGTTCCCGGTGCAAAAATTGATTTGGATCAATTGCCCGCGCGAGCTTTCGACTCGCCAGCGCAACGCCTCCAGACCGCGCAAGTGGTGGACGCCTACAACACTGGATTGCAAATTGATCAACGGCTCGATCAGCAATTCGCCGTGATCGCCGCCGATCGCATTCGCGACAACCCCTTGCGCTATTACATCACGTTACCGCTCGCCCGCATTGCTGACATGTGGTTGAGGCCCCGCACCGAACTTCTTCCTCCCGATCCTCGTTGGTGGGAATTCAACGACGACAAGCGATGGTTGGCGGTTGCCCTTGTCTTTGGCGTGCTGAACCTGGCATACATTGGCGCTGCCTTCTTCGGCGCAATACGCGCGCGGAAACTCGCATACATAGGCCTTTTGATCGAGTTCATCCTCTTCCGCTCGCTATTCTTAGGAACGATCGAAAGCCCAGAGCCGCGCTACACGATGGAATGCTATCCGATCATCATCGTGCTCGCGGCGATTTGCTTTTTATCCGCAACAAGCCACCACAACTCTCCGCAATAAATGCGGCGTCCAAAATCTGAAGAAAAACTTCTTCATAACAAAACATCTGTTTATTGTTGAGCGCAAAAATCCACTTATAAGCAATGTTTTCGCTTGATTATCGCCGAACATAAATTGCAAGATTTTCAGTATTCCCTCTGAACGTCCATGGCTCGGATTACTCACCTCGAAACTTTACAAGGAGAAACAATGCGATCCTCTGCGCGGTGTGTAGCGTTAGCTGTCATTGTTTTCAGTCTTCCTCTCATCATGTGGGCGCAGTCATCCACTACTTCATTGCATGGCACGGTGTTCGACGCGAAAGGCGCGGTCATTGCAAACGCCACAGTAACCTTGTCAGATTCGCAGACCGGCTTCGAGCGTTCCGTTAGTTCCAACGAGCAAGGCGACTATCAGTTCCTCCAGATTCCTCCGGCGGCTTACGCGGTCTCCGTCGCAGTGCCGGGATTCGCCACTGTCAAACAGAATGTGCAATTGCTGGTCAATACCCCGGTCACGCTGATGTTCACGATGCAGGTTGCCGGACAATCCGTGGAAGTCAACGTCACAAGTGAAGCCCCTCTGGTGAACACCGTGGATGCGACCATCGGCAACACTTTCGACACTCAGCAGGTGACCAATCTTCCCTTCGAAGGACGCAATCCCACAGAAATTCTTTCCTTGCAGCCGGGCGCGATTTTCCTGGGACGTAATGTAGTGGCCAATCCTCTGGATACTCGCAGTGGATCGATAAACGGCGGGCGCAGCGATCAGTCCAATATCGTATTGGATGGAGTAGACGACAACGACCAGATCAACGGGGTTCAATTCAATCCTGCTGTCCGCTCCACGCTGGACTCCATCCAGGAGTTCCGCGTAACCACGGCAGGCGCCAATGCCGACGCAGGGCGTTCCTCCGGCGGCCAGATTTCGCTCGTGACCAAGAGCGGAACAAACACCTTCCACGGATCGCTGTATGAGTACAACCGCAGCAGCATTGGTCATGCCAACGACTGGTTCAACAAAAAAACCGAACTCGACGATGGGCTTGCGAATAAACCCACGCCTCTGGTCCGAAATACCTTTGGCGCATCGCTCGGTGGTCCAATACTCAAGAACCGACTCTTTTTCTTCGGCACTTATGAAGGACAAAGAACAGCGGAGACCGATACCGTAACTCGAAGCGTTCCCGGCGATACCTTGCGCGCGGGCACCATCGCCTATCCTCACGCCGTGGATCCGAACGATCCTAACTCGCCGGTAGTCACAGAGACTCTCTCGCAAGCGCAAATCGCGAGTATGGACCAGAATTGCGTGGGTCTCGGCACATGCCCGCTAGGGCCAGGCACGAATCCCGCAGTCGTAGCTCTCTTTAATTTGTATCCGCGCGCAAACTCCAGCCACTGTACGGATGCGGACGGCTTTAACATTGCGTGCTTCACTTTTGCGGCTCCGCATCCTCTGCATGAGAACACGGGCATTGTGCGTCTCGATTACAACGTCAATCAGACTGGCACCCAGCAGCTATTCGCGCGTGCGAATTACCAGGACGACACGGAAGATCTTCCTCCTCAATTTCCTGGTCAACCGCCCGCGCTGGTCCGCCGCAGTTTTGGAAGGTCACTTGCCATTGGCTACACCGCAACCCTGAGCAACACTCTGGTGAATAGCTTCCACTACGGGTATTCACAGTTTGCCCAGAGGGATGCGGGGACTCAGACAGCCCCTGTAATCCAATTCCGCGGAATTGACAATCTGACAGCATTGGCGGGAAATATCGCTACCAATGAGCCTTCGGACCCTTCGATTGATTCCCATGTGCCAACCCACAATTTTCTCGACGACGTCACTTGGACGAAAGGCGCCCACACATTTCAGTTCGGCACCAATATAAGAATTATCAACAATATTCGCTCGTCGGATTTCACTTCATTCAACACTGCTTTGGTCAATCCTGAAGCGCTTCAGGCTGCGCCGGCAGGAAGTAATGGCAGTCTAGATCCGGGCGCTTTCAGCTTTCCTACCGTGGACCCACGCAATGCCAGCGTTTACAACAATGCCATCATTAATTTGGTAGGCATCATCAGCCAAGTCACCGGCAACTACAACTACACGAAAACCGGAAGTCTGCTCAATCAAGGTGCATTCGTGGACCGCCACTTCAGAGGCATTGAATCTGAGTGGTACGCCCAAGATTCCTGGCGCGCTAAACCCAACCTGACTCTTACCGTCGGGCTTCGCTACTCGCTGCTCCAGCCTCCTTACGAAGTTAATGGAGTGCAAGCCGCACCCAACATCAATATGCACGACTTCCTCGTTCAGCGGGGATTGGATGCGCTCCAAGGGCAGGTATTCTCAGGTCCTCCCATTAGTTTCAGCCTTTCTGGCCAAGCCAACGGCGGAAAACCCTACTGGCCGTACGATTACAAAGATTTCGCACCGCGGTTCGCTTTTGCGTATTCACCAAGTGCGGACGCGGGCTTCCTGAATAAATTGTTTGGCAGTGCCGGGAAGTCTTCATTCCGGGGTGGTTTTGGAATTGTGTATGACCACTTTGGACAGGGAATTACCAACACATTCGATCAATTCGGTACGGTTGGACTTAGTACTGCTCTCGCCAACGCGACCGGGGTGCAGACCGTGGATGGAGGCGCTCGTTTCACCGATATAAATACGATCCCAGCAGCCAGCCTTGATGGCCCTCTCCTCCAAGCCGCTCCCCCGGGAGGTTTCCCCGCTACACCGCCGATCAGCACGGTTGGCAATCCCTTCCAGCAAATTGCTTTTGGACTTGACGATGATTTGAAGACCCCTTACTCAGAGCTGATTGATCTCTCTTTCACGCGTGAGTTGCCGAAAGGTTTTGTCGTAGAAGTAAATTACGTGGGACGTCTGGGGCGGCGACTGCTCCAACAGCGTGATATTGCCATGCCTGTTGACCTGGTCGATCCAAAATCACACACTGATCTATTCGCGGCGGAGACAGCATTTTCAAAAGCGTTTTATGCCGGAACGCCGACTGCGAATGTCCAGCCCATTCCGTACTGGGAGAATCTATTCCCAGGAGCTGCGGGAGTTGATGCCGGATCATGTATCGATCAGCCGGGAACATCACCTGCGAACCCAACCGCGACACAGTCCATGTATGAGCTTTATTCGTGCAATATCGGCGCGGCGACATTTGGCGAGACCGAAGCTCTGAATATTGCCGATACTTTCTGCTTTCCCGCATGCGCTCAAATAAACGG
>Ga0134126_10009337_pt1 | contig 12360 bp, 7 predicted proteins | sample KB31752_FD_96881 | JGI IMG/M metagenome (GOLD analysis project Ga0134126, IMG submission 96881) | Terrestrial soil microbial communities with excess Nitrogen fertilizer from Kellogg Biological Station, Michigan, USA - KB3-175-2 | ecosystem: Environmental > Terrestrial > Soil > Unclassified ...
CTCGATGACGGTCACGCCGTCGCTCGGCTGCAGGCCCGACTCCGGATCGGCGAAGACGATGAGCTCGCCGCCGCGGGCGCGGACTTCCATCAGGTTGGATTTCAGCTTTTCGAGCAGATCGTTGTTCGGCGCGACGGTGATGACCGGCATGTCGGCATCGACGAGCGCGAGAGGGCCATGCTTGAGCTCGCCCGCCGGGTACGCCTCGGCGTGGATGTAGGAGATTTCCTTGAGCTTCAAGGCTCCTTCCATGGCGACGGGATGCAGGGCGCCCCGGCCGAGGAAGAGGGCATGATGTTTGTCAGCGAACCGCTCCGCGAGCCGATGGATGACAGGATCGAGCGCGAGCGTCTTCTCGATGAGCGACGGCAACTCCACGAGGCGCGTCACGAGTCCGCGCTCGCGCTCTGCGTCCGCACCATGGTGGCGGGCAAGTGCGATGACCAGCATCGCGAGTGCGGCAAGCTGCGTGGTGAATGCCTTGGTGGAGGCGACGCCGATCTCCGGGCCGGCGCGGGTCAGCATGACGAGCTCCGATTCCCGCACCAGTGAGCTTTCCGGCACGTTGCAGATGGCCAGCGTCGAGAGATAGCCGGACTCCTTCGCGAGACGCAGCGCCGCCAGGGTATCGGCGGTCTCGCCCGACTGGGAAATGGTCACGAACAGGGAGTTGGGCGGCACCAGGGGATTGCGATACCGATACTCGCTGGCGATATCGACCGCGCACGGGATGCGGCAGATCTGCTCGATGAAGTAGCGGACGGTTGCGGCGGCGTGGAAGCTGGTCCCGCACGCGACGATGTGCACGCCCGTCGTGCGCTTGAATACCTCGGTCGCCGCGGGACCGAAGGCAGCCTCGAGCAGACGGCCGTTGGCAACACGCTCCTGCAGCGTATCGGCGAGGGCGCGCGGCTGCTCGTGGATCTCCTTCAGCATGAAGTGGCGGTACGGCCCCTTCTCGGCGGCATCGGCGTTGAGCTCGCTCTCGCGCACCGGCCGCTCGACGGTGTTGCCGTTCAGGTCCATGACGCGGACCGACTTGCGCCGGACCTCGGCGACATCACCCTCCTCCAGGAACATGAATCGGCGAGTCACCGGCAGCAACGCAGCAACGTCGGAGGCGACGAAGTTCTCCTGGACACCCAGGCCGATGACGACGGGGCACCCCTGACGGGCCGCTACCACGCGCTCCGGGTCTTTCTCGCTGACGACCGCCAGCGCATATGCGCCTTCCAGCTCCGCCACCGTGGCGCGCACCGCCTTGAAGAGGTCGCCAAGCGTATCCAGGTGATGGTGGATCCGGTGCGCCACCACCTCGGTATCGGTCTCAGAGGCAAACTTGTAGCCCCGGCGCTCGAGCTCTGCGCGCAGCTCCTCGTGATTCTCGATGATGCCGTTATGGACGATCGCGAGGCCATCAAGCGAGACGTGGGGATGCGCGTTACGCTCGCTCGGTACGCCGTGGGTCGCCCAGCGGGTGTGGGCAATCCCGAGATTGCCGGTGGCGGGAGCGCGCTCCAGGGCGTCCTCGAGCATCCGCACTTTGCCGACCGTGCGCAGGCGCGCCAGCTGGCCGCCGCCATTGAGGACGGCAATACCGGCCGAGTCGTAGCCCCGATACTCGAGGCGACGCAGGCCCTCCATCAGAATGGGGACGATGTTGCGCTCTGCGATGGCACCGACGATTCCGCACATAATGGCCAGGCCCCGGATCTTCTAGGGATGCCAGTTTGCCTCAATTCCGGCCGGGGCGGGTCCTCCGGGCTGGCGCGGGCACCGGCTCGGCGGGCATGCCAGGTGCTGCACCCGCCCTGCCTATTCCGCGGGAAGTCTCCGGCTGAGGCCTCGATGGGCGTTTTCGTCTGGCTGACCCTTGGTGTGGCCATCGGCTATCTCGGCAGCCTCATCATGCGATCCGAGCCTGACCGGGGCGCGGTGCTGAGCGTGCCGGCCGGTGTCCTCGGGGCTCTGCTTGCGAGCCGGCTGCTCGCCCCGCTGCTGGGCGGCCGACCCGATCAGGGCTTCTTCAGCGTGAGCGTGGTGCTCGTGTCCCTGCTGGGTGCCGTGGTCCTGGTCGGCCTGCTGAATCTGCTGAGGCATGGCCGCCTGCGCTAGGCGCCGGCGCGGACACACATTCCGCGCCCCGAGGCCCATTCCCGCTTGAGAGTCGCAGCCGGAGCTGAATTTTCAGCGCCCGGTGAATATGTCCTTTCCGAAAGGGCGTAAGCCCGAGTCCGCCGCGTAGCCGAGATGCCCGAGGCCGAAGATGTCCTCGACCGTGCGCAGGAGCGAGTAGTGGTTGTAGGGCACCGTAGACCGGGTGCCGGGCCGGATGTAGGGCGACAGCAACACCGCGCCGATCCGCCCGCCGCCCGGTCCCTGGAAACCCGGCTTGTCCGGACTTCCCGGTAACGGCCTCTCGTTGCAGCATGCGTCGTAGGCGTCAGCCGCCACACCATCAGATTCGTCGAAGGTGATGATCAGGAGGCCATCCTTGCGGAAAGCCGGCGAGCGGGTGATGCGGGGTACCCACGTGCGCAGAAAGCCATCGATCCCCGCGAGCCCTCCGGCCTTGCCGTCGACACAGCGCAGGTCATGGCCGTCATTGCAGAGATTGGGAGTGATGAACGAGTAGTTGGGTGTCGTGGCGATCCTGCTCAGATCGATGCTGAGCTCGTTCAGGCTGACGATGTGCGCCGCGCAGCGGATCGGATGGTCGAGAATGGTATGGAAGTACACGAAGGGATCATGTTTGGCGGCGTATTGATCGCCGACCGATGCCCGCTCGGTCGGATCGTCCTTGCCGATCCGGCCGGCGGTGCAGGTTTGCGGATCGTCGCGCTTGGGGTCGCTATCGAGATCTTCCATGAACCCCTTCCACGTGAACCCGGCCCGCTCGAGCTGATCCGGCAGAGTCTTCACCATCGCCGGATAGATGCAGCCGGTTCCGAGCGCCTGACCGTGGGCATCGAGACCCGGGCTGCTCGGCTGGAACTCGATCGGCTGCGGGCAGTCTCGCTGTGTCGCCGGATTCGGCGCCTGTCCGCTCACCATCGCAATGTAGTTGTCCAGGCTCCAGTGACCGGTTCCGTAATACCGGGTGAGGAGCGCTCCTTGCGCGGGCAGAGTCCGGGCAAGATACGGTGCAGTCGCGCCCGGCCCGAAAGCGGCGTCGAAGGACTTGTTCTCGAGGACGAGGAGAAACACATGGCGGATCGGCGGCAGGGCGCCCGTACGCATGTCCCCGGCAGCCACGGGGCCCACCGCCGCCAGACAGAGAAGCGCTGTCGCGAGCGCCTGGAACAACATATCGCGGAATCGAGTCGTGTCTTTCAGCATGTCAATCAGGGAGGAGTTCTACGGCACCGTGCCGGCCGCGGACTGTAGCGCCGATCTGCGCCTCGCGCACGGGTCTGCCGCTGAAAGTGGCCGCAGGCTAACGCCTGCGGCGCCATTCCCGCCAGTATTGACCAAAGCGAGCCGCGAAATCCGCAGGAGTCTCCTCGAAGAGACGGCGGCCGAGCACCATCGCCTTGTCCCGAAGCTCGGTGCGCTGGATATCGATGAGCCGGATCAGCGCCCGTCGCTCGGACTTGCCGATGCCGTTTCCGGCCTCGATCACTTTGTCGCGTAATACGGAGAGATCGTGATCGTCGCCCAGGTAGTCCGCCAGGCGATGGGCCTGGTCGGCGAGCTCCCCGATCATCCCGGGCCACAGCGGCTCCAGCAGCTGCAATTGATGCCACAGGTACTTGGTCTGCTTGCGCCATTCGTGCAGTTTCTCGGCGGTACGGTCGGCTTCAGCTGCGGCCAGTGCTTTACGCGCCTTGCCATAAATCCTCTTCAGCCCCGCTCCCAACACCTTCCAGCCGCCGCTGCCGGTATGCCACCGGTCAGCGCGGTGAAGGACGTCCCGTAGCGCCGCGCACGACTCGCTGAAAGGCATCGGGCCCTCGAGAGCGGTGCGCCGCATCGCCGCGCGCTGTCGGCGCAGCATGCGGCGCAATTCGCCGGTAGGTGGCAGGTCATCGCTGGCATGGAAGCGCTCTACGAGCCCGTTGAGCGTATCGAGCAGCACTTTGCTGTCGCGGATGGCGCTCAGGGGGCGTGCTGCGTCCCGCAGCGCCTCGTTTTCGCGCCGGTAAGCCCTGTCTCCGATCGCATCCCGCAGCAGGCGCAGCGTGGCACGGGCTCGCTTGAGCTCCTTGCGCGCATCGTGCAACGCTTCGTCCGAGGATGAACCGTTCTCCAGCGCCTCCATGGCTTTGGCGATCTGCTCGCGCGCGATGTGGCGTGCGCTTCGCGTACCTGACTCGGATCGATGCAGCTCTGCCATCCTCTTAGGCTACGAACGCGTGAGCGTCTCGTCCATACGCGAGCGGCCCCGTCCTTGGAGCCGCTCTGATCGAACGCGATGAGCGCCGGTCTCAGTCGTCGAGACCGAGGTCCGGCAATACCGTGGTCCCTTCCTTTCGGACAGCTTCGAGGCGCTGAGGATCGAGACCGAGCGTCTTCAGTATCGTCGGCGCCACTTGCGCCGTCTCCACGGGACTACTCACCGTACGCGCCTGCGGTGAGGGCCTCGAAACGAGCAGCATCACGTTGGTGTCATCAAGCGCGAAGCCTCCGTGCTCCTCCTGCTTCTTAAGGCTGCCGGTGTATACGACACCGACGTTCGGCGTGATGATGATGTCGGGCGTACGCGGATCGCCGCCCGCCCAGGGCAGCCCCGGCTGACCGAACATCATCACGAGCTGCGGTCCAAAGAGAATCTGCCCTGCGCCGATCGCACTCGCATTGCTCTCGAGCTCAGTCACTGCATCGGTGGCGCTCGCGCCAGGCTTCAGCCAGAGGAGCGATACGTCATCCTCCGTCGACCCGATCTGGCTCAGCTCCGAATCCGGCAGGAAGTCGGGACCGAGAACTCCCGAAGGCGGCGTACCGTTGGCACCGGAGTGGCCCGGAATCGGATCGAACCGGTTCGGGTCGACGGGTGACTGGCCGTGCTTGGCGGTAATGATGATAGTGGTCGAATCGATCAGATGGCGACTCTCGAGGTCGCGGACGAACTGCCCGATGGCCGCGTCGACGAACTCTATCTCGCCCTCGAGCTCATCGCTCGGCGTGGCTGCTCCGTCCAGATAGCCACCCTTGACGGTCTGCCCATCGATCGTCTCGATCAGCTTCTGCCCGACGCTCACCGCCTGGAAATTCATACCGAACACGTTCGGAACCTTGGCGCTCGCCGTGCCGAGGTGCGTGCGGCCGGCGATCCAGTTGCGCACGGCGTTCACTTTGAGCTGATCGTAGCACTTGATGTTGTCGAAGTCCCCGGTCCAGTCGCCGCCGTTGTCGTTGCGGATGGCGGAGCAGTCCATCCCGGTGGCGGTCCTGATGCCCGGCAGCGGAATCAGGTTGGAATTGATCTCCGGACCGTAGAAGTCATCGAGGTTGCTCGGCACTTTGGTGCCGGTGGGGCCGGAGACCGCGGCATAGACCGGATGCTTATCCGACCAGGCGGTGAAGCCGCCGGCGTTGTGGATCACGCCGAAAATGGTGTTGGCGCGCACGAAGTTCCACGGATAGACCGGGCTGCAGCCATGGAACGGGTCGCGTACCAGGCGCTGCGCATCGATCGCAACCGCCCCGCCGTCGAACTTCCCGTAGGCCGCCGTGCCGTCGTTGACGCCATTGAGCTTCGTCTGGTCGAAATCATCGCCCTCCTCATACTCCGTGCGGGTGCCGTTCGCCTGGCCCTCGACGCAGTTGCCGTGCAGGACTCCATTGCCCGTGTCCACCGCCGGTGGGGCCAACACGCGGTCGTAGGCTACGTCGTAATAGACGCCCATGAGTTTCGGCGAGCCGCCGGTGACGATCGCCATCAGGCCGGGGAAGGAATCCGACGGCTTCGATGTCGAAGCGCTCGTGTAGCGCACCCCCTTCGAGGCAAGCGCGGCGAGATTCGGGCAGGTGCGCGCGGCCATGCAATTCTTGAAGTCCACGGCATGCATGCCGTCGATGCTGATCAGGAGCACGTGACGAGCACGCAGATCGTGGTCTTTATCGTGCCAATTGGACTCTGCAGCACCTTGAGCGAGCGCCACTGTCACGGCGGAGACTGCAAGCGCAGTCGCAGCCGCGACCGCGCGGGAGACGGATGCAATCGACATGGAGAGCTACCTCTTTGGGCGGGAAGGGTTCGTCTTCTCTCGAAGTCGCGCCAAGCTAGCGCACGATTGCTACGGCTGTGTTGCGGACTCGACCGCGGTGCCCCCGGCCTGCTCCCACACTGTATGATTTCGCCTTCGCATCGCGCGCCGGAGGAGATTGCCGCACATGAGCTGCTGGTCCCTGACTGCCGTCAAGGCGCGCGGCGCGGGCAAGACACGGCTGGCGGACGAAATTCCGCCTGGCGATCGGCGCGTGCTGGTCGATGCCATGCTGAGGCACGTGCTCGATTCCCTCGGCACTACGCCAGAGATCGATCGGGTGGTGGTCGTCACTCCTGATGCTGAGGGACTATCGGACGGAGTGCTCACGCTCGCTGATCCGGGAGGCGGGCTGAACAGCGCGCTCACCAGTGCGGCGCAGGCCGCTGCCAGCGGAGGTGCGACCCGATTGGTGATCGTCCACGCGGATCTGCCGCACGTGAGGCCGGAAGAGATCACCGCTCTCATCGAGGAAGCGAAGAGGAGCGGTGTAGCCATTGCTCCCGACCATCGTGGCACCGGAACCAACGCCCTGTGCTTGCCGTTGCCTTTACCTTTTGAGCTCGCCTTCGGCGCGGGAAGCTTTGCGCAACATCTGCAGCGCGCTGCAGCGCGCGGCCTGTCGCCAGCCGTGGTGCGGCTGCCTGGACTGGCATTCGATCTCGATGAGTTGGACGACCTCAGAGCGTATGAGGACGTCGAGCGCCTGGAGCATCTCGAGCTCGACGCCCTTCTGCCAGCCGCAGAGGAGCTGACACTCGCCGGGCACGGCAGCGCGGTGACGTATTCCCGCAAGGTTTTCATTCCGCTGACGCAACTGTGCCGGGACGTTTGCCACTACTGCACATTCGCGAAGGCGCCACGCGCGTTGGCGAACCCGTATCTCACGTTGGATCAGGCTCTCGATATCGCACGCGCGGGCGCCGCCGCCGGATGCCGGGAAGCGCTGTTCACGCTCGGTGACAAGCCGGAGCTGCGCTACGCGGCCGCACGGCGCTTCCTCGAGAAGCACGGCCATGGGACGACTCTGGAGTACCTTGGGGCCGTCGCCCGTGAAGTGCACTCGCAGACGGGACTGCTGCCACATCTGAATCCGGGCATCATGACGCGCGCCGACATCCAGAAACTGCGCCCCGTCAGCGTCTCCATGGGCCTGATGCTGGAAACGGCGTCAGAGCGGCTGTCAGCGCGTGGCGGCCCGCACTGGGGCTCGCCCGACAAGCGGCCATCGGTGAGGTTGGCGACGCTCGAAGCGGCCGGCGAAATGGCCGTGCCCTTCACCACGGGACTGCTCATCGGCATCGGAGAGACCCGGCGCGAGCGCATCGAGGCGCTGCTCGCCATTCGCTCGCTGCACCGCCGCTTCGGCCACATCCAGGAAGTCATCGTGCAGAACTTCCGGGCCAAGGCGGGCACGCGCATGGCGGCTGCACCTGAGCCGGCGTTGGAAGAGCACCTCTGGACCCTAGCCGTGGCGCGTCTGCTGCTCGGGCCCGACATGTCCATTCAGGCGCCGCCCAATCTGCGCCCGGGCGCGCTCGCTGCGCTGGTCCGGGCCGGCGTGAATGATTGGGGCGGGGTCTCGCCGGTCACTCCGGATCACGTCAATCCCGAGGCGCCGTGGCCACATCTCGCGGCCCTCGCCGCACAGACCCGCGATGCAGGAAGGGTGTTGCACGAGCGGCTGGCGATCACACCGCCCTACGTACGGCGGGCGGCCGAGTGGGTGGATGGATCACTGCGGACCGCCGTCATTCGGCGAGCCGACAGCCGCGGACGGGCGCGGGTGGAGAGGTGGCACGCCGGAGCGGGCGATCCGATACCGGAGTACGCCATGGAGTGGCTGGCGCCCGGTGGAAGCACCGGCGCGGGTGCATCACGGCGGGTGCGGCGGATACTCGATCGCGCCCGGCGGGGCGACGGTCTGGAAGAGGACGAGGTGGTCGCGCTGTTCCAGGCCGAAGGCGCCGATCTCAGCGAAGTGCTGCGGGCCGCCGATAGCCTGCGTGCGCAGACCGTAGGCTCGACCGTCACCTACGTGGTCAACCGCAACATCAATTACACCAACATCTGTCTCTATCACTGCGGCTTCTGCGCGTTCTCGAAGAGCGGCCCGCGGTCGCTGCGCGGCGCCGGCTACCTGCTGGATCTGGAGGAGGTCACGCGGCGGACGGCGGAGGCTTGGGATCGCGGCGCCACCGAAGTCTGCCTGCAGGGCGGCATCCATCCAAGCTTCACCGGCGGCACCTATTTCGACATCATCGGTGCCGTGAAAGGCGCGGCATCGGACATTCACGTGCATGCGTTCTCACCGCTCGAGATTACACATGGCGCGCGGACGATGGGCCTGTCGCTCGAGACTTATCTCGCCAGGCTCCGCGCCGCCGGTCTTTCCACCCTGCCGGGTACCGCCGCGGAAATCCTCGATGACGAGATACGAGCGATCATCTGCCCCGACAAGCTGAAAACGGCGGAGTGGCTGGAAGTCATGCGCGCCGCGCATTCCGTTGGCCTCCGGAGCACGGCGACGATCATGTTCGGTCACGTGGAGCAGCCGCAGCACTGGGCGCGGCACCTGCTGCGCCTGCGGACCCTGCAGCAGGCCACCGGCGGTTTCACCGAGTTCGTGCCGCTGCCCTTCGTCCACATGGAGGCGCCGATGTGGCGCAAGGGCATGACCCGGGAAGGACCCACCTTCCGGGAGGCGGTCCTGATGCACGCGGTTTCCAGGCTGGCGCTGCACCCCCACATCACCAACATCCAGGCCTCCTGGGTCAAGATGGGCGCAGACGGCGTTGCCTTCTGCCTGCAGGCCGGAGCGAACGATTTCGGCGGCACCCTGATGAACGAGTCCATCACGCGGGCTGCAGGCGGGATCCACGGCCAGGAGTTGACGGCCGAAGAGATGCGCGAGCGGGCGGCCGCGATCGGCCGGCCGCTCAGGCAGCGTACGACGCTCTACGGAAGTGTCTCCACACAGGCTCCCCCGTAGATCCACGCAACCGGGAGCGACGCGCTACTTCTTCTGCTTCGTGGGCCGCTTCCAGCCTTCGATGGTCGTCTGCCGGGCTCGTGCAATGGTGAGCTTGCCTGCGGGCGCCTGGTTCGCGACTGTCGATCCAGCAGCGATTGTTGCACCCGCGCCTACTGTGATGGGAGCCACGAGTACGCTGTTGGAACCGGTATGCGCATCGTCCTCTATGACAGTGCGGTGCTTGTTCGCACCGTCGTAGTTGGCAATGATGGTCCCGGCGCCGATGTTCACGCGCGCGCCCACCTGCGCATCGCCGACGTAAGAGAGGTGGTTGGCCTTCGATTCTGCCGCCATCGTCGAATTCTTCACTTCGACGAAATTGCCGACGTGCACGCCCCCGGACAGTTTGGAGGTCGGCCTGAAGCGGGAGAAGGGGCCTACGTTGCAGGAAGGTCCGATGACAGCCCCCTCGATCACGCAATGCGGGAGGACCTGCGTGTCATCGCCGATCTCCGCGTCCCGGATCACACAGCCCGGCCCGATACGCACCCGATCGCCGAGCTTCACCTGTCCCTCCAGGACGACGTTCACGTCGATGAACACATCCTTGCCGTGGCTCACCCGACCCCGAACATCGATCCGCGCCGGGTCCGCGACGGTCACCCCGGCCAGCATCAGGTCGCGTGCGGCGCGTTGCCGGCACACCGACTCCAGCATGGCGAGCTGCACCTTGTCGTTGACCCCCAGCGCCTCGATCGCATCGGCGCACCCCAGGGGATTCACTGCCACGCCTTCCTTGACGGCCATCGCAATGACGTCAGTGAGGTAGTACTCGCGCTGCGAGTTGTCGGCTTTCAATCCCTCGAGCCAGCGCCTGAGCAAGGCGGCGGGCGCGGCCAGAACCCCCGTGTTGCACTCGCGGATTCCCCGCTCTTCTTCCGAGGCGTCTTTCTGCTCGACGATCCGCTCGACTCGTCCATCGCGGCCGCGGACGATTCGTCCATACCCGGTCGGACTGCCGGGAGTCATCGTGAGGAGTGCGACCTGGCGCGGCCCGGCGAGAGCCGCCAGTTGCTCGAGCGTTTGCCGGCTGAGCAGAGGCACGTCCCCATAAAGGACGAGGACCACATGGTTATCAGGTACTTTCGGCATTGCCTGCAGGACCGCGTGCCCCGTCCCGAGCTGCTGCGCCTGCAGCACCCACTCCACCGGTTCCGCGGCCAGCGCTTCGGGCACCTGCTTCCCTCCATGCCCATACACCACATGGATCGCCGCCGGCGCCAATGACCGCGCGGTATCGGTGACGTGCGCAAGGAGTGGCCGCCCCGCAAGCGGCTGCAGCACTTTCGGGAGGGCGGATTTCATCCGCTTCCCCTCTCCCGCCGCGAGGATGATTACAGACAGAGGGGCCTTAGCGGCCCCTGAGGGTGATTTGGCCATGGCGACCCTGTGATCGGAGCATTGATCGCAAAGTCCTTTTCCGGGGGCTTCTGGAGTCAGGGATGACGGAAGAGAGCCTCCAGGGACCAGTCGAGCGGGCGCGAGCCCGCGAGACCGGATTCACGGCGTCCCCCGGAAAAGGACTTTGCGAGCAAGGCTCCGTGCCCGAACTCGCGCAAGATCTTCAGCTTCGCAGCTTGCGCAACCGCTCGATAATCTTCAACTGCGCTGCCGCGCGTGCCAGCTCCGCAAGCGCCTCCGCCTGCGTGATGTGCCCGCTGCGATCCTTCAGCGCCTCCTCCGCTCGCTGCTTGGCAGCCAATGCCGCTGCCTCATCGATGTCCTTCGCCCGAAGCGCCGTATCCGCCAGCACCGTCACCTTGGAAGGCTGCACCTCGATCGCCCCGCCGCCCACGAAGAAGTGATGCTCCTGCCCGTCCGGCGTCTGCACGCGCACCTCCCCTGGCTTGAGCAGCGAAAGAAGCGGTGCATGGCGCGGCGCCACTCCGATATCCCCTTCGGACGCCGGCGCGAACACCATCGCCGCCTGGCCGGAGTAGATCTCCCCCTCGGCGCTGACGATATCGACCTGGATGGTGTGCTGCTCGGCCATGGTGGATCCCCTTACTGCAGCGTCTTCGCCTTGGCGACCGCCTCATCGATGGAGCCGACCATGTAGAAGGCCTGCTCAGGAAGCGCGTCGAACTCACCACCGATGATGCCCTTGAAGCCGCGGATCGTCTCGTTGAGCGGCACGATCTTGCCGTCCTGCCCGGTGAAGACCTTGGCGACGTTGAACGGCTGCGACAGAAAGCGCTGCACTTTGCGCGCGCGATACACGGTCAGCTTGTCTTCCTCCGACAGCTCATCCATGCCGAGGATCGCGATGATGTCCTGCAGCTCCTTGTAGCGCTGCAACACGGCCTGCACGCCGCGCGCCGTGTTGTAGTGCTCCTCGCCGACCACCAGTGGGTCGAGCTGCCGGCTGGTCGAGTCGAGCGGATCCACCGCCGGGTAGATGCCGAGCGAAGCGATCTGCCGCGACAGCACCACCGTTGCATCCAGGTGCGCGAAGGTCGTGGCCGGCGAGGGGTCCGTCAGGTCGTCCGCGGGCACGTATACCGCCTGGATGGAGGTGATGGAGCCGGTCTTGGTGGAGGTGATGCGCTCCTGCAGCACCCCCATCTCCTCCGCCAGCGTCGGCTGATAGCCTACCGCTGAGGGCATGCGGCCGAGCAGTGCCGAGACCTCCGTTCCCGCGAGCGTGTAACGGTAGATGTTGTCTATGAAGAACAGCACGTCGCGACCCTTGCCGCCGTCCTCGCGCACCTCGTCGCGGAAGTACTCCGCCATCGTGAGGCCGGTGAGCGCAACACGCAGGCGGTTGCCCGGCGGCTCGTTCATCTGGCCGTACACCATGGCCACCTTGGAGTTCGACAGCGTCTTCGGATCGATCACGCCCGACTCGATCATCTCGTGATAGAAGTCGTTACCCTCGCGGGTACGCTCGCCGACGCCCGCGAATACCGACAGGCCGCTGTACTGCTTGGCGATGTTATTGATGAGCTCCAGCATGTTGACGGTCTTGCCGACGCCGGCGCCGCCGAAGAGGCCTACCTTGCCGCCCTTGGCGAAGGGGCACAGCAGGTCGATGACCTTGATGCCCGTGACCAGCAGATCCTGCCCGCCCGCCTGCTCGTCGAAGGATGGCGGCGCCCGATGAATCGGCAGCTGCTC
>Ga0134126_10009338_pt1 | contig 12360 bp, 7 predicted proteins | sample KB31752_FD_96881 | JGI IMG/M metagenome (GOLD analysis project Ga0134126, IMG submission 96881) | Terrestrial soil microbial communities with excess Nitrogen fertilizer from Kellogg Biological Station, Michigan, USA - KB3-175-2 | ecosystem: Environmental > Terrestrial > Soil > Unclassified ...
GAAATCTGCGCCTCCACCCGCGGCAGCGACTCCAACCGGCTCAGCGCAAATTGTGGCGACCGGAGCGCCCGCCGCCGTTCCCGTACAGGCTCCGCAGACAACGCAATCAGCCGCAGCCGGGGCCGCGAGCACTGCAACCGCTTCCGTTGCCACCGGCAAAGCCAACACGACTGTTCCGGGTACCGCCAAACCCTCGCCGGGTACGCCCGCGAAATCGACCGCTTCCGTGACGCCTGCTGCCAAGGCCACATCCACGACGACTCCTGCCGCAACCGATCAGCCCAAAAGCGGTTCGTCGTTTGGCAGCTTCGTGAAAAATGCCGCGACCAACATCTCGAATGCGCTGCAGCCGAAAACGGCTCCGGCGCCGACCAGTGCACCCGCTGCACCCGTGGCAGGCGCGCTTGGTTTCGATCCCGCGAAGCTTGACCCCAAGACGAATGCGAAGCTGACGCTGGACTCGAGCGGCTTTCCGCCCGGGGTTCCGTTCACCGTGGAGATGAACGGACACGCCTACTCGCACAATACGGCGGGGAACAACGTCAGTACCTATCTGCCGCCGGGCACGGCGCAGTTCCTCGTTACATCTACCAGCGGCCCGGTGACGAAGACATCGAATGCTGTGAGCACAGACTTCCAGGCGAAGAAGCGCTACACCCTGCGCGTGGAGCTTCATATACAAGGAAAGCCTGCCAGCGCGGGCAGGCCCGATGGTCTTTATCCTGACAGCCAGATCGTGGTTTCGCTGAAGTAGTTCGGCCGAGGGCGTTGGCTGCTGCGGAGATTCGCCGATTCGCTGGAGTATGAGCGCGCGGCGGCCGGCAACCGGCTGCGGATCGGCTTTTCACTGGATTCAGGACGCCGGCCAGCTTGATTCAAGTCGGGATAGAGTGTTCACGTGAAGCGAATGGCTCTCAGTGCGAGCGGGATACTGCTTTTGGGCATACTCGCCCATCCGGGCAGTTCCGCTTCGCACAGGCCGTCGGCCGATACTGCCGGTGCAACCGGCAGCGTCTGCATTCTGCCCAATTCGCCCGAACGACCAACCAGAGTCTCGCCCGGCGGCGATTACAACCCAAATACACTCACCGTGCGCATCGATGGGCGGAAGGCAATCCGCTGGCCGCACAAGGCACCGGCAGTAATTGACGGTCTGGAAATGCGGGACACGCATCTCATCGTGCTTACGTCCGAGGGCAGGAGGATCATGTCGGCTCGTTTCAGATTCTCCGAATACCACGATGCCAGGCTGTGCGCTGACTTCGATGGATACCAGGGAATACGGATCGGGAACCGCTCCGACGCACTTTGGTGCAAGGTGAAGCGGCGCACCTGCTGGCCTTGAGCCGCGCTACGAAACAGCCTGGGACCCGGCGTAAACACCGTCGGGATATGCGTTTTCCAGTTGGACGAGCAGATCGTCTTCGGTGAGCAGTTCGCAAAGCTTCTCCATGGCCATGGGCCTGCCGAAGAGCCAGCCCTGCCCATACTCGACGCCGCGATCCAGCAGAAAGCGGGCCTGCGCCTCGGTCTCAACGCCTTCCGCGATGAGCTGCAGTTGGAGCGAGCGCGCGATCTCAATGATATGGAGCACTACCTCGCTGGTGGCGCCATCTGTTCCGATCGTCTCCACAAAGGCCTTGTCGACCTTTAGAAGATCGAGATGGAGCTGCTGCAGGCATGCCAGGCTGGAGTAGCCCGTCCCGAAATCGTCGATGGCGACGCGAAATCCCCGCTGCCTCAAAGCCGAAATTAGCTGCCGGCACTCCGGGCCGTTGACGAAGCCATGCTCGGTCGCTTCCAGCACGACGTTGCGCGGCGACGCTCCGGTGCGGCGCAGCAAGTCTTCCAGGCGCTCGGCGGTATCGGCGTTCTTCAGGTCGGTCGCCGTCAGGTTGATGGCAACGTGGAAGTCAGGACAGAGGGTGAGCAGCCTGGGCAAATCGCGGGAGACGAGGCGAATCACGTTCTGCGTGATCAGCCGGCCGGCGCCACTCTCCTCTGCCAGACCGATGAAATTTGAGGGGCTGATTACGGTGTTGCCGCGCCTCATGCGCACCAGCGCCTCAGCGCCGATGACACGGCGGGTCGCAATCTCCACCACCGGCTGATACTCGACAAAGAAATCGCCGCGCCGCGCTGCGGCACGCACCAGCCCGGGCAACGATGAGCGCGCGCGCGAGATATACAGCACGGCCCACGCGAACCCGATACCGCACAATGCGCCGATAGGCAGGAAGATGGCCGCAAACTGCTTCACGTGGTGGTATGCATAGCGGGTGGGCACCGCCGATATGCCGGCGATATCGGTCGTCCTGGAGCGCACCTGCGACACGACATAGTCGCCATCGATATAGCTAGCGGAGTTGCCGCGGCCGAGCGGGTTCAGCCAATTGGCACGGAACCGCTCTGTCGTTTCCGCCAGCTTCGCGTGGTCCGGGTTCGAGGGAACAATCATCGCGAGACCAATTCCGTTCCCTTCGGTCTGCAGATCGATGAGCAGTGTGGAGTCGACCAGCACAGCAACGCCATCCCGGTCCACAAGGTCCAGGTGGTCCCAGTGCCCGGACCCGAGGTGAACGTCCATCCGCTCGTGCACGCCATGGTCGGTCGTCAGGGTGGCATGCCCCAGGTGCATCGGCTGTGTGGTGCCCAGAGAGGTGCATTCCAATGTGTCACCGGAGATGCGGCCAACCATCTGCAGATAGCTTGATCCCACGTCGATCTGCCGCATCAACTGGATCTCCTGCGGCGAGCAGGGCGCGAGATGGTCTGTATTCAAAAGTTGAATGGCGCGGCCAAACTGATGCGCGGTCTCTTCGCCACGCCGTACCACCTCGGCTGCGTAGCGGACCCCCTGCGCCTTTTCATCGTTGATGCCCTGCCTCCATGCGAGGAGCAGCGAAGCAAGAATGGGCGCCAGAAACGCAAGGGTCCCGACAACAATCGCAATCGTGATACCGGGACGGGGCTTCAAACTCTTCTTCCTCCGAGCCGTAGAGAGGCTTCAAGTCGCGGGGTCTATTGACACCGTATCGCCCGGCAGCAGGCACGCCCATACAACTCCAGTGGCAGCCAATTGCCGCGAAATGCCCAGTATTTTCTTGAATTTCGCCTGGCGGCCGAGCCTATTTTCCGATGCAAAAGGTGGAGAAGATCAGCTGGAGGACATCCTCGTTCGTGGTTGCGCCGGTGAGGGCGTCCAGGCCGCGCAAGGCTTCGTAGAGATCGAGCAGGAGCATCTCGTGCGGGGTCGCGGAAGTGATCGCTGCCGTTGCAGCGTCGAGCCCGCGCAGCGCCTGCCCGATCGCCTGATGCTGCCGCAGGTTCGTCAGCATTCCCGATTGGCGCAGCCCGCGCTCGTCACCTGCAACGGCGCGCACGATCGCCGCGCGTAGCTGGTCGATGCCCTCGCCGGTGAGGGCGGAAGTGGGGATGGCGACAAGGTGCGAGGGGCGAGGTTCGGGGTTCGAAGTGGCCGCGAGGTCGATCTTGTTGCGGGCGATGATGCGGGGACGACCTTCGGTTTCGAGGTGGATGTCGTTGGCGTGGTCGGGGCCGGAGGCGTCGACGACGAGGAGGACGAGGTCGGCATCCGCCATGGCTTCGCGCGATTTGGTGATCCCGATGCGCTCGGCCTCGTCCGCTGCCTCCCGCAGGCCGGCCGTGTCAATCAATTCGACAGGAATCCCATCGATTGCAACGGTTTCGGTTACAAGATCGCGGGTGGTTCCCGGAGTCGCTGTGACAATGGCGCGTTCGCGCTGGATGAGGCGATTGAAGAGGCTGGATTTGCCGGCGTTGGGGCGGCCGACAATCGCCAGCTTGAACCCTTCGCGCACGATGCGGCCGGTGGCGAAGCTGCGTTCGAGGGCGGCGAGCGGTTCGCGCACCGCAGCAATTCTCCGCGCGATCTCCGCCGCAGGCATCACATCGATATCGTCTTCGGCGAAGTCGATGCCAGCTTCCATGGCCGCGATCAGCGCGACTAGCTCCGCCTTGGCGGGCGCGACTGTACGCGCCAGAGCGCCGCCCATCTGGCGTGCCGCAACGCGCGCCTGTTCCATGGTGGACGACTCGATCAGGTCGCCAACAGCCTCGGCCTGCGTCAGGTCGAGGCGTCCTGCGAGAAACGCGCGCTGTGTAAACTCCCCCGGCTCCGCCAGCCTGGCTCCTGGTTTTCCTTCGCGACTAGGCGCACAGCATTGGCGCACTACATGCTCCAGCAGAACGGGCGCGCCGTGCATGGCGATTTCGATCACGTCCTCGCCGGTATAGCTGTGCGGCGCGGCAAAGAAGGTGGCGACGATCTGGTCAAGAGCGATAGAAGCGTGTTCTTCCCCACCCGTCCCGCTTCGCGGTACGAATGGGGCACCCGGAGATTCGGGATCGCACACGGAGGATGTGAGATCGAGGAGGTCGCCAAAGCGGGCGCGGCCGGGTTCGAGATCATGTCGGAGGCGCAACATGGGCGCGGCGATGGCGCGAGCGCGCGGGCCACTGAGACGCACGATGCCGATGCCGCCGCGGCCGGGGGGGGTGGAGATGGCGACGATGGTGTCGTTATCCATCGATATAAGAGTAGCGGGTGATCTTTTGTATAAGAGTAGCGGGTGATCTTTCGGGGCGCGATCCCACTCATCGCGATAAGACCGCGATGGATGGGGCACGGAGTGGTCAGAGTTCGGGCAGAAGACAAATGCGGGGATTTCTTCGGCTACGACTCAGAATGACAGGCGTGATCTTTCGTGGCGTTGCTTTAGCTCTGGACGAGGGGTGGGGGGACGAGGGGGGTGACGACGGGAAGCCCGACACCACCGGCCTTGCCGTTGCCCGCGTTCATGCTGCCGCGCAGGCCGCCGAGGATCTGCGTCATAAATTCGTTGGCAGCGCCGGGATTGTTGGGCAGAAAGATGGTGTTGTTCCCGGCGCGGGTGCCAATGTCTTTCAGGGTGTCGAAGTACTGCGTCAGAAGGACTAGCGCCATCACATCTTCCGGAGTTGCGCCCGGCACACTCTCGCGGAAGTTCTCGATCGACGAGCGCAGCCCTTCGATGATCGCCTGCCGCTCCGCCGCGATGCCTTTACCTTGCAGCGCCTTCGACTCCGCCTCCGCCTCGGCCTGCTTCACTTTAAGGATCTTGTCCGCCTCGCCGCGCGCCTGGGCAGCCACCTGCGCGCGCTGCGCCGCGTTGATGTCGTTCATCGCGTCCTTCACTTTGCTGTCCGGGATGATGTCGGTGACGAGGGCCGTAAGGATGTTGAAGCCGAAGCCGCTCATGATCGCGTCCAGCTCTGTCTTCACATTCACGCTGATCCCCGACTGCTGCTCGAACGTCTCGTCGAGCGAGAGCTTCGGCACATGCCCCAGGATGGAGTTGTAGACGAAGCTCTCAATCTGCTTCTGCGGCGAGCTCAGCTTGTAAAACGCGTCGTAAATCTTGTCGGGAAGGATTTGATATTGCACGCTGACAGGAATCTGCACAAAAACGTTGTCATGCGTCTTGGTCTCCACCTGGAACTGTGCCTGCTGCACCTGCAGGTTCACAAAGTAGACGCTCTCGGCGAACGGCACCAGCACATGCAGGCCAGCCTGCTCAATGCGGTTGAACTTGCCGAAGCGCTCGACTACGCCCGCGGTTGCGGTGCGCACCGTGTACAGCGTCTTAATCACAAGGACCAGCAGCACCAGCGCCACCACACCCAGCACTACCAGTCCCACCGTCGTCACTGAACTTGTCTCCATCACTACCTCTCGCTCAACCTGAATGGAATGCGCCCCAAGGATACCGCAGGAGAGTTGCAAGGCGACGTAGATTTTGCGTGCGAGCTACGAGAGTATTTTTGCCGCGTCCTTGGCGAAGTAAGTGACGATGAAGTCGGCGCCGGCGCGGCGGATGGAGAGGAGCGACTCCATCATCGCGCGCTCCGGCTCCAGCCAGCCGCGTGCGAACGCCGCGTGCAGCATGGAGTACTCGCCGGAGACCTGGTAGGCGCCCAGCGGCAACTCGAAACGCTCCCGCGCCGCGCGGATGACGTCGAGGTACGTGCCGGCCGGCTTCATCAGCAGCAGGTCCGCACCCTCGGCTACGTCAAGGTCGATCTCGCGCATGGCTTCGCGGAGATTTGCCCCGTCCATCTGGTAGCTGCGCCGGTCGCCGAACTGCGGGGCGGAGTCGGCGGCCTCGCGGAACGGCCCGTAGAAGGCGGAGACGAACTTGGCGGCGTAGCTCATGATGGGTGTTTCGGACAAGGTAGCTGTGGCTCGATCCCACTCATCGCTGCGCGATGAATGAGGCACGGATTCGTGGTGAGTTCGCGGAGCCGCGTCGAGGGCCTCGCGGATGGCGGCGACGTGGCCGTCCATCATGTCGCTGGGGGCGACGATATCCGCGCCGGCCTGCGCGAGGGAGACCGCAGTCTTGGCCAGCAGCGCGAGGCTCGCGTCGTTCTCGACGACGAAATGGGCGGAATCCGGGGAGGTGTCTCGTCGCACGATGCCGCAGTGGCCATGCGAGGTGTACTCGCAGAGACAGACATCGGCGATCGCGACCAGCGAATCGAGCTTGCGATTGCCTTTGATGGCGCGCAGCCCCTGCTGGACGATTCCGTCGTTCGCATATGCGCCGCTGGCCTGCTCATCCTTCTCCGAGGGAAGGCCGAAGAGCAGCAGGCCGCCGATGCCGAGGGCAGCGCAGGCTTCGGCCTCCTTCACCGCCTCGTCGATGGAGAGGTTGAAGACGCCGGGCATCGACGAGACCTCTTTGCGGACACCCTCGCCGGGGCAGAGGAAGAGCGGATAGATCAGCGCGCCGGGATGCAGGTGCGTCTCGCGGACGAGCGATCGCAGCGCCGCCGTCCGGCGCAGCCGACGCATCCGCGTAGCAGGGAAGTTCATGAGAAGAGTGTAGTCGAGGTTCGAGGGGCTAGGTTCGTGGTTCGAGCGGGAAGCGAGGAGCGAGATGTGTGCGAACGAAGTCAGGATTCTGGAGCTGTAAGCTGACAGCTCTTTTCGCGCGAGTTCAATCTTCATGGGCGCAATCCCACTCATCGCGCCAACAGCGCGCGATGAATGGGGCACGGATCGGTGGCGGGTTAGGAAAAGGTAAATACGGAGATTCTGGAGCTGCGCTCCAGAATGACGAAGGAATACACCCGCTACGATTGGAAGATGGGTTTGTTGCCGGAGATTCCGGGGATGTTGGTGGAGACGGCGGCGGGGGCGCTGGAGTGGCCGCGCCTGCGCGAGCACATCGCCTCGCTGGCCGCCTCGCCGCTTGGGCGCGGCTGGATCTTAGCGCTCGAGCCGAGCGCGAACGCTGCGTGGATTGACGCACAGCAGCAGCGCACCGCGGAGATTCGCGGATTTTTGACGGGCGGAGGAAGTTTTGATTTTGCGGGGATGTTCGACCCGACGGCGCTACTGGATGAGGCGCGGGTGGAAGGTGTGGCGCTGGAGGGCCAGCAGATCAATACGCTGCTGTCGCTGATTGAGCGGCTGGCGGCGTGGCGGGCGGCGGTGAGGGGGGATAGAGGAAGTGTTCACCCCACCCGTCCGCAAAACACGCGTACGGATGGGGCACCCGGACATTCAGTGGGTTCGGGGATTGTGGAGTTGTCCGAGCCGATTGTGGGACATGACTTCGCGCCGCTGCTGCACGCGCTGCGCGGGAAGATCGAGCCCGACGGCAGCCTCTCGGATGATGCGAGCCACGAGCTACGCCGCATCCGGCGCGCGATGGAGCGGCAGCATCGCGCGATTGAGGAGAGCCTGCGGAAGTCGCTGCGCGCGTTGTCGAGCGAGGGTTCGACACAGGAAGAATTGATCACGGTGCGCGGCGAGCGCTTCGTAATTCCCGTGAAGGCAGAGTTCCGGCGGCGGGTGCCGGGTGTGATCCATGGGTCGTCGTCGTCGGGCCAGACTGTCTTCATCGAGCCGCTGGAAACCATCGAGCAGAACAATGAACTGGTGCGGCTGCTGGATGAGGAGCAGCGCGAGATCCATCGCATTCTGGTCGCGATGACCGGCGCGATCGGCGAGCAGGCGGATGCGATTCTTGCAGGCACATCCGTGCTGGCCGAGATCGAGTCGCACTTTGCGCGCGCGAGATTCGCAAATGAGCTGGCGTGTGTACGGCCGGTGTTTGCCGATCGCCTGGAGCTTAGTGCTGCGCGGCATCCGCTGCTGGAGTTGCGGTTGCGGCGGACTGGCGAAGCACCGGTGCCGACGACGCTGGCTCTTGAACCGGCGGCGCGGCAGTTGGTGATTAGCGGGCCGAATACGGGCGGCAAGACCGTCGCGCTCAAGACGGTCGGCCTGCTCGCGCTGATGGCGCAGGCGGGATTGCCGGTTCCTGCCGAGGCCGCCACGCTGCCGATGCTGGAGGCGATTTATGCGGACATTGGCGATGCGCAATCGATCGAGTCGGCGCTGTCGAGTTTCTCCGCGCATGTGCTGAATGTGGATCGGATTGCGCGGGTGGCGAATGCAGATTCGCTGGTGCTGCTGGACGAGCTTGGGTCGGCGACCGATCCGGAAGAAGGTGCTGCGCTGGCCGTCGCAGTCGCGGAGCACTTTCTTGCAGCGCGGGCGTGGACGTGCATCACGACTCATTTGACCTCGATGAAGGTGTATGCGGCGAGATCGCGTGATGAAGAGCACCGAGCTGATTCTTCCCCACCCGTCACGCTTCGCGGTACGAATGGGGCACCCAGAGATTTTTTTTCAAATCGTGTGCTGAATGCGGCGGTGGGTTTTGATCAGGCGACGCTCTCGCCGACGTATGAGCTGCGGTTGGGCGTGCCGGGGGCATCGGCCGGGCTGAACATCGCCGAGCGGCTTGGCCTCTCGCCGGAGATTCTTGCGGAGGCGCGCGCACAATTGACGACGCAGGCCGCCGATATCGGCGCGCTGCTGGACCAATTGCATATGCAGCTGACGGAGATTGCGAGAGAGCGCAATGAATTGAACCTCCGCGAGTCACAACTGTCACGAGACCGCGAGAAGCTGGAGGCGGAGGGCCGCGCCGAGCAGAAGGCGCGGACAAAGGAGCTGGAGGCGAAGCTGAATGCGCTGCTCGGGGAGTTTGAAGGCGAGCTGAAAGAGATTGTGAAGCAGATTGACGACAAGGCATTGGCGCGGAAGATTCAGCGTGATTCGGCGCTGAGGACAGCGCGGGCGCGAAGGGAATTCGCGGAGGAGTTCCAACAGGCGGTCGTGGCCCATGTGAGCGGCGCGGATAAGGGCGCCTTGCCAACTGCAGCGAAGCCACGCACGGAAGCTGCGCGCGAGATCAAAGCCGGAGACCTGGTGAAGTTGAGGAGCCTGGGCCGCGAAGGTCGCGTGGCGCGCGTGATCGACGCGAAGAACTACGAGGTCACGGTGGGCACGATGAAGATGCGCGTGCCGGCAAGCGACATCGTGGAGGTGACGCCGGTTGCGGCGGTTACTCCGATAGAGGCAGCACGGCGTAAGGGCGGTGTGACCATCCAGACCGCGAACAATCCTGACTACACCCCGATGGAGATCAACGTCATCGGCCGAACGGCGGACGAAGCGCACGATGAGGTGTCGCGGTTCATCGATCAGGCATTTCTTGCGGGCCTGCCGCATGTGCGCATCGTACATGGCACCGGAATGGGAGTGCTGCGGCGCACGTTGCGGGAGTTTCTGCGCAGCCATCCGAATGTCGCGAACATCAGCGAACCGCCGCACAACCAGGGCGGACAAGGCGCGACGGAAGTTGATCTAAGGCAATAGAGGAGAGACGCATGGGAGGCATGATCCCGCTGGGGGACGCGTCGCGGCGGCTGAAGCACTGGCCTGTGATCACGGTGCTGATCATCGTGGCGAACGCGTGGATGTTCTGGCAGGAACTCGTCAACGGCCCGCGGTTTGTCTACACGTTCTCGGTGATTCCCGCGAGGATCATGGCGGGCCACGGGTGGCTCACCATCCTGACTGCGATGTTCATGCATGGCGGATGGCTGCATATCATCGGCAACATGATCTTCCTGTGGGCCTTCGGGCCAGAGATCGAAGACACGATGGGGCGGTTTCGCTTCCTCGCGTTTTATCTGATCGGAGGAATCGTCGCGGCCTTCGCGCAGATCGCGGGCTCTCCGTTCTCGACCGTGCCGAACCTGGGCGCCAGCGGAGCGATTGCCGCGGTGATGGGCGCGTTTATCGTGATCTACCCGCGCGACGAGATCAAGACGGCGCTCTTCTTCCTGCTTTTCGAGCGCATCACGTATGTTCCGGCGGTGCTGCTGATCGGCGTGTGGTTTCTGCTGCAGCTATTCAACGCAGGCCAAGTGGCGCACTATGTGCAGACCGGCGGCGTAGCGTATCTGGCGCATGTCGGCGGATTTCTGTTCGGGGTGCTGACGGGCAGGCTGTGGCGGCGATGAGGATTTGTGCAGCCACCAATGCGGGGATTCTTCGTCCCGCGAAGGCGGGACTGAGAATGACAGGTGTGAAAATTATGGGTTCCCATCCGTTCTATGTGCGAATAGACAGCGAGTGTGGATAGACCTATAAGGCGGCGACCGAGCCGTCCGCGTGATAGACGAACTCCATGGGTTTGGTGCCCCCAAAGGGATATTTGGCGAGCGCTTCTTCGGTGAGGTTGAAACCAAGCCCGGGGCCGGTGGGCAGCGGAACGCGGCCGTTCACCATGCGCATTGCGGGGAAGCCGAACCACTCCGCCCAGATTTTTTCTTTCTGTCCGGGCACGACGAAGCTGCAAATCTCCTGAACAAGAAGATTCGGTATGGAGGTGTCGACGTGCAGCGTGGCGAGCCCGTCGATCGGCCCTTCGCAGGCGTGCGGCGCCATGGAGATGTCCGAGATGTTGGCCATGGCCGCCACCTTCCATAGCGCGGAGATGCCGCCCACGTGATTGATGTCCGTCTGCAGAATGTCGACGATACCCATTTCGATGAGCTCGCGGCAACCGTAGGTTGCGACCAGCCGCTCGCCCGTTGCAATGGGGGTTGTCGACCGGCGCGAGACGCGCGCCATGGCCTGCACGTTTTCCGGCGGGCACGGCTCTTCGACCCACAGCAGCTTCAGCGGCTCAACCTCCTTGCACATGATGACGGCGACCGACGGGCTCATCTTGGCGTGGAAGTCGATGGCGATATCGATCCCGTCGCCGAGGCCCGCGCGGATGCGCTCCAGATACTTCACAACGTGCGTGATCTTTGCGTTGCCCTCGAGCCATTCATAGTCGTGATCGGGCATGCCGACCTTCAGGCAGCTGACACCTTCGCTCACCGCGTTCTGCTTCAGCTCGGCCAGCGCCTCGTCCGTCGCGACGCTCTCCACGTGGTAGTAGCCGCGCACGCCGCGCTCATCGTAGGGTCCGCCGAGGAGTTGATACACGGGGACGTTGAGCGCCTTGCCGCGAATGTCCCAGAGCGCCTGGTCGATGGCGGAGATTGCGGAGCCGATGACCGGGCCGGCGCGGTAGAAGGTGTGCACGTACATCGATTGCCACAGGTGCTCTGCCTGCATGGGGTCATTGCCGATGAGGAAGTCGCGCATGTCCAGGATGCACGACATCACGGACTGGGCTTTGCCCTCCAGCGTGCCTTCGCCCCAGCCGATGATGCCCTGATTGGTCTCGATCTTGACGAAGACATATGGCCGGTCGGAGTTCGGCGTAATGGAGACGCCGAAGACTTTGAGGTTCGTGATCTTCAGGTTGGAGGCGAGGCCGATAAATGCCTGCGGGTTGGAGCCGGTATTGATGGCATAGCTGGCGTCGCGGGCCGGGGCCTGTTGGGCGAAGGGATCGCAGCCGCAGCTTTCGATGAGAGGCGGGCTGGCGGTGGCGCCGGAGAGGCGGGATGCGGGAAGCGCTGCGGCAGCCATGGCTGCTCCGCCGAGGAATTTGCGGCGGTTCATGCGATGGCTCCTTTTGCGAGCGCGCGCTCGTCGACTTCGACGCCGAGGCCGGGTGCGGCGGAGAGCTGAAAGTAGCCGTCGCGGATGGAATTGGGCGCGGGGTTCACGAGTTGCGCGATGTAGAAGTTGGGGATGCAGGCGGCGGCGTGCAGCGCTGCGGCATTGGCGATGGGGCCGCCTTCGTGCCATGGAGCGACGTCGACGTAGTAGGTTTCGGCGAGGGCGGCGAGCTTGAGCATTCCGGTAATGCCGTGGGTGTGCACATCGAGGCGGAGGAGGTCGATGACACCTTCGCGGAGAAGCTGTTGATAGATGCCGCCGTTGGCGATGTCGCGGCCGAAGGCCAGCGGGACGACGGTTTCGTCGGAGATTTTGTGAAGGGTAGCGATGTTGGAGACGGCGCACGGCTCATCGAACCAGAGCGGGTGGAGTTTTTCGAGCGAGGTGGC
>Ga0134126_10009339_pt1 | contig 12358 bp, 13 predicted proteins | sample KB31752_FD_96881 | JGI IMG/M metagenome (GOLD analysis project Ga0134126, IMG submission 96881) | Terrestrial soil microbial communities with excess Nitrogen fertilizer from Kellogg Biological Station, Michigan, USA - KB3-175-2 | ecosystem: Environmental > Terrestrial > Soil > Unclassified ...
GAGGCGCACCGGCTCGCGGGAGCCGCCGGCAAGGCCACCGCGGCGATCCTGGCACCGGACGTGCTGCCCGAACGGCGGCGGCTGTACCTGACCGCGACACCGCGGGTCGGCACCGGGATCTCGGCGGACGGCGAGCTGCTGACCGTCTCGATGGACGATGAGGCGGTGTTCGGCCCGGTCCTGCATACCTACTCGTTCCGCCGCGGGATCGCCGACGGGTGGCTGAAGGACTACCGGATCGTGATCGCCGCCCTGGCCGACAGCCAGGTCCGACAGCTGCTCGACGGTAACCCCGGCCTGGTCGGCGAGGGCGGCGTGCCGGTGCGGACAGCCGCCGCGCAGGCCGCCCTGGCGATGACCGCCGCCCGGTTCGGGCTGCGCCGGACCCTGGTGTTCGTGCCCCGGATCGCCCAGGCCCGCCAGTTCGCCGCCACCTTGCCCGCGACCGTGAAGCTGCTTCCAGAAGGGCAGCGGCCGGACGGCCCGGTCACGGCCAGGTACGTCCACGGCGGCATGACCAGCGCGCAGCGCGAGATGGTGCTGGACCAGCTGCGGCACCCGCCGGACGGCGGCTGGTCGGTGGTCGCCAACGCCCGCTGCCTGGGCGAGGGCGTGGACGTGCCCGCCATCGACTCGGTGCTGTTCGCCGCGCCCAAAACCAGCGTCATCGACATCGTGCAGGCGGTCGGGCGGGCGCTGCGCCGCCACGACGGCGCGCAGATGGCCACCATCATCGTGCCCGCCCTGCTCCCCGACGGCGACGACACCGGCGCCGGGGAGGCGGCAGGCGGCGGGCGGTTCGAGAATGTCCTGCGGGTGGTCCGGGCGCTGTGCGCGCACGATGACGCCCTCGCCGCCGGGCTCGGCAAGGCCCGCGCCGCCAGGGCGGGCGCTGCCAGCGGGCCAGAACCCGGGCTGCCCGCCCAGATCATGGTGCACGCCCCGCCCGGCACCCTCGCCCAGGCCCTGGCGGCGCTGCGCATCCGCATCGTCGACGGCGCCACCCCGGCCTGGCACGAGGGCTACGGCCACGCCCAAGCCTGGGAGCAGCAGCACGGGCACCTGAACATCCCGGCCGCTCACGTTTGCGAGAGCGGGTTCCGGCTCGGGTCCTGGCTGAGCAGCCAGCGGGCGCTGCGCACCAGCGGCCAGCTCGCCAGCGACCGGATCGCGGCCCTCGACGCCCTGGCCATGATCTGGGACGTCCCGGGCGAAGCCTGGATAAGGGCCTACCAGGAAGCCCGCGCCTGGCACGACCAGCACGGCCACCTCGAAATCCCCGCCGATGCCCGCACCGCCGACGGCACCGGCCTGACGACCTGGCTGGCCAACCAGCGATCAGCCTGGCGCAACGGCACCCTCGAAGCCGGCCGGATCACGCTGCTGGAGAACATCGGCGCCCGGCAGGACGCCGCCCAGGAGCGGTGGATGCGGCGCTACCACCAGCTCACCGGCGCGCTTGCCAGCTGCGGCGGGCAGCGCTACCTCCCCCCGGGTTCCCCCGAGGCCGTCTGGCTGGAGAACCAGCGCGCCGCCCACCGCACCGGCAAACTGAGCGCGGACAAGATCACGCTGCTGGAGAACGCCGGCATCGTGCTCCGCCGCGCCGACCTGTGGCACACCGCCTACCAGGCGCTAGCCGAATTCCACGCCGCCCACGGCCACACCCGCATCCCCCGGCGAACCCTCACCCCCGCCGGGATCGACCTCGGCGCATGGGTCATCTCCCAGCGCGCCCGCAAGACCCGGCTCACCAGCGAGCAGATCCGGCTCCTCGACCAGATCGCGTTCTGCTGGAACGCCCGCGAGGACGCCTGGCACGCCCGCTACCAAGAGGCAGTCGGCTTCAAGAACCAGCACGGCCACCTCAACGCCAACTACCGCACCCCCCTGGGCGCATGGCTGTACCAGCAACGCAAGAAACACAGCAACAGCCAGCTCACCGGCCAGCAGGAACAGCTCCTGAACGACATCGGAGCCCTCAGCGACCCAGCGGACGGCAGCAGAACATGACACCAACCTGAGGTGCCCAGATTTTCCGGATAGGGGATCCAATAGGATCTTCTCCGGAAAGGAACGGGATCGAGTGCCGGATAAAGGGAATAGATACTCTCCTGAATTTAAGGAGCAGGCAGCCAGGAAAGTAGTTGATGGCCCGCTACCTATCGTCAGGGTGGCGCGGGAACTTGGGATAAATGAGTCCACTCTCGGGTTCTGGGTGAAGGACTACCGGAAGAAGCTTGCCCGGCAGCCATTTCCGTCCGATATGCACTCGAACCCCGATCCGGTCCACCGGTCGGCTGCGGCGGCGCGTTCGGCGTCCTGGTGGCGGCGGTCAGCGCAGCAGCACGGCGACAGTCCGGCCTCAAGCTCCCTGTGCCTGGCATCCCTCGCCGCCGAATACGTACTCCATACCGAGGAATCGGAGTCGTAGGCACTGCCATGCCTGTGGCCTCGCGAAAGTGAGATGAAATAGTGGAGTTCTTTGCGTCAGGCGGCCGATTCTGGCTACCCGAACACCCTCACCGCGTGGTCCATGGCGAACTTGCCTTCGATGACGACAGCGTCAGGCTCCGGCTCATTGACCCGCTGCGAGCGCCTACGGCGCTGGCTCCAGGCCTCTTCGGCGGCTCACCCAAGGCGGCGACCGAGTCGGTCGTGCATGGCCGGTTGCACGACGGCACGGAAGTCACCCTGCTGCATGCTAGCGGGTACACCATGCCGGTCGAGCAGATGCAGGAAACCTGGTTGGCGAGCTTCGCCCTCACCGGCGGACTCATTGCCGAAGATCGCTTCTGCAAGGTCCGGGTTGTGCTCGACTACCTGATGCCATGGGCCCGGCCACCTGGCATCGTTCACGCCGAGCCCACGGCGGCGACCTTTGCCATCGACCCGCACCCCTCGACCCTTGGCGAGAGCATGCTGGCCGATGGCAAGACGGTCCGGCTGATCACGGGAGTCGAGGGCCGCCGGGCCGAGTCCTCTGCCCACTTTGATCAATGGTGTGCGTTCGACGTCGAGGGCGAACCGACATCGCTCATCGAGATCCTGAATGAGTGGGTCCGGCCGCTGCAGGACCTGCTCGTTGTCTGCCTGGGCAGACCGGTCCGGCTCGATACGATCCTGCTCAGGCCGCCCGATCAGGATCCCCGCGCGCCGCTGCTCCGCCTGTCGTTCAACGCCGTGCAACCACCGGGTGGGCGGTCGCCGTCAGCCGCGCATCTGGAGAGCTACGCAGCGCCGACGTTGCTCACCTACGCCGGATCACCGTTGCCGTTCGCCGATCTGATTGGCGAGTGGTTCAGCCTGTTCGCCCGGCTTCCCGCTCCTATCACTTTGCTCTGCGGCCCGTACTACGCCCCGTTCATCTACAGCCAGCACCGTTATGCCTCGACGTTCCAGAGCGCTGAAGCGCTTGCGTGTGCCCAAGACGCCGGACGAAGGGAGAAGACGCCGTTGCAGCATCGGCAGCGCGTCGAGGCGGTGACGGCAGTATTGGAGATGGCGCAGCTGGATGCGGACACCGTCCGCTGGGCCGCGAGTGTGCTCCAGGGCCGCAACGACAAACCGCTGCGCACGCTGATGAAGGAATTCATAGCCTCGACCGGCGAGATGGGTGCCCAGCTACTGACAGCACTGCCCGATCTGCCCAACCAGGCCGCAGCCGCGAGGGCGGGCGTCTCCCATCCGTCTGCCACAGGCCCAGGGACGCTGGAACGGCATTGGATCGGAGAAGCACTGATATGGGTGATTCGGGTCCATCTCATCGCACGGCTTGGCATCAATATCACTGACCTAAGCGCGAGCGTCACAGCCAAGCCTGCATTCCAGGAGATCCTGCAAGAGCTATCCGCCCTCGCGGCCCAGCAATCGGGACACGACTGATCCGAGCGACGGCAGGTAGAGGTTCACAGTGGCGACAACCAGGGGATCCCTGACGACGCGGAGCTTGTGGGGGTCCAGAAACTCAGCCGCTGCCCCTGACCTGGCCTGTTACGCGGCTCGCTCGTATTCGTCGATCAGGCCCGCCGAGGACGGTCCGACGCTGGATCCGCGCCTTGGAAAGGTCCGCGACCGGGGGCTCGATGGCCTCCGCGAAGTCATCCTTCCTGGTCCGGCCCCTGCCAACATCCAAGCAGCAAGTTGCCATCGTGCTTGCTCGGCAACCTGAGCCAGTGCTCGCCAAGGAGATTCAGGCCCAGTTGCTCCGGCACTTTTCAGAGGATCTCGTGCCAACTATCAGCGAAGTGCGAGCCGTGCTCGCTGATGGCTCAGAGTTCATCCGGCCGGAACGGTATAGGTGGCAGTTCGGTAGGCATGCGGGCACTTGGCGGGGCTAGCTACGATCCCGTTCTTGGTCATTGCCCGTGGTAAGGCGACGGCATCGTCTCATCCGGGCGATATCGGCGCCGATCCAACTTTCACGGCGTGTCACCCTAGGCCCGAGTCGTTGGGCAAAATCCGATCCGACGGTTGGCTGCTCCCTCTCACAACAACCGGGGTCGCCAAACCTCTAAGTTGCCAATCTTCTCCACATAAGCCTTCGGGTTAGCGATGAGGTTCCGCATCTCCTTGTTCACCTGACTTTTATCACGATCATGGAGTTCTGCGAGTCGCAAGGCGTTGACCTGCGGCTTTGCCTTCACAGAGTTAGGATTTGCGCACTAGCCGAAGATCTCCAAGTCGCCGTATAGGCCGCTCAGGCCAAACCTCCAAGTTGCCAATAAGCCTTCGGGTTAGCGATGAGGTTCCGCATCTCCTTGTTCAGGTAGTCACGGCGTGACACCGGCATGTCCAGGCAGCTGCAAAGGGCCTCGCCCCAACCGACCGAGCGTCGGTAGAACTTGGCATCAGTGTTGTCAAGGATGAGCGAGGGTGGTACTGCAACAACCTGGTATCCCTCGGCGGTTTTGCGCACGCAGGAGTACAGCACCCCCCACTTGACTGGGGTCAGCCGGTCGAACGGCATGAGTCGCTCGTCCTCACGGGCCAGCTCAGCCCGCTTTGCCTGTCTCAGACGGGAACCTTCGTAGTTTACACGCCGTCCATGTATTAGAACGAAACGCGGACTGAATCGACGCTCCCGTAGGTAGTCCGGCACCTCATAGTCATCAAGAAACGCCGTGCGGTTGTGACCTTTGTTGAACCACGCTCGCCACTCGGCAAGCTGTCCTTGCGCGTGCGTAAAGTCCCGGTGTATCTCGGCCCGTTTGCCATAGAAACCATTGCTTGTGCGGCGTCTCGATCTCGATCAGGATCGGGAACAGGGCCTCACTGTTCGTTGCCAGCCACATGAAGTCCGGTTGTCGGTCGCTCAAGCCGGCAAGCTTCGGCTTCGAGATGACAGCCGCCGGGAAGGCTGAGTGACCTGAGTCTCCATCGACCGTATTCGAGCCAGGCAGCAGGGAGGGGTAACGCTCCAAGAACTCGTGGATCAGGCTCTCATCTTTCGACTCAGGGCTGTCGATCAGGGCTCGCCACTGCCGCATGAGCAGATCGTTATAGACGTCCTGACTTGGCTCACCTGGTGCCGTCAGCTCACTCGCCGCGAGGTAGCCCGGCAGATGGCCGACAAACGGCTCACGAAAGTTGAGAGCAGCAACGTCGACAGGTCGGACTGCCCTCAACTCGGCACCACCGTCAGCGGGTAGCCATCAGGATCACGTATGTAGAGCTGTCCGGACCCGCGTTGGTCGTCAAGCCTAACTACTTCGATGAGCGCCGACGTACGTGCTCGGTTTACGACGGTATGAAAGTCCTCGACCTTGATTGTGATGCTCATGCCCGTTGGCCAGTTAATATCCACGGACACGGCTCGCGGCTCAGGTCGTTCGGTCAGTCGAAGCCCTGGAGCGACCCTGACTGAGCCATCCTGCTCCGGGTGTACGTGTAGATGTAGGATGTCCCTATAGAGATGCAGGCTCTTGGCGATACTGGCTACCTGCAAGTTTATCTCTACAGCAGATGGCCGTTGATCCTGACCGCTCGTTGCATCAATGACGAGTTGGTCCGAGCTGTGCCCACTCGGTTGACGAGCTGACGGAGCCATTCGGCTCGTCCGACTCAGATCATCAATGACTAGTACCTGCTCGTCGAGAGTCTTTAGGCGCACCCGAGTAACTGACGCTGTTCCGCTCGCGGCGAGTGGGAAGCGGTCGAACTCAGTAACGGGGCGATGATCAACAAACTCCTTCGGCATGCCTTGCTGGGGATCAAACAGCGCGCGCCGGAACCGATCGAGTTCCCTGCCTGATATCCCTCTCATCGTCAAGGTTGCCGGGTCGCCGTGCAACAGGTCCGGTCGGCTGGCACCTGGCCGCTGAGACACGTCAACAAGCCGCATCGACAACCAATGCAGGTAGGGCGAATCCTGCACATGATCTGCAAGCAGGCCCAACCAGCCAGTGCCGTGGATGGCTCCGAGCAGAGAAGCGGCCATAGAGGCCAGCGTGTCGGTATCGGCTCTAGGCAGAAAGGCGGCACGCAGCAAACCGGTCATCGGCCGCGCCGCCGTGCGCGCGGCAATGTAGGCTGCCGCGACTGCGGTGACGGTGCCAGCGCCGTTGCGAGTCTTGTCGTAGCAGCCCAGCGCTCCGAGCGTTTCCTCATCATTGGCAAGAGCAGCCCGGGCCAAGGAGTCATGGGCGATTCGCAGCAGATCCATAGTCTCACCCACGGTATCAACCCAAACGGCCCCGACAGAACGGCCGACTGTAGCGCTGTATGACTTGAGCCAGCGATCGGGTAGGGCATCGAACAGCCAATCCGAATTCTGCCAGGAGTATTCCTCCATGAGCGCTACGAGCAGATCGCCGTACTCCAACGTCCCTTGACGTGAAAGGGCATAACGCAGAGCGAGAGCGTGGAGGACTGCTCCAACCAGTGCCCGCGGATGTCCATGCGTCGTAATGCCGTCGGCAACTACCCGCTTGAGCAGTTCTGACGGGTCATCGGCAATAGTGACAATGACATGCGGTGCGATACGCATCGCGACGCCGTTAGCACCGGCATTGAAATACCCAAGCAGCTGATCAGCACCGCGTCGGCTCCTTGATGCATACCCTTCCGTCCAAGGAGCATGGCCCGCAGCCCAATAGCGCCCAGCAGCGATTATCGCCCGGCCCGCGCCACGATAGTAGAGCGTCCATGCCGGCAGCTCTACTTTAGTGAACCAAGCAAGCCAGTCGTCGGCAGCAAAACAGCTGCGTGCAACAGCCAGAAGCAATTGTGTGTCGTCGCTGTATTCGCCCGCACCTATAGTTTCCCGATAGCGCCCAAATTGGGTGCCAGAATTTCGGTCCCATGTCCTGAACTGAGCTTCGGGTTTAATGTTTCGCGCTTTTTGACCGCCCACGATGCTGCTGCGAGTCTCTTGGGGCCAGCCGAGCGCATCACCTACCGCAGCGGACACGATGGCCCCACGGACCCGCGCACCGTAGTCAGGTGGAGTCGATGCCATGTCAGCTTCGTCCTTGATCGAAGGCGGGCGTCCAGACAGTTTCTTCTATGACGCCGCCAAAGCGCACGCGTTGCGACAAGGTCATCTTGTCAAAGAACACTGGCGCCACGATCCACCGGTACCGGTCCGGCTCAAATCCGAATCTGTCAAGCACACCGTACTGCTCCTGAGCGACCTCTGCGCTCCGCACTACGATGCCACGGAGGTGCGATAGCGAGATCGGACCGGGGACCAGCGCTTCGGCCTGCAGGTCGGAAGCTGCACCAGGGTGGTGCCGCGTGCCCCGTCGCCAACCGCCAGGTCGTGAGGGGTTCGCGAAGCAATCGAGCACGGCCTGACCGCCGGCTGCGATGTAGCTGCCACCCCCTTTGGCCGCGTTGCAGCCGCAGAACTCCGTACCATCGCGCAGAATCAAATCTGCATCGAGCAGGAGACAGATCCACTCGGGGTAGTTCAGATACTCAGGATTGGCCTTCGCCTGCGCGAGGTAATACCCATTCGGATACTCGAAGGAGCAGCAGACTTGGTTAGGATGGTTATCAAAGCGCTGACGGTCGGTCGGACTGAAATATTCTGGTGCGTTTTCTGCAAGATCCTTGCTACTGCGAATCTGGCCGTCTTGCATGATGTGCCAAATATTTCGTGCCGGGATAAAATGCGCCAGCCGCGTCACGTGCAATCGGCTGAACGCTTCGGCGACAGTCGGCTCGCTCACGCGCTGACCTTGGCGTACAGACGATCATCCTCAGGCAGGAGCGGTGTGATCTCGCCGCTGTAGGTGATAAGAAGATCGGTTCGGGCGCGAGTTATGGCGACGTAGAGCAGCTTGCCTTCTCGTGACATAGCCCCGGCTCGCCCGAAGGCCTCGATCTTCTCGGCCGCCGGCATGTGCTCGTCGCCGCAGAACGGCAGGATCACGGCGTCGAACTCAAGTCCCTTGGCCGAGTGGTAGCAGCCGTAGTAGATGCCAGGTTCGACGTCCCAGCGGGCGAGATTCTTATGCAGTCGGCGTGCGTTCAAGCCGGCACAGACCCGGCGTGCATCGTCCCAGGTTCGCGCCAAGATCGCCACCGTACCGTTCCTCGCGAGGTCTCGCGCCTGCCGGCGGACGACAGCGATCTCCCGTGCTTCGTTCACGCACACCGCCAGCGTTGGCAACGGGCCAGCTGCCACGGGTTGCTTGGGTACCACTAGATCATCTGTATCCCCGGCCATGTGCGGCATCTCGCTCACCGCGATCGCCAGCCGAGCTATCTCGGTAGTGTTGCGGTAGTTGTCAGCGAATCGTTCGACTGCCTGGACATTGAGTCCGCACGCCCGCCAGGAGAGCCCTTCGCCGTAGATCATCTGGTGGTAGTCGCCGAAGAAACTGACCGACCCACGAGGATCACAGGCTCCCACAAGGGACCGAACCGCCTCCGGCGACAGGTCTTGCCCTTCATCGATGATCACGTGCTTGTAGCGGCGGAGCGACTTGTCGCGGGCGAGCTGAGCGCGAACAGTACTAGCGATATCGGACCAATCATACAGATAATTGGCACTTTCACGCTGTTCGAGATACTCTGTCCTGATATCCCAGACGTCTTCGCGCTGAGTTTCGGTTAGACCAGTCTTCCTACCGATGCGGTCGACCTTCTTATACTCAGCGAGCGAGTGAATGCCCATGCCGGAGATCCACTCCAGCTCGTCGGCGAAGAAATCCGTGCCTCGCTGGAAGAAGCGTCGCTCCTGGCCTTCGGCCACTTCCTTTACAGCGGCCTCGACAAGTGACTCGTAGTCCCGTCCGTCAACGATGCCGTGGCGGCGCGGCATAAGATCGCGGCTATTCAGATAACCCCGGGCAAACAGGGCATACGTCTCTATCGTAATGTTTTTGGACGCTTCGGGTTGCAGCCACTTGAGGTAGGTGACGAGCGTGTTGTTGTACGTCACCAGGAGGACCTCGCCGTGGTTCGCCGTACGGGGATCGGCTAGGTGGATGGCACGCAGCATGGCCATGGTGGTCTTACCAGTGCCGGCGGTACCGAGAACCACCTGGTGTCCGTGGCCCGGGAAATAGATGACATCGGCCTGCCGCCCGCGCGGCATGGGCAGATTCACCGACTACCCCACCAGTCAAGCCGGGCCGCCCTTAGTCTGGCGGCTTCGGTCAGGCGCGGTTCGGCAGCCCTTACAGCGAAGGGCACTGACGACATGAGCCCATGCAGCGGCATCGAATCCTCCGTCTTGACACCGGCAATGGAGGTAACCGCGCGAAGCTAGGCAGGGGCGGCATCTCACCAGGTGAGGGAGAGTTTAGCCGCGCCAATCTGATGCTCTAGCCGCACCAATAAGCCCGAACGTCCGAGCCTGCCCGCGGTGTTGCCGTTACCTCTGAAAGAAAAAACCTGTCGTCAGCGCCTACGTAGAGGTCCGGCGGTCGATCGGAGCAGATGGTGCCGTGCGACCTCGTCGAAGGTGACACCGCCACTGACCTGCGCAAACACCTCCCCCAGGCGCGTTGCGCCTGCTAGTGTTGTGTCGAGAATGTGCGGCGTGTACCACGCGGATGCCTGGTACTGCATACTTGAGGGCACCGACCAGATCTCGATCGCTGAGAGTCAGGCTCGGGCGCTAGTTGACCTGCTTGCCAGCTTCGCGGTGCGCGGTCCGCATAAGCGCGAGATCCTGCTCGCGGTCGATGAGTTAAGCGTGGTCTCGCGGCGGCTGCCGATCTGGCAGCTATACGAACGGGCCAGGGCGCTTGGTCTGGCCGTGCAGGTGTCAGCGCAGTCCTGGCAGGGACTCGGCGCATCGGAAGATGAGCGTCGCCGCGTCGGCCGAGGGCGGGATCTGGCTGCTCAGGACGCCTGAGCCGGAGCCGATAGCGGCTTTCGCCGACAGCAGGAAGGTGGTCGACACGGCGCGGCGGCTGGCGCGGTTCCCATTCTGGGCGCACGCAGGCTCATCCCGGCTGGCCGACGGCCCGGTGGTGGACGTCGCGCTGCTCAGGGCGCTCGACGTAGGGCAAGCTGCCTACATCTACCGGGGCGGGGTCACCTACGTCCAGATCAAGCGGCTGGTCGGCGCTCCTGCGGCGGTTGGTCGACGGCCGGTGCACCCGAAGCCAGCAGATGGTGAGGCCGCCAGCGAGGCGAAGCCGGCAGCCGCGGCACTCCCTGATGTCAGCGCGGTGCTTGACGCCGCTTTCGGCCCTGAGCGGCCGACGTGACCGGCACGCCGGGGTCGGCTCGCGATCCGTTCGCCGTGCTCGGCTTCCGCGCCGCTGACGACCTGACCGACGACGACGTGCGGATCGCCTGGCGCACGGTCGCGGCGGCCACGCATCCCGACCGTACCGATGGCGGCGATCCCGACCGGTTCGCGCTGGCAGCGGCCCGCTTACACCGAACTGCGCACCGGGTTCGGCAGGAATGAGGCCAGGGCCGAGCTTACGCGCGGCGTGCCCGGCGGGGGCTTGGGGCTGGTCGGCGGCCAGGAGCGGGCGCAGGAGCCGGTTGTGGAGCTTGGGTGTAGAAGACCGCGACTTTGATGCCGTCGTGGGTCAGGGCGTGGCGGTTGGCGTGCTCGATCCGGGTGATGAGGCCGGTTAGGCGGAGGCGGCGCAGGTCGTAGGTGGCCTGGTTCGGGGTGCTCTGTTGGCCCCTGAGTGCCGACGCCATCATCGCCTGATGCTGCGACGGCATGCCATCTGCAAGCAGTGTCTGGCATCTGAGCGCTCGCTGCGTGCGATTGCGTAGAAGTGAGCCCGCGGCGTGGCTGAGAAGCCGACAAAGTTTGGCAACCCGTTCGAGGGCCGTATCCGGCGCATGCTAAATGTCCTTGCGAGGAACGCAGCGTCGATCGTGACCGAGGAGGCTGGCGAGTCCGGTGCAGACATGGAGTTCTCCGTCGTCCGCTCTGGTGGTACGGCAGAGGCGCATCACGTAGAACGGCAGTCCGGCGTGCCGCGAATTGCGACCTACGCACGGAGCGCCGCAAAGTACGGCGCGACTCCGGAATCCGGCCTCGCCTGGCCCCCACCTGCCGCCCCCAGTGACCGGCCCTCGCGGGCGCGCGTTCTTGCAGGCCTGAGAGGGGTCAAGGTTCTGGTTCGGCGCATCGCAGGGGCTGCTTCGCCGAATCGCGTCCCTCTTGGGGGCGGCCCGCTAAGCTCAAAGAGGCTAGGTTCGGGGCGATCCAGGTGGCTACGCGGTGATCAACGTCGAGGCAAGCGCTGCGGTGGCAGCGCTGGTGGGACCGGAAACACTCGCACGCCTTCGAGGAGAGGCGTTCCGTCGCTACACCTGTTCTGGCTGTCATCAGCCCGGCCGGACGGACGCCGAGTTAACGACGGTGATCGTCGAGCGGTACCGGCTCAGCGCGATCAGGGTCCGGTTCGCCCACGCCCGGTGCGCCAGCTCCCGGATCGTCCAGGTCGACGCTGACCTGCCCGCTGCCTCGGCTCTCGGCGGGATGCTCGCCAAGGCAGCGGTTTTGCAGTACGCGTCGGAACCACGGATCAGGCCGCTGTTGCTGCTGGAGGCCAGAACTGAACTTTCGCGGACGGCTGCGGGCGGTGACCTCGTCAGCTTGTGGATGTCCGGCATGCTGGACCGGGGCTTCACCCTGGTCCGCGCGAGCGGTCAGCTTCCCCGCCTGGCCGGCGGATGGCTGCTGCAGCTGGCACCGGGCGAGGCCCGGCTGCTCGACCCCGAGGGGGCCGTGGTGTACGAAGGCGAGCTCGAGCAGCCGGCTTCGTGGCGTGGGCTCGTCCGCCACGCCAGCGCGTGCGTCATCCTGACCGGCACGATCGGGCTCTACGCTCATCCCGGCGATCAGATGACCGTGCCCGAGTTGCGGCGGCTGCTCACCCGGGCCGCCGGCGGGGGCGAGCTCGCGGGAGCCCTGGTCATGACC
>Ga0134126_10009340_pt1 | contig 12358 bp, 8 predicted proteins | sample KB31752_FD_96881 | JGI IMG/M metagenome (GOLD analysis project Ga0134126, IMG submission 96881) | Terrestrial soil microbial communities with excess Nitrogen fertilizer from Kellogg Biological Station, Michigan, USA - KB3-175-2 | ecosystem: Environmental > Terrestrial > Soil > Unclassified ...
AACGCGATGCACTACAAGGTCAGCCAGTTCACGATCCACTGGGTCCCGCCGACTCCGGAAGGGTGAGCGCAAAGGGGCCGGCACTGTGTGATGGCTAAGTTCCCGCAAGGTAATTTAGTTGTTATGAATGGTCGCCCCCCGATGACCCCGGAGGCCGGGCTGTTCCAGCGGGGCGCCGCGGCCTTCGCTGCCAGCATCCCCGAGCACCCGGCCGACGACGGCTTCTTCGGTCCTGGCAGCGTTACGTGGCGGGTGCACGCTGACCTGTCCGCGCCTGTCTCCGGGCTGCGGTCGCTGCTGCTGCAGGCGCTGCACCCGCTCGCGATGGCAGGCGTCGACCAGCACAGCCAGTGGCGGGACGACCCAGGCGCCCGGTTCGCCTCGACGGCCGCCTACGTGCTGACCACCACCTACGGCGACCGCGCCGCGGCCCGCGCGGCCGCGGCCCGCGTGCGGAAGATCCACGACTACGTCACTGGCACCGACGCGGTCACCGGCAAGGCGTACGCGGCCAACGACCCGGCGCTGCTGATCTGGGTGCACGCGGCGATGGTCGATTCCGGCCTGGCCGCCGCGGCCGCCTACGGCACGGCGCTGACCCCGGCGGAGCAAGACCAGTACGTCGCCGAGATGACAGTCGCCGCCGAGCTAGTCGGCGTGCCCGCCGTCAGCTTCGCCGAGGGCGGCGCGCCGGCCTCGGCGGCTGAGCTCGACGCCTACCTTGACGCCGTCCGGCCGTCCCTCACCACCAGCAAGTCGACGGAGGACACCGCGGCGTACCTGCTGAACCCGCTCGACATCGAGCCGGAGCTCACCGACGCCTTCCAGGTCCTCGCCGCCGCCGCCGTCGCGTCGCTGCCCGGCTGGGCCCGGGCGATGTACGGGTTCGGCGACGGGGGCCCTGCGTCTGCTTCAGTACCGCCCGGCCGTGACGAGGTCCGCCAGGTGCTCGGCGTCCTCGACGCGGTCTACCTTGGCGAGCCGGGCGTCCTTGAGGCCCGCCAGCGGCTCACTCTGCGGATGCGCGCGGCCGAGCAGGGCGTCGGTTCCCAGGCACAGCCACGGTGAACGAACCCAAACTGCGGGTCAGCCGGGGGCTGGCCGCGATGCGGCTCGCCGCGCGCGGCGGGGCCCGGTACGCCGTGAACGCGCCCCGCCTCTTCGCCGCCGCCGGGGAACGCCGCCAGCAGCTACGCGACGACCTGGCGCTGCGCACCGCGCAGGACGTGGCCGACACGCTCGGCACCATGAAGGGCGTCCTGATGAAGATCGGGCAGCTCGCCAGCTACGTCGACGACGGCATCGCCCCGCCGGCCCGCCGCATCCTCGGCCGGCTGCAGGACAGCGTGCCGCCGATGTCCCCCGAGCTCGCCGCCGGGGTGATCGAGGCGGAACTCGGCGCGCGGCCCGAGCGCATCTTCAAGGAGTGGGACCCGCTGCCCATCGCCGCGGCGTCGATCGGGCAGGTGCACCGGGCCATCACCGCCGACGGCCAGGCGGTCGCGGTCAAGGTCCAGTACCCGGGCGTCGCCGAGACGATGGCGGCCGACCTGGGCAACGTGGGGCTCATCCGGTCGCTGCTGAAGATGGCCGTGCCCAGCCAGGACGTCACGTCGCTCATCGAGGAACTGCGCGAGCGGATCGGCGAGGAACTCGACTACGTGCGCGAGGCCGGGCACCAGCGGCAGTTCGCCGCTTACTTCGACGGCCACCCGACCGTCCGCGTCCCGAAGATCATCGACGAGCTGTCCACTGCCCGGGTCATGACCAGCGAGCTAGCCGACGGCGCGCGGTACAGCGAGATGCTGACCTGGTCGCAGGAGGAGAAAGACCTGGCGGCGGAGACGATCTACCGCTTCACCTTCCGGTCGCTGTACGGGCTGCTGGCCTTCAACGGGGACCCGCACCCGGGGAACTACCTGTTCGAGCCCGGCGGCCAGGTCACGTTCCTCGACTTCGGCCTGGTGAAGCACTTCACGCCGGCCGAACTCGACCCGCTCGTCGCGATGATCGAGGCGCTCTGCGTGCGCGATGACCCCGATGGCTTCCGGCGCGCGATGGAGGAGGCCGACTTCCTCCAGCGGGACGCGCCGATCCCGACCGAGGCGGTCATCGCGCACATGGCGCTGTTCTACGACTCGGTCCGCGAGCGCGGGCCGCGCACCATGACAAGCGAGTACTCCTCTGCTGTCGCGCGCAGGTACGTGGACTTCAAGAACCCGCTGGCCGCGTACGCCAAGATCCCGCGTCCCTACGTGATCGTGCAGCGGATCAACCTGGGGCTTTTCGCGATCCTCGGCGAGATGAACGCGACCGCCGACTGGCGCGGGATCTCCGAGGAGATCTGGCCGTTCACCCAGGCCCCGCCGTCCACGCCGATGGGCGAGGCGGAGCTCCCCTGGCTATCCCGGGCCCGGTCCGCGACGGCGGACAGCCCGACGGGTGAGGACCTACTGCCTGACGGGCGATAGCCCGGCAGGGGCAAAATGACCTCGCCGTTCCGGGAGACACGCCGGTTTCGCCGTGGAATGAGCTCGCCGCAATGCCAGAATCTATTCCTATTCGGGTGGGACTTCCGGCTAAGGGGCGGTTTGGATGGCTGAGCCACTGGCACCCGGGGATCCGATCCAGGTCGGAAAGTACCGGCTGCTCGGGCGCCTCGGGGAAGGCGGGATGGGGCACGTTTTCCTGGGAAGCACGGTCGGCGGCCGCTTGGTCGCCGTGAAGGTCATCGCGCCAAAGTTCGCGCAAGACCCGGAGTTCCGCGCCCGGTTCGCGCTGGAGGTGGCAGCGGCCCGGCTCGTCGGCGGTTTCCATACCGCCCAGCTTGTTGACGCCGATACTGACGCGGCCGCGCCGTGGATGGCGAGCGCGTACATTCGCGGTCCGTCGCTGCAGGAGGCGGTCGCCGCCAGCGGGCCGATGCGGCCCGAGGCGGTCTTCGCGCTGGGCGCCGCCCTCGCGGAAGGGCTTACCGCCATCCACTCCTGCGGCCTCGTGCACAGGGATCTCAAGCCAGGCAACGTCATCCTCGCCGACGACGGCCCGCGCATCATCGACTTCGGCATCGTCCGCTCGGTGGACGCCAGCACCACGATCGCCGCGACGGGCACCGCGGTTGGCACAGCGCCCTTCATGTCACCGGAGCAGGTGCGAGGCAAGCCGACCGGTCCGGCGAGCGATGTGTTCTCGCTTGGCTCGGTGCTCACCTACGCGGCGACCGGGCACGGGCCGTTCGATGCCCGTGAGATAACGGTCAGCATGTACCGCGTCCGGTATGAGCCGCCCGATCTCGGCGCGGTCGACGAGCCGTTGCGCGCGGTACTGACCGACTGCCTGGCCAAAGACCCCGCGTGCCGTCCGGCACTCGACGACCTGCTGCACCGCCTCGCCGGGCTCGCGGCAGCGAACGGGACCTGGGACGCCATCGCCGAGAAGCCCGCTGACACCGGCAGCGAGCGCTGGCAGGAAACGCCTTCCGCCCGGCTCCGCAGCGCGACTCTGGCGTCGCAGGGGGCACGGCCGACGGCTGTCATGGACGTTCCCTCCAATCCGGCCGGGCGACGCGGTGCGCCGCAGCCGAGACAGCAACCGCGGTCCGGGGGCCGCCAAGGAGCGGCGACTGGAGGAGCACGCGTCGCCCTTGACGAGGTTGAGGAGCCGGTCCGGCAGGTCGTGTTCTCGCCGAACGGGCGGTTGCTCGCCGGCCTGGCGAGCAGAGTTGACGGAGGTTCCCCTAGCCACATCTACCTGTGGGACGTCGCCACGGGACGGCTGGCCGGGGCCCCGATCACTGGGCCACCGCTGGAAGATCCGCAGGACGCGCAGTCACGCGCTAGCCAGCAAGACCCGGACACCCCGGAGAGCGGGCTGCGGTTCTCACCCGACGGCCGTTTTCTGGCATTCGGCAACTTTGACGGAAGCCCAGCACACAGCAGCACGGGGATCTGGGACCTCACCGACGGGCAAGTCGCCGGGTTCGAGTCGCTGCCAGGCTTTATCGGTGCCAGCGCGTTCTCTCCCGACGGCAAGCTCTTCGCCGCTGTCGCCTGGCACAACGGCCCGGGCATCAAGTCTCTTTTCGGGTACCCGGAAGATCACGTGTTCTTGTGGAACCTGAAGACCGGGCGGCTGGTGGATCCGCCCGCGAAGGTCCCCGGCAGCCGCCTGGCGACCGGCGTCAAGTTCACGCCTGACGGCCGGCTCCTGATCATGGACGGTCAGGACGGGGTCAGGGTGCGGGGGACCGCTGCCGGCTCACCCGTCCATGCGTACGTGCGCAGACGAATGGAGAAGGATCACGGCTTGGAGGCGCAGGCCTCGGCAGACGGCCGCATGCTCGCGGTGTGCGAATACGAGGAACTCGGCTCCGGCGCGCGGCGCCATCGAAAGCTGACCTTGTGGAACACAACGCATCATGTGGCGGTCAGGAACCTGTACGTCGCAGGCATGGAAATGCCCATAGCGTTCTCTCCGGCCGCGCCGCTGCTGGCGGCCTACGGCCAGGGGCTGGTCCTCCTGGACATCGTCAGCGGCGAGCGAAGCCGGCAGCGTCTCCCGGGACCGCGGGCCGTAGGCCTGGAGCAGGTCATGTTCTCTCCGGATGGACGCCTGATCGCGCTCTGCCGGCCAGGACCGGGGCGCGGTTCTCGCACGGTCATGCTGCGTGAGACGGTGGCGACAGGAAAGCCCGTGGCGCTTCCCCTCCAGCTTGAGGGCTACGAGAGCCCCGGCCTGCGCGGGCGCGGCAAGAGCCGACCGTCGATGAGGTTCTCCCCCGACAGCCGCCACCTAGCGGTCAGTCACCATGGCGAAGCCGGCGGCGTGCACTGGTGGGATCTGGCCGACGACGACAGTCCGGCACCGCGGCAGCTAGCAGAAGGGCCTACCCCGGGGATGGCCTTCTCGCCCGACAGCCGGCTGCTGGCGGCGGCCACAGCCGGCGAGGTCCGGCTCTGGCGGCTCGCGTGAGACTGCTGGCCGGGCTCAGGTAAGCCGCTGCCGTTCTGTACCTAGGTTTGGCTTTGCTCAGCTGGCGTTGCGGCGGGAGCGGTAATTCGCCACGTTCACTCGGTTCGCGCAGGTCAGGCTGCAGAAGCGGCGCGAGCGGTTCTTGGACAGGTCGATCATGACGTTGTCGCAGTCGGGGGCGGCGCAGTAGCGGAGGCGGGCGAGTTCGCCGAACCGGATCAGGTCGGCGAAGGCCATCGCGAAGTCGACCGCGATCCTGTCGGCCAGCGGGGCGTCCAGCCGGGTCGCGTGGATGTGGTACTCCCAGCCATCATGCTTGACGAGCTGCGGGAGCGCGTTCGCATCGCGGAGCAGGGTGTTGACCAGTTCCACGGCCTCGTCCTCGGTCATGTCCCACAGCCGGGCGACCCTCGGGCGCAGGGCGCGCACCGCTTCGAGTTCCGCCTGGTCGTGCGTGCGGCTGCCGGTCCAGCCCCAGTGCTCGACAAACCAGTCAAGCCCGGTGATGTCGGGGAGCTCGTCAACATCGCCGCGGGCGGTGTTGACCAAAGCGGCGGCCGCGTTAAATGACATCTCCGTGTCATGAGCAAAAAGCATTTGACCTCTTTCACCACCCTTCGCTAACGTAAGCACTATAGCTGTCTAACACTACTTACTTCCGCCACGGACATCGGCGTGGTGATGAGGAGCGGGCGGATGCCTACCCTGCGTGCAGCAGATGACCGGATCGTACCCGCGACCGGAGGCACGACGCTGGCGGCCACGGCCGGCCGCACCCATCGCGCTGACCAGGGGCTTGGCATCGGGCTCGGGTTGCTGTCGGCGATGTGCTTCGGTACGTCGGGCACGTTCGGCGCGGCGCTTGAGGGGGCCGGCTGGTCACCCGCGGGTGCGGTGCTCGCCCGGGTGACCGTGGCCGCGCTTGCGCTCACCGTCCCCGCTTTGTTCGCGCTGCGCGGGCGCTGGGCGCTGCTGCGCCGCTCATGGCGGCAGGTCGTCAGCTACGGCCTGGTCGGCGTGGCCGCGTGCCAGGTCTGCTACTTCAACGCGATCGCGCGGATGGACGTCGGCATCTCGATCCTGCTGGAGTACCTGGGGATTGTCTTCGTCGTCGGGTGGCTGTGGGCCAGGCACGGGCAGCGGCCCCGGCTGCTGACCGTGCTCGGCGGGGTGGCCGCGCTCGGCGGCCTCGCGCTGATGCTGCAGCTGTCCGGGTCGGGGGGCGTCAGCCTGGTCGGCGTCCTGTACGCGCTCGCGGCGGCGGTGGCGATGGCGGTGTACTTCTTCCAGTCGTCGGCGACGACAGCCAGCGACGGCTCCGAGGTGCTGCCACCCGTGGCGCTGACCTGGGGCGGGATGGTGACCGGGGCGGCGGCGATCGCGCTGGTCGGCGCGGTGCGCGCGATGCCGCTGCGGTTCGCGGCGTCGCCCGTAACGCTGCTTAACACCCAGGTGAGCTGGGTCCTGCCGGTGCTCGGGCTGGGCGTGGTCGCGGCGGCCATCGCCTACGTCACCGGGATCGGGGCGGCGCGGCGGCTGGGGGCGAAGCTGGGGTCGTTCGTCGCGATGGCCGAGGTGCTGTTCGCGGCCGGGTTCGCGTGGGTGCTGCTGCACCAGGTGCCGACGGGGATGCAGTTCCTGGGCGGGGCGCTGATCCTGGCAGGGGTGGTCGCGGTCCGGCTGGACGAAGCCTGAGCCGCGCGGCAGGTCTTGCGGTCAGGCGATTTAACGTGAAGGTTCCGCGCAACTGGAAGGATTTTGGCCGGGGGTAAGAAAAGTGCGGGCCAGACGCATTTTCTTTACATCGGGCAAAATCTCTACCTGTTGTTGCTGCTCACTGGGGCTGGGTCCGCTCCAGCGCGAAGCGGAACGCGTCCGTCGGGTCGGCTTCGGGCAGCGCGCGGTCCATCGCGGCGATCGCCACGCCCGGGTTGGCGCCGGTACGGCGCATGGCGTACAGGGCACCGATCGTCGGGGTCCTGCTGTAGGCGGCGACGCAGTGCACGAGGACGACGTGTCCGGCCGCGCGCAGTTCTTCGACGGCGGTGACAGTGTCATTAAGCACGAAGTCCAGGTTCTGGTTCTCCGCGGGATCGTCGTCGTCGGCCAGCTGGACCTGGAGCCAGTGCGGCGTCCGCGCCAGGATCGCTTTCTCGTCCGCCTCGCTGACGCGACACAGCGAGACGACCGCGGTCACCTCGGCGGGCAGGCGGCGCAGCGCGGCGATGTCGCCGAGCAGGAGACCCGGGTCGTCCGGATGCGGCACGGTGACCGCAGGGCGGTCGCCGGCGCCGTAGGCCGGCGACCAGGCCGTCCCGCCGGTGGCCGCCGCGGTCGCGAGCGCGATGAGGTCTCGTGACCGCAGGCCCGGCCAGCCGTGAAGTGCCAGCCGCCAGCGGGCGGGGACGGCCGACGCCCCGTAGGCCGCGCCGAGCAGGCCGCCCGCGATGGCCGCGACCGTGTCGGCGTCCCGGCCGCCGCGTACCGCCTTCTCCAGCGCTAGCCGGAGGTGGCCGGCGCGGAACTGCCCGACGGCCGGGTCGTCATCCGGAACCGGCGTCGTCGCGATCGCGCACCACGCCGCCTGCAGGGCTTCCACCACCCAGCCGTTGCGGGTGAAGTCCTGTGGCTGGGCACCCTCCGCCGCGCTCAGCCGCTCCGCCCACCGGGCACGGCTGGATTCTTGCAGTCTGTCCAAGCCGACCCGGGCGTCCAGCATGCCGGTGAGCACCGCGTGCCTGATGGCGTGGCACCACAGGACGCAGGCTTCGCCCGCCTCGGGGTCGTAGTGGGTGAGCGTGCTGAGCGCGGTCGCGGCTTCCGTGAGCGCGTCGGGGTCATCGAGGTACGCGAGCGCGACCGGCGCGGTGCGCATGAGCGAGCCGTTGCCCGCCGTGTGGCCGGTGCGCTCGTGCAGTTCGCGGGAGGCGGCCAGGGCCTCGGCGGCGGTGCCGTGGCGCACTTCGCCGAGCACCCGGGCGGTCTGCATGCCGATGTCCCGTGCTTCCTTCGCCCACGCGCACCAGCGAGCTGTGATCGCGTCCTGGGCGGCCGCGGTGCGCAAGTCCGCGCCGGTGGCGGCCGTCTCGGCGACCGCGACCGCCATGGAGGTGTCGTCGGTCCACTCCCCTGGCGCCCAGTTGAAGCTCCCGCCGCCCTTCATCTCGACCGGGGCGTCCGGGGGCAGCGGCGGGCCGAACTCGTAGCCGGCGCCGAGCGCGTCCCCGGCGGCGGTGGCGAGCAGCACGCCGCAGGCACGGTCGAGTTGGGCGGTGGTGAGGTGCATGGTGCCCAATTATGGCGGTGCGGCGGCACGGGCGGGGGAAATATGGCTGGCCCGGACGTTAGGGGTCAAGGGTGGGCTGCCGCGGCTCCTCCCCCAGGGGCCACGCCGACCGCGCAGGAGGCCTGCACGGGTTCCAGCAGGGCGGCCCCGCCGGTGACCGTGATCGCGTTCGGGGCCGCGACGAAATTGGCGCCGAGCGATGCGGTGTACGGGAGGAGGTCCGTCGCCTCGGTCCTGCCGGTGGCCTCGTTGATCGCGAGCAGCCGCGACGGCTTGTCCGCCGCCGCGCCGGGGAAGGCCACCAGCACGTTGGGGCCCTGCGGCTTGGCCAGGAAGAGGTTGCTGACCTTGACGTTCGCGATCGGTGCCGTCCACCGGGGCACCCCGGTCCGCGCGGCCCGGTCGATGACCGACACGGTCGCCGGCGTGGTCGCGAAGCTGAGCACGTCGCCGTTGGGGGCGACCAGCGTGGTGGCGTACGGCTCGGCCGCCTCGGGAACCGACCAGCGGACCCGGCCGGTCGCGAGGTCGGCCAGCGCCAGCCGGGCTCCGGGGTCCTGGACGTAGGTGACGCCGTATTCGCCGCTGGCGATGACGAGGTGGTCGCCCTGCGGCCAGAGCGCGGAGACGTTGTCCTTGGTCTTGAGCTGCCACAAGGTCTTGCCGGTCGCGGCGGACAACGCGATCACCGGGTAGACCGTCGCCTTCTTGGGCGGCGGCGGAGGCAACACGTTGATCCCGTCGACCAGGACGCGCCCGCCCGGCGCGGCCAGGATCGTCACCCAGTTGGGGAAGCCGGTACGGGACCACAGCGGCGCGCCCGTCCGGGCGCGGAGGCCAGTGAGGGTGGCCGGCGACGTCCCCGAGGTCTTCGTCTCGACGACGAGGGTGGTGCCGGCCACCGCCGGGATGGGCGTGTGCGGGTAGGCGCGGGACCAGAGCCGCTTGCCGGCCGCCAGGTCGATCGCGGTCACCGTGCGTCCCTGGGTCCCCGTGGCGGCGATTGCGACGCCGTCGCTGGTGAGCCAGACGGTGCCGAACTCTAGCGGCGCCGCGCCGAGGCCGACGTGCCAGCGGACCGCGCCGGTCGCCGGGTTCAGCGCCGCTAGCGACGGCGTGGCCGAGTCCACGCCAAGCAGGACGATCACCGACCCGTGCCAGGCCCACAGGCCGGTGACCGTCCCGGTCCCGGGGTTCTTAGCGGCCGCGAATGCCCGGTGCCAGGCCGTGCGGCCGTCGGTGAGCCGCAGCGCGTACAGGGCGTCGCCGTCGGGGAACAGGCTCAGGCCGCCGATGGCGAGCGGTGCGGGCGCCTCGTCCGCGCCGTAGGGCAGGCTCGCGTCGACGGGCAGGCTCACCTGCCAGGCGACGCGGCCGGCGTCGGTGACCTTCTCGGCCCAGGCGCCAACCTTGCAGCCGCGGATCGTCCCCGGGCCTGTGGCCCGCACGGCGGCGCCGGTCGCCGTCCCGGGGCCGGTCACCGTCCGCGCGCTGGCGGTGGTGACGGCGGCGGTGTTCACGGTGGCGGGCCCGGCCGCCGAGCATGCCGTCGCGGTAAGGACTGCTGTCACCGCGGCCACCGCGGCGATGCCGCGGGCGAGCGGGATCCTTGGCTGCTGCACGCTCTTTAGACGCAGCTGGCGACAGAACGGTTTCACGGAAAGTGGAGGGCGTGGGAGAAACCAGAACCCGTTCTGATGACGGGTTGGCGGTACGGGGACGGCGGGTCAGTTAGTGACTACGGCACCACCGAACGTGCTGGGTTTGACTTTCCGAATCGTCCGACGCGGGCGGGAGTAGGCCGTGAGTGTCGGTCTTGGCCCGTAGGATTTCCCTGTGCCCTCCCCCAGCGAATCAAGCGAAGCCAGCGACGTGCCGACCCTGGAGTCGTTTGAAGGGCCTGCCGCCGCTGGGCCCGCGGTCGTGGCGGAGGGGGTGCGGCGCGCGGCGACCGTGCTGCACCGGGTGTTCGGCTACGAGAGCTTCCGTGGCCGCCAGGAGGAGATCATCTCGCACGTCGTCGGCGGCGGCGACGCGCTCGTGCTGATGCCGACCGGCGGCGGGAAGTCCCTCTGCTACCAGATCCCCGCGCTGGTGCGGCCCGGTACCGGCGTCGTGATCTCGCCGCTGATCGCGCTGATGCAGGACCAGGTGCAGGCGCTGCGGCAGCTGGGGATCCGTGCTGACTTCCTGAACTCCACCCAGGACCCGGGGACCAGGCACGTCGTCGAGCAGCAGTTCAAGGCCGGCGAGCTCGACGTGCTCTACCTCGCGCCGGAGCGGCTGCGCTCGCCGGGGACGCTTGACCTGCTGTCGGCGTCGCGAATCTCGGTGTTCGCGATCGACGAGGCGCACTGCGTGTCCCAGTGGGGCCACGACTTCCGCCCGGACTACCTGGAGCTCCAGGTGCTGCACGAGCGCTGGCCGGACGTGCCGCGGATCGCGCTGACCGCGACGGCGACGGCGGCGACGCGTGAGGAGATCGCGATCAGGCTGAAGCTCGCCGGGTCGAAGCTGTTCGTCTCGTCGTTTGACCGGCCGAACATCCAGTACCGGATCGTGCCGAAGAACGAGCCGCGCAAGCAGCTGCTGTCGTTCCTCCGCACTGAGCACGCGGGTGAGTCGGGGATCGTCTACTGCTTGTCGCGGGACTCGACGGAGAAGATCTCTTCGTTCCTCTCGGACAACGGCATCCCCGCGCTGCCGTACCACGCGGGGCTCGACGCCGGGCTCCGCGCCACGAACCAGGCGCGGTTTCTGCGCGAGGACGGCCTGGTGATGGTGGCGACGATCGCGTTCGGGATGGGGATCGACAAGCCCGACGTGCGGTTCGTCGCGCACCTCGACATGCCCCGCTCGGTCGAGGGCTACTACCAGGAAACCGGCCGGGCCGGGCGCGACGGGCAGCCCGCCACCGCGTGGCTCACCTACGGGCTCGCCGACGTGGTTCAGCAGCGGCGGCTCATCGACTCCTCCGAAGGCAACTTCGCGCACCGCAGGCTCTTGGCGTCCCACCTGGACTCGATGCTCGCCTTGTGTGAGACGACCGAGTGCCGCAGGTCGCAGCTGCTCGCGTACTTCTCCGAGCGGGCGGTCGCCTGCGGGAACTGCGACACGTGCCTGAACCCGCCGGAGACCTGGGACGGGACGGTACCGGCGCAGAAGCTGCTGTCCACGATCGTGCGGCTCGGCCGGGAACGCGACCAGCGCTACGGCGCCGGCCAGGTCATCGACATCCTGCTCGGCAAGAAGACCCCGAAGGTCGTTGAGCAGGGGCACCACGACCTGAAGACGTTCGGGATCGGGCTTGAGCTGAACGAGTCCCAGTGGCGCGGCGTGGTCCGGCAGCTGCTCGCCCAGGGGCTGCTCGCCGTGCACGGCGAGTACCAGACCCTCGCGCTCACCGACGGGTCTTCCGAGGTGCTGCGCGGGCAGCGGGTCGTGACCTTGCGCAGGGACATGCCGCAGCCGCGCGGCGCACGCTCCCGTTCCGCTGCCGCTGGCGCGGCCGCCGGGGGCGCGGCGAAGCTGCCCGCCGTCGACCTGTCACCGGAGCAGGAGGCGGTGTTCGAGAAGCTCCGCGCCTGGCGGGGGGCCACCGCGAAGGAGCAGGGCGTGCCCGCCTACGTGGTGTTCCACGACGCGACGCTCCGCTCGATCGCGGTCGCCGCGCCGTCAACGCTGCGCGAACTTGCCGGGATCAACGGCGTCGGCGAGTCGAAGCTGGCCAAGTACGGTGAGTCGATCTTGGAGCTGCTGGGATCGTTATCTGTCGATTTCCTGGTCACTGACGCCTTGGCAGCTGGACACCGCGCGGACTAGTATGCGAACATAGGTTCGATATTACGTTCCGTGATCACCAGGGAGTGAGTGGTGGCCGAGCAGGCGAGCGAGCTCGCCCCGAGCGTGGTGCGTGTATTCATCTCCTACGCCCACGATGACCTTGTGCATGAGGACCGGGTCAGGGACTTCTGGTTGTTCCTGCGCGGAAACGGCATAGACGCGCACGCGGATCTGCCGGCTGCCGAACGTCGCCAAGACTGGACGGAATGGATGACCCGGCAGGTCCGCGACGCGAATCACGTGCTCGTGATCGCCTCA
>Ga0134126_10009341_pt1 | contig 12357 bp, 11 predicted proteins | sample KB31752_FD_96881 | JGI IMG/M metagenome (GOLD analysis project Ga0134126, IMG submission 96881) | Terrestrial soil microbial communities with excess Nitrogen fertilizer from Kellogg Biological Station, Michigan, USA - KB3-175-2 | ecosystem: Environmental > Terrestrial > Soil > Unclassified ...
CCCTTTTCAACGATGTCGGCGAACAACCGCAGTTCGTCAGCCTCGTATTCCTTGTTCAGCGTGAGGTAGGGGTTGTCCCAGTCGCCAAACACGCCGAGCCGCTTGAACTGCTCGCGCTGGAGATCAATGTATTTGCGGGCATAGGCGTCGCACGCCTTGCGAATCGTGACGGCGTCCGCGCTGGAGTCGCCGGCCTTGCGCATCTCCTGCGAGACCTTGAATTCGATCGGCAGGCCGTGGCAGTCCCAGCCGGGAATATAGGGGGCATTGTAGCCGCGCAACGATTTGTATTTGACGATGATGTCCTTGAGAATCTTGTTGAGCGCGTTGCCGATGTGGACGTCGCCGTTGGCGAAGGGCGGGCCGTCGTGCAGCACGAACTTCTCGGCGCCGGCGCGCGCGGCCCGGATTTTTTGGTAGAGTTTTGCCTCCTGCCATTTCCTGAGCCGTTCCGGCTCGCGCGCGACGAGATCGGCTTTCATGGGAAAGTCGGTGCGCGGCAGGTTCAATGTGTTTTTGTAGTCCATCGCCACTGTTCAAAGAGGGCGAAGGCTAACAGCTGGCGTTCGGGTTATCAAGTGATGACCGCGCCGGCCGGAGTGGAGCAGCGGTTGCATTTCGCTGTCAAACCGGTAGCTTCGCGCGCATGGAAAAACGGGACAGGCCGCCGATGGATCCGGAATTGAAGCGCCGCATCGATGAACTCATCGCTTTCAAGGGTGGCGGGAACAATCCGGATCTCGTTGGAGACATCATGGAAAGCGCGCTCAAACTTCTGCACGACGTCGAAGACCGCGGCGACGTGCGCGTGATCCAGACCGCGATCCGCGAGTTGCGCTATGCGTTCCGGCTGTTTGCGCCCTACGCCGACACCCGCAAGGTGACTATCTTTGGTTCGGCGCGCACGCAACCCAGCAAGACGGAATACAAACAGGCGGTCGAGTTCGCGCGGAAGATTGCCGACGCGGGGTTCATGGTCATCACGGGCGCGGGGCCGGGCATCATGCAGGCGGGCCACGAGGGGGCCGGACCGGAAAAAAGTTTCGGCGCGAACATCCGCCTGCCGTGGGAGCAGGCCGCCAACCCGATCATCCAGCACGACAAAAAGCTTATTACTTTCAAATACTTTTTCACGCGGAAGCTGATTTTCCTGCGGCACTCCGACGCCATCGCGCTGTTCCCCGGCGGCTTTGGGACGTTGGACGAGGGCTATGAAGCGCTGACGCTGATGCAGACCGGCAAGAGCCGGCTGATGCCGCTGGTATTGATTGACCGGCCCGGCGGCACCTATTGGAAGACGTGGGACAAAAACGCGCGCGAACATCTGCTGCGAAACCAGTTGATTGCCGAAGATGATCTGCACCTTTACCAGATCACTGACGACACCGACCAGGCGGTGAAATGGATCACGCGCTTCTACCGCAACTATCACTCAATGCGCTTCGTCCGGGACCTCCTCGTCATCCGGCTGAACCATACTCCGTCGCAATCCGCCATCGAGAGCCTGAACGAGGATTTTGCCGGCATTCTCGCGAGCGGGAAGATACGCGCCATCCAAGCAACCCCTGAAGAGCGCGAAGACAACGACGTGGCGGACCGGCCGCGCATCGCGTTCGATTTCAACCGGCGGGATTACAGCCGGTTGCGGGAGATGATCGATGTGTTGAACGGGTGGTGATCTTGAGATAATTCGGATTGGCCATGCCTCACGTGAAAACAACTCCAGAACGGTTCGAACTGTCGGATCTGGCCCGCTACGCCGAAACTGTGGGAAAAGGGGAGTTTGCGCATCGTCCTTTCACCCTGGAAATCGATTGCCCCGCCGATCTCGGCACCGTGTATGTGCTGAAGGATTACCTGGAAACGATCCTTTGGCAGCTGCTTAGCAACGCCAGGAAGTTTACGCTGGAAGGAGGAGTTTGGCTCAAAATCCGCCGGGAGCGGTCTCCTCAAAACGGGGCAGATATGATCGTCATTTCAGTCAGCGATACAGGATGTGGCATTCCCGCGGAATGGGCGACCTGGATTTTCGAGCCGTTCAAGATTCAGAAGATTTACCCGAATCGGGCTGGAATCGGCCTGCACATGATCCGGACTTTGTGTCAACACATGGGTGGTGCAGTTCGTTTCGTCAGTGAGGTTGGCAAAGGCACCATTTTCACGGTGACGGTGCCGGCGGAAGTTCAGGACAACGACCCAGGGATAACAAGCTGAAGAGACGGACGGAGCCGACGAACAACCTTTTGTCAGTACAACATCTGCGCTCTTCAGACGCAGCATTGAAAGTCCGTCCCGGCCGAAAGATTGAGCGGCGGCAGCGGGCTGGCGGCTTTGCCGGAGGCATCAGCGATGTTTGAAGAGAAACGCCCAAATACCCCACAGCAGGGCGAACAGAATGCCGGCGAGCAGGAGGACGCGGTTGCGGGCCACGCGCTTTTCGTAGCGCATCGGGCGCAGGCCCTGAATGCTGCCGGCGGCCAGATAATTCACCAGTTTGGGATTGTTCGCCGGCGGGCCGTGGAAATGGTTTTGCAGGCGTTTCCATGCGCCAGCCAGATCAAATTTGCGGACACCCAGCTCTTTGAGAGGCTCGTTTGCGCCCGGCCGCGCCTGCGATTTCACACGTTCATGGTTCACCTGCTCGAACACCGGATCACGGACCGGCGCGGGAGTCTCGCCCGGATTGTGCGGCCGGGCCGTGGACCGGAGGCGCGGCTGCGCGGGGGACTGTTGCAGCCGGGTGTCGAGCTGCTTGATCTGCTCTTCCAACGCGGCAATTTCCGCGGCCAGCGCGCGGGAGCGCTCGGACAGGGGATCGGCCTTCTTCTTGAATATCGCCATACCGATGCTCATTTGCGGCCCTCCAAAAGGAAGATCAGGACGCCGAGAACGGCGAGCGCCACAAGCGCCAGCGGCCAGGTCAGCGCGAGTCCAAGTCTGCAGAGCTGCAGAAAGCCGAGCGATTCGAGCGACGTGGCAGGGGGGTGCTCGTCGGAAGGTCCGGCATTCTCGACGGCGGGCGGGCCGTTCAGCAACGACCATTTCAACCGGGCGGCGTTCCATTCCATGCGCGCGTTGTCAATGACGGTCAGGGCGCGGGTCAACTCGACGTTGTAATTCTCCTGCGTCCAGGTTTCGTCGTGGATGGACTGGACCTTGGTGAGAGCGTCGCGAAGTTCGCCGAGTGTCCGGGCCATTTGTTCGGCGTCGCGGCGCGCGTTGAACTCGGATTCCTCCAGAAAACCGACGCCCCGGGTCAGATTCTGCAGCATTTCTTCGCGACCGGTCTGAAATTCGGTCCGCCGGCGCCGGGCTTCCTCCAGTCCCGCGCGTTCACGCTCCAACTCCTCCTGCGCCCGCTTGAGTTCCATCAGCCGCTGCTGGGTCTCGCTGACGCGCGAATCGAGTTCCTCCCGCGTGGGCGGACGACCGGTTCCGCCGGACGGCGAGCCGGCGAAGGGGGACTTGCGGGCGGCGTGAAAATCGTCGTCCACAAAGTCTGTCTCATCAAAGTCCGAAGCCACGCTGCGACTTTAGTAGCCGGTGCGGAACGTGTAAAGGAGAGGTTGTGCACACGAGACTCGTGCGGACCATGAACACGGCGCCGGATCGCTGAATCCCCGGTGGGAAGGTCACCCGCCGCGTCATTTTCAGCCGGTTGCCAGCGACGTGACCCGCGAAAGCAGCGACCAACAATGCGGCGGGCGCGGTCAAAGTTCAAACCCGGACACTTTGCGCAGTCCCGTTCTCAGCGGCAGCCAGCCGAGGAACATTGAGAGCAGGGCAAATCCGATCCAACTGCCGAACAACCAGCCAGCGGATGATTCGCCGAACCGCGCGCCCGGCCATGGCGAGCCGATCGCCAGCAGCGTCACCGAGGCGACGATGTAAAGAAAACTCAGCACCAGGCAAAACGTGCCGCCAAAGCCGCTGACGATTTTCCCCGGATTGTCCTCCTTGAAATTCGGATACAACGCGCCCAGTCCGACGGCCAGTCCGTTCAGGGTGAACGTCATGATCGTAACGGCGAGGACGAAATAAAGGGTCCTTCCGGCGGACAGTTTAAGCATCCGGCAGGACATCCAGATCAAGCCGACCGTGACGCAAAGCGAGGCGATGCTGCCGAGCCAGTATTTCGCGCGGACCACGCGTGAGAGCCCAAGTGGCGCAAGGCCGACGATCCAAAGCCGCTTGCCTTCGAGTGAGAATTGCGGATAGACGAAGCGGGTGGTGAGTGTGGCGAGATTGAGCGAGCAGGCGCCAAGGTTCAGGTAGGAGACGAGATGCACCCAGAACGGGTTGGTGAGTTGCTGCGAGAAGTGGCGGAGGTTGATGATGTACGCGCCGAGAAGGCCGAACAGCACCAGCGTCTGGCCCCACTGGGTCGTGTCGCGCCAGAAAACGCGAATGTCCTTCGCCAGCAGCGCGCGCGTGTCCGCCGGCACCCAGCGCAGGACTCCGACGAGGCGCTCCACCGCGCCGGGCGCGTAATCGAAGTTTCGCTTGCGCTCCTGCAAGGCGCGGAACCAGGTCCATTGCCAGAACACACTGCCCCGGCTCTGCGCCGTCGAGGCGGCGTCGTAAAACAGGCCGCCCATGCGCGTAAAGGCGAGGCAGCCGAAGAAAAGTGAATTGCTCAACAGGACGAGTGTGAAGAAGCCGGCGCCGCTCAATGCGCCCTCCGACCAACGCAGCACGCCGGACGAAAGCCAGTAGCTCGGCAGGAGCGCGAATTGCGCAAATCGCGTTTTCATCAGCAGACGGTCGAGGACGGCCAGGACCCGGGTTTCGAGCATGTCGTCGGTGATCGGCTCGGCCTTCAACCAAAACGCCGCGCCGATGAGCATGAGCGCGGCCAGCGTCAGGGCGGCCACCTGAAAAGCGCGCCGGTCCAGGAAACGCGCCACGTTCACGGCAAGCCACGCGCCCGCGACCGCCGGCAGGACGATGAAGAGCGCAATCAACACGATCGTCGCCAGATAGAAATGCCACGGCACATGGTTGGTCAGTCCGTAGGCGGCCAGCAACGGTGAGATCAAAAAAAGAAACGCCCACGATGCCAGCAATGCTGATTCGATGAATTTCCAGCGGAAGATGACCTGTGGCGGCACGGGCAGCGTCAGAAGGAACTGCGTTTCGCGGTTGCGGAAGAGGTTCGTGTAGCTGATGACCAGGTTGCTGAACAACAGGAGCACGAACAAGAACGCGAACAGGAGAAACATCAATCGTTCGATCAGAAGTGTGCCCAGCCCGGGAAAACTCGACACAAATTTCAATCCCTTGCAGAACAACCAGAACGCCAGCGCGGCATAACCCACGATGAACAGGCCGATTAGAGCGGAAAGCAGCCGCGATTGTTCGCGGACTGCTTTCAAACGACGCCACGCCTGTAACGCGTTGACATGGACAAGCAGGCCCAGGGGCGAGCGGAATCTGCCGCGCGCGGCCTGACCGGGCGCCGGGCCGGCAGAAGAGGGTGCGGGCGTTGCCATGGCCGTCAAACCGCGGCGGCGGGGTTGCCGCTGACCGGATCCGCTTCCTGTCCCGTGAGGGATAGAAAACTCTGTTCGAACGCGCCGTCCTGCCCGCTCTGCCGGCGGAGTTCGTCGCGCGTGCCCACCGCGATCAACCGTCCCCGGTGGATGATGCCGATGCGGTCGGCCATTTCCTCCGCGACTCCCAACTGATGGGTTGAGATGAAGATGGTCATGCCCTGAAGTGATTTTTCCTTGAGCAGATCCTTGAGCACGCGCGTGTGGTGCGGGTCGAGCCCGACCATGGGCTCGTCGAGCACGAACACTTCCGGGTCGTGCAGCAGTGCGGAGGCGATGGCGACGCGCTGGCGCGTGCCGTGCGACAATCCCTCGATTTGTTTTCCGAGATAGGGTTCGAGGTTGAACCGCGCGGCCAATTCGCGTGAGGCGGATTCGATGCGCGCCTCCTCCATCTGGAACAGCTGGCCGGTAAAGCGGAAAAACTCCCACGGGGTCAGCTTGTCGTAGAGGAACGGAAAATCGGGAACGTAAGCCAGGCGCCGGCGCGCCTCAAGGGGTTGCGTCTGCACATCGAAGCCCGCGACGCGCGCGGAGCCGGAGGTCGGCTTGATCAGCCCGGAAAGAATGCGGATCATGGTCGTCTTGCCGGCGGCGTTCGGGCCGAGCACGGCAAAAAATTCGCCCCGCGGGATGGACAAGCTGACGTCGTTCAACGCCACGAGGTCGCCGAACCGTTTCACGAGGTGGGTCAACTCGATCATGCCGGACTTCCCTTACAGGCTCGTCAGAACCTCATTGGCCAGCAATACACCGTTCGGCAACTCGACGCGCATGATTTCGCCGACCCGGCTGACAATGACAACCACCTGGTAGCGGTCCAGCACGCGCGCCTGCAGGCGATAGACGCGCACTTGCGCATGGCCGATTTTCAGCCAGTCGTTGCGCGCCTCCCAGTTCAGATCGAGGGAAAGGCCGGCGGGCCGGTTCAACCCGCCAACCTGGCCCAGCAAGGCCAGCGGCAGCGGACCGGCAAACTCCTCCAGCAGTTTGCGGGGGTCGCGGAGTTCCTCATACGTGAATGTGCGCGCCCATTTCCCGGACTCATCCTCGAACCGGGCTTCCAATGTTTCCTCCTCCGCCACGGTGTGGAGGGTCCATACGCTCGGACGTGTGGCGACGCGCGCCGACAACTCGCGCCAGACATGGTCTGCGGAGAACGCGACGTGCAGATTGAACCGCACGCGCGAGGAGGGTTCGGTGGGCAACACGTTGCCTTCGAGATCAATCGTGTAGCCCACGGGCTTTTTGACCATCCCCTCCGGTGGATACTCCTCGCGGGATACCTTGCCCATGGCCAGTTCCTCGCCGGCGTTGGCGCCCCACCGGCAATAGCCGATCCGCTTTCCCTTCACACTGATTTCAAGGGCGGAATCATCCGGAGCCGTGAGGATTTTCTGCCAGACCACTTGCGTCGAGACCGCGCTGCCGAACTCCCGCCCGCCTCCGAACTCGGCCCGCCACAACAACACGTTCATGATGATCCAGAACAGTGTGACGAGCGGAAAGTAAATACGGTTGAGCATGACGATCACGGCAGCGGAATGACGAGCGACTGGCCCGGCCTCAGATGTCTGGGGTCCAAGCCGGGATTGGCGCTCAACAGATTGACGAGTTTCACTCCGTAATTGCGCGCGATCGAGTAAGGCGTGTCTCCTGATTTGACGACATGCGTTTTGGTCGTGCCGGCCGGCGGCGCAGATTCTCCCGCGGGCGGTTGCCCGGACGGGCGGTCAACGGTCTGGGCGTATTGGACGGAAGGGTTTGACGGGATCCGAGCGGCTGCGAGAGTCCTTTGGGTGGAGGAATTCGCGAAAGAGGAGGTCGTTGAGCTGTTCGTCAGCGCCACAGCCCGCAGTGTCAACTGGGACATTAATTGATCGACCTGCTGGCGCAGGTCCGCGTTCTCGCGGGCCATGCGTTCCACTTCCTTGCGGACCAGATCGTTGTTCGGGGTGTATGGCACCTCCCGGGCCAGCGCGAGTTTGCAATAATCAATATTCTGCCGGATCAGGTCCGCGTTGTCCGCTTTGGGTCGCAATTCGAGGTATTTTTCAAAATGGTAGATCGCCCGCGCCCAGTTGGTGGCGACGTTCTGATAGTAGATCAGCCCCAGTTCGAGATGGGCCGCCGCGGAACGTGGATTGGCTTCGAGCGCCTTCTCGAATGATTCAATGGCGCCGGTGTAGTTCAAAGCGGCCTTGCGGCTCCGGCCCGCCAGATAATCCGGCGCCTTCTCCTCGTCGGCGCCGCTATCGCTGGAGAAGGAACAGGCGCTCCACCAGACACACAACAAAAGCAAGACGGCCACCCGCGCGTACGAAACCAACTGAGTCATGCGGCGAACCTAAACGAAGTGCCCGCCCGGCGCAATGACGCGTTGATGAGCGGGGCGTGGAAAAGCCGCAACGCGCCCGGCGCGGCGGGAAATTACTGGTTCGGAGAGGAACCCGGGGGTGGCGAAGCTGCGGGAGCGTTGGTCGGCGGGGAGGTCGGTGCGATGACGGGAGCCGGCAGGCCGAGCTTGGTGTGAAGCTGCGCAACGAGGATCGGGTTGTAGGTCTGATCGAATTGATTGAGCGTGTCTTTCTTCAAGTCCTGCAGGGGCGGCAGGCCTATCCGGACTGTTTGTGATTTGTTCCTGCTGGTCTCCCTCTGGTAGCGCGCCCAGATTTTTTCCGCAAGGAGCGAGTAACCGATGCCCTGGTCGTCCTCGCCGATGGCCAGGTTGTAGTACGAGTTGATCAGGAAACCCTCGATGGCCTGCTGCACCCGCGTGTGAGAGGTTTCTCCGATGTCCTCGGTCACCTTGGCGACGCAGTAATCATCCAGAGTCAGGTCGGCGATCTTTTCCGCCGGCTTCGACGGATTGCGGGCATCATAGGCGGTGGCGTCGGGATATTTTTTCACGAGGTATTTCATCCACTGCTCTGCGTCGGCCCGGCGATTCTGGGTGTAAAGGAAATAAACCGCGTCTTTGAGAAAGTTCTTGTGAGCAGTGGCGATGTGGTTGCTGTATTCAGTGTCTTCCAGCATCGCCTTCTCATACGCCTTGTTGGCGTGGGGGATCATCGCGAGGTTGGGGCCGACCTGATACTGCCTGTTGGTGCCGACGGTAAACTCGATCAGGCGCCCCCGCTGGAAGGCCAGTTGCAACGGTTGGTAAATCTCGCGCTGCAAGGTGATCTGTTCCTGTTTCTTTGCCCGCTTCAATCCGAGGGTGGCCCAGTAAATCGCGTGCGACTCGGGCAACCGCCATTCCAACGGTCCATACTCGTCGTCCACCTCCTTCATGTGGACGGGGTCAAGCTTGTATTTCTCGCGGAGAATCGTGGCCCGACGTTTTTCGTCCTCGGTCTGTGGGTTGATCAGCGCCTCGTAATTGGTTCCGCCGAGCACATCGTTCATCTGCTTTGCCCATTGCGATTTGAAATAAAAATGGGCGTCATCGAGGTCGGCGCCGATCTTGTGTTGAAAAATCCAGCCCAATTCGCGGTAGATCAACGGCTCGTCGGGGTTGTATTTGAGCGCCTCGTCACGCAGCAGCTCGATGCCGCGTTGCACCCATTGCCAGCGGTCGCGCGGGTCGGTGAATTTGATCGAGATGTTGTAGGCCATGTCCCACGCCTGCACGATCCAGACCGTGGTGAAATGCGGCTGCAGTTTCGTGATCCAGTCGGCGAGCTGGACCTTCTCGAAGTATTTGTCCTCATCCTGGAGTTCCATCGCGCGGATCCAGAGCGCGTTGGCAATCAGGCCGCGAAATCCGCCGAGCGCGACCGTGGTGAAGACCAAAACCGGCGGCGCGGAGTTGCCCAGCGGCTCGCCCCGTGAAATGCCCATGGCGACCCGGTCGTTGTTCAGCAGCCGCTGCATGAAGCCCGACAACCCCAGCAGCGCGATGATCGCGGCGATCAGCGCCGGGCGGTAGAATCTGGAACGGGACGCGGTCATTTCATTGCGTTCCCTGGGCGGTGGCGAGTTCACGGCGCGTAAAGCTGATGACGCCCACGGCCGCGAAGAAACCGCCCATCAGCAAAACGATCTGCGCCACGGCGCGCGCCAGTTCTCCCCAGCTCACGCTCCGGCCGCTGCTCAGCGAGTCAATGGGAGAAAAGCCGTGGACCAGATTGATCACCTGAAGCAGCCCCTTGAAAACCGGCAGCGCGATCATGTCCAGTAGGGTAGGGGCGTCCACGTGGCCGGTTTCATGGTTGACCGCCGCAATTCCGCCCTCCTCCACCACCTGTTTCACCGTTCCGCTGGAAAGGCCGACGACCAGCACGCCAAGCGAAACGAACGCCGCGACCGGGAACGAGAGGAAGCTCGCCGCGCAGAGGCCGATCGCTGCCAGCAACGCGAGCCAACAACTGATGATCCCCAGTCCACGGATAAAATTGAGTCCGAACCCGCTGTCGGGGTAAAGCACTTCGATCCCGTCCTCGAGGGAGAACAGCAACGCAGTGTCGTTGAAGTTCACAAAATCAACGACGAGGTTGCCGTTCTCGTCGAGCAGGCCGGGTGGCAGCGGGATTTCGTGAAACGTGTCAGCCGCCAGGCTGGGCTGTTCCACCTGATAGCGCCGGCCGTTGGGCGGGCCGATATACCAGGCGCCGTAGTACGTGCCCGAGGCGTTTGGCTGCGCCACGACAAACTTGATCCGCAACTCCAACGGTTTGTCACGCAGAGCATCCTTGAGCAGGCCGGTGCTGAGAACCCAGCGTCGCCCTCCGTTGGCGTTGGGCGGGACAACCTGGGCCCCGGCCTTGACCTGCTCGCGGATTTGCCTGCGCACGAAGTCGCGGTCCATGGCTGCCACCTTGCTGTCCTTGAGCCGTTCCTGAAGCCGTTGTTCGACCACCGCTTCGATCGCGGCGTTGTCCACGGTTTGTTTGATCGAACCGCGCGCGACCAGCACCTCATTCCGCAGTTTTTCCTGAGCCTCGGGGGGTAACTGGCCGGCGCGCCATTGCATGAGGAAGTACACGGCGGCGCCCGAGATCCCCAGCAGCAGGACGTTGAGCAGCATGATGCCCGCCCACTTGCCCACCCAGATTTCCCAACGGGCGATCGGCTTCACGGCCACCATCTGCATCTGGCACTCCTCGACATCACGCGCCAGCGTGCCGCACGCCATCCAGAGCGTCGCGAATCCGAGCAGTGTGGTGATCGCGCCGAGCGTGTAGGTGAGTACAATCTGCGTGAACCCCTGCGCCGTGCCGTCGTGCTTGATGACGAGCGGCAGCCCGATCACCGCCCCGAGCAGCAGCAGCACCAGAATCTGCACCAGCCTGTAGCGGAACGCGGCCCTGAGTGTCAGCTTGGCGATGGCGAACAGGCGTTGCATCAGGATAAACCCGGATTTGAAATCGCGAATTTCAAATCCGGAGGGTCACTTGGGCTTGCCGAGCAGCGACGACAGTTTTTCGTTCGCCTTTTCCAGCTCGGCAGCTTTCGCGGCTTCCGCCGGTCTCTCATCCGGCGGCCTGTCATCCCTGGGCCTGGACAGTTCGTCGAGTTTTTCGAGATCCGCGGTTTCCTCCGGCTCCGGTTTCGCGGCTTTCAGTTCGGCGGCAGCCGCCGGTTGCGTCAATCGATCAAGAATCCTTCCAGCCTGCGATGAAGCCTCTGCGTCGCCGCGCAGGTACGCCGCCACCTTGCTGCCGGAGGTCGCGCCCGACGTTTCCGTCTCGCTTGCCCGCGCCTTTTCCACGACGCCGAGGAAGTAGCTCTCGAGGTTTTGCGTGGGAGTGTCGATGCGCACCTTGTCTTCCGCCACGTCCCGCCGGATGACATCGAGTACGCGCTGCAACGTTTCACGCGGCAACGCGGGCGCGGTGATGCGCACCGAGTCCGCTTTTGCGAGCAGCTCCTTCAGCGTGCCCATCGCACGGATTTTGCCACCGTAATAGATCACCACGCGGTCGCAAACGTCCTCCACGTCGGCCAGCAAATGACTGCTGAGGATGACGGTCTTGCCGCGCCGGGCCAGCGCGAGAATCAGGTCTTTGACTTCACGGCAGCCGATCGGGTCGAGGCCCGAGGTGGGTTCGTCGAGAATGACGAGATCGGGATCGTTGATGAGCGCCTGTGCGAGGCCAATGCGGCGTTGCATGCCTTTCGAAAACTCCCCGACCATGCGGCGGCGCACCTGGCTCAAACCGACCATCTCCAGGAGTTGTTCCGCGCGGCGGCGGCGCTCGTTGTCCGGCAAATCAAACAGGCTGCCGAAGAAGTCGAGGGTTTCGTTGGAGTCCAGGTAGCGATAGAGGTACGATTCCTCCGGGAGGTAGCCGATGCGCGATTTTGTGGGCACATGCCTCGGCGAATGGCCGAACACCTCGATATGTCCCTTGGTGGGATAGAGCAGTCCCAGCAGCATTTTGACGGTTGTGGATTTGCCGGAACCGTTCGGCCCGAGCAAACCGAACACTTCACCGCGGCGGACTTCGAAGTCCACGCTCTCCACCGCCTTTGCCTTGGGCCGGCCCCAGAAGTCTTTGAAAACCTTCGTCAGCCCGCGAACGACGACGACGTTTTCCGCCGGTTGAGCGGCGCGGGTGGCGGATGGCAGTGTTTCGGTGGCAGGCATATCTCGGCTGATCACACCGGTCTCGGCGCCAGTTGCGGCATGGATTCAGGGTGACCGGGGTGCTTTTCCACCGGTTCCGCGGCGCCGGCGTGGAACGGTTCCAGTTCTTCGCCCAGCCGCACCAGACGCGCGCTGTTGAACACCACTATCAACGAACCCGCGTTGTGCAGAATGGCCGCGATGATCGGGTTCAAGTAACCGAACGCGCCGGCG
>Ga0134126_10009342_pt1 | contig 12357 bp, 7 predicted proteins | sample KB31752_FD_96881 | JGI IMG/M metagenome (GOLD analysis project Ga0134126, IMG submission 96881) | Terrestrial soil microbial communities with excess Nitrogen fertilizer from Kellogg Biological Station, Michigan, USA - KB3-175-2 | ecosystem: Environmental > Terrestrial > Soil > Unclassified ...
AGCGTGCCTTCAAGGATGTCGATGCGATGCATGACACCTTCGCGCTCCGCGATACCACCGCCGCGCGGGCCATACATGCCGACGGCATGCACTTCATCGACGTACGTCATCGCGCCGTAACGCTGCGCGAGATCGCAGATGGCGTTCACCGGCGCCACGTCGCCGTCCATCGAATAGAGGCTCTCGAACACGATCAGCTTCGGCCGGTTCGGATTGGCTGCCTTCAGCAGCTCTTCGAGGTGGGCGAGATCGTTGTGCCGCCAGATTTTCTTCTCGGTGCCGGCCTGGCGCACGCCTTCGATCATCGAATTATGGTTGAGCGCGTCGGACAGGATCAGGCAGTTCGGCATCAGCCGCGCGATGGTGGCGATGCCGGTTTCGTTCGAGACGTAGCCGGACGTGAAAAGAAGCGCGCCTTCCTTGCGGTGCAGATCGGCGAGCTCGCGCTCAAGCTCGACCAGCGGATGATTGTTGCCGGCGATGTTGCGGGTGCCGCCGGCGCCGGTGCCCATGCGCGAGGCCGCCTCGACCATGGCGCCGATCACCTTGGGATGCTGCGCCATGCCGAGGTAGTCGTTCGAGCACCAGATCACGACCTGCTGCGGGCCGCCGGGGGAATGCCAGGTGGCATAGGGGAACCGGCCGGCGATGCGCTCGAGGTCGGCAAAAACGCGGTATCTGCGCTCATCCCGGAGCCGGTCCAGGGCTTGCGCGAAAAAGACGTTGTAATCCATGCGATTGCTCTAATGCGGCCTGACGCCTGTGGCGTTTTTTAGAAGGCTTCCAGGGGCTTGTCGAGGGCACATTCGTCGCATTGCAATCACGGTTCCGCGCGCGGATTTGGCCGCGGGGAAAGACGATTTTATCGCCCGATCAAGGTATTGAGGGAATTCTGAAGGCGCGGACGTCGATGTAGCCACGCATGCCGGCCAGCATGAGGGCCGCGATGTGAAGCTGAAGCACGAACTCGCCGGTCGCGATCATGGTTGCGAGTTCGGCGGGCGTAACGAGCTTCGTCTCGATGCCGGGCTCGGCAATGTGGCCCGCTTCGCGCGCGCCGGTTTCGACAAAGAACGAATGGATGCGGTTCGACAGCCGCGCGGTGCAGGGCGCGTAGGCGCCGAGCGGGTGAACGGCGCGCGCGGGAAAACCGGTCTCCTCCAGAAGCTCGCGCGCGCAGGCGGTGGCGGCGTCTTCGCCGTCATCGACAAGGCCGGCCGGCAATTCCCAGGTAAATTTTTCCAGCGCCGGACGGAATTGCCGCACCAGCGGAAATTTTCCATCCGGCGTGCGCGCGAGAACGGCGATGTAATCCTGCTGGCCGATGGCGTGATAAAGCTCCGGCGTCGCGTTTTCCGCGAATTCGACTTCGCGCTCGATGATGTCCATCCACGGCGATATTTTGGAGCGCCGCCTGGATTTTATTTTCGGCCAGTCGGACATCGCGCGGGCCTTTAATATTTTTCGCCGGCGGTAAGCACGAACGGCGCGTGCCGCGCCAGCAAAGGCAGCGTGAACAGCCAGCGGTCGACGAAATTATAGGCTGGAAGCGCGAGCCGCGCCGCCGAAGACTTGACGTACCGGTAGGGAAGTCCGCCGAGAAAGTCCGAGCGCACGGTGAAGCCCGCGCGCCGGAAGACGCCGGCGGCTTCATTGGCGTCGATCGGTCGTTCGTTGTCGGTAACGCCGACGGACGAGTAAAGCGGCGACGATGGATGGCGGTAGAGCCACATCAGCGGATTGCCGCGGTTGGGATCGAAGGCGACGAAACGGCCGCCGCGCTTGAGGACGCGGAAGGTTTCGGCAGCGAGTCGGTTCGGATCGGGAAAGTGATGCACGAGGCCGCTGAGCAGAACGCCGTCGAGGCTTTCGTTGTCGAACGGAAGGTTCTCCGCGTCGCCCTCGATGAATTCGATCGCTGGAAATTTCCGCCGTGCGAGTTCGATCAGTTTCGGGCTGATGTCGAGTCCGATCGGGCGATAGCCGCGTGCCTGCAGCAATTCGGTGAAGGCGCCGGAGCCGCAGCCGAGATCGGCGACGCTTGCGCCGCGCGGAAGCCCGCTCAACCGCACGAAGGCGTCGACGATGCGCGCTTTCGCCTGCGGCATGAACACGTCGTAGTCGTCGGCGGCCGCGAAGTTGTCGAAGAAGGCGACTTCTTTTGCCTTGTCCTGCTGCCTGTCGCTTGCGGAAGGCGCGGCCATCGTCACAGGAACCTTGGCACCGGCAGCGGGGATAGCAATTTGCCGCGGTAACCCTTGGCCTTGAGCTTGGGCGCAAGCTCGTCGGCGATGTGCCACGAGAAGATCACCGCGCAATCGGGTTGCTCGGTGAACAACCGCGCTTCATCCACCACAGGGATGCGCGTACCGGGCATGTATTTGCCGATTTTCAGCGAGCCTGGGATTTCGCAGACATAGTCGATGATGCCTTCGTCGAGGCCGACGTAATTGACGAGCGTGCTGGCGCGCGAAGGCGCGCTGATGCCGGCAATGCGTGCTCCTTGCTCTTTCAAGTCGCGTAGAAGTCCGAGCAAGCGCAGTTTTGAGAGCATGACATCGCGGCTGAAGGCGGCGAGACGTTGCGTCATTGCCTTACCGCGTGGCTCGGCGGCGAGCATTTTCTCCACGCTGTCCTGCACTTTTCGCGTGCCGCGCGGCGCGGCGTAAACCCGGATCGAGCCGCCGTGGCTCGGAATGGGCCGCGCGTGAAACACCTCAAGGTCATGCATTTCCAGCAGAAATTTCAGGCTGGCGAGCGAATAGTAACGCAGATGCTCGTGATAGACCGTGTCGTATTGCAGCGTGTCGAGCAGCGGAATGAGGTAATGCGATTCCGAGATGAACACGCCGTCGCCCGCCAGCATCTCGGCAATTCCGTCAACGATGGCATGCACATCCTCGATGTGCGCGAAGCAATTCGCCGCCGTGACGACTTTCGCCGCCCCGTATTCGCGCTTCACGTCGCGCGCCGTTTCCAGGCCGAAGTATCGCTTCGTCGTCGGTATTCCGCGTTGTTTCGCAATATCTCCGACGTCGGTCGGCTCAATGCCCAGCACGCGATTTCCGGCATCTTTGAAATTCGACAGCAGCGTGCCGTCATTCGAACCGATGTCGACGACGAGATCTTGCGTGCCGAGGCCGAGCATGGCCGCGGATTCCCGTTGCAAATCGGCGAAGTTGTCGCGCAACAGCTTCGTCGTGCCGCTGGTGTACGGATATTCCGGCGGGAAAATAATGACCGGATCGACCGCCAGCCCGAGCTGCACCAGCTCGCATTTCGGGCAATGCAAGAGATTCGTCGGAAACCACGGCTGCTGCCGCGGTTGTTCGCCGATCGGCACCATCTGATTCACCGGCGGCATGTAGCCGAGTGACAGCACCGCATCGAGCGGCGCGTGGCCGCAAATCTGGCAGCACTCGACCGGAACGCTGGCGCCGGTCCCTGCGCCGCGCGCAACTTTCGTGGGTCGCGAAGGCATGGTTTCCATCTGTTTTACGGACTTTTCGGTGCAAGCGCGGCGTTGCGCCAGTACCAGTCGAGCGTCGGCGGCAGGCCCTCGCTTAACGATACGCGTGGCTTATAGCCGAGCTTCGCCAGTTTCGAAATGTCGGGGCAGCGCCGCATTGTGCCGCCGGGGGCGGCCTTGCCGGCGATCAGGTCGATCTCGCGGCCGGCATGGCTGGCTATTCGGCGCGCCACATCGGCTATGGCGACTTCTTCCATGGTTCCGACGTGATAGATGCCGAGATGCTCGCCCTTTTCCCGCATAGTCATCACGCCGGCGACCAGATCGTCGACATGGCAAAAGCTGCGCGTCTCCTGTCCGCTACCCTGGATTTCGAAGCGTAGTGCACCAGAGGCTTGCCCTTTTGCAAGCGCATGCAGCCGCAGCGCGAACTGGGGGATAACATGCTCCCAGCCCATGTCCGGCCCATAGACGTTGTGCGGCCGGAAAATCAGCACGCGGTCGAAATATTTGCGGCCGAAATTTATCGCCATCAATTCGCTGATCAGCTTGCCGCCACCGTAGGAGTAGCGCGGGTTGAGCGGATCGGGGATCGAGAGCGGCGCGCTTTCGTCGGTCGGGATTTGCGGCGGCGTTTGATAAACTTCCGAGCTCGAAGCAAGAATAAGTTTGCCGATGCCGTGCTTGCGGCATGCGTCGATAACGTTGATCATTCCGCGCACGCCGACATCGAGCACCAGATCGGGCGCGCTGTAGAAAAATTCGGTGCCGTTGACGAAGGCGAGGTGATGCACCTCGTCCATGCCCAGCGTGGCGCGCTCAACCGCGGTGGCGTCGCGAATGTCGCCGGCGATGAACTCAACATCGTTCCGTACATCCGTAAGCCGGCGCGTCGCACCGCGCGAATTGTCGTCAAGCACGCGCACCCGGCTGCCGGCGCGGACCAATGCCTTCACCAGCGCCGAACCGATAAAGCCGCTGCCGCCGGTAACGAGGATTTTTGCGTTGCTCACGCGCGCGCCTCCGCGGCGGCTTTGGCCTCGATCCAGATGCCTTGCTGATGCGAACGGCGCGCGTCATCGATCAATTGCTGCACGCGATAGCCTTCGGCGAATCCCGGCGTGCAGTTTCCATCTTGCTCGATGGCGTCGAAAAAAAGCTTCGCCAATCGCGACACCGGCGCTATGCGCCCGTCGGGATATTTCCCGTCGACGGGATCGTCGACCGGCACGCGCGCGAGCGGCGCGTCGGGACGTTTGGCATAAAGCAATTCAAAGCCACGCATATAGTCGGAGCCGGGATTATGAAGCACGAGCGTGCCGTCCTCGCCGAAGAATTCGATGCGATGACCGATGCCGAGATACGACGCGCAACTCATGCTCAGGCTGCAAAGCGGCCCGCTCTTGAGCCGCAGCGCCATCGCCACTGTCGTTTCGAGGTCGCGCACGTCCGGCAATCCGCCGATTTGCGCGGAGAGCCCGGCAATCGGGCCGCAAAACCATTCAAGATAATGGAAGCAGTGGCTGATGAAATTGCCGACAACGCCGCCGCCATCGTCGCCGACCGTTTTCCAATTTCTCATCCGCAGTTGAATGGCGCGGCTCTCGACGTGCCAATGCACCGTGAGGTGGCGCAATGCGCCGACCGCGCCCTGGTCGAGCATTTCCTTCGCGCGCTGCCACGCCATGATCTGATGAAAATTGAAGTCGATCATGGTCGGTCTCCGGTTTTGCGTTGCCTGTCGCAGCATCGCGCGCGCGCCGGCAAGATCGCTTGCCATCGGTTTTTCGATGAATACCGGCTTGCCGAGCGAAAGCGCGGCGATAGCGATCTGCGCCTGCAGGCTCGGCAGCGTGGCGATAGCGACGGCATCGATTTCTTTATCTTCGACCAGAGCGCGCCAGTCGCCGTAGCCTTTTGTAACGCCGGTTTCGCGCGCGATCGTTGCCGCGCGCGTGGCGTCGCTTCCGGCAAAAGCGATCACCTGACAGCGCGGGTCGGCTCGAAATGCCGGGAGTTGGACGATGCGTCCGTAATTGGTGCCGACAATGCCCAGACGAATCACGGATTTTTTCCTGCGAGAGGCGTGAGCACCACGCGCGCGGGATGGATTTGGGCCAAAACGGCATGCTACGCAAGGGCGATTTGGCGCACTCCCGGAAGGCATTCATGACATTGGCGCGCGGGACCCGGATGCCCGGAAATGCCGGTTGGCGGCGGTTTTTTGCGCTTGTTTTGACTGTCGTTGCAATCGGCCTGCCAGTCAATCACGTCGCCGGATACGCGCTTTTACTCGTCGCGGCAGTCGTCATTTTTACCGGCGAAATCAGTATGCGCGTGACGGCTTGGGGTGCTACCGTTGCCATCGTGGGCGCCGCTATCATCGGTCAATTTCTTTTGGCACCGCCGCGTATCGATGAAGGGCACAACCTGTTCCTGCCGGGCGGCCCTGGTGTGCTGGAAAAGACCTTGCCGGCCGATGTCTACCGCTTCATGGCAAATGAATTCGACGCGCAATATCCGCCGGCGCGACGCTGCAAGCGGAACGCCGCCGGCTGCTGGCTGGGCGAGAAATTTCCCGAGCACGAATTCGTCTTTTCCGCCGACGGAGTTTTTCACCGTTCGCCGCTGTCGCGTGCGGTGAGTGGAATCGATTTTTCCGACCCGGTCTGGCTGCGCCTCGGCTTCACCAATGACAACGGCTACAATTGGTATTCGGTGAGCGACGTGCAACGCGCGCAACGCGACCGGCGCTTCTGGATGGGCTGGGATCGCTGGCACCTCACGATGCCGTGGTACGTGATGTTCAGATTGCCGGCGGCGTTCATCGGCAGCGAACTGTGCTGGCGTGGTGACGTGTTGTGGCCGGGCGGCGACGATCGTTTTATCGCATTGCCGAATGAAGGTTGCCGCGCGGTCGCGCCTGCCGATGCCGGCCGCGGCATTTTCGGCATTGCCATAAAACCCGGCACGCTCGCGATGAATTTGACGCCGCCGTTGCCGCTGCGCCTTCGTCAATATTTATCGAACGCGCTTATCCCGGTTGCGGTGGCCGCATTGATATTGCTGCTCGTGCGTGTTGAAATTCGCCGCACCGTTTTCCCATTTATCCTGATCGCTCTCGCGCTTGCCGTCATCGCTATCGATGACATGAGCTTTATCGGAGGCATGCGTCCTTTCGACGGCGGCGACGACGGGCTGTTTTATGACGGCGTCGGCCGCATGATTTTGCAAAAATTCCTCAGCGGAGATTTTTACGGCGCGCTGCAGGGCGGCGAGAATGTCTTTTATTATGGCGGTCCTGGCCTACGCTATTTCCGCGCGGTCGAGCACGTTATTTTCGGCGAAACGTATCTTGGTTATCTTTCGCTCACGTTGCTGTTGCCCTTCACGGCTTATGCATTATTCGGGCGCTTTCTCGATCGGCGCTGGGCGATCGCGATGAGTTTGCTGTTTGTGGCAGTACCGGCCGGCGCGGTATTCGGCACCACGTTCTTCAATTACGCAACTTGGGCGGCGCGCGGCTTCGCCGATCCTGCCGCCTATATCCTCTTCATCTGCGGCTTGCCGCTGATCGTCGGCGCTGCGCCCGCTCCTGCGGATCGGTTTTTGCCGGCGTTTTTCGGCGCGCTGCTGTTTGCATTGGCGATTTTCATGAAGCCGATTGTTGCGCCCGCCGCCGCCGTGATGCTTGGCGGTTGCGGCTTGGCCGCGCTTTACGGGCGGCAATGGCCGCGGCTTGCTGGCCTGTGCATCGGGTTTTTGCCGGTGTTCTCGATGGCATTGCACAACTGGATATACGGCCACGTTTTCGTCCTGTTGAGCGCGAACGCGGCCCATCCCGACGTGTTGGTCATGCCGCCGTCGGCCTGGCTCGCCGCGTTGACCGAATTACTGACATTGCATTGGGCCGGTCCGCATCTTTTGCGCGCGCTGATGCAGATTCCCGACTGGCTCTCAGGCCCGGCAGAGTCCTTCGCGACCGTGCCTTTGAACGCCCTCGGCGTCGTGGTCCTCATCTACGTCGTCGGCTGGGGCCGCCGTTTCGACCCATGGCTGCGGCTCATCGGCGCGGCCGCGCTTGCCCAACATGTCGTCGCGCTCTTTTATGTCGCCACCGCGCGTTATCACTTCCTCACCTGGTTCCTGACCATGTTGGTCGATGCGGTCTGGTTGCGGGAAATCGGCATCGGCTGGCTGCGGCAGCGGTTTCCCGATCTCTCCACTCGTATTTCCTCTGATCGGATATCGATGCGGCTTGCATCCGGCCTGACGTGGTTGCAGAAAGTGGCATCATGAGCAAAAAACCTGTCGGCATCGCCAACGGTCTCACCAATTACGGCGACGGGGATTTCTCCCTTTATCTGCGCCGCTCCTTTGCGCAGTCCATGGGCTATTCCCGCGCCATGCTGGAAAAGCCGGTTGTCGGCATCGCCTATACGCAATCGGGCTTCAACAATTGCCACCGCCACTTCCCCGAGTTGCTTGAGGCCGTGAAGCGCGGCGTGCTGTCGGCCGGCGCGCTGCCGCTGGAATTCCCGACAATTTCACTGGGCGAAGTTTTTCTATCCCCGACCAGCCTGAAATTCCGCAACCTGATGTCGATGGATACGGAGGAGATGATCCGCGCCCAGCCGATGGACGCGGTCGTGCTCATGGGCGGCTGCGACAAGACCGTGCCGGCACAGCTCATGGGCGCGGTATCCGCAGCACGGCCGACGATCATGCTTATCGGCGGTCCGATGATGACAGGGCGCCATCGCGGCGAACGGCTCGGCGCCTGCACCGACTGCCGCCGCTTCTGGGCGCAATATCGCGCCGGCAAAGTCAGCGACGAAGAAATTTCCATGGTCGAAGGCCGTCTCGCGACAACCGCGGGCACCTGCGCTGTTATGGGCACAGCCTCGACGATGGCCTGTCTCGCCGAAGCCCTCGGCATGATTCTGCCGGGCACCGCGGCGATTCCGGCCGTGCATGCCGACCGCTTGCGCGCGGCCGAGGCAACCGGTGTCGCCGCCGTAAAGATGATCGGCTCGCAATTGACGCCCGAACGCATCGTCAATGCGAAGTCGGTGGAGAACGCGCTGCGCGCGCTGCTGGCGCTCGGGGGCTCGACCAACGCGATCATCCATTTGACCGCGATTGCCGGGCGCGCCGGTGTTCAGGTTTCGCTCGACCAGCTCAACAGGCTTTCCGACACCACGCCGGTGCTGGTGAACCTGAAGCCGGTCGGCAATGGTTACATGGAAGACTTCTTCGCCGCCGGCGGCATGGGCGCGCTGTTGCGCGAACTGAAAGACCTTCTCCATCTCGATTGCATGACTGTCACCGGCGAGACGCTCGGCGAGCGTTTGGCGGCGCCTGTGGACCCTTGGGTCGACCGCACGATCATCGCCGAGCGCAACAAGCCGCTCGAACCGCAAGGCGGCCTCGTCGCGCTGTTCGGCAACATTGCGCCACAAGGCGCCATCCTCAAGCGCTCGGCGGCCGACGCCAACTTGTTCGAGCACGAGGGCAGGGTCGTGATGTTCTCCTCGCTCGAAGACCTTGCCGCGCGCGTCGACGATCCGAAGCTCGACGTCGAGCCGAATGATATTCTCGTTCTGCAAAATGCCGGGCCGCATTCGGCCTCGGCGATGCCGGAAGCGGGATACCTTCCGATTCCGAAGAAGCTCGCGGCCAAGGGCGTCAAGGACATGGTGCGTGTTTCCGATGCGCGCATGAGCGGCACCGCCTTTGGCACCGTCGTCCTGCATGTCACGCCTGACAGCGCTGCCGGCGGCCCACTCGCGCTGGTGCGCAACGGCGATCGCATCCGCCTGTCGGTCAAGAACCGCCGTATCGATCTGATGGTGGACGACGCCGAACTCAAGCGCCGGGCCGCGGCGCTCAAGCCGGCGGCGGAGATGCCCGCGCGCGGCTATGCGCGGCTTTATGCGCAGGAAATTCTCGGTGCCGACGAAGGCTGCGATTTCGGCTTTTTGCGCTCGCGCTAGCGCCGGTTTGCGCATGGCAGGCACGCCAGCTTCACGCCAAGTAATTGCGGTTCCTGCGTTTACAACTGCGTAGCCTTAACCGGCGATTAACCACCGATTCAACGCCGAATTAACGTGACAAATAAAGTGTTGCCCTAGGTTGAGAAACGACGGGTGGAGCATGCTCCATCCAACCGGCAACGCGGTCATGTTCAGAGTATTCAACGGTCTCAGTAGCCAGCACGATTGGCGGCTTGTTGTTCTCGCCGGTGTCGTTTGCTTTTTGACGTGCATCGCGGCGGCCAATCTGTTCCATCGCGCGCGTGCAGCGAAGAGCCGCGCGCGCATGACGTGGCTCGCCACCGCGGGCGTCACGACCGGTATCGGCATCTGGGCCACGCATTTCATCGGGATGCTCGCCTTCAGACCCGAGATTCCGATCGCTTACGATATTGCCCTGACGGCTGTCTCTCTCGTCGTGGCGATCGCCATGGTCACGGCCGGCCTGACGCTCGCTATCTGTGGCGGCTTTCGCTGGAGCAGCGCCGCAGGCGGCGTCATCGTCGGTCTTGGCGCGACGGTCATGCATTACGTTGGCATGGCGGCGATGGAAATGTCCGGCACCACCATCTGGTCCGCCGATTTGCTTGCCGCGTCGGTCGTGTCCGCTGTGATGTTTGCCGCGGCAGCGCTTGAAGTTCTGTCGCGCACCAAAAGCACGCGCGGATTGGTGCTCGCGGCAAGTCTTCTTACGGGGGCGATCGTCTCGATGCATTTCATCGGCATGAGCGCCGTCGGCATCGTTCCCGATGCAATCGACCGCATCGAGCCGCGATCCTTTTTCAAAACCTCGCTTTTGCTTGCGATCGCCGCGGGTGTCGTTTCGGTGCTTGCAATATGTATCGTCGGTGCTTGGTCGGATCGGCGTACGAGGGAGAAGCTCGACGAGCAAAATAAGCGGCTCGACGGCGCCCTCAACAACATGTCGCAGGGTTTGTGCATGTTCGACGGCGACAACCGGCTGATGGTCTGGAATCACCGTTATGTGGATATGTATCGCATCGATGCGTCGCGTATTTGGCGCGGATGCACAATCCGCGACTTGCTGGACGCGCGCATCGCCGCTGGCACATTTCCGCTCGATCCGGCTTCTTATGACAAAGATCTTCGCGCCGCGCTGAAGGAAGGAAAGACCTTCACGCTCACCGTCGAGTTGACCGATGGCCGCATCATGGCTGTCGTCAATCAGCCGATGGCGAGCGGTGGATGGGTTGCGACGCACGAGGACATCACGAATCAGAAAATGGCCGAGCGAGAGCTCGAACATACAAGAGCGTTTCTCGACACGATCATCGAGAACGTTCCGTCGCCGATCATCGTGAAGGAGATACCCAGCCTTCGCTATCTGCTGATTAACCGCGCGGCCGAAAACATCCTTGGCATTGGCCGTGACACGATGCTCGGCAAGACTGTGCATGACGTCATGCCGGCGGAAAGCGCCGAGACGATCGAGGCCGACGACCGTAGGGCGGTTGAGGCGGGCGCGCCGGTTTTCGTCGACGATCACACGGTTATGACGCCTGGCAACGGTCCCCGTATCGTCGCCGCCACGCAGCTTGCGGTCACGGGCCCTGACGGAAAATCTCGGTATCTGCTCAGCCTCATCCGCGATCGCACCCTGCGCAGGCAACATGAGGCGCAAATCGCGCATATGACACATCACGATGCACTGACGAACCTTCCGAACCGCGCCGCCTTCAATGAATGCCTCGGCCGGATGTTCGAGCAGATGCAGCCGGCCGGCGAAGGTTTTGCGGTGCTGTCCGCCGATCTTGACCGGTTCAAGGAGATTAACGACGTCTATGGCGGCATTGTCGGCGACGAATTGCTGAACGAAGTCGCACGCCGGCTGCAGGCCTCGTGCGAGGGCGCATTTCTGGCCCGCGTCGGTGGTGATGAATTTGCGGTTGTCACGCCGACCGGCCCGCAACCGGAAACCGCCGCGGCGCTGGTTGACCGGATCACCTTGGCGTTCGCGTCCGAAATGAACGTCAGAGGTCTGTCGCTCGAGGTGGGAATCACCATCGGTGTCGCGGTCTATCCCAACGACGGCGCCGACGCCACGACGCTCGTCGCTAATGCCGACGCCGCGCTGCACCGTGCCAAGGCCGAGGCGCGCGGTTCGATCCGGTTCTTCGAAGTGTCGATGGACAAACACCTGCGTGAGAAACGCGTGCTGCAACAGGATTTGCGCACCGCGATCATGCGAGGCGAACTCGAACTTTATTATCAGCCGCAGATGAAAATCGGTGGCGGCGTTATAGGTTTTGAGGCGTTGGTGCGCTGGCATCACCCGCGTCTTGGCCTGATTCCACCGAATAAGTTCATTCCGCTGGCGGAAGAAAGCGGAACGATCGTCGCGCTCGGTCAATGGATCCTGCGTACCGCCTGCCGCGAGGCCGCGTCATGGCCGCGCCCGTTGTGCATCGCGGTCAATCTGTCGCCGTCGCAATTCCAGGGCGGCGATCTTACGAACTTCGTGCATACGACGTTGCTGGAGACCGGACTTTCGCCGGCCCGCCTCGAACTCGAAATTACCGAAGGCGTTCTTATCGGCGATTTTACCCGCGCGGTTGCGATCCTGCGCCGGCTCAAGAATCTCGGCGTCCACATCGCCATGGACGATTTCGGCACGGGCTATTCGTCACTCTCTTATTTGCAGTCGTTCCCCTTCGACAAGATCAAGATCGACCAGGCCTTCGTTGTCAATCTTGGCCACAGTCACCAGGCGACCACGATCATCCGCGCGGTCATCGCGCTCGGCCGCGGGCTCAACCTGCCGGTCGTGGCGGAAGGCGTCGAAACCGACGAGCAGCTTCGATTCCTGGCGGCCGAAGGCTGCAGCGAATTCCA
>Ga0134126_10009343_pt1 | contig 12356 bp, 13 predicted proteins | sample KB31752_FD_96881 | JGI IMG/M metagenome (GOLD analysis project Ga0134126, IMG submission 96881) | Terrestrial soil microbial communities with excess Nitrogen fertilizer from Kellogg Biological Station, Michigan, USA - KB3-175-2 | ecosystem: Environmental > Terrestrial > Soil > Unclassified ...
CTACCAAACCCCGCTCGAGGTGTTGCTGCAATATCTCGGCACAACGACATTAGTGCTTGCCGGTGTCACGACCAATAGTTGCATTCTGGCAACCGTTCAGGACGCGAACATGCGCGATTTCCGGGTCGTAGTGACAAGTGACTGTTGCGCCGCAAACACTCTCAGCAAACACCAGAGTGCACTACGCCTGATTGAGGCTGTCGGCAAGGCTTCGGTCCGGAGCTCGAGGAATCTGCGCTTCCGCAAATTGTTGGACGATGCCAGCCACATCGAATGACGGCAGGCCGACAAAGCGTCTCCGGCGCTGTGCGCTTCGCCCGTTAGACAACGAAATGATGGTGTTCCCGCATCTTGGCAAACAAAAAGGCAAGTCTTTCGTTAGCGCACGATCCGCCCGTAGCAGTCACCATTGCAGGATTGGTCGATGTCTGAGCAGCTCCTAATAGATCGTCTTACGACGTTATGGGAAACGCCGAAAAACCGCTATGGCTGGTTTGCAACGGTGGACCACAAGGAACTTGGCATCCGCTATGTAGTCACGGCCTTCGTATTCCTGGCGATCGGCGGCCTGGAAGCGCTGTTGATGAGGCTTCAACTCTCGCATTCAGATGCGGGAGTGCTTACTCCTGAGGCCTACAACCAGATCTTCACTCTGCACGGCGCAACCATGATCTTTTGGTACGCCTCACCCATCCTTAGCGGATTTGCGGTGTACCTGGTGCCGTTGATGATCGGCGCGCGCGATATGGCCTTCCCGCGCCTCAACGCTTTTACTTACTGGGCCTATTTGCTCTCCGGAATTTTCCTCTACATTTCGCCGTTTCTGGGCCAGTCGCCGCACGCCGGTTGGTTCGCTTATGCGCCATACACGCTGCGGGACTATTCGCCCAGCCTGGGTATGGATTTCTACGCGCTGGCGCTGATCTTTCTGACCATCTCGACTACGGGCGGCGCGATCAACTTTATCGTCACCATTCTTCGCCTGCGTGCACCCGGCATGGCGATCAGCCGTATGCCTCTATTCCTTTACAGCACGCTCACGGTTTCCTTCGTGATCTTATTTGCCCTGCCCGCGCTGACGGCGGCATGCATGTTCCTCGAGCTTGACCGCCGCTGGGGCACGCACTTCTTTCGTACCGCCGGTGGCGGGTCGACATTTCTTTGGCAGCAACTGTTCTGGTTCTTCGGCCATCCCTGGGTTTACGTTATCTTTCTTCCGGCGACCGGCATGTTGTCGCTCATCATTCCGGCTTTCTCGCGCCGCACCATCGTTGGCTATCCCTTCGTTGCGATCTCGACCATTCTCACTGGCGTGGTGGGATTCGGAGTTTGGCTGCACCACATGTTCACGGTGGGCATGTCAGACATTGCCATGAGCTTCTTCTCCGCCGGCAGCATGACCATCGCAATCTTCACCACGATCCAGGTTTTCGCATGGCTCGCAACGGTCTGGCGAGGCCGGCCGGTGCCGACGGCGGCAATGCACTATGCGGTTGGTTCGATTGTGATGCTGGTGATCGGCGGATTGAGCGGTGTCTTCACCGGCGTGATTCCCGCCGACTGGCAGGTGCACAACACGTATTACGTGGTCGCACATATGCACTATGTGCTCATCGGGTCGAATGTCTTTCCGGTGTTTGCGGCTTTCTACTATTGGCTGCCCAAGATGACCGGCCGCATGATGAGCGAGCGGCTGGGAAAGTGGAGCTTCTGGGTAATGTTTGCAGGCTTCAATGTTGGCTTTTTTCCCATGCACGCGTTGGGCATGATGGGAATGCCGCGGCGCATCTACACCTATCAGCAGGGGCTTGGCTTTGACGGCTTGAATATGGTGGTGACCCTGGGCGCCTTCGTTTTGGGGATCGGCATTCTGTTGAGCATCGTCAACCTCTTCTGGAGCCTACGATACGGCACGCTGGCCGGACCGAACCCATGGAACTCGGACGGCTTGGAATGGTCAACAGACTCGCCTCCTGCTCCATACGGTTCGGCGCACATTCCGCTCATTGCTTCGCGGCATCCTCTCTGGGATGACTTTGAGGAAGAAGACGATCCCGATAACGATCGGACACTCGACGCCGGCAGGCTGACTCCAGTCACAACCTGGCTCGACGCGGCACCGATTGGGATCGCTACCATCCCGGAAGACTCTCTTGCGCCTCTCTGGATGAGCATCGTGCTGTTTGTGTTCTTCATTTGCTTCGTTCTGCAGATGGTATGGGTCGGACTGTGTCTGCTGCTGGCGACGTTTCTCATCGGTTGCTTCTGGATGTGGCCGCGAACCGAGAAGGAGATCGCATGAGCGCCTCCGTTCAAATCCCGCCGCCGCGAACGAGCCTCGCGGCCTTGCCCATCGACCAGACGCGTGGGATCTCCGCCATGTGGTGCGTCATCGCGACCGAGGCGATGCTATTCGTCTGCATGTTCGCCGCGTATTACTACCTCGGCAACAATAAGGACCGCTGGTCGCTGGAGACCCCGCCAAAGGTGACGTACGCAATCATTTTGCTCGCTATCCTGCTGAGCAGCAGCTTTGTACTGCATTGGGGCGAGCAGCAGGTGAAAGCCGCGCGATTCGCCGCGGGCAGAATGGCGCTGTGGGTAACCGTTGCGCTGGGAGTGGTCTTTCTCGCACTGCAGGGATTTGAGTATTACGACCACTGGAAGGAACTCGCCCCCTATAGCGACTCCTACGGATCTATCTTTTACACCATCACCAGCCTCCATGCAGCACACGTGATTTTCGGGCTGATGATGCTTGTTTACATCGGCGTGCTGCCGCGATGGGGCGCGACAGCGCGAACGCCGCATGCTCCCTACCACACGGTTGCAATCTACTGGCATTTTGTGGATGTAGTGTGGGTCTTCATCGTTGCGCTGCTTTATGTGATTCCCGTTTTCCAGGCGATGCATCATGGACACTAGACCTCATCCCGCAGGGACTTCGGCGTGCCAGCGATTGAGTGTCCCGGCGCGACGGCTCTGGTTTGGCCTTGCCACAGCCGCGGCAGCGTGGATTGCGCTTGGTTGCCTGGACATTGTGATCGCGTGGCGGGCATGCACGCATCAATACGACTACGGAATCCCTGACCCTCATCCGACCGCGCGGGTAGCTCTGACAGTCCTCGCATGCGCTCTGCTGATCGTAGGCATTGCCGCGGGAATTGCTTCCTACCGGAACTGGCAGTCCCTTGCGACTGCTCCCGGCCTTTTGGACACGTTGGCCGTCGATCGCCGCGAATTTATGGCAGTGATGGGCATCATCGTCAGCGTGACCCTTGGAATGGGCATGTTCTGGCTCGCGCTGCCGCCATTCTTTCTTGATCTCTGCTGGAGGGCGCGATGAAGGAGCGTTGCTCCAGGGGACGATTCGCGGCTGCTCTCTGCGGCGCATTGGCTCTCTTCGCCAGCGGCTGCAACGCGGGCCAGCAAACGCGAACCTATGTGGTCTACACCGGCGGCAATGCGAAACACGGTCAGCAGCTGATTGCAGGGTACGGATGCGGCGCGTGCCACATTATTCCCGGCATCCATGCCGCCCGCGGCTTGGTGGGTCCACCACTGCTGTATCTCGGTCAACGAACCATGATCGCCGGTGAGTTGCCGAACACGCCCGACAATCTCGCGCACTGGATCGAACACCCGAGACAAGTAAACCCCAAGACGGCCATGCCCGACCTTGGCCTTACCGACGACCAGGCATACGACATCGTCGCTTATCTTGAAACGCTACGCGCACCGGAAGGAACAGCATGGCTGCAACAATGAAGAGGCGATCGAAGATCCGAAGCGCCATGTGCGCTTCTTTGGCAGGTGGAATAAGCGCGAGCGTTTGTGCCGTGCTTTGCATTTCGGTATCGGCGCAGAACACGCCGAATGGTGGAAGTGGAGCAACGACGAATATTCCCGGCGCGCTGCCGAATATCCATATCGTTTCGCCGGTTGCGGATGGTCAGTGGACGATGCCGGCGGGCGATTATGGCAACACGCGTTACAGTCCACTCGACAAGATCAATACCGGCAATGTCGCGGGGCTTCATGTGGTCGGCAACATGAGCGATGGCATTCCGCACGGACATGAAGGCGGCCCGCTGGTCGTTGGCAGCACGCTATATATGGTCACGCCGTTCCCCAACAATCTCATCGCTCTCGATCTAACAAAGCCCGGCTTCCCGCAGAAGTGGATCTTTCAGCCGAACCCGGATATCGCTTCGCAGGGCATCGCCTGCTGCGATGTGGTGAGCCGCGGGGCCAGCTATGCCGACGGCAAGATCATCTACAACACGCTCGATGCACACACAGTCGCTGTGGACGCGAACACCGGCAAACTGGCCTGGAAGACACAGGTTGGCGATATCCACTATGGCGAGACAACGACGATGGCTCCAGTCGTAGTGCACAACACCGTATTCGTTGGTAATAGCGGGGCAGAGCTGGGAGTCCGCGGGCAGCTCACCGCGCTGGACGTGAAGACGGGCCAGATTCTTTGGAAGGCATACAGCAGCGGGTCGGACGCGGATGTACGTATTGGATCGGACTTTCATCCCTTCTACGCGAAAGATCGCGGCAAAGACCTCGGCATCAGCACCTGGACGCCAGGGCAGTGGAAGCTGGGCGGCGGCACCATCTGGGGATGGATTTCCTATGACCCGGAACTGAACCTCATCTACTACGGCACGGGCAATCCGGGCGTGTGGAACCCCGACATGCGGCCCGGAGACAACAAATGGTCGATCACCATCTGGGCGCGCAACCCGGAGACCGGGATGGCGAAGTGGGCCTACCAGGTCGAGCCCCACGATGGATTCGACTACGACGAAATCATGGAGAATGTGCTGGTCGACATGCCGTGGCACGGCCGCATGCGCAAGCTGTTGATCCATCCCGGGCGCACTGGTTTCGTCTTCGTCATGGATCGCGAAAGCGGCGAGTTGCTCTCGGCAGAAAAGTTTGAGCCGGTGACCTGGGCCAACGGCTTTGACCTGAAGACCGGCAAAGTCGACGAAAACATGGACAAGCGCACGCACTTCGGCAAGTACACCAAGGACATCTGTCCGTCTTCGACCGGGGGAAAGGAATTCGTGCCGTCGTCCTTCGATCCACAGACGGGTTATCTATATATCCCCGCGCACAACACGTGCATGGATTATGAGGCGACCGCGGTGAATTACATCGCGGGAACGCCATATCTCGGCGCCAGCGTGCGCATGTATCCCGGCCCCGGTGGCTACCAGGGCGAGTTCATGGCGTGGGATGTAGCCAATGCGAAGAAAGTCTGGAGCATCAAGGAACCGGATTTTCCTGTGTACAGCGGAGTGCTGACTACCGGCGGCGGCCTGGCTTTCTACGGGACGATGGATGGCTGGTTCCGCGCGGTGGATGCGCGCACGGGTAAGGTGCTGTGGCAGTTCAAGACCGCATCTGGCATCGTCGGCAATCCAATGACATTTACCGGTCCGGACGGCAAGCAGTACGTCGCTATCTACTCGGGCATAGGTGGTTGGATGGGCGCTACGGCCCTGCCCAGTCTCTCTACGGACGATCCCTATGCCGCCCTTGGCGCAGTCGGTGCGATGCGAAAGATCAAGAGCGCAACCCAACCGGGAGATATGCTCTATGTCTTCGGTCTCTAAAATCACGGCTTTCGCAGCAGCATGTCTGACGTCTGTGGCTGCCTTTGCGGCGCCCCTGCGTGTCTGCTCCGATCCCAATAATCTGCCTTATTCCAACGATCAGCAGCAGGGATTCGAGAACCGGATCGCGACCCTGATTGCCAACGATTTGCACATGGACCTGACGTACTTCTGGTTTCCGCAGCGAGAGGCCTTCTTCAAAAAGACGCTGAACGGGGGCATGTGCGATGTCGTGATGGGCGTTCCTGCCGGAATCGATGAAGCTGACGTCACGCGGCCGTACTACCGGTCGACATATGTGTTCGTCACGCGGCGCGACCGCAACCTGCATGTCAGTTCTCTCGATGATCCACGCCTGCGCACACTTAAAGTTGGAGTCCATATCCTCGGTGAACAGGACGACAGCCTGCCTCCGGTCCATGCCCTGGTAGGCCGCGGAATCGTGCGCAATCTCGTCGGCTTCAGTATCTTCGGCAATCTCAACGAAAAGGACCCGCCTGCCGATCTGCTGCGCGCAGTCGCCGACGGCAAAGTCGACGTTGCGCTTGCGTGGGGGCCATTGGCCGGATACTTTGCGCAGCATTCTTCCGTCCCGCTGGATATCACTCCAATTGCCAGCGATCCGAAAGACCCAGAGCTCCCGTTTCATTTCGACATTGGGATCGGTGTTCGGAATGGCGATTCGGGCCTCAAGCGGATGATCAACTCGGAACTGGACAAGCTGCAGCCGCAGATCGACGATCTTTTGCGAAGTTATGGAGTTCCGCAGCTTCCGATCCGCCCAGCGCCGCCTAACGCCGAATCCGCAAAGGAGGGCCAATGATGCGGAGTCTGTTGCTCATCCTCGGTGTGCCGCTTCTTCTTTGCCTGACCGCCTGTCACAACGGAGCAACTTCCACGTCGGTCACCGCCGGAGGCCCTGCAATCATCTCCGATCCAGTAGGCCCTGTTCCCGGAGTTGCTCACAACATCGTCTATCGCAGCAATCCCTATAGCAACGATCCAGTCGCATTGCAGGACGGGCGGCGGCTGTTTGACTGGTACAACTGCTCCGGCTGCCATGGTGGTCACGCGGGCGGAGGTATGGGCCCCAGCCTGCGCGATCCGGTGTGGCTTTATGGCAATCGCGATGACCAGATCTTCGACACCATCGCGCATGGTCGTTCCAAAGGCATGCCTGCCTGGGGAACGAAGATTCCCGAGGACCAGATATGGCAACTGGTCGCTTACATCAAATCCATGGGAACACCGCAGGAGCCCGATCCTCCGGTCGAACCGGTGGATGAGCAGGTGGAGAATCCTCAAGCGAACACAGTCCTCGGGGTTGGCACGCAGACACGCATTGCAGGCAGGCGATAGATGCGCCGGCGCCTTCCATGGATCGGACCGATTGGCCTGCCGCTGCTCGTGGGCTGCCGCTCTGTGCAGTCCACATTGAATGCTCACGGTCCCGCCGCCCAACGCATCGCAACACTCTCATGGGCGATGACGATTCTGTTTCTCGTAATCACTGCCATCATGTGGGCGCTGTTTGCCTGGGCTTTTTACCGTCGGCGAGGTTCGTTGACGGAACACGAGCCGATCGCCGCGACCGGCGGCGAAGGTTGGATCGCCGTCGGTGGCATTGCGATTCCGCTCATCGTGCTGACGGTGCTGTTCATCTGCGGTCTCGGCCTTCTGCGCGCCTTTCCGATCCATGGCATGCACGGGGGCATGAGCCAGATGCAGATGGCCGAGAGCATGAAGCCGGAGATCCTCATCATCGGGCACCAATGGTGGTGGGAGATCCACTACCTCAGCGACGAGCCCACACAGGAGTTCATCACCGCGAACGAGCTCCACCTGCCCACCGGCAGGCCAGTGAACATCGAGGTTGAAAGCTTCGATGTCATGCACTCCTTCTGGATTCCCGCGCTCCACGGCAAGGTGGACCTGATTCCCGGCCAACCCAACTACATCCGCATCGAGAGTTCGCAGCCCGGCCAGTACGCCGGCCAGTGCGCCGAATTCTGCGGCGCCGAACATGCGCGCATGCGCATTCTTGCCGTTGTCCAGGATCCCGGTGCATATGATGCTTGGCGTAGCGCGCAGCTCAAACCGGCGGCCGAGCCGACGGACCCAACTGCGCTCGCTGGGGAGCAGATCTTTCTCTCCGGACCTTGTGCGATGTGCCACACCGTGCGCGGCACGGTCGCCGGGGGAACCGTCGCGCCCGATCTCACACATATCGCCAGCCGCCAAATGATCGCATCGGATTCATACCAAAACAATGATGCGTATCTCGAAGCATGGGTGACGCATGCGCAATCTCTGAAACCCGAAGCCCAGATGCCCAACATAACCCAGTTTTCCGGCGAGCAACTGAACGAACTCGTCGCCTACCTGCGCCAGTTGCAGTAGATCTTTACCGAGGAGCACCGATTATGACCATCCTGCGCACGCTTCGTTCGCTCTCGCCGATCGCACTCGTTTCACTTTTCGCGTTTCCTGCAAATTCGCAGCAGAAGCCCGACTGCTCAGGCCTGCCCGATGCGGCGCGCCTGAAGTCCGTCGTGCAGGGAGTCGTGGGACAAGGCGCATCGAAGAACGGCGGCATGGGAAATCAGGAGTGGGCTGCGGTCGTCAATCGAGATGGCGTCGTATGCGCGATCGTCTTCAGCGGCACCACGCGCGCGGATGAATGGCCGGGCAGCCGCGTCATCTCCGCCGAGAAGGCAAGCACAGCCAACGGACTTAGCGGACGCAACTATGCTCTTTCTACCGCCAACATCTACGCCGCCTCGCAGCCGGGCCAAAGCCTCTACAGCCTTGCCACCGCAGCACCCCCCAATCCGAACGCCGTTTTCGGTAATCCTGCTACCTTTGGCACACCCAACGATCCTATGGTGGGCAAGGCCATAGGCGGCATCATCGTTTTTGCCGGCGGCCTGCCGCTCTACACTCCGGATGGAAAGATCGTCGGCGGGCTTGGTCTCAGCGGCGACACCTCCTGTACCGATCATGTGATTGCCTGGAAGGTGCGGCACGAATTGCATCTGGACGCCGTGCCAATGGGGCCGAGCCCGGACCACAACGACAATATGATCCTCGACTTCCAAGGCAATACGAGTCCCAGCGGGTTTGGGCACCCGTCCTGCAAGGGAGGTACGCAGGCCGATGGCATCATCCGTGATCTTTCTAAAAACTTTCCTACAGGGCCGCACAAAAAGTGAGGCTCGATCTGCTCGCCGTCCTCAATGCCCTGCGCGTGTGGCACGTCGCATTGGAGCTTCTATCAAGTTTCCCCCACACTCTTCTCGATTGCGGACGGAACCGACTACGAGCACACCAGCTTTTTGCAGGATGAGTCTGTCTTGGGCACAGCATTTCGGTCACGGCGGGCACGAAACTGGAGTTCAACAACTACAGCAGCTTCAGCCATTGGGACGTATCCTCATGGAGTCCTTTCGGAGGCCGCCGAGAACCTGGAGAAACCTCCTAATCAGGAACATCCCATCCGTCGACTGACAATCTGTACCAGTACTGTGGTACAGTACTGGCATGATATTCCGATTGAATCCTTCATCTGGGCATCCGCTCTATATCCAGCTGATGGAACAGGTGCGCCATGCTGTAGAGACGGGTGTGCTACAAGATGGCGATCAGATGCCCAGCATTCGCTCTCTGGCCGAGGAACTGGTCATCAGCCACAACACAGTCGCCAAAGCCTACGGTGAGTTGGAGCACGAGGGGCTGCTCGATTTGCGCCACGGCTCGGGCGCATACATTTCCGCGCCTCGGGCAGCAAAAGCTCGCACGGCGAAGCTGGCGGAGGCGCAGAAGCAAGTGGCAAGCGTGGTTGTGAGCCTGCGTGATGCCGGTTTCTCTGCTGACGAAATTCGCCGCCTGTTCGAAGCGCAGCTGATTAATTCCACCGCCCAGACGAGGCTGCCATGATTGCGGAACGCATCATTCAAACAACAGACCTGACGAAGGACTATGGGAGCTTCCGCGCAGTGGACCGGCTCAACTGCCGGGTGCGTGCCGAGCGTATTACTGGATTTCTGGGGCGCAATGGAGCGGGCAAAAGTTCGACGATCAAGATGCTGCTGGGCATGATCCGGCCGAGTTCCGGTTACGGGACAGTGCTTGGCTATCGGATCGACGATCCGAAACAGAGCATAAAGATACGCCGCCGCATTGCATACGTGGGCGAGGACAAGGGACTGTATGGTTACATGACGGTTGCTGAACTAATTCGGTTCACCCGTTCCTTCTATACCGACTGGCATTCGCACATGGAGCGGCGCCTGCTCGCGGAATACCGGTTGCCGCCGGGGCGAAAGGTGAAGGCGCTGTCGAAAGGCATGCGGACGAAGCTTGCGCTGCTGCTTGCTCTCGCGCGCCGACCGGCGCTGTTGATACTGGATGAACCGACTGAGGGCCTCGATCCGGTTTCCATTGAGGAGTTGCTGCAGACCCTGGTGGCGGCGCCGGCAAATGGAACTACGGTTTTCTTCTCCTCGCATCAGCTGTCTGAGGTAGAGCGCATCGCCGACGACATCCTGATGATCGACCGTGGCGCAGCGGTGCTGGACATGCCGCTGGAGCAGATGCGAGAGAACTATCGCCGCATATCGTTAGGCTTCTCAACCGAGGCGCCGGAGATCGAAGCAATTCGTGGAGTGGAGAAGGTGCGCTGCCAGGGGCGGCAGGCAACGATTCTTGCCAGCAGCAACGCTGATGGCATCGTGCAACTCGGCCGTGAGCGCGGCGCGGTGGACATCCATGTCGCCCCCGTCACACTGCGGGAGATTTTTCTGGAGACAGTCGAAGAGCTCAATCGGCAGGACCAGCAGATGGAGCAGGAGCATGCTCTGGTATAAGTCACTGCGCGAAATCCGAACCGTAACGTTATTCGGCATTGCGGCCATGGCCATCGCCTGCATTTTGATTGTCCTGAATGAGCAGACCATGCGCGCTCACGCTGAGGTTCCAACTACCTACGTTGCGTACATCTGGAAGTCGGTCTACAACAGCGTCGGCCGGGATCTTTTTGTGATCCTGTCGATCATTCTGGGCTCCGGTGGGCTGCTGCAGGAACGCGCGCACGGAACTTCCGGCTTTACGCTGGCATTGCCGGTAAGCCGCCGTCGTCTTGTCTTTACGCGCGGCGTGATCGGGTTTTGCGGAGTGATCGCAATTGCGGCCGTTCCCGCTCTGGTTACGCCAGTCGCTTCGCGCTACGTAGGCGAACAGTACCCGCTGGCGCAGGCCGCGGGATTCTTTGCACTGTGGGCGGGCTGCGGAGCGGTCTTCTACGGCTTGACATTCCTGCTGGCCCACCGAATCGAAGGTGAGTACATTTCCGTCCTGCTCGCGATTCCTTCCCTCCTGCTCTATGGAGCGCTGATCAACCTGCCATGGCTGCATCACCTGCGGATGCTCGACATCTTCGATGTGATTAATGGTGACGATATGCCCTTCTTCAACGAAGCACAGCATATGCTGATTGCCCCGCTGCCGTGGCTGACGTTGGCGATGATGCTCGCGGTGAGTTGCGCCTTTCTGCTTGTGGCCGCTCGTCGTATCGAGTCGGTGGAGTTTTAGGACATGTTGATGCTGTTCTACAAGGCGTGGCGCGAGAGCAAGCTCCGGTTTCTCGCAAGTGCGGGGCTGATTGCCGCAATGTGCTTCGCCTATGCAATGCTTTCCGTTCGTCTATACCCCGGCGTGGCGCACGCTCATCCTGGCGTACACGGCTATGTCCAGTACATCTACTGGACCGTTTTCGGCGGAATTACGCGCGGGATGTTCCAACTGAGCTGCCTTCTGCTCGGGCTTGGTGGGTTGCAGCGCGATCGGCGGCAGCACTCGCTGGGCTTCACGCTGGCTCTCCCGGTGAGCAGAGCGCGATTGGTGACATCGCGCGCAGCAGTGGGGACGCTGCAGATTTTCACGCTATCTATGGTTCCGGCGCTTGTTCTGCCGCTGGCTTCGCGCATTGCGGGACAGTACATTCCGATGACTTACGTTGCACTCTTCATTCCTCTTTGGATCGCGGGGGGAATCTTCACTTTCTCCGTATCGTTTCTTGCGTCGGTACTGTTCACAAGTGAATATGTTTCGCTGGCGGTCGCCTATGTGGGATACATCTTTTACCTCGCGGCGGTCCGTCATCCGCGGCTTTCCCATTTTCATCTGCACGCCGCCGACTTCATGAGCGGATTGTTCCCGCACTATCTGGATCGCACCACCAGGCTATGGACAGGCAATTACGGCCTTGAGCCCATCGTCTGGTTTGTTACCGCAGGGTTGGGGCTCATGGCCATCGGGGCCATCATTACTAGAAGGCAAGACCTTTAGACCGTTGCGACGTTGACGAAACCGCTCTCTACTTCCCATCACATCGACAATGGCCGAATCTGCGGCGAAAAATCCGAATATCGCGGCATGATGCCTGACAACCTGATGAGGACTCGATGGCGGAAGAGGAGGGATTCGAACCCCCGATACCCTTTCGGGTATGCCGGTTTTCAAGACCGGAGCCATCAACCACTCGGCCACTCTTCCGCTTCAGTCGATGATAAATGACCGCACGCCGCACGCCTTTCGGGCGCTGCCCGCAAGCCACAACGCGGGGCGACGATTGCGTGGCCAACGGGGCATGGGTTCCCATCCGTGGCCGGCCCGCTTACAAACTGCCCCGCCTATAATCAGTCTCACCCTCACGGAGGTTCACGC
>Ga0134126_10009345_pt1 | contig 12354 bp, 10 predicted proteins | sample KB31752_FD_96881 | JGI IMG/M metagenome (GOLD analysis project Ga0134126, IMG submission 96881) | Terrestrial soil microbial communities with excess Nitrogen fertilizer from Kellogg Biological Station, Michigan, USA - KB3-175-2 | ecosystem: Environmental > Terrestrial > Soil > Unclassified ...
CAGCCTCAACGGAGCGGACCGTCACCGTTTTACACCAGATGATGGCCGTGCTTGATAGTGTGCCGGGCATACTGCACTATGCTGCCCTTGGCGGACTGAATGCGGTGAGCTTTGCAAGTAAATCAAACAGCGCAACCATGTTTGTTCAACTAAAGCCATGGGACGAGCGGACAAGCAAGGAAACACAGATAGGCGCCATTATTGCAAACGTGCAAAAACGGCTTGCCAGGTTTAAGGAAGCCAATGTGGTGGTAATACAGCCGCCTGCTATCCCTGGTTTGGGAAGCAGCGCCGGTTTCTCGTTCATATTAGAAGAAAAGCAGGCCGGCGGGGATGTTAAGGTTTTTGAAAAAACACTGCACAACCTGGTTACCGAAATTAATAAAAGGCCCGAAATAGCAAAGTCGTTCTCATTCTTCACCGCCAGCACGCCGGCATACCAGCTAACGGTTGACCGGGAGAAAGCAAAAAAACTGGGTGTCTCCATTAGTGATATCAACAATGCGCTGCAAACCTATTTGGGCAGCATATATGTAAACGACCTTACCCTATATGGCCGGACTTACCACGTGCTGGCGCAGGCCGATACCAATTACCGCACAAATATCCAGAACATAGGGCAGTATTTTGTGCGTAACTCCGCCGGCAACATGGTGCCTTTAAGCACCCTTACTTCTTACAAGCTTATTGAAAACGCGCCATTGATATCACATTATAACCTATTCCGTTCGGCAGAAATTGACGGTACCTCGGCGCCGGGATATAGCAGCGGCGATGCGCTGAATGCGTTGAAAGAAGTTGCCGACAAAAGTTTGCCTCAGGGTTTTGGATATGAGTTTTCAGGTTTAAGCAGGGAGGAATTGCTCTCCGGGTCGAAAACCGTTTATATTTTTATGTTGTCGATAGGTTTTGTATTTCTTTTTCTCGCAGCTTTATACGAAAGCTGGTCCGTACCGTTCTCTGTACTGCTGGCTGTGCCCTTAGGGGCATTTGGCGCGATCTTATTTTTAACTTTTCAACCCAATATAGCCAACAATATTTATGCTCAGATCGGTTTAATAACGCTTATCGGCCTGGCCGCCAAGAATGCAATCCTGATCGTAGAGTTTGCCAAAGAGCGTGTTGACCGCGGCATGGAGCTTGAAAAATCTGTCCTCGAAGCTGTAAGGCTACGGCTGCGGCCAATCCTGATGACTTCACTTGCTTTTATATTCGGCGTTTTGCCGCTTGTATTCGCAACAGGGGCGGGCGCCCAGGCGAGGCAGACTATAGGCTGGACTGTTTTTGGCGGGATGCTCGCAGCAACTTCATTAGCTATATTTATTGTCCCTGTTTTATTTTACCTGATTACCCGCCTTGCATACGGTAAAGCCAGGCTGGCCGAGCTGGAAAGAAATTATAAACCGGATCCAGACCACGATCCGCAAACTTAAAAACGTCCTTTATTCTCTGCTCAATGGTGCTCGTAGGCCTTTCCATCGGTGGCGTTTTAGGCTGGTATTTAGTTTGTGCACTAATTTTTGCCCTTTATAAAGGGCAAAAATTAATGTACAGCCCGCGAGGGCCAATTTCGAAATGTATATTTTTTGTAATTTTAGTGACATTGCACCGGCAAAAAAATAGTGCATTGAAAATTTGCTGACTGTCAGTGCATCGCCATTCACAATTGTGGATAACTTTTGATCTATCTGAACCTTCGCCCTTATCTTACACCACCCCCATACCTTCGAAATTACGCTAATGGCAAAGTATTTGTAATGCGGCAGGTGTACAATAATGTACAATTTTTATCTAAAACTAATAATACAATGAAACAATTAACCAAATGGGTGGCTTCAGCAGCAACTGCTGCGGCTATATTTTTTGCGGTAAATGCAGACGCGCAAACCACCGCACCAAATCCATGGCGACTTGGAATAGGCCTCGAAGCAGGCATCCCTACAGGTAACGCCAAGAATATTTCGAGCATTGAATTAGGCGGTACAGCACGTTTACAATACGATGCCAGCGATCACTTCGCCTGGACCCTTACGTCGGGTTATTACAATATGTTTGGTAAAGACATTCCCGGAACCGACACCAAATACCAGAGCCTGGGCATAGTACCGCTTAAAGTAGGAATGAAGGCCTTTTTTGCTCCCCAGTTTTATTTTGGTGCGGAAGCGGGCGCCGGTTTCGAAACAATCAGCGGGGGCAATACCAAGCTTATTTTATCACCGGCCCTCGGTTTTGCAAATAAAACCTGGGACATAGGTGTTCGTTACGAAAATTTCTCAGGCCAGGATAACAGTTATGGTTTAGCCGGCTTACGTGTTGCATATGCGTTTGGCTTGTAAATTTTGTACAGTCAAAATAGACGCAGATACCAAACCTGTTTATCAAATAAAACCGGTGTCCCTATTTTTGGGCCCGGCTTTATATTGATTAAATGGCAAAGTATTTGTTAATCATGTGTTAACACAAATTAGTTATTGTTCATTAAAAATTACAACTATGAAAAATTTATCAAAATTAATAGCTTTAGCTTGTACCGCAGCGGCGCTGCTTTTCACAAGTGACGTAAAAGCTCAAACTACGCCGGCGAAGGCCTTAAGATTTAGTATCGGGTTGGAAGCCGGTGTACCCACAGGGGTAGAAACCGACCACGCAAATTGGGAATTAGGCGGAACTGCGCGTTTACAATACGGTATAACCAATAATTTCGCCCTCACCCTTACTTCGGGTCTTTATAACTTCTTTAGCAAAGACATGCCCGGCACGGACACCAGGTTTCCCACCCTTAATATTATACCCTTAAAGTTAGGTGTTAAAGCATTTGTTTCGCCTAATTTTTACCTGGCGGCTGAAGGTGGCGCTGCCTTCATTCAAAGGAACGAATCCACTAAGCTGGATTTATCTCCTGGCCTGGGTTGGGCAAACAAAAGCTGGGATATCGGGCTTCGTTATGAAAATTTCTCGACGCCGAAAATCGACTATGGTATTGTAGCCCTTCGTTTGGGTTACGGATTTTAATATAGTCTAACGATTGGAGATTAGAGGCCATTTCAAAAAACCTCTAATCTCCAATTTTATTAACTGAGTTTTCCCAAAGCTTCTTTTATTCTTCGAACAGCTTCGATCAACTTATCTTCAGCAGCGGCATAAGAGATACGGATTGATTTTTTATCGCCGAATGAATCACCGCCGACGGTCGCTACATGGGCCTCTTCAAGCAGGTAAATGCTTAACTCGTCTGCATCATTAATTGTCTTCCCGTTATAGCTCTTTCCGAAAAACGATGTTACATCCGGAAAGAAATAAAATGCGCCCTCGGGCAGGTTAACTTTCAGGCCATCAATATCTTTTAATAAACTGTAAACCAGGTCGCGGCGTTTTTTAAATTGTTCGCGCATTTGCAAAACGCTTTCCAGGCCGCCTTCCAGCGCAGCCACGCCCGCTTTTTGAGTAATAGAACAAGTGCCCGAAGTTATTTGCCCCTGCATTTTATCACAGGCTGCCGCAATTTCTTTATTCGATGCAGTATAACCAATACGCCAGCCGGTCATGGCAAATGCCTTTGAAAAACCGTTTATGATGATCACGCGGTCCTTAATGCTGTCAAATTGCGCTATCGATTCATGTTTGTCAACAAAGTTTATATGCTCATAGATCTCATCCGAAAGGATATAAATATCCGGGTACCGCTCAAACACTTTCGCCAGCCCTTCCAGTTCGTCTTTGCTATAAACGCTGCCGGTGGGGTTACACGGCGATGAAAACATAAACAGTTTTGTTTTCGGTGTGATCGCTGCCTCTAATTGAGCGGGCGTTATCTTAAACTCCTGTTCAACAGGCGCGTCAATAAAAACACTAACACCTTCCGCCAGTTTAACAACTTCAGAGTACGATACCCAATAAGGCGTAGGTATAATTACTTCTTCGCCGGGGTTTACCAGGCACAAAACCGCGTTTGCGATGGCCTGCTTGGCGCCGGTTGAAACCACAATTTGGCTGAAATCGTAGTCAAGGTCGTTTTCGTTTTTGAGTTTCGCCGCTACGGCCTTACGCAATTCAGGATAACCCGACACAGGCGTATAATAGGTGAAATTTTTGTCCATCGCCTGTTTGGCAGCTTCCTTTATATGTTCGGGCGTATGAAAATCAGGTTCGCCGAAGCTAAGGCTGATCACATCAACCCCTTTAGCCGAAAGTTCGCGGCCAAGCTTGGCCATTTTAATTGTAGCGGATTCAGACAGGTTATTTATCCGGTCACTTAATGTACTCATTATCTATTTTTTTGCGCCGCAAATATAGAAAAGTCTCGACGGAGGTTGTCGTTTTAATAGTAAGTTTTCATTTTTTTATCATTTTATTAACACAATGCCACTGTTGTTGATAAAAACTCAAATCGGGCGGTTTTTAAGGCAGGAATTTAAGAGTTTTGAAAAAATGCCGCCTGTTGATAACGGAACTGGAAGAAAGGTTTAAATAATATCGCAAAATTCGAATTAGCTCCCAGGCAAAACTAAAAAACCTTTCTTCATTCAGCTTTCTGCTTTCGGCTCTAAATTATTCCTAAATTTGACCCGAAATAGCCATTGTTTTGAAAGAGAAGAAAAGGATAATACTCATTTCATTAATTACAGGTATTGTCCTGATGCTGGCAAAATTCGGCGCTTATTTTTTAACGGCATCAAACTTTGTGCTTACCGATGCGGCCGAAAGTATAGTAAACGTATTGGCCAGCTCGTTTGCCTTTTTCAGTATTTACCTGGCCGCCTTGCCCCGCGACGAAAATCATCCCTACGGGCATGGAAAAGTTGAATATTTTTCAGTTTTTATCGAGGGTTCATTAATCGCTATCGCCGCAATTGTAATTATTATAAAGTCGGCCTATAGCTTTTTCTATCCCAGCCGCATCCACGATCTGCTGACGGGCGCCATCATTATAGGCGCCACGGGAATAATCAATGGCTCATTAGGCTATTATATGATCCGCAAGGGCAAGCGCTTGCCTTCTATCACCATCGAAGCAGATGGCAGGCACCTGCTTACCGATATGGTGACCAGCCTGGGCCTGGTAGCCGGCTTGTTATTAATTCATTTTACCGGGATACTCTGGCTCGACAGCGCTTTATCTATCGCCGTTGGCTTGTACATTTTATTTACCGGGTACAAACTGATACGCCGGTCTGTTTCAAGCCTGATGGACGAGGCTGACTTCGGCGTGGTTACCGAAGTTGTACAGGTACTTAACGAAAAGAGGAGAGACTCGTGGATAGATATCCATAACTTCAGGGCTCAAAAATATGGCAACGAACTGCATATCGATTGCCATTTAACCCTGCCGAACTATTTCGACCTTGTAAAAGTGCACGAAGAAGTAAAACTGGTTGATAAGCTGATTAACGATGAGGTTACCCAAACTGAGCTTTTTATTCATACTGACCCCTGCATACCCGAGTGCTGTCACTACTGCAGCATGCCAAATTGCCCGATAAGATCGGAGCCAAAAACTGAAGAAATAGCATGGACATTGAACAAAATTATCCGGAACAAAAAACACTTTGAATAATGTACCCCTTTAATGTACGCGTTTATGGATTGTTGATTAATGCCGATAACGAAATACTGATCAGCGACGAGCAGGAGTATGGCATCAGGTTCACCAAGTTCCCCGGCGGCGGCCTCGAATTTGGCGAGGGGCTGGTTGAGGGATTAAAGCGCGAGTTTTTGGAAGAGTGCAATGCTGAGATTGAAGTGCTCGGTCATTATTATACTACTGATTTCTTTGTAAAATCGGCCTTTAACGAGTCGCAGGTGATAAGTGTATATTATCTTGTAAAAAACCTCGGGCCGCTTAACCTGGCCATAAAAACCATCGTTTTTGATTTCGACGGGGATGGCGATATTTTGCAGTCGTTCAGATGGGTTAAATTAGCTAAGCTTGATGTAGAAAACTTTCTTTTCCCGACAGACCAGCACGTAGCCCGGCTTTTATTGAACACGATATGAATTTGACCGAAAGAGATTTAAAGGTAATATGGCACCCCTATACGCAAATGAAAACCGCCCAGCCGCCTGTACCGATTGTGCGTGGCGAAGCTGCTTGTGTGTTTGATGAAAACGGCAAAAGGTATATCGACGCGGTATCGTCGTGGTGGGTAAATATACACGGGCATGCGCATCCATACATCGCCCAAAAAGTCGCAGAACAATTAAAAAAACTGGAGCATGTTATTTTCGCCGGATTTACGCACGAAGGAGCCGTGGAATTAGCTGAGCGCCTGCTGCAAATACTGCCCGGTAACCAGCAAAAAGTATTTTATTCGGACAATGGCTCAACCGCGGTAGAGGTAGCTTTGAAAATGTGCCTGCAGTACTGGCATAACAAAGATGAAAGCCGTACTAAAATACTGGCCTTTAAAAACGCCTACCACGGAGATACATTCGGGGCAATGGCGGTTAGCGGCCGCAGCGCATTTACGGCTCCGTTTGATTCGCTGCTGTTTGAAGTTGAATTTATCGACCTGCCAAACGAGTCAAACGTAAAATATCTCACATCTCAAATCTCACATCTCAAATCTGAGATAGCCTGTTTCATTTTTGAACCTTTGGTACAAGGCGCCGGGGGCATGCTGATGTATGAAGCCCGGTATTTGAATGAATTGATGAAGCATTGCCGCGACGAAGGTATTTTGATGATCGCCGATGAAGTGTTTACCGGGTTCGGCCGTACAGGCAGGCGCTTTGCATGCAACTATGTTACTGAAAAACCGGATATTATGTGTTTTTCAAAGGGCTTAACGGGGGGGACCATGGCTTTGGGGTTAACTACCTGCAGCCAGGATATTTATGATTCCTTTTTATCAGACGACCGCCTGAAAACATTGTTTCATGGGCATTCGTTTACAGCCAATCCTGTGGCCTGTTCCGCAGCGCTGGCAAGTTTGGATATTTTTTTAGCGCCGGCAACCGCCGTAAACATCAAAAGGATAGAAGACTCCCACCGGCAATTTGCGGCTAAAATTAAGGATCATCCTAAAGTTAAGACCACCCGGCAAACGGGCACTATTTTAGCGATTGAATGGCAAACCGGGAGCGATACTTCGTATTTTAACTCGTTGCGCGATACGCTGTACAACTTTTTTTTGGATGCCGGCATTATTTTGCGGCCGCTCGGAAATATAATTTATATTTTACCGCCGTATTGCATTACAGATGAAGAACTGAATTACATTTACGACAAAATTGAAGAGGGGTTACACCGGTTTTAGTAGGGGATTACACCGATTTTATGATATGATTACACCGATTTTAGTGGGGGATTACGCCGATTTTAATGAGGGATTACACCGATTTCAGTTGGGGGATTACACCGATTTATTAAATGATTCACTGATTAAATAAATACAATGGAACTAGGGGGATTTCTGCCGATGATAATAGCTGATGATGAACTGCATGCAAGATGGTTAAATACACTGTCGCTGATGGAAAATACGGGTGCGCGCAAAATATCTGCAAGTGAAGACCCGCTTACGGTTACTTACATCGTATTAAAACATGCTGCGGAAGAACACCGGCATGCCTTTTACCTGAAAAAACAAATAGAAAAAACCCGGGATGGACTTTGCCCCACCTACGCCGCTGAATATTTATTGGCCCCTGCTTTTAGCCGGTACTATTTAAACCAATTGGATATAGAGGTTTGCAGGTACCTGAAAAACGATCTTGGCCTTAGTGGGAAGGATCTGCGTTTTGCAGCTTACCTGCTGGTAACCTATGCGATTGAGGTGCGGGCCGATGAGCTTTACCCGGTTTACCAGCAGGCGCTTGAAAATGCCGGCAGTAAGGTAAACGTCAAATCAATTATTTTAGAAGAAGAAGGCCATTTGGAAGAAATGATCGCTCAACTCAAAAAATTCTCAGGGGATTGGGAATATCATGCTCAAAAAGCAGTAGCGTTTGAAAGCCGGCTGTTTGCCGATTGGATAGCGGCCTTATCGGGTAGTTTAACCTTATATGCAAATTTATAAATAAACCGGCGGGACACATAAGTCGTTCTTGCAAAACATATTAGCGGTTCCGTTGTATTTTATTAGGCATTGGTGTTCAGCGGAGGGCCCCGCTTTTATTTTTCAGCTTTTTTTGTTACCATTACTCAAAATTTGCACTATGAAAAAATTCTACTACCTCAGCCTGTTTTTCGTACTGCTTTTACTTTCCTCCTGTGTTGATATCGAGGAGCGTTATGATTTTAAACCCGATGGCTCCTGCAATGTGCTCTATAGTTTTGATATGGGCAACGCCGTATCGGTACTGATGAATTTGATGTCTGACTCGGTTAAGGAGACACCCCAGTTCTCGCTGGTAAAAGATACTACGCTTAACTTTTACTCGGCCCTGCCCGACAGCACACAGCAAAAAATGACTTTCGATGAGGTGAATATGGCCAAAACCAGCAACCTGACTGTTAAAATGGATCTCAAAAAAAGCATCATGAAGGTAGACATCGAGCATCATGCAAAAAATGCTGCCGACCTGGAATATTACCTTAAGCACCTTTCAAAAATTTCGATGAACAGCCAGCTGAACGCTGTAACGAAAAACAAAAAGCCCAATGGTTTCGACGCCCAGCAGTTGGTAGCCGGCGAGGACTATTACTCCTACGAGATAACGCCCCACAAGTTTTACCGGATAGTTGACAAAGCGAAATTTAATGCCTTTTTAAAGAAGACTGCTTCTGCCTTTGCAATGGCCAAGGCCATGTTGATCGAAACGCCTTATAAGGTCATCCTGAATTTTGCAAAACCTATAAAAAAGATCAATAACCCTAAAGCCATCGTGTCGGCCGACAGAAAAAGGGTGACGCTGGTTACCAGTATGGACGACATCATGAAGAACCCGTCGCTGATGAATTTGAAGATAGATTTCTAAATTTACACGAATTTCACGAATGGAGGCGAATTGACACTAATCTAGGTGCACGATTTTCACTGCCAAAACCCGGACCCATAGTAATTGTTGTCATAACTATCGTATGGACAGGATTCGTGAGTATTCGTTCCCATTCGTGAAATTCGTGTTAATTTAATAATATATGATTGCAAGAGCGATAGATTACGTTACCGAAGATTTTTATGAGTCGTTAAGCTTTATGGATGGCGAAATGCCCGACCTTGATACAGTACGCGACCTTTTTTTTGAGGAGGGCCTGCTTATAAACATGAGTTTCGGAAAGCCGGTCACCTATACCGTCGGTTCTTTTACAGCGGCGCTGGAACAGCAAATAGAAGAAGGGCAGCTGACGCAGTTTATGCAGCGCGAGCTTTATTCAAAAACCGAAATATTCGGCCGTATTGCACAGCGAACGAGTGTTTACGAATACAGCCTGGCTTATTTCGAAATCGAAAACCTGCCCAAAGGCGTAAATTACATCCAATTTATCCAGGTCGACGACATTTGGCGCATAAGTTCCATGGCCTGGAGCGATGAGGGCGAGAATTACAGGGTTCCTCCCGAATTGGTGAACGGTTGATTGAGTTCATTAAGTTGATTAGGTTGTAATTGCTGCAGAGCTTAATCATTGCTACGGACAAGCGAGCTGATAAACCAATGAGCAATTCCTCGACTACTCACTTAATCAACTTAATCAACTGTAAACCTCTTTCCTTGCCGACGCCAATGTATTTTTCAGCAAACCTATTATCGTCATTAACCCCACGCCTCCGGGTACCGGCGTTATCCAGGAGGCTTTGGGAGCAACATTTTCAAAATCAACATCGCCATAGAGCTTATAGCCTGATTTGGTGAGTGTAGAAGTCTCGCGGTTCATGCCTACGTCGATGACAACAACGCCGTCTTTCACCATATCAGCCGTAATAAAGTTCTTTTTACCGATGGCGACGATCAATATATCGGCCTGCAGCGTATAATTTTTAATATCCGGCGTCCGGCTGTGGCATACCGTAACCGTGCAGTTGCCAGGATAGGTGTTCCTGGCCATTAAAATGCTCATCGGCGAACCGACGATGTTACTTCTGCCGACAACCACGCAATGTTTGCCTACCGTGTCGATACCGTACTCTTTCAGCATGAGGGTTATCCCAAAGGGCGTCGCCGGTATAAATGATGGCAGGTTACGCTGCATACGGCCCAGGTTAACCGGGTGAAAGCCGTCAACATCTTTACGGTAATCAATTTTCTCGGTTACTTTTTCAGGATCGATATGCCTGGGAAGCGGCAGTTGCACAATTATGCCGTCGATATCTGCATCGGCATTAAGCTCGGCCACTTTGTTCAATAGCTCTTCTTCGGTCACATCATCCTCATACCTAACTAATGAGGATTTGAAACCAACCTGTTCGCAATTTTTTATCTTGCTGGCTACATAGGTTTCACTGCCGCCATCGTGGCCAACCAAAACGGCGACCAGGTGCGGTTTGCGGCCGGTTTCAGCCAAAATTTGTGCCGCGCTTTCTGCTATTTCGCCTTTAAGTTTTTGTGATACGTATTTTCCGTCGAGTAACATAATTGAGATTTGAGATGTGAGATATGAGATGTGAGACGGAAGAAAAAATCTCATGTCTCAAATCTCATATCTCACATCTAAGTTTAATCGAGCTTCAAAACCGCCATAAATGCGCTCTGGGGTATCTCCACATTTCCCACTTGCCGCATGCGTTTTTTGCCTTTTTTCTGTTTTTCAAGCAATTTTCGCTTGCGCGATATATCGCCCCCGTAACATTTGGCGGTAACATCTTTGCGCAAGGCCTTTACCGTTTCGCGGGCTATAATTTTTGCGCCTATGGATGCCTGTATAATAATTTCAAACTGCTGGCGGGGTAAAAGCTCTTTTAGCTTTTCACATATTTTTTTGCCAAAATCATAAGAGTTCCCCCTGAAGATCAGCGACGACAATGCATCCACCGGTTCGGCGTTCAGCCGGATATCCAAACGTACCAAGTCCGATTGGCGGTAACCGATCTGGTGGTAATCGAATGAGGCATAACCTTTGGATATAGTCTTCAGCTTATCATAAAAATCAAAAACGATCTCGCCCATCGGCATCTCAAATATCAGCTCCACGCGGTCCGAAGTCAGGTATGATTGATTTTTTATAAACCCGCGTTTCTGTATACAAAGCGACATCACCGGTCCTACAAATTCGGATTTGGTGATAATGGTTGCCTTTATATAGGGTTCTTCCACGTAGTCAATTTTGCTTGGGTCGGGCAGGTCGGATGGGTTATTTACCGTGATGGCTGCGCCCTTTGTCGTGTAAGCGATATACGACACGTTAGGAACAGTAGTGATCACCGTCATATCGAACTCGCGTTCCAGCCGCTCCTGGATGATCTCCATGTGCAGCATTCCCAAAAATCCACACCGGAACCCAAAACCCAATGCCGCCGACGATTCGGGCTCATAAACCAGCGCCGCATCGTTTAGCTGCAGCTTGCCCATCGAATCACGCAGGTCTTCGTAATCCTCTGTATCCACCGGGTAAATACCGGCAAATACCATAGGTTTTACCTCTTCGAAACCTTGAATGCCTTCCGCGCAGGGGCGGTCGACATGGGTAATGGTATCGCCAACCTTTACTTCGCGGGCCTCTTTTATGCCTGAAATGATATAGCCTACATCGCCGGTTTTAATTACGTCCCTCGGCGCCTGTTTCAATTTCAGGGTGCCTACCTCGTCGGCATTATATTGCTTTTCCGTAGCGAAGAATTTCACTTTATCGCCTTTGCGGATCTCGCCGTTAACAACTTTATAATAAGCCACAATACCCCTGAAGGAGTTAAAGACCGAATCAAAAATCAAGGCCTGCAATGGTGCATCCGGATCGCCGACGGGGTGGGGGATACGCTCCACAATAGCGCGCAATATGTCATGCACGCCCATTCCCGTTTTGCCCGATGCGGCTATAATTTCTTCGCGTTTGCAGCCTATCAGCTCGACTATCTGGTCCTTGACTTCCTCGGGCATTGCGCCGGGCAGGTCCATTTTGTTTAATATCGGGATGATTTCCAGGTCATTATCCAAGGCAAGGTACAGGTTTGAGATAGTTTGGGCTTGAATACCCTGCGCGGCGTCGACAATTAGCAACGCGCCTTCGCAGGCGGCTATGGAGCGTGAAACCTCGTATGAAAAATCCACATGGCCGGGCGTGTCGATCAGGTTCAGGATGTATTTCTGACCGTCGAGCTCATAATCCATTTGTATCGCGTGGCTCTTAATAGTAATGCCGCGCTCTCGTTCCAGGTCCATATCGTCCAGCAGTTGCGCCTGCGATTCGCGCTGGGTTATGGTATTGGTATATTCGAGCAACCGGTCGGCAAGGGTGCTTTTGCCGTGGTCGATATGGGC
>Ga0134126_10009346_pt1 | contig 12351 bp, 12 predicted proteins | sample KB31752_FD_96881 | JGI IMG/M metagenome (GOLD analysis project Ga0134126, IMG submission 96881) | Terrestrial soil microbial communities with excess Nitrogen fertilizer from Kellogg Biological Station, Michigan, USA - KB3-175-2 | ecosystem: Environmental > Terrestrial > Soil > Unclassified ...
TACGTCAGGTAGCCCTGCTCCTTGCCGCGGGCAATGAGCAGCTTCAGCTGCGACTGTCTGTCTTCGGTCATCAATGGTGCACGGCGCTCGATGCCAAGCGGTTTACTCAGAGGCGCTTCGCCTCCGCTACCGCGGACGCCGACACGCCCCTTGCGCGTGTCATTGTGGATCGCGCCCGGCGATTCGCTCCTGTCGCCAGCATTCTTTGCGCCGGCCGTGGTCTTCGGCTCGGGTGCAGGGCCCGCGGGCGCTGCCGTCTCGGCGGGCTTCTTCACCCGCTCGGGCTGCTTGGCCCGCTCCTTGCTGTCGCGTGCGGTCGCAACGGGTACCACGGCCTTCTCGGCGGTGGCCACTTTCACGGGCTTGCGCGACGCCTCCGCGGGCGCCCGCTTCTTGGGGGAAGTCGGTGGCTTATGCTTGCGTGTCATGTTTGAAGGATGGCGGTGAGATACGGTTCCCTATGTGCCGGCCTCGGGGGGCTAACTCAAGGGGCGCCAAAGCAAAGCGTGCGATTGTATTTGACAAAGCGGCAACAACCAAGTGTCACGAGGCGGCCGAAGGCGCCTTCATCATGATAAGTCTCTGAAATTCCTGCATTTCCTCGGCACTCAAGCGAGTCGTGCGGCTCTTGGCCTCGAGCGCTGCCAGGCGCTGCGATGCCGCCAGAGCCGCCAGTTTCACCAGGGCCGCCTTGAGCTCGTGCGCAGCGGCGCCCGCATCCGCCACCAGCTCCTCGCGTTGCAGCAGCTTTGCGAGGTGCTCTCCATCGGGCTTATCGGCCCACCTCTCGAGCACTTGAGCAGCCGACGTGGCCGGGCTCGCGCGCAAGTTATCCAGCAGGTCCCGCAACAGTTGGACACCCGGCTCGTCGCTTGCGTTCAGTCCGGCGCGCTCCGATTCGCTCACCTGCCCGGCGCTGGCGGGAAACCACAACAGGCACACGATCGCCTGCCGTATCAGACTTCCGCGTCCGCCGCTGATGCGCGCCTGGCCGGGTTTGATGCGAGTGGGGGCAGCCGCTGGCGCCACCACCGCGGGGGGCGCTGGCGTCGTGCCCCCTCCGCTCCACAGCTCCTGCAGGCGCTCGGGCGTCAGCCCGATCACGCGGGCGAGCCGGCCCAGCAACAGCTCCCGGAAGACACCGGCAGGCAGTTTTGCAAACAGCGGCCGCGCGGCTTCTGAAAAGCGGGCGAGGCCGTCGGCACTGGTGAGGTCGGCCTGCTCGGACAGCTCCCGTATCAGGTACTCCGATAACGGCACGGTGGAGCTCTCCAGGCGCTTCTCGAAAGCCTCCGGCCCTTCCTCCGCCACGAGCGTGTCCGGGTCGTGCCCGTCGGGAAGAAACAGAAAGCGGATCTCCCGCCCCTCGCGCGCCTCCGGAAGAGCGTTCTGCAGCGCGCGCCAGGCAGCTGCCCGCCCGGCGCGATCGCCGTCGAATGAGAAAACGACCTCGCTCACCAGGCGAAAGATCCTCTTCAGATGCTCGGGCGTGGTGGCCGTGCCAAGAGTGGCAACGGCGTACGTCAACCCTGACTGATGAAGACGCACGGCATCCATATATCCCTCAACCACCAGCAAGCGCTTCAGAGTCGAGCGTGCACGGCGCGTTTCGTACAGGCCGTAGAGCTCCCGGCCTTTGTGAAACAGCACGGTCTCGGGCGAATTGAGGTACTTCGGCTCCCCCTGGTCGATGATCCGCCCGCCGAAGGCGATGATCCTTCCTCTGACGTCGCGGATCGGAAACATCAATCGGTCGCGGAAGCGGTCGTAATAGCGCTCGCCCTCGCGCGCTTGCCCACGCTCGCGCTCGATGATCAAACCCAGCTCCGCGAGTGCCTTGCGGTCGGGGTCCTGGGCGCCGAAGCGCTTCAAGACCTCGTTCCAGCTGTTCGGCGCGTAGCCGATGCCGAATTTCTCGAGCGTTGCCCGGTCCAGCCCACGCTTGAGGGCATAGGCCTTCGCTCTGTCGTCCCGCAGCAGGTTTTCCGAATAGAACTGCGACACCCGGGCCATGAGGTCGTACAGCGGCTCATCGGCGCGCCGGGTTCCTGCCGGTCCGGTGCCTCCCTCGTGCGGCACCTCCAGGCTCAGGCGGGTCGCGAGCTCCTCGACCGCTTCGGGGAAAGCCATGCGGTCGTATTCCATGAGGAATCGCAGCACCGTGCCATGCGCTCCGCAGCCGAAGCAGTGATAGAACTGCTTGTCCGGGCTGACCCAGAAGGAGGGCGTCTTCTCGTTGTGGAACGGGCAGCAGGCCCGGAACTCGCGTCCGGCTTTTTTCAGCTGCACGCGCGTGCCGATGACCTCCACGATATCCGTGCGGGCGATGAGCTCGTCGATGAACGTTTGGGGAATGAGCCCCATCAACGCCTCAGGATCAGGATTGCGACCAACACTGCAAGCAGCGCCGAGGTGAGGGCGCCTGTGAGCACCACGCGCGTGCGCTTGCGCCGGAACATAGTGAGCTGTGACTGCACGATGTAGCAACGGTTTCCCTCGATCGCCACTACGCCCGCCTGCGCCAGCCCCGCGGCGCTGTCCTGATCGTCCTGGCTGAAGCTCCCCAGCGGGAGCCCGCTCTGCGGGTCGAAAGCCCGGGCGGCACGCAGCCGGGCCATGAAACGGCGGTCGCGCTCGACGCGGCGCATCCCGGCCAGGCAGGCCAGCGCGATGAGAATCAGCAGGAGCGCGGTGGTGAAGCCACGACCGCCCATAGTTACCCTCTACCGGTGCGGGGCACCCTTGAGTGGCAGGCGCAACCGGCGTGTGGATCAGCTCAGCTCAGCTTCGATTTGATCCGGGCGCTGACCTTGCCCATGTCGGCCTTGCCCTGGGCTTGCGCTTTCACCACACCCATCACTTTGCCCATGTCCTTGATGGAGGCGGCGCCGGTGGAGGCAATGGCCGTGGCGATCAGCGAGTCGATCTCGGCATCGCTCAGCTGCGCGGGCAGGTAGGCCTGGAGGATGAGGATTTCCGCCGATTCCTTGGCGACCAGGTCCGCCCGTCCACCGCTCTCGAACTGCGTGATCGCTTCCTTGCGCTGCTTGATCATCTTCTCGAGGGCGGCGAGCACCTGGGTGTCATCGAGCTGGATGCGCTCGTCCACCTCGCGCTGCTTGATCGCCGCCAGGATCATGCGGATGGTGGCGAGGCGCTCCTTTTCCCCGGCGCGCATCGCGCTCTTCATGTCCTCGGTGATCCGTTCTTTGAGAGACATGGAAGTGCCCGTTGCCTATGGAAAAGTGGTGACCTGAAAGCGAGCCGGCGCGCTCGCCCGCTCGCGGGCCGCTCAACGCGCGGCGCGCATCCCGTCGCGGGAGATACGCTTCATGTGCCGCTTGATCGCAGCAGCCTTCTTGCGTTTCCGCTCCTGGGTCGGCTTCTCGTAGAATTCGCGCCGACGCAGCTCGGTGAGAATGCCGGCCTTCTCGCAAGCGCGCTTGAAACGCCGCAGCGCGGCATCGAAGTACTCGTTCTCACGCACACGAACGCTCGGCATCGAAACCTCAAGTCATTGATCGTAAATGGGATTTACCCGCAGACTTACGACGGCGGGGGCAGGATTCTAATGAGCCACCGGTAAAAAGGCAAAGACCTTGCGATTCGAGCCGCTTCGCACCCTGGGCGCTCCCCATCAGTCCAGCGTCACTCCGTCGATCCTGAGCAGCGGCTGCAGCACCTGCCACAGGGCCGCAAGCCCGGCCGCGGCGATCGCAGCGATGGCGCGCAAGGCTCGGGAACGCCCGGATCTGCCACACTACCGGCGTTTGAGACCTCCCCAACCGAGCTGAGCCCCGTTGTGCGCGTCCTGGCGATCGAATCTTCCTGCGATGAGAGTGCCGCCGCGGTCCTGGATCGCGACCGCGGTCTTCTGGCGCACGAGCTGTTCAGCCAGGTCGAGCTGCATCGGCTGTACGGAGGGGTCGTTCCAGAGCTGGCCTCTCGAGACCACATCCGGCGGTTGCTGCCCTTGGTGCGCAGCGTTCTGGAGAGCTCAGGCACGACCCCGCGGGAGCTGGGGGGAGTCGCCTATACCGCTGGCCCTGGTCTCATCGGAGCGCTTCTGACGGGTGCCGCACTCGCGCGCAGTCTGGCCTACGCGTGGCAGGTGCCCAGCATCGCCGTGCATCACCTCGAAGGTCATCTGCTGGCACCGCTTCTCGAGGCGGATCCTCCGCCCTTTCCGCATGTGGCCCTGCTGGTCTCGGGCGGCCACACGATGTTGATCGAGGCGCGCGCTATCGGCCGCTACGAGCTGCTCGGGGAGACCCGCGACGATGCGGCCGGCGAGGCGTTCGACAAGACGGCGAAGCTGCTGGGCTTGCCCTATCCGGGCGGGCCGCACCTCGCGCGCCTCGCAGCCGGCGGCAGGAAGGGTGCCTTCGAGTTTCCCCGCCCCATGCTCGATCGCCCCGGCCTGGAGTTCAGCTTCTCCGGACTGAAGACGGCAGTGCTGCACACGGTGCGCGCCGCGCCCGATCTGAGCGACCCCGTGAAGGCGGACATCGCCTGCGCTGTGCAGCAAGCGATCGTCGAAACGCTCATTGCAAAAGCCGTGCGCGCGCTGGAGCAAACGGGGCTGCAGGTACTCGTGGTGTCCGGCGGAGTGAGCGCCAACCAGAGCCTGCGTGAGCGCCTCAGCGAAGTCGTTCGCCGGCGGGGCGGCCGCGTCTACTATCCGCGCACCGAGTTCTGCACCGACAACGCAGCCATGATTGCCGTCGCGGGCCTTGCGCGCCTTGCCGCGGGACAGCACGATTCGGGGCTGGGGATCGAAGCGCGGGCGCAATGGCCGCTGGCGACGTTGCGTCCCCTCCCGTCCATCCTCGAGCAAGCGTGATTGGCGAATCAATGACGATATCTTCCCAGTTGAGCACGGCAGCGAGCGCTGACCGGATATTCCTGCGCGGCCTGGCCGTCGAGTGCATCATCGGCTTCATCGACTGGGAGCGGCGCGTCAGGCAAACCATCGTGATCGACCTGGAATTTCCGGTCGACTGCCGCGCGGCGGCGCGCACCGACGAGGTGACCCACACGGTGGACTATAAAGCGGTCGCGAAACGCGTCATCGCCTTCGTGGAGGCTTCCGAGTTCCAGCTCGTGGAGACGCTGGCGCATCGCCTGGGGATGCTCATCATCGAGGAGTTCTCCGTGGAGTGGGTGCGACTCTGCGTGAACAAGCCCGGTGCCATCCGAGGGTCGCGCGATGTGGGCATCATGTTGGAACGCACGCGGGCGGATCTCGCGTCATCCAAAGCGGGTTGATCCCCATGCCTGAGGTCTACGTGGCGGCCGGCAGCAACATCGAGCCGGAGCGCAATCTCACGCGGGCATCGCAGGAGCTGGTGCGCGTATTTCCCGACACCCGCTTTTCCTCGTGGTACCGCAACCCCGCTGTCGGTTTCCAGGGCGATGACTTCATCAACTTCGTGGCCGGCTTCAGCAGCGATCTTCCGGTCCACGAGGTCGTACGCAACCTGCAGGCGATCGAGACTCTGTGCGGTCGGCCACGCGGGGCACCGCGCTGGGCGCCGCGCTCGATGGATCTGGACATCCTTCTTTATGATGCGCTCATCTGCGATGAGCCGAAGCTGAAGCTGCCGCGGCCGGACCTGTTGAAGCGGGCTTTCATGCTGGGCCCGCTGGCGGAGATCGCGCCGGATCTGATGCATCCCACGGCGGGCGCGACTATCCGCGAGCTGTGGAGCCGCTTCGACGCCGCGGCGCATCCCATGCAGAAAGTGCCCGCGGCGAGTCGACCCGCAGCAGGCCAAGTGAGCCAACCCGCAGCAGGGCAGCCGGCGGTGGGCGAGCCCAGCCCTGCTACCAGCCCACGCTCCGGCCCCCGTCCACCGCGAGAACCTGACCGGTGATATACGGCGCCTCGGTGGCGAAGAACAGCACGGCGCGCGCCACGTCGTCCGTGGAGCCGGGCCTCTTGAGAACGGTCTTGTCGACGATGGCCGCTTTCAGGTGCGTGTCCATGCCGTCCTCGGGCCACATCACCGGCCCGGGCGCGATTGCATTGACGCGCACCTGCGGACCCATCTCGCGCGCCAGCGACCTGGTGAGCATGATCAGCCCGGCCTTGGCGACACTGTAGACCGGATGGCGGCCCAGAGGGCGCATGCCGTGGATGTCGGCGATGTTGAGGATCAGCCCGTCGTTGATGCGCAGTGCCGCGGCCGCCGCCTGCGACAGGAACAGCGGCGCCTTGAGGTTCGTGCCGATCAGATCGTTCCAGTCGATCTCGGTGATGTCGCCCAGCGGCGTCGGATAGAACGTGGAGGCGTTGTTGATGAGAATGTCGAGCCTGCCGAAGGCATCGGTCGCCGCGCCTACCAGCCCCGGGAGCTTCTCGATGTCCAGCAGATCGCACTCAGCCAGCCGCGCGGACTCCGCTCGCGCGTCATTGAGCTCCCGCGCGAGCTCGGCGGCGGGCTCGGCCGAGCTGCGGAAGTGCACGATGACATTGGCTCCTGCAGCATGCAGGGCGCGGGCGACGGCGGCCCCCACTCGACGCGCTGCCCCGGTCACGAGCACGGCCTTGCCAGTCAGCGGCGTCGGCGCGCCGGCCTGTGGGTGATTGGGCATAAGCCTCCATTATGACTCGATCCGCCTCCCACTCAATCCTGCCTCCTGTGACGCCCGAGGAGCAGCGGCAGTCCGCCCCCGTGAGCGAGCTGATCCGCGGCCAGATCGAGGCGGCCGGCGGCGTCGTGTCGTTCGAGAGCTTCATGGAGGCGGCGTTGTATGCCCCCGGTCTCGGTTACTACAGCGCCGGCGCGACCAAGATCGGCGCGGGCGGGGACTTCGTCACGGCACCGGAAGTCTCCGAGCTGTTCGGGCGTTGTGTCGCCCGGCAATGCGCCCAGGTGCTGAGCTCCGGTGGCGGCGAGATTCTGGAGATCGGAGCGGGAACGGGGCGGCTCGCCGCAACACTCCTGCAGGCCCTGGCGGAGACGGGCGTCCTGCCGCAGCGGTACGCGATCCTGGAGGTGAGCGCCGACCTCGCGAGCCGCCAGCGCGCGCAGCTGCAGAAACTACCGCCGTCCTTGCGAGACCGCGTGGCCTGGCTGGATCGACTTCCCGAGACACCCCTGCGCGGGGTCATCGTGGCCAACGAAGTGCTGGACGCGCTCCCCTTCAGTCGCATCGTGCTGCGCGGCGGAGAGTTGCACGAGCTCGGAGTCGCCATGCAGGACGGTGCGTTCGTCGAACGCGAACGGCCGCCTTCAGCGGCGTTGGCGCAGGCCTGGAGCTCCCTCGCGGACGAGTTGCCCGTGCGCCTGCCGGAGGGCTACCGCTCGGAGATCTGTCTGCGCATCGAGCCGTGGATAGCCGGAGTCGGAGCGTGTCTGGAGAGCGGCCTGTTGCTGCTGCTCGACTACGGTTTGCCGCGCGCGCACTACTATCATCCTGAGAGGAATGACGGCACGTTGCGCTGTCATTTCAAGCAGCGCGCGCACAGCGACCCGTTCGCGAATGTTGGAGTGCAGGACATCACGGCGTGGGTGGACTTTACGCGGGTGGCCGAGGCGGCCGTGGCGTCGAATCTGGAAGTGCTGGGCTTCGTGACACAGGCCGCGTTCCTTCTGGCCACCGGCATCGAGGAGATGGCCGCGCAGTCAGGCACCATTCTGGAGCGTGTGCAGCGGGCAGGTGAGGCACGCAAGCTGCTGCTGCCGGGAGAGATGGGTGAAGCCTTCAAAGTCATGGCCCTCGGAAAAGACCATGAAAGCCTGCTGACAGGTTTTTCCCTCCAGGATCTGCGCAGATCTCTGTAACATGCGCGCACCGCTTCAGTGACGACTCACAGCGAGTACCTTTGTGTCCGACATTCTCAATACGGTGTATCTGGGCATCATCGAAGGCATCACCGAGTTCCTGCCCATCTCCAGCACCGCGCATCTGCTGATCGCCGAGCACTGGCTCGGAGAGCGCTCCGAGCTGTTCAACGTCGTCATCCAGGCGGGCGCCATTCTCGCCATCGTGCTGATCTACTGGCAGCGGCTGCTCGGGCTGCTCATCGGCTGGAGTCAACCGGAGAATCGCGACTACGCCATCAAGTATGTCGCCTCCGTGCTCATCACCGTGGTGCTGGCCTTCATTGCAACCCGTCTGGGGTTCAAGCTAAGCGATGCGGCGCGGCCGATCGCGACGGCGATGTTGGTGGGCGGAATACTCATCCTCATCATCGAAAGCGCAGTCGCGCGCCGGGCGCAGGTCGAGACGCTGACCTGGAACGTGGTTGTGTGGGTGGGAATCGCACAGGTCATCGCGGGAATTTTCCCGGGTACCTCGCGTTCCGCGGCTGCCATCTTCGCCGCCATGCTCGCGGGCATGACCTCCCGCCCCGCTGCCACCGAGTTCGCCTTCCTGGTCGGCATTCCGATCATGTTCGCCGCGAGCGGTTACGAATACCTCAAGGCGCGCCACTCGGGCGCCGGAGCCGCGCCTGAGAACTGGGACGAGCTGGCTATCGCCTTCGTCGTGTCAGGCGTCGTGGCCTTCATCTCCGTGAAGTGGCTGCTGCAGTACGTTCGCTCGCACCGCTTCACTGTGTTCGCCTGGTATCGCATCATCGCCGGCATCGCGCTGTTCGCCCTGGTTGCCAACGGCACACTGTCATAGGGCAAAGTTATATCGCGCCCTTGACCGCGGCCACCGCCGCCAAGCGCTTCTCCCGGATCTTCTCCCCGATGGCGCGCCCCTGCAGGCCCGCTCTTTCCTGCTCGCTGAGCGTCACGGCAGCGGCGGCATCGCGAGCCGCGAGCAGGTACTCCCGCTGCGGATAGGGCTGATCCTCGAGGCCTGTGCGACCTCGCTTATCGCACTCGCATGCGAGCAGCAGCTCCGCGAACCGCTCCGGCCGCCGAAAGGCGTCTACCGTCTCCAGCAGAGTGAGCAGGGTAGTGGGCCGAAGCTCAGCAGCCCTGTGTACCAGGGCGTGGTGGCGGGAAGTCAGCACCGCGAGCTCCCGAAACCCGTTGGGCACCTTCAGCCGTTCGGAGAGGGCTTCCACGAGGGCGACTCCTGCCTCTTCATGGCCGCGATGGCTCGGCAACATGTCCTTGGGGGTCAGGGCTTTGCCCAGATCGTGCGTCAGGGCCGCATAGCGCACGGCAGTCGAAGCGCCAACACCAGCCGAGTAGCGCACCGCGAGCATCACGTGCACGCCGGTATCGACCTCCGGATGCCATTTCGCGGGCTGAGGCACGCCGAATAGCGCGTCGATCTCCGGAAAGATCACGCGCAAGGCGCCGCAGCTGCGCAGCGTCTCGAAGTAGACCTCGGGCCTCGACTCTCCAAGGGCACGCTCGGTCTCCTGCCACACGCGTTCGGAGACGAGCGCATCCACTTCGCCCGAGGCCGTCATCCGTCTCATCAGCTCGAGCGTTTCATCCGCGACCCGAAAGCCGAGCTCTGCATAGCGCGCGGCGAACCGGGCGACTCGCAGGATGCGCACCGGATCTTCGACGAAGGCCTCCGAGACATGCCGCAGGAGCCGCGCCTCCACATCACGACGGCCGCCGTAGGGATCGATGATCTCGCCCGAGGGGCTCTCGGCCATCGCGTTGATGGTGAGGTCGCGCCGCTTGAGATCCTCTTCCAGCGTCACTTCCGGAGAGAACTGCGTCGTGAACCCCCGGTATCCGGGGGCGACCTTGCGCTCCAGGCGGGCCAGGGCGTATTCCTCGTGCGTCGTGGGGTGCAGGAAAACCGGGAACTCGCGCCCGACCGAGACAAACCCGTCGCGCTCCAGGTCCTGCGGGCGAGCGCCGACCACGACCCAGTCGCGCTCGTGCACCGGCCGCCCCAGCAGCCGGTCCCGAACCGCACCTCCGACCAAGTAAACTTCCATCCACCCATGTTAGCCGAATCCCGACTAGCCGCCCGCACCACGCTGTTTCGCCTCGTGTTGGTCGCCCTCGCCATCAGCGCGCTCCCGGGGTGCGGGACGACCTACATCGCCCAGGCGGCGATGGGCGAGTGGCACGTCATGCGTGCCCGGCGCCCCATCGACGACGTCGTGCTCGACAAATCGACTCCGGATAGCGTTCGCGAGGAGCTGTTTCGGGTGCGCGAGGCGCGTGAGTTCGCATCGAGCGTGCTCAAGCTGCCCGATAACCGCAGTTATCGAACTTACGCCGACGTCCATCGCGCGTACGTCGTATGGAACGTCGTGGCGACGCCGGAGTTTTCCGTTGCACCGCTCCGCTGGTGCTTTCCGGTCGCCGGCTGCGTGGCTTATCGCGGCTACTTCAGCGAGCACAAGGCCCGCGAGTTTGCGGCGGGTCTGTCCAGGAAGGGCTACGACGTCGCGGCAGGGGGCGTCCCGGCGTACTCGACACTGGGGAAGTTCGCCGATCCCGTTCTGAGCACCATGTTGGGCTATGGGGCCAACGAGCTGGCGGCGACGATATTCCACGAGCTCGCGCACCAGCTTCTCTACGTGAAGAACGACACGGAATTCAACGAAGCGTTCGCGACGACCGTCGAGGAAGAGGGCCTGCGGCGCTGGCTCGAGCAGCGCGGCGCGCCCGGAGAGCTGGCCGCCTATCACCGCCAGCGTGAGCGGGAACGGGAGTTCATCGAGCTGTTCTCGCAAGCCCGCGACAAGCTCGCCGACTTGTACGCTTCCGGGGAGTCGCCGGCGCAGATGCGGCCGAAGAAGCATGCGATCCTGAAGCAGCTCGGCGTCGATCTGGGCGCGCTGGAGCGGCGCCTGCGAGTGCGCTCACCCGTTTACGACGAGTGGATCGCCAAGGGTTTGAACAACGCGGAGCTGACCTCGCTGGCGACGTACTACGACTGCATGCCGGGATTCGAGCGCCTGCTGGCGGAGCAGGGTGCGACGCACGGGCTGACCGGGACGGGCGGCTCTGGACAGACGCCGAGCGGGCAAGCGCCCGCGCAGGCGGACGTAGATCTGCCGCGCTTCTATGCCGCCGCCCGCAAGCTGTCGAAGCTCCCGCGTGCCGAGCGGCACGATCTGCTGTGCAAGAAGACACCGCCGCCGGCGTCCCAGCCGGCGACACGTGAGTCCGCGCAGTAACGCCAGCCGCCGTGCACTTCACCGCCGTCAGCGCGCGTGGCGCCGGCTGGGCGGCGGACGGCGCGGACGTCAGCCGCTGCGCAGCGCGATCAGAATGATCGTATTGCCCCGGCGTACCTCGAGCACCAGCGCCGGCTGATTCTTCGCCCGCTCGCGCAACTGTTGCAGGTTCATCACTTTGCCCTTGTTGGCGCCGACGATGATGTCGTTGGTGCGCAGCCCCGACTGGGCGGCCTGGCTGCCGGCCTCGACGTTCTTCACCAGCGCTCCGCCATCATCCGGCGCGTCGGCTAGCGTCGCCCCCTCGAAAGCCGGGTGGATGCTCTCCGCCGGTCCGAGCGTGCTGGCGGAGGTGTCGGAAATCGTCGCCGTGACCCGCAAAGGCTTGCCGTCGCGCAACAGGCCGACCTCGACCTTGTCTCCGACCCGCAGCAGGCCGATCGCATTGCGCAGCTCGCTGTTGGACTTCACCGGCTGTCCGTTCACCGAGGTGATGACGTCACCGGTCCGAATCCCTGCCTTCTCCGCGGGCGAGCCGTCCACCACCTGCGAGACCAGTGCGCCCTCGGAGTTCTTCAGTCCGAGCGACTTGGCGAGGTCGGGCGTCACGGTGTACATGCTGACACCCAGCAGGCCGCGCTTCACCGAGCCGTACTTGATGAGCTGGTCCATGACGCTGTGCGCCATGTTCACCGGGATGGCGAAGCCGATGCCGATGTTGCCGCCGCTGCGGGACAGGATCGCGGTGTTGATACCGATCAGCTCGCCCCGCAGGTTCACCAGCGCGCCGCCGGAGTTGCCCGGATTGATCGAAGCGTCGGTCTGAATGAAATCCTCGTACCCGTCCGGGTTGATGCCCGAGCGCGACAGCCCGCTGATGATTCCCGAGGTCACCGTGTGCGCCAGGCCGAAAGGATTGCCGATGGCGATGGCGAAATCGCCGACCTCGACCTTGGAGGAGTCCCCGAGAGCGATCTGCGTCAGGCCGTCCGGCTTCACCTTGAGGACCGCGACGTCCGAGGGCTCATCGCTCCCGACGATCTCGGCTTTCAGGTCACGGCCGTCCTGCAGGGTCACGGTGATCTCGCTCGCGTTCTCCACCACGTGCGCGTTGGTCACGATGTAGCCGGTCTTCGCGTCGAAGATGACGCCGGAGCCGGCGCTCTGGAAGGGCCGGTCGCGCGGGCCGGAATCCGGCGGTACATCGAAGAAGCGCCGGAAGAAGGGGTCATCGAGCAGGGGGTTCTGCGGGCCCTTCTCGTGGATGGTGCCGCGCGTGGCGATGTTGA
>Ga0134126_10009347_pt1 | contig 12351 bp, 13 predicted proteins | sample KB31752_FD_96881 | JGI IMG/M metagenome (GOLD analysis project Ga0134126, IMG submission 96881) | Terrestrial soil microbial communities with excess Nitrogen fertilizer from Kellogg Biological Station, Michigan, USA - KB3-175-2 | ecosystem: Environmental > Terrestrial > Soil > Unclassified ...
CTTCGGTGTGAACGCTGATTGGCTATGTCTTTGCATGCCGGTGAGCGATGTGGTGAGCCGCTGAGCTGCGGCTACGTGGCGGTGTGCATCGGCTCGCGCGGCCTGATAGTGCTGACTTTGCTGACGATTCGCTGACGATGATCATCGCAGAAAGGGTTCAGGTGGAGGACAGAGATCCTGCGATAACAGATGCAGGCAAGTCCTGGATCGGACCATGCGACGTGGGCATGCGACGTTCGCCGGATGGGTCCGAGTGCAGCACGGTGTTGCTCCTTGCGGTCAAACTGCGGTCACCCAGTGGATAGCCCGGCGCCCTTCGTGATGAGCGAGGAGGGAGCCCACTTGATCGGCGAGGAGCATGCGACCCTTCATTTCCGGCTCTCAATCTGTGCCGCAACTCGGCTCTGCCGCTGTGCTACCGGGTGCCGTGTCGTGACCCCATTTCTCCTGGTTCACCATCGACCAAATCCGGCAGCACAAAGGATTTCGCATACGTCGTAAGAGTCACCAACGCGTTCGCCCACCGGCGGCGGTCTGTATTCACCCGTGAATGCGTCAACTTAGTGCATGACTAAAGCTTGTCCCGTGACGGCGTGTTGAGGCGGTAGACGCGGGCTGCCTGGTGATCATGTGTTGGTGCAGGTGATCAGTAGGCAGTAACCGGAGTGGGTGCAGGTGTTCACTGGTGTGACGGTGCGCCAGTTCGACAAGCTGGTGCGTGTGGTGGCCGCTCGCGGTGGCCAGCACACCGGCACGGGGCGGCGGTGGGGGTTGTCGCTGGCTGATCGGGTGTTGTTGGTGGCGGTTTACTACCGCACGAATGTGACCTATCGGCAGGTTGCGTTGCTGTTGGGATCTCGAAGTCGGCCGCGGGGCGAGTGGTGGATCATCTGGCGCCGTTGCTGGCCTTGGCACCGATCACGCGGGCGCACGGGCCCGGCACTGTGCTGATCGTGGACGGGACGTTGGTGCCCACTCACGACCGCAGCGTGTCTGCCTCGTCGAAAAACTACCGGTACTCGGTCACCATGCAGATCGCCATCGACGCCAACACGCGGTTGACCGTCGCGATCGGTCGGCCCACACCGGGCAACCGCCCTAACTGCCGGGCCTACCGCGACTCCGGGGTCGACCGCCACGGTGAGGGCGCCACGATGATGGCCGACGGCCGCTACCAGGGCAACCCTGAGGTGATCAGGCCCTATCGCACCCCGGCTGGCGGCAGCCCGCTGCCGGGCTGGAAACGCGACCTCAACACCGTGCATAAGCGGATTCGTGCCCGCGTTGAGCACACCTTGGCGCACCTGAAGGCGTGGAACGTCCTGCGCAACCGTCGACGCAAACGCGACGGCGTGTGGCACGCCACCTGCGGTGTGGCCCAGATGCGCAACCTCGCCATGACTTACTGACCATTCCGATTTCACCGGCCAGTCACGCTCACCGAACCACACCAGCCCAGTTGATCATTACGGGACAGCCTTTAGAGAGACGTGCTCGATCCACAGGCGCAGCTTTAAACCTCGGGTATTCACGGCGATCTTGTGATCATGGATTTTCCGGGGGTCGGAACGAGGAAGGGTGCCCCTGAACTGGGACAATGCGGATTGTCGAGATCTGCATGAGCCCCAGAAAGGAACACCCTTGAGGTGAAGGCTACAAGCATCGGGCGGCTGGGCGATGATCCCGCGCTGGCCTGGTCGCACAGGCTCCAGGTCGAGGTCGGCGGTGCCGGGACGGTCGCGCAGGCGGGGGTAGTGCTGCCGCGGTTGTTAGCTGATCGACTCGGCCTGACCACGGGCCTGGCGCAGGTGGTGGCTCGGGCGGGATTTGTCCCGCTGCGGCATCGGGGTCGGGCGCTGGTGGATGCGACGTGCGCGTTGGCGGCCGGGGCGACGTGCCTGTCCGACATCGAGGCGATGACCGCCCAGGAGGAGCTCTTCGGCCCCGGGGGTGGGGCATCGGACTCGATGATGTTGCGGGCGCTCGACGAGCTAGCCGAGCGCCTGGGTCATGACGGACTGCCCGGGCGGCGGCTGGCCCAGACCACCGCGGCGGCGCGGGTCAACGCGTGGGCGGGGATCGTGGCCCGGCACGGACAGTTGCCCGCGGTCACGGTCGCGGGCAAGGATCTGACCCGACCCGCCACCGAGCCCGGTGCCAGTCCGCGCCCGGTGCTGGTCATTCGCCTGGATGCCACCTTGATCGAGGTCGCCAGCCCCAAGGCCCAGGCCGCGGGTACGTATAACTGTTGACTGAACTACTGAGGTATCCCTGCAGGTCGCGGGGGTGCTGGGCTCATGGTTGTGGCTAGGGTCCGGCCATGGCTGATTCGGGGGCGGTGGATCGGCGTGACTTGGTCACGCTCGTGGTGAACGGTGTTGGTGCGGTCGTGGAGACCGATGCGCTCTGGGATCCCTACTGGCTGGTCGATCCGGGCGGTGAGGTGGTTGCCTCGGTGACGGAGTTTCTTCACGAATTGCAGGCCTCGGGGCGTAGTGGGGCGACTCAGCGTTCATATGCGCTGGACCTGTTGCGCTGGTTCCGGTTCCTGTGGGCGGTCGATGTGCCGTGGGTGCAGGCGACCCGGTGTGAGGCTCGTGATTTCTGCCGGTGGCTTGCGCTTGTCGACAAACCCCGCCGCGGCGCGGGATCGCGGCAGTCTGCTGGGGCAGCGAATGCGGTGACGGGCAAGCGGTCGCCGGGCAGCAAGTACGCGTCTTCGACACTGGCCCACAGTGAGACGGTGTTGCGCAGCTTTTATGACTTCCACCTGGAGGCCGGGTCCGGCCCGATCGTGAACCCGTTTCCGCTGGCCAGGGAGCGGGTCGCGTCCCGTGCGCATGCCCATCACAACCCGATGGAACCGTTCGCTGAGGAACGCTCGGGCCGGTATCGCCCGCGCTTGGCCCAGCGGGTGCCTCGTCGGATCCCTGATGAGCGGTTCAACCAGGTCTTCGCCCAGCTGCGTTCTGACCGCGACCGGGCGTTGGTCGCGTTCTGGGTCTCGACCGGCGCTCGGGCTGCCGAGTTGCTCGGGGCGCGTGGCGGGGACGTCGATCCGGGCCAACAGTTGATCACAGTGATCAGGAAGGGCTCGCGGGCGGTGCAGCAGCTACCGGCCAGCGCGGACGCCTTCATCTGGTTACGGCTTTACCAGGTCTCCCTCGGCGCCGCGGTCCCTGCCGGGGCGGATGACCCGTTGTGGTGGACGAACCGGAAACCGTTGCGTCCGTTGAACTATCACGCTGCGCGGGCGATGTTCACCCGCGCGAACCAGGAGTTGGGGGCGAACTGGTCGCTGCACGACCTGCGTCACACCGCGGCCTACCGGATGGCGCGGGACCCTCAGATGCCGTTGTGTGACGTTCAGTGGGTTCTGGGACATGTCCACCTCTCGACCACACAGCTGTATCTGACTCCCGCCCCGGCCGAGGTCATCGCCGAGGTGCTGGCTCACCACCAACGCCGTCTGGCCGAGGCATCAGCGCCACCGAAGGCCTCGGCGGGGGGCAGCGGCTGGGCCGGTGGCGGCTATAGGGCCGAGTCTCTGGCGACGTTGTTCAGCAAGCGGTCCTCATGAGTGTCCACCATGAGGACCAGCTTGAGGCGGTGATTGCAACCGGTCCCGCGACGGTGTCCGGGCCGGATATGCAGCGGTTGCATCGCCGGTATCCGCCTCGGGCGCTGCCCTCGACGTGGCGCGCCACCTGCCAGGACCGCGACCGGCTCTTGGCCCGGATGTCAGAGCTTCCGTTCACCGACACGTCGGCACGGCGGCGACGGCGGCGCGGGCTGGTCTCGGTGATCGACTGGCTCGCCGATCAGCCTGGCCGGACATGGCAGAAACGCTGGCAGGTCAGCGGTGCTGACGTGCTGGGCAACGCCCAGTGGTGGCGGCCATTCCTGGACCGCCTGCAGTCGGGAAGCCAGCGATACGGGTCGTCGGTGTCGGTGACGAGCAACCTGCGGGTCAGTCTGAACCTGCTGGTCTGCGCCGACGTGATCCGCCCCAGCCTCGACTGGCTCCTGACGCCCTTCGCCCCCCACCATCTGGCCACAGACATGGCCCGCGTCCGTGACCCAGAAGGCTTCGCCGACCTGGCCTCGCGCTGCGCGGCGTCCGGCGCGGGCTCGACGATGGCCAACTCGGTCCTGCGCCGGGCCGCGACCATCATGGCGGCCAAAGGCGGCCTGATCGCCGACATCACCGTCGGGGACTGCCTGGAGCTCGAGGCGCTACAGGGTGTTGGGATGCGGCGCACGAACAAGGGCGGAGGCCTCTACGCAGCCCTTCACACGATGGGGGTCTTCGGTCCCGAAGCGCCCGGCACCCTGCGGGCTTTCGCCACCCAGGGGCAGCTCAGCCCCGAGCAGATGCTGGACCGCTACGGCATCGCATGCGAGCCCGTCCGGCAGATGCTGAATGAGTACCTCCTCGAACGCGCACCCTCGGTCGATCACACCACGCTGCGCAGCCTGGCAGCCACCCTCGGTCGGCTGTTCTGGCGAGACCTGGAAATCCACCATCCCGGGATCTCATCGCTGAACCTCGCTCCCGACGTCGCGGCCGCCTGGAAACAGCGCGTCCTGGTCAAGACCAGCCGTGCCACGGATTCGAGCGGACAGAGCATCCAGACCCATCAGCTGCGCTCCGACGGACGCGCCCAGCTCGGTCAGGTCCGCGCCTTCTATCTGGACATCGCCCAATGGGCGATGGAGGAACCCGCGCGCTGGGGCCCCTGGGCGGCGCCGTGCCCCGTTCGCCGCGAGGACCTGGCCCGGGTCAAGGAGATCCGCCGGCGCAAGTCCCGGATGGACCAGCGCACCCGAGAACGTCTCCCGGCCCTACCCGCGCTGGTGGCGCGCGTCCAGGCCCGGGCCCAAGCCAGCGCCGAACAACTCGCCGCCGCGCAGGCGGTCGCCGCCGGCGAGGAGTTCACCTGCCGGGGCGAGGTCTTGCACCGCGCCCCGGTGCGCTCAGGGCCCACCGCCAAGACCTGGACCGAGGACCCGGCCACCGGCGCCCGCCGTGACCTGTCCGGAGAGGAAGACCGCGCGTTCTGGACCTGGGTAGCGATCGAAACGCTGCGACACACCGGGATCCGGATCGAGGAACTCACCGAACTCAGCCACCACAGCCTGATCCAATACACCCCGCCCACCAGCACCGACCTGATCCCGCTGCTGCAGATCGCCCCGTCCAAGACCGACACCGAACGGCTCCTGGTCATCAGCCCCGAACTCGCCGACGTCCTGGCCGCCGTCCTCCACCGCATCCGCGAACCCTCCGGCGCCGTGGCCGCCGTCGCGTCCTACGACCCTCACGAACGGATCTGGAACCCTCCCATGCCGCTGCTGTTCCAACGCCGGTTCGGCGGCGGCAACCGTGCGATCCCCTCCGGAACGATCCGCGACTGGATCTGCCAGGCCATCCCCGACACCACCCCCATCGCGGGCACCCAGAACAACTCCGCAGTTCAGCCGCTGCGGTTCACCCCGCACGACTTCCGGCGGATCTTCATCACCGACGCTGTCCTACACGGCATGCCACCGCACATCGCGCAACTCGTCGCCGGGCACCGCGACATCAACACCACGATGGGCTACAAGGCCGTGTACCCCGAGGAAGCCATCAACGGTCACCGCGCCTTCATCGCCCGCCGGCGCGCCCTGCGCCCCTCCGAGGAATACCGCACCCCCACCCCCGAGGAATGGCAAGAATTCCTCGGCCACTTCGAGCACCGCAAGGTCTCGCTGGGCACCTGCGGGCGCTCCTACGCCACCGCATGCATCCACGAACATTCCTGCCTTCGCTGTCCCCTCCTGCGACCCGACCCAGCCCAACACCAACGGCTCGTCGACGTCCGCGACAACCTCCTGACCCGGATCGAGGAAGCCCGCACACAAGGATGGCTCGGCGAAGTCGAAGGCCTACAGATCAGCCTGGCCGGAGCACGCACCAAACTCGCCCAACTCGATCAGATGATCCCGCCGACCCTGAGGACGCCCGTGGATCTCGGCATCCCCACCGCTCCGACCTCTTGAAGATCAACAAAAGTTCAGAGAATAAGGGCGGGTTCGGTTTCCACCCGTTGACCAGCTGGTGTTCGAATATCGGCGATGCGTTGGCGGTGATGTGTCGCCCGGGCAACGCCGGCTCGTTCACCGCGTCTGATCACCTCGCTGCGTTGACCGCCTCGTTCGCCCAGATCCCCGCCCCGTGGCGGGGCGATGTGCTGGTCAGCATCGACGGCGCGGGTGCCTCCCACGACGTCCTCGACCATCTGAACGGGCTGAATACCGCGCCCGCGCACGGGCGGCGGGGCCGGCGGGTGGAGTACAGCATCGGCTGGCCGGTCGACGACCGCACCACGAGCGGGATCGAGCAACTCCGCGAACGCGACTGGGGCGTCGCGCTGGACACCGACGGCGAGGTAGACCCCGCCGCGCAGGTGGTCGAGCTGACCGCGATCCTGCGCCACGGCCCGGACGGGGATCGGCTGGCCAGCTGGCCAGCTGACCTGCGGGTCATCGCCCGCCGAGTCCCCCGCCCGGCCGGTAAGCAAACCAAGCTCGGCGAGGACCCCGATTGGGAGTACGGCGCGTTCGTCACCAACACCCCCGGCGGGCAGCTGCAGTGGCTCGATGCCCGCCACCGCACCCAGGCCCACGTCGAGGATCGGCTCAAGCAGTTCAAGGCCTGCGGCGCCCGCAACCTGCCCTCGATCGACTACGACCGCAACGCCGCCTGGCTGCAGCTCGCCGCCCTGGCGACCTCGCTGACCGCCTGGCTGCGCCACCTCGCACTCGACGGCCAACTGGCAAAATCCTCCACCAAGACACTGCGGTTTCGGATCCTGTCCGCCCCGGCCCGCCTGATCACCCACGCCCGACGCAAGATCCTCAAAATCCCACCCGGCTGGCAATGGGCCCCCGACCTGGCCACAGCCTGGCAACGACTGCAAGCCCTGCACCCCAACTGATGCGCGAGTTTCCCCCATCCCACCACCCCGCAGCACCCGGCCGACCCGTGGAAACCGGCGCCCACCCGAGCACCCTCGGGCACCCGCCACGCCCACCACCGCTCCTACCGCGCAAAATCATCCTCAGCACAAACGATCATGGAACAGTGGATCAGCGTGAAATGATCTAGGCAAAGGGGATAACAACAACCTGACACTTACGGCTACTCACCTGTCGACGGATTTTTTATCTGCCAGACAGACGTTAACGGCGGACCCATGTGGGGCCCCTGTCCCACACGGAACCGCCGTTACTCTATGCGGCCATTAACCTCTGGAACTTGCTCAAAAGCTTGACCTTGGACCGGCGAGAAGGAGCCTGTCACTGACGAGGTCTTAACGCTGTGAACCGATTGGGGTTGGGCAGTTTGCAAGGAACCGCTGTACCTGTTCCCCGCGGCCCGGGTCCTGGTGAGCCTGACCGCCTGGCCCGCCGATGGCCGAACCTGTAGAGCCTGGATCGCCGGTGTCCTGCTTGTACCCTACGGTACCTGCGCCACCGCAGCCCTGAGGATTTGCATTTGACGGGTCGGCCAATGCGGGTGCAGCGCCGGCTCCTACAGCGGCTGCCGCCAACGTTACCCCAAGGGCCACTCGGCAAATGGTGCGTTTCATAAGAGGACTCCCTTCACGTGACCGATGACGCTGTCACGACACTTCTCGGTATCGTGAACCCGCCATGGCGATCGAAGTTGTCTGGTAGTTTGATGTTCAGTGCTGTACATCGCCAGTCCCTGGTTGTACGTTACATTTGCTGGCGACTAACACGTAGAGTCACAAACTGACTACAGTAATGACAGTGAGCAGCGTAGCGGAAAATTTATGTTATCGGATCGCATTCCCGCGATTGGTGGTAGATGCCCGGAGGTCAGCGGAATAGAAATCGGCGAAGCGATAACATTATGGAGTGTAGTCGGTCGAGCCGAGCCAAAGTGCGCGATGTATTTCAACGAGACGACGAATGTCGGCCGTGCCAACGCTGTAAATGTAGGCAATCGGATTACCGTCGGCGTTCATCTGCAGCTCGCACGAGACACGCGCGTCCCATACCGCGAAGTTGATCCTTTGTTCGGGTAACAGCTTGTTGCGAAGCGCCAGCTTGACATGAACGCCGGCCGCATGTTGCCCGCTTGCCAATTCGCGTGCATCCGTTTCTTGATCCTTGGAGTATATGAGAATCCGATTGATCGAAACGCCACGTCGGATCGCCGATATATTTTCTCCAAGGTAGGCGCCACCTTGCCCTTCTTGCCACCAGCGCGGACTTCCAGTCCCTTCACCGACGTTAGTTACGGCAAGAATTTCAGTTCTTGCGTCACGGGTGTGCTGAATCAGGTACTGTAGGTCTTCCTGGCCTCGGCGCAACCGACCAAGACGGAGAGCGCCGAAATCAGCACAAAAATGCCGCAGCAGGCGGCGCGCTTCATCTTCAATTGGCGTGTCACGAAATTCCGTGGCAATAATTGCACCATCGGTCACGATGCTCTTGATTGGCTCTTGTATCCACTTATCGCTTGCCAGCAGCTCGGCGAACTCGTATGCTCCTCCTGGCGAACCAGGATTTCAAATTGCACAGACAAGATCGTCCCAATCAGACCAAAGATAACTGACTCTATGGCGCTCGTGGCACCAATGCCCCAAGACAAGGCGGAAAGCAAAGCTGACAACAGGATGCCTGCCAGCGGCACAATATTAGGAACTTTATGCAAGGGGACTCGCCGCACGGTTGCTCCTCGCGAGAAAAATGCGCCCGCCAAATGTTTCCAGTATCTTGCACGATCGCATGAGTTGTGACACACCGGCAACACCATTCTCGCGGACCCGGAGCGACGCTGCGCAAACTGACGCACGCACAGGATCAGCACACACCCAACTGACCGCCAACCTAGCGCGACTCTCACAAGCTCTCGCAGAGCCCGGCCCTCCCGCTGTTCTGTGATGGTTTCGTGGGGAGGCTGATCCCGCTAGCCTCGCGCCGGTGATGGATGCCGAGCGGGTGGTCCCCTTCGCCGACCTTGCCTTGGCCGACCTGATCGTGGATCAGCTCTACGACGGGGGTACGAGTGACACCGTTGCCGATGATCCACTAGCGCGGCTCCTTCCCGTTGGCAACCAGGGCGGGTTCCGCTACGCCGGGTCACCCAGGAAGACCACAGTCCGCCTCGTCGTGCTCTACACAACGGCGACCGAGATCGACTGGCCCGACTCGCTCGACCCCCAGATTGGCGTGTTCACCTACTACGACGACAACCGGAGCCCCGGGCGCGAGCTACACGACACCCAGCGTTTGGGCAACGTCCTGCTTCGCGACGCCTTCGAACAGGGCCATGGCAGTGCTGACCAGCGGCGTCGTGTCCCGCCGTTCCTGCTTTTCGAGAAGGCCGTGCCCGGTGTTGCCCGCCATTGAGGGTGCGGATGTAGCGCGGGGTTGGCGCCGTTGAGCGTGCGGATGGTGCTTGGGGTGCTGGGCTTGGTTTGACTTGGGTGGTCGGCGCCGCCACCGTGACGATCTTCGGGTCGGTAGGGCACGGCCCTCCCGCCTTCTTCCTTAGCCAGAGTCGCGCGGGAGGGCCGTGTGTGCGCACACGGAGGTGCGGCGTGCTCACGGTAGAGAGGGATGCGGGGCAAGTCGAGCGGCGGTTGGGTTCGGGTGGTCTGGCGTGCCCGGGGTGTTCGGGCGTGCTGGCCGGGTGGGGGCATGCCCGTGCTCGGGATGTTCGGGACTGCGATGGTGTGGTGCGGTTGGTTCCTCGGCGTGCTCGCTGCACTGGTTGTGGGGCGACGCATGTGTTGTTGCCGGTGCTGGTGCTGGTCCGGCGAGCTGACACCACGGCGGTGATCGGGTCTGCGCTGGCGGCCAAGGCCAGCGGTAGCGGTCACCGGGGGATCGCGGCTGGGCTGGGGCGTCCGGCGGAGACGGTGCGGGGTTGGTTGCGTCGGTTCTCCGGGCGGGTTGAGGCGGTGCGGGGGGTGTTTACCGGCTGGTGCCGGGCACTGTCGGCGGATCCGGTGTTGCCTGGGCCGGCCGGGTCGGCGTGGGCGGACGCGCTCGTCGTGATTACCGCGGCGGCGGGCGCGCTGGGTGCACGGTTTGGCCTCGGCGAGGTGCCGGTCTGGGCTGTTGCGACGGCGGTGTCGGGCGGGCGGCTGCTCGCGCCTGGCTGGCCGGAGGATGCGATCAACACGAGTTGCCCCTGACGTGAGCTGATCATCTCCGCGATCCTCCTGCGCGCCGGTTGTTTGTTGACTCAGCGTGATCAGGAGGTGACTGTCTGATGACAGACAGAGGTGACGAAGCAGCCGCCCGCACGGAGCGAGCCCGGGCGATCGGGCTGTTCCGGTATCAGTTGATCCGCGAGGCCGCCGACCCACAACTGTCGCCCAAGGCCCGGGGCCGGCTGGTGCGCCAGATCGCCGCCGAGCAGCATCTGGACCCCTCCGGGCGGTGCGTGCGCGTCTCCCGCGACACGCTCGATCGCTGGATCCGGGCCTGGCGGTCCGGGGGATTCGACGCGCTGGTGCCCAGCCCGCGCCAGTCCAGCCCCCGGTTGCCGGTGGAGATCATCGAGATGGCGATCGCGCTCAAGCGGGAGAATCCCGAGCGCACCGCGGCCCAGGTCCGCCGGATCCTGCGCGCCCAGCTGGGGTGGGCACCGGGCGAGCGGACCCTGCAACGCCACTTCGCCGAACACCCAGTCATCGCCAGTGATCAGCGGGCCCAGCCGGTGTTCGGACGCTTCGAAGCCACCCGGCCCAACGAGCTGTGGACCGGGGATGCGCTGCATGGCCTGCGGCTGGACGGGCGGAAAACCTACCTCTTCGCCTTCCTCGATGATCATTCCCGAGCCGCGGTCGGCCACCGGTTCGGCTTCGCCGAGGACACCGTGCGCCTGGCCACGGCGCTACGCCCCGCCCTGGCCAGCCGAGGCGTACCGGCCAGCGTGTATGTCGACAACGGGTCGGCATTTGTCGATGCCTGGCTGCTCCGCGCGTGCGCGAAGCTGGGGATCAGGCTGGTCCACTCTCGGCCCGGACAGCAAGGCCGCGGGAAGATCGAACGTTTTTTTGTGCGCCACGAGGCGCGCTGTCGCATCCCCGGTTTAGCCGGGAGGAACTCGGAGGGAGGTTCCTGGGTCTGATGGCTTACCTGGCGCTGAAAGGTTAAGGGGACAAGAGCATGCCAGCTAACCAGAGGCTGGGTCTAGGCGTTAGGGACGGTGCTCTGGGAGACCCGTGTGATATGGCGAAGGCTTGATTGCTTGAATCCCAATCTCCAGAAGATGGAAGTTCGCATCCGCCGGAAAGACGCCTGAAACCGGCGCCAGCCCTGCGACGTCTGTGGAAAAACGTTCGCGCAACCTCCGGGGCCAGGAGCGATGCCCAGTGAGGGCATTGAAGGAGATGAGTGGGACGCCTACGTCACGCTATTCGTGCGGCAGCGACGAACGTGGGATCGCCTACCGGGCGCGAGCCCTATGGCGACGGAGGCCTCGCAGTAGTCGGTGCGCCATGAGGCGCACTGTTATATCGCCCGCTTAGCGGGCAGGGATGGGAGGAGGTATCTCTGGATCTGATGGCTGACCGGAGTCCGAAAGGACAATAAGGGAAAGTAGCATGCCAGAAAACCGGCAGCACATGCCCAGGCGTATGGGATGGCGTGCCGGGAGATCCGCACGATAGGGCGAAAGTCGGATTACCTGAAGCCCAGTCTCCAGAAGGTGCAATGTGGCGCCTGCCGGAAAGACGCCTGAAACCGGTACCGGCCCCTGCGGTGGGTTGGCGACTAACCCGCTGCAATCCTCCGGGGCGCAGGAGCGATGCCCTATCAGGGCATTTAAGGAGACGGACGGGACGCCTACGTCGTGCTAGCACGTATAGCAGTGTGAACATGGGATCGCCTAAGGGACGCGAGTTCTAGGGCGACGGAGTGCCCGCAGTAATCGGCGGGGTAACGTCCGCCCAATCTGGAGACCGGGAGAGCCGGACCACAGGGTGAAGGGGCACAGGCGATGAACGGTTAAGGACCATGAGGGATGCGCAATGCAGGAAACCGAAGTGGTATTAAGCGTTCTCCGCGAGCGCGGCAGTCGCGCACGCGGCATAAATCGCTGGAGAGCCCGGTGCATCGAAAGGATGCACGCCGGGTTCGGAGGGAGGCTGCACGGAAAAGGCCCGCACCCACACCGGATACGGGACCTCGCTGTGCAGCCCACCCTACCCGGAGTCACGCCCGGCCAGGGAGGACGGGAAAGCCGTCCACAGGGCGAAGGGGGCCAGGTGATCGGACAGTCAAGGACCGGGAGGTATGCGTAATGCAGAACGCCAACAC
>Ga0134126_10009348_pt1 | contig 12351 bp, 9 predicted proteins | sample KB31752_FD_96881 | JGI IMG/M metagenome (GOLD analysis project Ga0134126, IMG submission 96881) | Terrestrial soil microbial communities with excess Nitrogen fertilizer from Kellogg Biological Station, Michigan, USA - KB3-175-2 | ecosystem: Environmental > Terrestrial > Soil > Unclassified ...
AACACGGAAATGGGTGCCCTGTCCTTGCGTTCTTTGCAAGGGCGGGTGGCAATAATGCTTGTACTATGATTCGTAATGCCCAGCGGCCTGCATCGCACTTACGGCGCGCATCACCTGCACTTTATCACCTGTTCGTGTTATCGGCGATTACAATTGCTGCGCACTCCACAAACTCGGACGGGGAGCCCTGGCAGAGTGGATCTCGATTTATAAAAATTATCGGAGTTACGCTCCGCGGACAGCCGAGGGCGGCTGTCCCCACGTGAATCGAAATTATGTCTGGCGTTCGCATGGATAAGTGGTTGTGGGCGGCGCGGTTTTTTAAAACGCGGAGCCTGGCCGCGCGGGCCTGCGATCTCGGTAGAATTCAATCCAATGGTCAGCCTGCCAAGCCGGCGCGCGAGGTACACATTGGCGACCTCTTGCACATTAAGACAGAAGCGGGGGATTTCGAAGTGGAAGTCCTACTTTTGAGCGAGGTGCGTGGGCCGGCGGCGGTCGCGCAGACGCTCTACCGCGAAACCGAATCCGGCCGCGAATTGAGGTTGAAGCTGGCGCAAGAACGTAAGAGCAACTTTGTATTCAGCCCTGCACCGCAGGGCAGACCATCAAAACGTGATCGCCGAAAAATACACCAGTTCAGAGGCGAGAGATAGATGCTCTGGTGGAGTCGTGGTTCCCAGCCCGTCGCAAAAAAGTGACACTCGAAGGAAAACCGCACTTGGACGCCGACCTCGTGATCGTTTCGCTTTGGATTTCCTCGTGGATGCTGGGGGAGATCATCTTCGCCGCAACCGCCAAGTGACTAAAGTGACCTGCTGCCGAGCCCGTGGCTCGCCCTATAATCGAAATACGAATCTTCCCTGATTTGCGAACTATGCCCGAAAATTCCGCTGAAGAGATCGTCCGCACTGCCGTCGCCCAGGCGCTTGAGCGCCAACTCGCCTCATTTCGCGAAAGTGTAGTTCAAGAAGTTCTACGCGAGGTCGGACCTGCGCTCAAAGGAAAACCAGGACCCGGCGGGAGCAATGCAGCAGGATTACAAAAGGCGGTTGCGCGAATTCAGTCCGGGACCACGCAAAAAGAAATTCTGCGGGCACTGCTCGATAACACCGTCCTCTACTGCGGACGAACTGCGCTTTTCGTGGTAAAGAACGGCACGGCGACCGGTTGGCAAGGAACTGCCTTTTCTAACAACGACGCCATCAAAGATTTTGTTCTTGACCTGAATTCCAAGCTAGTGACCCGCGTCATGCAATCGCGGGCGGCGGAAAATGGTGCAGCGTTAGATTTTGATCAAAACTTTGTTTCCAAATTCGGACCGCCGGCTGATGGCAAAGTCGCACTGTTACCGCTGCTTTTAAAAGATAAAATTTCTGCGCTGATCTATGCCGACGCCGGACCGCAAGCTGGAGCGCTGGATGCGGCCGCGCTTGATGTTTTGGTGCGCGCCACAGGAACATGGCTGGAAGTTATCTCCCAGCGCAAGCAAGCGCAAAAAGATGGTCCGCCTGATCCGGAGATGCACGCCGCGCCGGCAGCGAATGATCCTTTTGCGGCGCACGCGCCTTTGCACAGCGCGCAGGCCCAGTCTTTACCTGAAAGGCAACCTGCCATTGCCATGTCGGCGGCAGCCGCTTCGGGCGGATCACCAGCCGCCGTGCCTGCGCTAAGCGCAGAAGACGCCGAGATCCACCGCAAGGCGCAGCGTTTTGCCAGGCTCCTCATGGATGAAATTAAGCTCTACAATCAGTCCAAGGTTGCCGAAGGACGCAAGCACAAAGATATTTATGATCGCCTGCAGGAAGACATCGAAAAAAGCCGCGCAACCTATTTAAAACGCTATGGCAATACTGCTGCGGCAACTGGGGATTATTTCAACCAGGAACTGATTCGCAGCCTGGCCGAAGACGATGTTTCTCTAATGGGCAAGAACTTTCAGCGGTAGCCTTTAGCGTTAACTTTTCAACGCGAATAATCAACGCTGACGCATGTCATCAGCATCTTACTAAGCGATAATCAAAGAGACGTGTTGGGGAATTATTCTAAGTTATTTTTTTTGGTTGTAATCTTTTCTGCGTTCGTGTGCTCATCTGCGTCTTTGCAGTCCACGGATCCGCAGGCTGGCTCCAAATCCACCGACGCGAAAGCCTCAGCCAGCCATGTAGACTCGGACGTCCATGCCCCGGCGGCCCCGTCCGAATCACACAAGCCGGTTCGGAAGAAAAAGTCGCGCAAAACCAAATCTCGCAAGCTGCGTTCTTCCGTCAGGTCGCATCGCGATACGCTGCGTTACCGCAAAATGCATCAGGCTTTCGTCGGCTCATCTACTTTGAAGCCGATGGCGTTGCAGTTGTTGCAAAATCGTGTTCCCGCAGCCTATGCCGGCGTCGAGGCTTTCGCGCGTCGCCACAATAGCGAAGATGCAGGATCGCTGGCCTGGCTGGCGGTGGGATACGCCTACTTTCTTGATCACCAATACGCGAAATCGATCGAGTCACTCGACCGCGCTAAGCCACACGCGGGCGAGATTGGCGATTATGTGGCGTTTTATCTGGCAAGCTCGCAACTGCAAAGCGGCCGCTCAGCCGAAGCGCTGACGTTACTGAGCAAGTTTGACGACAACTTTCCCGAGTCTCTGCTGACTCGTGATGCTCACCTGCTTTACGCCGACGCTCTGATCTCTGCCAACCGCGCGAAAGAAGCCACAGCTCTGCTCGAAAAAGACCGGGAGCCGATTCGCGCTGATCTTGAACTGACCCTGGGGCGGGCTTATCAGGCAGCCGGTGATCCGGCGAAGGCTTACGCAGTAATGAAGCATCTTTACATTGGGCTGCCCCTGAGCTTTGAAGCCACGGTTGCGGAACAGGAACTACAGAAATTGTCAGCGACTCCGGGAATTACGCCGCTCAGTTTCGGTGAGCAGAAGAGTCGCGCTGATGCCCTTGTTCATGCTAAGCGCTTCACCGAAGCAGCCGACGAGTACCGTAACCTGCTGCGCACCGCTACTCCAACCGACAAGCCCGAAATTCAGCTGGCATACGCTGAGGCGCTGCATCACTCCGGGCAGGACCACGAGGTTAAGGGGCTGCTGAATTCGGTGGACACCTCGTCACCAGAAATCGCAGCCCGCAGGTTCTGGGATATTGGCGAGTTGCAGCGCGCCGCCAACGACGATGATGCTTTTTTGCGGACTGTTGACCAGATGCGGCAGGTGGCCCCGACCAGTCCATGGCTCGAGCAGGCGCTGCTTTATGTCGGAAACATTTATCTTCTTCGCAAGGATTATGACAAAGCTATCGATGCCTACCGCGAAATCGAAACCCGTTTTCCCGGCGGGGCGAGAGCTCCGTATTCACATTGGAAAGCGGCATGGCTAAATTTGCGGCAAGGACGTAACACCGACGCTAAGACCGGATTCGAAAAGCAAATTGAAACCTATCCTGACTCGACTGAAATTCCCGCCGCGCTCTACTGGCGCGGCCGTCTGGCTGAAGAGGAGGGCGATGCCGCCATGGCCAGTGCCTTCTATCAAAAGGTTTCTGACCGCTTTCGAAATTACTATTACGGGCCTCTTGCGCGTGAGCGTCTAACCAAGCTGAAGGTCACCGATCCGCCGCACTACGCGATCCTGGATCACGTTCCACCGATCAACGGAATGCCAACGATTTCCGATGATCCTCCTCCGGAAGATGATTTGCGGGTCGAAAAGGCGCGTCTGCTCGAAAACGGCGGTTTGCTGGATTTTGCCGTTCGCGAACTTAAGGCTGCGGCCGACGAGGACAAAGGAACCTGGCTGCCCACTGAAACTGCGCGGATGTACCAGGACGCTGGCCGTTACGACATTGCGGTTGAGACTTTGAAGCGCGCTGTGCCCAACTATTTTGCAGTCGACCTGAGTGCGCTGCCCCGATCTTATTGGGAGGCACTGTTTCCGAAACCCTATTGGCCGGATCTGAAGCGGTTTTCCGATGCCAATGGCCTGGATCCGTACCTTGTGGCGTCTTTGATACGGCAGGAGTCGGAATTTAATCCCAACGCGGTGTCGAACAAAAATGCGCTGGGTCTAATGCAGCTGTTGCCGCGAGTTGGCAAAGGCGTGGCGAAACAGCTGAAGCTGAAGCATTTTTCTACGCCCCAACTTTTCACTCCCGCTGTGAACTTGCAGCTTGGCACTCGATATTTCCGCTCTATGGTCGACCAGTTCGGCGGATTCGAATATGCACTCGCGGCCTACAACGCCGGTGATGATCGGGTGAAAGACTGGCAGTCAGCGGGGAAATATCGCGACATCCAGGAATTCGTTGAATCCATTCCATTCACCGAAACCCGCGAATATGTGCAGGCGATTATGCGCAACGCGAATGTTTATCGCCAGCTGTACGGGGCCCCATAGGCCGTGTGCCAGCGCTGAATCGAGGCTGCGCCCCAATATCGTCGAAGCGTAGCGGGTGGTCGAGTTCTGCGGATTTCCGGATCGGGATCGGCGAAGAAATTTTTGTGTAGCCGCATAGGGCACCCTCACGCGCATGCGTCGCAAATGCCGCAATACTTCCTATTCTGCAATCGATCCATGCGCTAAAGCTTCAGAATCCCCGTAACGCATGGCCGCATCAACTTCCTGAATGAAGCCGCCTTGTGATGATGGTGTAATCCGATCGCACACCGGCAGTTCGCGCAATGCGAATGCGCAGCATTGGATCCTGGCCGCAACCATTGTTGGGTCGAGCATGGCGTTCATCGACAGCACAGTCGTGAATGTCGCGCTGCCTGCGCTGCAATCCAGTTTGCAAGCCAATATCGTAGATGTGCAATGGGTGGTGGAGTCGTACGGCTTGTTTTTGGGGGCGCTAATTCTTGCGGGAGGCTCGTTCGGCGATGTGTTTGGTCGCCGATTGATGTTCGTGTCGGGCGTGTTCCTTTTCGCGATAGCTTCTGCGGGTTGTGGGCTTGCCTCAAGTATTCATCAATTGATCATTGCTCGAAGCGTGCAAGGAGTTGGAGCGGCTTTTCTAGTGCCCGGCAGTCTCGCGATCATCAGCGCTTCATTTGATGAGAAAATTCGCGGAAAGGCAATCGGCACATGGTCCGGATTTACAGCCATCACCACCGCGCTCGGGCCACTCCTCGGCGGATGGCTGATTCAGCACGCTTCGTGGCGCTGGGTATTTTTCATTAACTTACCGCTTGCGGCGTTTGTGATTGCGGTTTCGTTCTGGCATATTCCCGAGAGCCGCGGTGTTGCCGCTCGTCGGATCGATTGGCTGGGTGCGCTGGTGGGCACAGTTGGCTTGGGCGGGTTGGTATTCGGATTTGTGGAGTCCACTAATCTCGGTTGGCGAAACTCGCTGGTTTTGGGGAGCTTGATCTTTGGATTCGCCGGTGTTGCCGCCTTCGTATTCGTCGAATCAAAAATAAATGCGCCGATGGTCCCGTTGGCGCTCTTTCGCTCGCGCACTTTTAGCGGCGCGAATCTGCTGACATTGTTTCTCTACGCCGCCCTGGGAATTTTCTTTTTCCTGTTTCCGTTGGACCTGATTCAGGTGCAGGGATATTCGGCGTTCGCAACCGGCGCAGCCGTGCTTCCGCTAATTCTGCTGATGTTTGCTCTTTCGCGCTGGTCAGGAGGGCTGGTCGCCCGATACGGTCCGCGCACTCCATTGATCATCGGTCCATTCATTGCGGCGGCAGGTTTCGCGATGTTCGCGTTTACTTCAAGTGGCGGCAGTTACTGGAAAACATTCTTTGCCGCAATTGTTGTGCTCGGGTTTGGCATGGCGATCACGGTGGCTCCGCTGACGACGGTAGTAATGAGTTCAGTCGATCAGGACCACGCCGGCACGGCGTCAGGCATCAACAATGCTGTTGCTCGCATTGCCAGCGTCCTGGCCATCGCAGTGTTAGGAGTAGTGATGGTCAAAGCTTTCGACCTTAGGTTGACGCACGAGCTTGCAAATCTGGGCCTGTCTTCTGACGTTCTTCGCGAGATGCACTCCCGAGTGACAAGACTAGCCGGGATGGAAGTGCCGACGGATCTCGATTCGAGGACCGCGACCGCAATTCGGGTCGCAGTCCAGCACGCTTTCATTTTCGGATTTCGTGTGATTATGTTGATCTGCGCAGGACTGGGGGCGGCGAGTAGCGCGGTGGCGTGGTTGTTCCGGTGAATGCGTCACAGGAAGGGTTGGAGCACCCGTGAAAGCATCAGGCGAAAATTTCCGGATCGGGAGCGGCGAAGAAAGTTTTGTGCAGCCGCTGGACAATGCCCGGCACTTGCTCTTCATCGACTACAAAGGTCAGGTTGATTTCCGATGCGCCTTGCGAAATCATGCGGATTTTTACATCCGTTAACTGGCCAAACACGTGAGCAGCGATGCCCGGGACCTCGCGCAGATTTTCGCCCACCAGGCACACGATAGCTTTGCGGCCTTCGTATTTCACGTCCGCGAGACGGGAAAGATCTTCGGCCAAAGCGGGAATTGATTCGTTGGAATCAACGGTAAGCGAAACGCTGACTTCGGAAGTCGAAACTACGTCGATCGGTATGCGATGACGATCGAAGGCGTCGAAGATCGCTTTCAGGAATCCGTGTGCCAGCAGCATACGTGGCGCGGCGATGTCGATGATGGTGATCCGTTTTTTGGCGGCGATGGCTTTGAAGAAATTTTTGCAGTGCGGAGCGCGGGAGGTGATTCGCGTGCCCTCACAACTCGGATTGCGCGAGTTCAGAATATAAACGGAAATATTTTTCTGAATGGCAGGCAGTACGGTCGCGGGATGCAGGACTTTGGCTCCGAAATAGGCCAACTCGGCAGCTTCCTCAAAGCTGATTATCTTGATCCGGCGAGCATCAGGACAAAGATTTGGATCGGTGGTCATCATCCCGTCGACATCGGTCCAAATTTCTATTTTGTCAGCGCCCACACCGGCGCCCACAATAGCCGCAGAAAAATCGCCACCCCCGCGGCCGATCGTAGTCGTGATTCCGGCGCGATTCGCTCCGATGAAGCCTCCCATCACCGGAACTCGGCCTAGCTTGATGAGGGGCTGCACCCGTTCATCGAGCCTGGCATTGGTTTCCTCAAACAATGGGGCAGCGCGCGTGAAGTTGCCATCGGTCACGATGCAGTCGCGCGAGTCAACCAGGGTGGCTTCAATCTCATGTGCGGACAAGGCCGCGGCGACCAGCTTACTGGAAAGGACTTCGCCGAAGGATGCAACATTGTCGGTGGTGCGCGGAGTCAACTCTCCGACGGCAGAGATGCCGCGCAGTAATTCTTCTAAATCTTCAAATTCAGTTCCGAGGTCACCGTGAAATTGGGTGAAGAGGGCTGTGCCGAGGAGTTCACCGGCGGTGTTGTAGTGGCGTTCACGAAGCTCACGGGCCAGAGTTAATGCAGTTTTGCGATCACCATTTCCGGCCGCGCGCGCCATCTGTAGCAGTTGATCGGTGACGCGGGCCATAGCGCTGACCACGACCACTGGCCGTTGCTTAAGTCGGCCGCGGACGATCTCAACGACGCGACCGATGGCTTTGGCATCGCCAACCGAGGTGCCGCCAAATTTCATGACGATGCAGTTAGCCATTATTTGTTCGGAATCCCACCTTTCCCAAAATCAGGGAAAGATGGGGCACCCTTTGTGGAGAAGAGTGCACGCGGGATCATTCCAGATATCCTTGGTATTTCAGCAACTCGGCATTGAGCAATGCCGCACCGGCAGCGCCGCGGATGGTGTTGTGAGAGAGCAGGGTAAATTTCCAGTCGAACACTGAGCACGGGCGAAGGCGTCCCACGGTAGTGGTCATGCCGTCGCCGAATTCAACGTCAAAACGTGGCTGCGGTCGATCGACCGCGTCGAGATAGCGAACCGGAATTTCAGGCGCGGTAGGGAACTGTTGCTCCTGCGGAATCCCGCTGAATTGTTTCCACGCTTCGAGGATTTCTCCCGCTTGCGCTTTCTTTTTTAATTTCACCGACACCGATTCGGTGTGGCCATCTTCAACCGCAACTCGGTTGCACTGCGCGCTCATTTTGAATGGAGCGAGATTTATCCCGGATCCGTTAAGAGTCCCAAGGAGCTTGCGCGTTTCCTCTTCCATCTTTTCTTCTTCTTTGGCTATGTGAGGAATGACATTGCCCAGAATATCCAGAGACGCGACACCCGGATAGCCCGCGCCGCTTACGGCTTGCATGGTTACGACCATCACGGTCTCAAGTTCGAACCGTTTGTGCAAAGGAGCAAGGGCCAAGACTAAACCCATAGCGGAGCAGTTCGAATTGGTGACCACGAAGCCGCCAGATTTCCGACGCCAGGATTGGCACTCGATCAGCCTGAGATGGTCAGGGTTGACTTCCGGAATCACCAACGGAACATCTTTCGCCATGCGCAGCGCGCTGGAATTGGTGATGACCGCGCAACCGGCGTCGGCGAAGCGAGGCTCGAGTTCGGCGGCTATGGAAGCGTCGAGAGCGGCGAAAATTATTTTGGGAGCGCCGTCGGGCGTTGCCGCGGATACCCGCATCCTGGCCACGGCTGCGGGAATTGGAGTTTTTAAACGCCATCGTGCAGCATCGCCATAGTCGCGGCCTTCAGAGCGGTCAGATGCTGCCAGCCACGCAACTTCGAACCACGGATGGCGCTCCAGCAGCTGAATGAAACGCTGCCCCACGATGCCGGTGGCACCGAGAATGCCTACAGGAATTTTCTTTTGCATAGGGAATGATGAAATTCTACAACAGTAGAAGACCGGCGCTAAGTGTTCTTCTTCTGTACCAATGCCCGAGTGGCGCCTGTCGAGATGCCGCCGTCTACCAGTAGAGTTTGGCCGGTCACATAGCGACTGGATTCAGATGCGAGAAATACGATGGCGCCGTCGAGATCATTCGGCTGGCCCGGACGCTTCATCGGAATGCGATCGCAAATGTACTCGACCCATTCTTTGTCTTCATACATCACTTTGTTCTGTTCCGTCCGAAACCAGCCCGGGGCCAGGCAGTTGACGGTAATACCATGCTTGCCCCAATCGTCGGCCAGACTCATCGTCAGCTGCCGAATGCCGCCACGACTTGCACCGTAAGGGCCCAGACCAGCGTATCCGGCGACGCTGGTCACAGATCCGATATTAATGATGCGGCCGTATCCACGCGGAATCATATGCCGAGCAACCGCTTGGGCTACGAAAAAGCTTCCCCGCAGATTGGTGTCGAGAATTAAGTTCCAATCGTCCCAGGTGACATCCAGCGCAGGCTTGCGGACATTGCAACCGGCGTTGTTGACCAGAATGTCGATGCAGCCAAAAGCTTCTATGGCTTTGGCAACCATTTTTTCTATGCTTTGCTGATCCCTGACATCAAGTTCGAGCGCAAGCGTTCGGCGGCCGAGCGCTTTGATTTCTGATTCGAAATCCAGCAGTGAATCGCGGTCACGACTGGTGAGCACCAGATCTGCACCTGCTTTCGCCAATGCCCGCGCGAGATATTGTCCGAGGCCGCGGCTGGTTCCGGTGACAATTGCCACCTGACCGGTAAGATCGAAGAGTTGTCGGTTTGCAGGTGGTGAGCTCATTCAGCGCCGTTGGGTTGAAGAACCACCTTCATCAAGTTTGGCTCCCGCGCATAGAGCCGTTCAAACCATTGCGGACCATCTTTCAGTGGTGCCACGGCGCTGATCAGCGGCTTCACATTGATCTTGCCACTGCTTATCAGTTCAATGGCGCGCGGATATTCCCCCGCGGAAGCACATGATCCCTGAAGTCTAATCTGGCGCGTAACCACAGTTTGCAGAGGCAGAGTTACTTCAGGCGAAACATTTCCTACCAGGATTACGCTGCCGCCCTTGCGAGTGGCATTGATCGCGGTGCTCACGGTCTGGTTCAGGCCCACTGCCTCAATGGCAAGATCGACTCCTGTGCCACCGGTTAAGCGCAGAATTTCATTTACCAGATCTGAGCCGGAACCCAGAACCGTAGTGGCGCCGAGGTGGGCGCTGCGTTCCAGGCGGGTGGCGTCCACGTCTGAGACAAAGACTGGTTCGCAACCGGCAACTGCTAATGCCTGTTGGACCAGAAGACCAATCGTTCCGGCGCCGACTACCAATGCCGTGCTCCCGGGCTGAATCGGCACCAGCGATACGGCGTGCAGTGCTACCGCCACCGCTTCTAATAATGCCGCCTCGCTGAACGAGAGATTGTCCGGCAATCGATGAACAATGCGCGCAGGCAGAACGACAAATTCTGCAAAAGCGCCGTTGCGGCGGTAGTCACCGCAGGAGACCCCGAGCACCTGGCGCCGATCGCAAAGGTTTATGTCCCCGCGGAGGCAGTTGTTGCACTCTCCGCAGTACACGGTCGAATCGAAAGTGACGCGGTCGCCCTTGGCGAAGCCATTAACGTCAGCGCCGGTTTCACTGACTATCCCCGCCGCCTCATGGCCCATCACCAGGGGAGGAATTCGGCGTCCAGAAGACCCGTCATAACCATGAACGTCGCTACCACAGATTCCACAGGCAGCCACGCGCACCAACAATTCGTCGCGAGCAGGCACTGGAACAGGAATATCGGCAATTTCGAGTTGGCGGTATTGCGAAAGGAGAAGAGCTTTCACTTGGATTCCAGCAAAACTCTGCCAGAGTCGGCGGCTGAAGTGCGGCTGAAGGCACGGCGATAAAAGATCGCCATGGCTTCCTTTTCCGGACAAAAGCCGAAGCCGCGCAACCTGCTCTTATTCAGATATTTCGGCATTTAACTGTTTTGCATTTTGAATTCTACCTTAGGAGATGGTTCGTAGTTAAATAGTGGAACACAGGAACCGAAGCATCCCAAAGGTCGTGCACCTCCGGTCGGTGGGAATACAGTCTTCGCTGTATGTACTTCACCAACATTATTGAGAGATTATCGATGCGGTCGCGAATATCAGTGTCTTCTTTTCCAAAACAATCCACAACGCTGAGGCCTTCGATCCTTTGCATCGAGGATAGCCCCACGTACCTTGTACTTCGCAAAAAAGTGCTTGAGCGGGAAGGATACGAGGTTATTGGCGTGACCACGGCCGACGAAGCCCTCAAGTCTCTTCGCGAATTTCCTGTCTGCGCGATCATCGCTGATCACATGCTCGAGGGAACGACTGGGGCTGAACTGGCGCGGGAGATGAAAAAGATCAAACCCAACGTTCCTATTATCCTGTTTTCGGGCAAAGTTCCGCAAAATCTGAATGCTGTGGACGTTTACGTCAATAAAGGGGAACCGACCGCTAAATTCCTCGGCATTGTGCGAGCCGTGGTCCGGCGGTATCGTACATAACGACGTGGGGCTCATTCACAAGCGGATTCTCTTCGTCGACGACGAACCCGGCATTCGCACGACCTTGGCACTTATCTTGCGCCGGTATGGTTTTGCCGTGACGGTTGTCTCCACCGTAGGTGAAGCTCTTGAGCAGATAAAAAAGCAGCAATTTGACCTGCTGCTATCAGATCTGAATATTGAAAGCGAGCGCGACGGATACACAGTGATTCGAGCGATGCGCCAGGTCAATCCCGATTGCATAAATATTGTTCTTACGGGATACCCGGATGAGGAAAGCGCAGCCGAAGGGCTCAAGTTAGGAATCGATGATTATATTGCCAAGCCAGCAAACGCGGACGCACTCGTGGCCATGCTGGCGGAAAAACTGACGGCGCGGAAAAAAGCGGGGACCAGCTAAGCTTCAATCGCGATCGACGCCGCCTTCGATTGCTGAGTGTTGGCGGACAGGAAAAACATACCGCCATTAACACTCGATTATCACTTGTCGTTCGAACGTGGACCCACTTTTATCCGTGAACGATGTTCCTTTCTTCCCTGCACGTCGGATTTCATCTGATACAAACGTCCTCCTATGAAAACATTGTCAGGGTTGTAGCCTGGTGGAGCCGTCTCCAGCATGTTGCTCTTGGCTGCTGAGGTCACGAAGATCACATCCAAATCAGGCCCGCCGAATGCCAATGAGGATGTCTGGGTGGCTGGAAATATCACCTTGCGTTCGCGTTTTCCATCGGGATCATATCGGGTGATGCATGAGCCAAACCAATGCGCACACCAAAGGAAGCCGGTTGAATCGACGGTCAAACCATCGGGAAAACCTTCTTCTCGAGGAAGCCGAACGAGCACGCGGCGATCGCTCAACTTTCCAGTGCCGCGATGCCATTTGTAAGCGTAGACACAGCGCGCCACCGAATCTGAGAAATAAAGGGTGTCACCATCGGGTGAGAACGCCAAGCCGTTAGAGAACTGAATTCCTTCGTCCGCAACATGGATGGAACCGTCGGTATCAATGCGAAATAGAAAACTGGGCGCGGCAACGCCGTTGGGGTTGA
>Ga0134126_10009351_pt1 | contig 12349 bp, 12 predicted proteins | sample KB31752_FD_96881 | JGI IMG/M metagenome (GOLD analysis project Ga0134126, IMG submission 96881) | Terrestrial soil microbial communities with excess Nitrogen fertilizer from Kellogg Biological Station, Michigan, USA - KB3-175-2 | ecosystem: Environmental > Terrestrial > Soil > Unclassified ...
CCCAGAGTCTCCTTCACGGTGCCCTGCGCCGAAATGACTTTCGACCAGACGGGGAAGCCCATCTCGGTGAGATCCCGCACGTCGCGCACCCCGGCATCGATCACGAGCGCACGCACACCATGAGCCTTCAGCGAGCAGGCCAGGAGCTCGCCGAAGTAGCCGGCATCGGAGTACGAGGTCGGCGCGACGACGAGGACGTCTCCGTCGCGGCATTGCTCGACGGCTACGTGGATCATCCAGTTGTCGCAAGGTGGCAGGCTGACGGTGACGGCCGTTCCGGCGATCCGCGCGCCCGCAAAGATGGGCCGCATCTGCGGCGCGAGCAGGCCGGTGCGGCCCTGCGCCTCGTGGACCGTGGCGACGCCGCTGGCGGCGAGCCGCTCGACCGCAGCCCGATCCGCCCGCGGCATGTTGGTGTGAACGACATTCACTGTGGGTGAGCCTCTATGCCGGCCGGCAAGGATTCTCCGCCTGGGCCCCGGAGGACGCCAATTGCAAAATCGCTCGGGGGTATAAGAGATTGCATACGCGTGGTACCCTGGTCTCGTTGCACCTCCCGGACCGCCGCATGACACCCCCGATGCCGAACCTGCGCCACCTGTCAGTGTTCTCGGCGGTTGCACAGCTCGGGAGCGTGAGCGCCGCGGCACGCGCGGGGCACCTCAGCCAGCCCGCCGTCACCCAGGCGATCGCCTCGCTGGAGCGGGATTTTCAGCGTCCGCTATTCGTGCGCACCGCACAGGGGATGGAGCCGACCGAGGCCGGGCGGCTGTGTGCCGAGAGAACGGCTCGCGTTCTGCAGCGCATCGAGGATGCGGTCGCGGCCGCGGCGCCGCAATCCTGCGGCTCGCCGGGCGCGCTCCATGGGATAACCTCCCGGCAACTGCACGCGCTCATCGTGGTCGTGGAGTCGGGCAGCTTCGGGGCGGCCGCCCGCGCCCGGCAGATGAGTCGCGCAACGCTGCACCGGGCGGCGAGGGGGCTCGAGCGCAGGATCGGCGCAATGCTGTTCGAGACCACCAGCCATGGCCTCAGCCCCACGCGTGAAGCGCTGCGCCTCTGCCGCCAGCTACAGCTTGCGACCGCCGAGCTCGCCCAGGCGCGCGCCGAGGTCGCGGCGCTCGGCGGCAGCGAGCGCGGCAAGACCGTCATCGGAGCGATGCCTCTCGGACGCAGCTTCATCGTGCCGGAGACCGTCCTGCGGTTCTCGACGCGGCGCCCGGGCCACCAGATCTCGATCCTGGACGGCCCGTACGAAAGTCTGCTCGATGCGTTGTGTCGAGGACGTGCCGACGTGCTGGTGGGAGCACTGCGGGAATCGGTACCGGCCGATGTCGTCCAGGAGCCGCTCTTCGAGGATCCTCTGGCGATCATCGTGCGCAGGGGGCATCCGCTGGTGAGAATGAGCGGCTCCGGGCAAGGCACACCCCCGACGGAGGCCCTCGCCGAATTTCCGTGGATCGCCCCTCGTCCAGGCTCACCCCTGCGCGGCCACTTCGACCGCCTCTTCCGGGGCACCGCGAAGCCCCTGCCTGCGGCGGTCATCGAATGCAACTCTCTCATCGCAGCCCGCGCGCTGCTCCTGGGTAGCGATCGCGCGATGCTCCTTTCGGCGCAGCAGGCTCATCATGAGCTCGCGGCCGGCGAGCTCGTCGCGCTGGCGCACCCGGCAGGCCGCGTCGTCCGCCAGATCGGTCTCACCCGGCGCCTGGACTGGCAGCCGACGGCAGCGCAAACCGAGCTGCTGCAGACCTTGCGCGCGGTGGCGCGATCCGCGCCGCCCACCCCGGATCCGTCTCAGCGCGCAGGCCGGCGACCGCGGCGATGAAAGGGGCGCTGCACGCCCTCTTTTTCATGGGCAGCCCCGACGCCATAGTTATGGAGTGTTGATACGTCCTCCAATACCGCATCAATTCCGGTATGCAGGATGTTCATCACCTGATGGGCATGAAACGCCCGATGGCGCCGCCTCTTTCCTTGTGCTCTCAGTATGTCCATGTCTACCAGCACGGCCACCGCGGCATTCGCGGCCGGGAAGGAAACCTTGAGCCTTTGAAGCAGCGCATTGACCGTAACAACGGGCTGACCGAGCAGGAGCTCGGCAAGGCGCCATACTGCGGCATCCTTGCGGATGCGGCGCTCCTTGAGGCGTTCACGCCACTGCTCGGCGATGATTCGCAGCTCGCGCAACAAATGCACCGTGTGGCGACACGACGCTATCGTGCATTCGAGAAACAACTGGACCCACTCCGACCAACGCAACCTCATCTGCACCGCGAGTAGAGCGTCGTAGTATTCCCGCTGGCGGAGCTTGAGGAACGTTGCCAGATGAATCGGCGGGTACCCGTCTGCGAGAAACATCAGAGGAAGCAGCATGCGACCTACGCGGCCGTTACCATCGACGAATGGATGAATGGCTTCAAACTGAGCGTGAACGATCGGAGCACGGACCAGCACACCGAAGCTGAGGTGGCTCTCAGGATCAGATTCATTGCGGAGGAGTCGCTCCAGTCCGGCCATCAGTCGAGGCACTTGCGCGGGCGGTGGCGGGATGAAGCGTGCATTCTCCATCTTCAGTCCACCGATGTAATTCTGGACCTCGCGAAGCTTCCCGGGGACTGCGCGCGACTCTCCGGTCGTGAGCTCCTTGTGCAGTGAACAGATGAGGCGGGTGTTCAGTGCATCCACTCCCTTTGTCCTCACCTGGGCGACGCCAAGCATATACGCGTGGACATAGTTCAGGGTCAGATCGGCATCTGCATCTGGTACTGCGTCCGGTGTTCCGGCCTCTATCTCGTGCAACAGTAGCTCGTCGAACTCGGTATGTGTCCCTTCGATCTGGCTGCTGTCCACGGCCTCCCGCCGGTTGAGCATATGTATGAGCAACTCCGCGTAACGTGGGGCAGCGGTAATAGCATCGGCGAGCACCTGCATTTCACGGTTTGCCAGCGGTAGGAGAGGCGAATCGATGGGAAAGAACGCAAGGTCGGGCGGAACGACTGCATAGCACCCGGAGTGTCCTGGAACGGGCACGGCGATAGCCCTGAGCGATGGGTGCAGATCGGACTTCCTCATCGAGCAGCCTTTAATAGCCCTATCGTAATTAAAGGATACTATTTCTATCCTTTAATAAGCAAGCCGCTATCCAAGGCTCGCCGGGTGACCGAAGCGGAGCACGACGGCAACGCCGTCCACGTACCCTCCAACTTCTACCTGTTCTTCAAGTCCGCGAAATGATGGATATGCAATGACATCCGCCTGACGGAGGCGGGAGTGATTCGCGGCGGTGGGCGAAAAGTCGACGCCCGCCGCCGCGAGTGTTAGTCTGACCCCGGGACTTAGGCACGTCACGCGAGGCGAAAGCATGACCCGGCAGGCTGAGCTATGACACGACTTTTGCTGTCCGTACTCCTCGGATACACGCTGCTGGCCGTAGCCGGCCATGCACGGGCGGCAACGACACCTCAGGGCGGGACTGCAGCTCCCCACCCCGATTCGGCCGCCGCCATGAAAGCCATGGCTGAGCACGAGGGCATCTGGAAAGCGGTTGTCCCTCCGGTCAAGATGAAGGGCGCGTTCGGCAGTCACGATCCGATCGGCCTCGTTGCGGGAAAATTGATTCCTGCCGACTGTTCCCTGAACTGGACCAACCCGGATACTCACGAGCTATATTGCTTCAGCTCCGCAACCTCGTTGGTTTATTTTCTCGATTCGCCACAAACTTATCTGGCGCAGGCGCGCAAGAACTGGCGCGCCTTGAGACGCGAGTCCGGCAAAACGCGCTGACGTCCGCCTGAGGCAACGCAGGAGTGTCCCGCACGATGCGCGCCGCCAGCCCGGCGGTCCTCGTTCCGGTACTCGCGCTGCTCCTGGGCATGATCTCGGTCCAATCGGGCGCGTCGATCGCCAAAACGATGTTCCCGCTCGCGGGCCCGTTGGGAACCGTGGCACTGCGGGTCGGCTTCGGCACTCTGATCCTCTGCGCCGCCCTTCGGCCGTGGCGCGTGCCCATATCCGTCCACTCGCGCCTGCCGATCGCCGTCTACGGGGTCGCTCTCGGCATCATGAACATGTGCTTTTACCAGGCGCTCAGCCGATTGCCGCTCGGAGTGGCGGTCGCGCTGGAGTTCACCGGGCCATTGGCCGTCGCCGTTCTCTTCTCCCGCCGTCCGATCGATTACCTTTGGGTGCTGCTCGCCGTGGCGGGGCTGTCGCTTCTGCTGCCGGTCTCCCACCTCCACCGCGGCATCGATCCGGTCGGTGCGCTGTACGCTCTGGGAGCGGGCGGCTGCTGGGCCGTGTACATCGTTTCAGGTCAGAAGGCCGGAATCTCTCACGGCGCCCAAAGCGTGGCGCTCGGCAGTTTGATCTCGGCGGTCCTGGTCGTTCCGGTCGGCATCCTGAACGCTCCGCCGACGTTTTTCTCCAAAGCGATCGTGTTGCCCGGAATCGCCATCGCCGTCCTGTCCACCGCCCTGCCCTATCTGTTGGACATGGTGGCTCTGACTCGACTTCCAACACGGACCTTCGGCGTGCTCATGAGCATCGACCCGGCGATTGGCGCGCTGACGGGACTGCTCTTCCTGGGTGAGAAGCTATCGGCGCCGCAGTGGATCGCGATCGCACTGATCATCCTGGCATCCATTGGAGTCACGGCCCACGGCGAGCAGAAGATCCCCGTCCCGATCCCCGACTGAGCGACCAACAGCCTCTGGATACCAGGGCAGACGTGCTAAGCTCGATCCGCATCACTGGAAGCAGGATCGACGATGAAGACCGACCGATTGACTCCACTGCTCGCGCAGCGGCCCTGGCTGCTCGCCGATGGAGCGATGGGCAGCAATCTGTTCGCGCGCGGGTTGACGAGCGGAGAAGCGCCGGAGTTGTGGAACACCGAGCACCCGCAACGGATTCGCGAGCTGCAGGGCAGCTTCATCGAAGCCGGTGCCGACATCATCCTGACGAATAGCTTCGGCGGCACCCGGCATCGCTTGAAGTTGCACCAGGCCGAAGATCGAGTCGCGCAGCTGAACGAGGCCGCCGCGCGGATCGCTCGCGCGGAGGCGGATCGGGCAGACCGGGTGGTGCTGGTAGGCGGCAGCATGGGACCCACGGGTGAGATCCTGGAGCCGCTCGGACCGCTTTCCCCGGCCGAAGCGCGGCAGTCCTTCGCCGAGCAGGCGGAGGCGCTCGCCCGGGGCGGTGCTGACATCCTGTGGATCGAGACGATGTCCTCGGCCGAGGAGACCGAAGCCGCGATCGACGGGGCGCGCCGGACGGGGCTGCCGATCATCGCGACCCTGAGCTTCGACACCAACGGCAGGACCATGATGGGCATCACTCCCGCCGAGCTCGCCGGCCTTTCCCAGAAACATCATTTGGCAGCGTGCGGGAGCAATTGCGGCGTCGGTGCGGCGGAATTGGCTGCCTCGATCGTGAATCTGGCAGCGGCGGCCGATCCGTCGACGATTCTCGTCGCGAAGGCGAACTGCGGAATACCCCAATACGTCGACGGCGCGATCCAATTCAACGGCACACCTGAGCTCATGGCCGAGTACGCTCGCCTCGCGCTCGATGCCGGTGCGAGGATCATCGGTGGATGCTGCGGCACGACGCCGGAGCATCTGCGCGTGATGCGCCGGGCGCTCGAGACACACGTTCGCGGCCCGAGGCCCTCGATCGAGACGATCGAGGCGCGGCTCGGGGCCTTGTCCGCGGGAGCCGCGGCGCAGCTGCGCGGTGAGATGGATCGTCAGGCCGGTGCCGCCCCGGGCGCGTCCCAACGCCGGCCGTCCCGCCGGCGCTCGTCTGGCTGAGGACTCAGGATCCTGCCAAGCGGGCAAACACACGCTTCATCGCATTGACGCGCCCGACGTACACCCGCGCCTCCTGATCGCCACACTTCTGACCTATCGTCAGCCTGAGGCCTCTGCGCACGTACAAATCGCCCGCGGCCGCCCCGCACAGATGGATGACGGCGGCGAGGTTCTGCTCCTCCTGCAGGGTGGCGGACTGCCCGTGATGGGCCCGGAGAGTCGTGGTCACGGCCCTGTCGAGATACGCCGATGTCATCTCGATCGCATCGCGCGGGATGACGCGCATGTAGAGACTGTTGAACCAGCACGAGCGCCAATCATTCCACGGGCCGTCCTCGACCACCTGGTGGTCGTGGATGCAATAGTGCTTCGCCTCCGCGAACGTCCCATCCGTCAACTGATACATTCCCACGGCGCTGGAAGCCGGGCGATACACCTCGAAGGGGTGCAGGCCCCAGGACCAGCGCCAGTAGGTGCGCACGATCGGGTTGCCCGAGCCTTCGACCTGCGCCAGCGCCGCGAGCAGCTCCGGGGTCATGATGTCCGTGGAGTACTTCCTGAAGAGCGGGGAGTATTCGCTCCAGGTCTCCGGCGGCAATTTATACAGGGTCCCGCTGACCGGGAAGAACAACTCCGACGGTTTGTGCATGACCTGGTAGACCCAGTTGACCGCCAGGAACAGGACGGCCACGGCACCCAGCGCGACGCAGATCTGCATGCCGCCCGGCGCGCGCCTGAAGGCTCGAAGCCACCGCCGTCGCAAGCGCGCGCTCGGCCACGCCCGCTTCAGCCACGACTTGCGGCGGCGACGTCCTCGCGCGCTTCTTCGTCGCGGGTTTCGAATGGCAGATCTAGGTGGCATGGGAGGCGGTCAACGCCTCGACTCGCGCAGCGAGATCTCCGCCCTCGAGACGCAATCTCAAATCGAAATAGATCGCGAGCTCGACCGCCGCGGCAAGCGGCTCGATCACGACATTGCCGATCGACGTCATGACGAAGGCCAAGCGGTGGGCGGAGGGAGCGCCGGACATCAGCACGTGGAGAACGAGAATGTTCACGAGGCCGGTGAAGCTCAGGGCCACAATCCAGATCACGATCGTGGCGACGAAAACAACCCCCGCGACCCGCCACCAATGGCCCTTGACCAGACGCCAACTCCTTGCGAGCGAGGCTGCCGCGCCATAATCATCGGCAAAGATGGCGGCTAACGACAGACCCAGCCGGACCCAGAGATAGGCGCCGACGATGATGATGAGGCCGGTGGCCACGAGCCTTTCGGCCGTAGGAGCGATCGAAATCGCTCCTTCGGCCAATCCGATCAGTGCGCCCACACCGAACGAGCCCGCAACCAGTACGGCCGCGGAGATGAGGAGGACCAATAAAAGCACGAGAATCAGCCGGGGCAGGCGCCGCAACCCGTCCTGGAGGCTGGATCGGAAGGTGGCCGTTCCGTCGCCACGCACGACTGACACCTGTTGAGCCATTACGAGTCCACGCAAGCCCATGGCCGCGACGAAGAGCACGAACTGGCTCCCCAGATTCCTTGCCGTCCCGAACGTGGCGGCGATTTGCATCAGGGCTTGACCGAGGGGCGCCCCGTGAGTCGAGCGATAAACCACCGGGGATACCCCGTAGAACTGCATCCACGCCGTCAGGGGTATCATGAGCAGTGGGGGTGTCCAGGAGCGTCGGAAGGATGCCCTGAAGATACGCAGCCATTCGTCCAGAACACCCCCTACGGAAAGGGGCACCGATGGCGGCACGTATCCACACGTCATAAGGAGACTTCCGATGCGTCCAGGGTCTCGCTGGAATTCTATGATATTTTCTTAAAGCCGCAGACGACGATATCGACGAGCGGCATATCGCTGTCTGAGGGGCGGGGCCGCGTTCGGCCTGCTGTAGCCTGTTATTTACGCCCGCTCGACGAAAGCGCGCAGCCGCTCGATCGCGGCGTCCCACTGCGCTGAGATCTGATCGAGGTAACGCCGCACCTCGGTGAGGCGTGCAGGCTCCAGGCGCCAGATGCGCTCGCGCCCGCAACGCTCGCCGCATATCAACCCGGCGTTGGATAGCGCGTGCAGGTGCTTCGTCACAGCCTGTCTCGAGATGCTGGCGCCCGCTGCGAGGCGCGAGATCGACAGGGGGCCCGCCTCGCACAAGCGGGAGACGATATGGAGCCTCGCCTCGTCCCCGAGCGCGGCAAACAGCGGCGCCGCACTCAACAGCGCTCTGGCCGCAGCCGGTTGGGCCTTCACGCGGAGGCGTCCACCCCGCCGGCGTCGCCCTGACGGAGATACTTCTCGATGAGCCGCAATTGATGCGTCCAGCCAGCCTCGTTGCCCGCAAATACTTTTGCACGACGCTCGAGGGGAATCCCATCGAAACCCGACTCGGTGACGGTGAGCAGCGTGCCCTGAGCGGCCGGCGCCAGCCGGAATTCGACCAGCGTCGTCGGCTCGCGGGAGTAGTCGACCTTCGGGTCTACCGCCCCGGGGTGCCACCGAAACGAGAACAGGCTCATGGGCTCGATTCGCTCGATCTGCAGCTCGAACGGGATGCCTGCGTAAGGCTGCTGGAGCTTCGCGACCTCCCGGTCCACCTCCGTGGGGACGATCCGTCCAGTGAGCCGGGTGTGGGCCGTGAATGGCCCATCGAACCTCATACCGAACCAACTCCCGAACGCGCGCGCGTCGCTGATGGCCCGCCAGACGCGCTCGAGCGGCGCATTCAGAACGACCTTCTTCTCGATACGATCGGTGGAGCTCATGATGCAACCTCCAGGTTGCATATACGCTATCACGGCCGACGCGCTGGATGCAACCTGAAGGTTGCATATTACAGCACTGCCTAGAGCACGTCGTTCAGGCGCCGGCGACGGATCAGGCGATCGGCGAAGAATGAGATCACGCCGAGGCGCAGCACCGCGTGCCTCCCGGGATCTCGAGCCCGCCGCCCGACCTGGATGACCCGGAAGCCACCGCTCATCCGCGGCTCGATGGGGAACGTGTGCCTCGCATGCGCTTGGGGCGATTCTTCTCGCCCATCCCGGGCGAGCGGCTGCGGACATTCCGGATACCCGGGGTGCAGCGCACCGATCTGCTCGCGCCAGAGCCTGCCGCCTTCCGGATCGCCATCGAGCGGGATGAACGCGGGCAGATAGCCCGGACTGAGGCCGTAGCCGAATTCATCGGCATAGCCGCCCGCCAGATAGGAGTTCCGGTCGGACTCGTGCTGGGCATCGGGTCCGACGGGCCGGTCCGCCCATTCCGGAAAGTAGCGATGGACCTGGCTCAAGGAGCCGTCGGCAGCCGTTTCCCCGGACATAGGCCTGTTCTACGCTCGACGAGAGCCTTCGTTCCCGGCTTGCGGGTGGAACCGCTTCACAGATTCGGCCGACTCGCCCCTCGGCGCGCCAGGACTTGACGGCCCGCGGTTGCGCTCGCCGCCCGAAGGCGGATGATTCGTCCCATGAGCGGTCATCACCGCGTTACGGCCGCGAGTGTTTCGGGCGACTCGCGGGCGAGCCGGCGCCCCCACTCCGGGGCTCGCTTGGTCACCACGGAATATCGCCGGGCGCGGCTCTCCGTCGTTCTCGCGCTTCTCCTGCTTGCCGGGACCGCGGTGTACCTCGTCGTGCAGGAGCGCCAGCAGACGTGGGGCTCGGCGCGCGAGAGCGTCCTCAATCTGGCGCTCGGCCTGGAAACCTCCGTCACGGGACTGCTCGAGCAATCCGCTGTCAGCCTGCGGGTCATCGGGACCGAGACCTCCCGCCGGCCGGGCGCGCCGCTCGACCCCGCGCAGGTGATCACGGCGCTCCGGGATGCGGCGCGGTTCGATTCGGTGTCGAGCTACCTTGGCGTCAGGAGCGCGGACGGGCACATCCTGGCCGTGGCCCGCGCGGGCCAACCGGCGGTGAGCCCCGCGGTCCAACAGACGATCGCACAGGGGTTGGAGCCAAGCGGCACCGGGCTCGGCCTGTCGTACCTGCTGCGCCTGTCGCCGAAGGGTGATTGGTACCTGCCGATCACGTTGGATTTTCGCCCGATCCCGAATGAGCGGGATGTTGCCTTCGCGCTCGTCCCCGTACGTCGGCTGCTCGCCAGCACCGATACACTGCGACTGATCCCGGACAGCCTGGTGGTCCTGGTGACGACCGATGGACGATGGCTCGCTTCCTATGCTCCGGGCCGCGGCGGCTTCAACCGTCTCCACCGCTACGCCTCCCGGCAATCGCTCGAGCAGGTGGGCAATCGCCGCAGCGGCGTCTTTCTCTCCCTCCCGTCGAAAGGGTGGATCGTGGGCTTCGCGCGCTCGGCCACGCTGCCCCTTTTCGTGAGCGCGAGCGTCCCGGTCCACTCGCTCGAGCGGCAATGGCTCAAAAAGGCGGCCGCGCCCGCCGCCGTGCTCGCCATCGGCGTGCTTGCGGTGCTGCTCTTCGCCTGGCAGTTGCATCGGGCGTTGCGCCGGCAGGGCGCCTACGTCGCCGAGCAGGAGTATCTCGCGCGACACGACACCCTCACCGGACTCAAGAATCGGGATGGCTTCATGAGCGAGCTCGAGCGGGCGATCGCCGCCGCGCCCGCCGATTCGCTCGCGGTGCTGCTTCTCGACCTGAATCGCTTCAAGGACATCAACGACACGCTCGGCCACGCGGCCGGCGATCGGGTGCTCCAGGAGATCGGCGCGCGGCTGCGCGAGCGTTTCAGCGACGCGGGCGCCTGCGTCGCGCGCCTCGGCGGCGATGAGCTCGCGGTCTTCACCTGCGGCGCCGAAGCGGTACGGGGACTCGAGAGCCTGGGCACGCGCCTGCAGGACTGCCTGTCGGGGACCGCCGTGCCCGGCGGCGCGGAGCTCGATCTGACGGCGAGCATCGGCGCCGCGGTCTATCCGCATGACGGCCGGACCCCGAGCGAGCTTCTGCGCTGCGCGGACATCGCCATGTATGCCGCGAAGGCGGAGCTCAGCGCCTTCTGCCGCTATCACGAGGTGATGGATCACTTCACCCCGGAGATGCTGGCGCTGCAAAGCGAGCTCGGCAAGGCGCTGCGCGAGGGCTCGCTCTGGGTCGCCTATCAGCCGAAAGTGCGGCTGTCGGACGCGCAACTCGTCGGGCTCGAAGCTCTGGCGCGTTGGACCCACCCGACGATGGGACCGATCGCGACATCGCGGTTCATACCCCTGGCGGACGGCACCGAGCTGGTCCATGCCTTCGCGCAGTACATGCTGCGCGCGGCCTGCGAGCAGGTGATCGCCTGGCAGCGCCGCGGCTACCGCGTGCCGGTCTCCGTCAACATCAGCGCCAACAACCTGCTCGACAGCGGTTTCGTCGACAAGGTGCGCGCCGTCCTCGAGTCGCTCGGCGTCGAGCCCGCGCTCCTCGAGCTCGAGGTGACCGAGAGCGCGGTGATGCGCCATCCGGATACCATGCTCAATAGGCTGGCCGAGATTCGCGCCCTCGGCGTGCGGCTCTCGATCGATGACTTCGGGACAGGGTACGCCTCCCTCGCCTATTTGAAGCGCCTACCCGTGCATGCGCTGAAGATCGACCAGAGCTTCGTCACGAATCTGGTGGACGATGCCGCCGATCAGCGCATCGTGCGCAGCTCCATCCAGCTCGCGCACAGCTTCGGCATGACGGTCGTCGCTGAAGGCGTGGAGACGGCGGGCGCGGCACGCGAGCTGCAGGCCTACGGGTGTGAGTTCGCGCAGGGCTATTACTTCGGCCACCCACAGACCGCGGCGGAGATCGAGGCGCGCTGGCTCGCGGCCGCGAGTCTCGCGCGCTGCGAGAACGCGGATCACGCGGCGTCCGCCTGACTAACCCAACCACTCGTCGTAGAGCTTCCGTCCCCAGTAAAGGCCGAAGCCGCTGCCGATCGCGCTCAGGATGACGGCGGTCCCGATTCCGATGCGCTGCCCGACCGCCCAGCCGATTGCGCCCGCCAGAGAAGTACCCAGGGTTGCGAAGATTCCGCGCATCGAAGCGGTGGACTACACCCTCTGCCCCCCGAGCGCCAGGAACCCGGCCGCAGTATCGGAACGAGGGCCGCGGCACCTTCCCGCCCCGCCTTTCATGCGCGCCGGGCGTGACCCGCATCACATAAGAGCCGCCTTCTGAGACTTAAGTCCCACCCCATCTCCGTCGATAATTCGTTGATGGCAGATGTCGCCCCAGAACATGATGGCTTCGAGCAACGGGCATAACCTCGACTCCGTGCTGATCGTCGATGACAGCGGCGTGCAGCGCGGCATCGGCGTTGCGCTGTGCCGCGAGCTGCGGATCCCGCAGGTGCACGAGGCCGGCAACGGTCGCGAGGCACTGGCGCTGCTCGATGAGCTGTCCGTCCCGCCCTCGCTCCTCATCATCGATCTCGAGATGCCGACCATGGACGGTCCCGAGCTCCTCGCGGCGCTCGGCGGCCGCGGCATGCGCGCGCCGATCATCCTCGCCTCTTCCCGCGAGCGGGCGCTCATGAACTCGGTGCAGGACATGGGCACCGCGCTCGGCCTGCGCATCGTCGGCGCGCTGC
>Ga0134126_10009354_pt1 | contig 12347 bp, 6 predicted proteins | sample KB31752_FD_96881 | JGI IMG/M metagenome (GOLD analysis project Ga0134126, IMG submission 96881) | Terrestrial soil microbial communities with excess Nitrogen fertilizer from Kellogg Biological Station, Michigan, USA - KB3-175-2 | ecosystem: Environmental > Terrestrial > Soil > Unclassified ...
GGCCAAGGCCAGTTGCCTACAAACTGAGGACTAGAAACAAACAAACGTGGCCCTATCCATTTATTATCGGCGACATTTTTTCTTGCTAATAGATAAACAGAATCTCCACATTCTATTCTTGCTGTTGTTAATCCATTGGCAAGCATCATTTTTAATTCAGCTTCGCAAGTGTTTTTATTATCTCCTTGTTCATAAAAAAAATGAGTGTGCATGTCAAAAAAACCAGGCAATAAATATTTCCCTTTTCCGTCAATTATTTGAACACCCTTTGGAATATTGATTTTATCTGCTTTGCCAATTTGTTTAATCTTCCCGTTTTCAATAAGTACGGTTTGATTTGTTAATGTTTCTTTATTATTCATTGGTATAACAGTAACATCAACAATAGCAATATTGGATATAGGCAGATTTTCTGAAAATGTGGGTACGGAAAAAAAGAACAAAATTAACTGTAATAAAATGATTATAATTTTTTGTATGGTTTCCATTTTAATTTGTTTTACTGTTTTTATTTAACCAGTTTATAGTTTCGGTTGCTATTTTTAAGTTGAAATTGCCTTTTGCGTAAGCCTTATTATTAAAATTATCTACCGCTTCTTTAAAAGTGTTACTCTTCATCATAAAATGATCTATGTCTTCAATTTGAATCCTGATCGCATTTCCTGGGTGCGAAGCATTAACAGTTTTTTCAATTAAAATTGGTTCAATAGGAGCGCATTGTTCATAATCAGTCCCTCCGTTTATTACCAAAACGGGGCAGTTAAGTTCTTTCCACGAAACTGCTAAGTTCAGCGAATCTATTTGCTGCCAAAAGCGCCAATGACGCCCCCACATGTTCGAGCTATTTTCTTTATACTCTAGTTCAGAAACCACAATATTTTTATATTCTGGATTAGTATATAGTTGTGTAGGCGTTTTTTTGAGTACGAAAAATTCATAATAAACTTTTTGAATTAACCTTACAAGGGTTTCGGTTTGCTGATAATTTAAACCATCAAGCAAGGGTTTTTGTACTCGGTGCATTTCTAACAAAAACTCACTCCATGGTCTAAATACAGTTCCAAACACCATAACACCTTTTGGTTTGTGTCGTTTAGCTATTTCAGGCGCAATAACACCTCCCATTGAATGTCCCCAGATAAACAGATTGTTTTTATCTGTAAAATCTAAATTCTCCATGTAATTATATCCGGCATTAAAACTTTCAATATCTGTAATCATATCTACTTCGGCACAGGGAGTACAATGATAGCTATCTCCCATGCCTGATTTTTCTATAGTAACAGCAGCGTATCCGTTTTTTAGCCACTCAGTAATTAGTCTTCCATTATATCCGGCACTATATGTTTCAATACTTCCGCAACCGTAACCGGGAATTAATAAAATACATGGAAGATTTGTTTTGCCTTTTGGTTTACGTGTAATAGCCCTCAAATAACCATCTTTAAACGCTACCCAATCGTAAATTACATCTGCAATTTCTGATTGTTCAAAGGGTCGCATCATCGCTTTTGAACTACACTTTGAAACCTTATTGCCTCTTAAAAATTTAACTTCTATTTTATCCCCTGATCTAATTTGAGAAACAACTGAATTGAATGTTTCACTTGTTTTTATTTCTTTGTTATTAATAGATGTGATTACATCATTTTTTTTTAAATTCAATATAACACCTGTTGAATTAGGATAAACAGAATCAACCCTTACTCCATCAGTAACAGGTTTAATCAATAAGCCAATAAAGGCTTTTCTTAATGGTTTTTGAGCGAAGGAAAGTTTGCTGCAGAAACAAAAAAGTATAAAGAAAAAAATATTTTTCATTTTACTTGTAATCTATTCTGGCGTCTAATAAATTAATAATTCGCGACCCATATTCCGCATTTTTTTCAGAGTGTGTTACTTGTATTATGGTAACGCCGTCTTCCTGATTCAGTTTTTTGAACAGATCCATAATTTCCTCTCCTTGTTTAGAGTTAAGATTGCCGGTAGGTTCATCTGCTAACAGTACTTTTGGTTTAGTAATTATGGCGCGTGCTATACCTACTAATTGCTGCTGCCCACCTGAAAGCTGTGCAGGGAAAAGATCTTTTTTACCTACAATCTGAAAACGATCAAGTATATCTGCTACCATAGCTTTTCTTTCAACCATTTTAACGTTCTGATAAATTAATGGCGTTTCTATATTTTCATATACGGTGAGTTCATCAATAAGATGATATGCCTGAAAAACAAAGCCTATATTTTGCTTATATAAAAAAGCGCGTTGTTTTTCTTTTATATTTTTTATTTCCAAATTATCAAACTGGTAACTGCCTTCATCAAATTCATCAAGCATGCCAATTACATTTAATAGTGTTGATTTACCTGACCCTGAGGGCCCCATAATAGAAACAAACTCTCCTTTATTAATAAGAAGGTTGATGTCTTTTAATAAAAAAACACGTGCGCCTCCTACATTTACCCATTTACATATACGTTGTAATTCAATCATAACTTTATTCTGTTTTTAAACTTTTTATTGGATTTATTAGCGCAGCTTTAATTGCGTGATGACTTATTGTTATTAATGAAATAAAAATCGATGATAATGCAGCAATTAAAAATATTTGCCAACTAATAGTAATGTGATAGGCAAAATGTTGCAACCATATATCCATAAAATACCAAGCTAATGGGAATGCTGTGAATGAAGCTATAATTGTAAGAATAAGAAAATTACTTGATAATAATTTTGCAATATCAAAGGCACTAGCTCCAATGGTTTTTCTTATACCAATTTCTTTGGTTCGTTGTGTAGCAGAAAATGCAACCAAACCATATAGTCCAAGACAACCAATAATTATAGCAATTGCAGAAAAGAATTTAAATGCAGTGTACTCCTTTTCTTCTTGTTTGTATAAGGATATAATGTGTTCATCAATAAATTCATATTTAAATGTGTTGTCAGTAAATAATTTTGACCATATTTTTTTTGTATGTTCAATTGTTTTGTTTATTTGGTTTGGATGAACTCTAATGCTAGCTTTAAAAAATCTATTCGGAAAATAATTAAGCAAGATGCATGGGCGCCTCTTTTTATATTTAGATTCACTTTGAAAATCGGCCACCACACCCGTAATAATGGCTTTCATGTTCCAATAGATGGTAACCTCTTTGCCAATTGCTTGTTGTGGGTTTTGTATTCCTAATTCATGTACAAGCTCTTCATTAACTACTAAATAACGCATAGTGTCTTTTTCATTACGTTTGGTAATTTCTGTCCCCGCTAATAATTTTAACCCAAATAGTTTTATATATTGCTCATCTACTGATCTGATTTCAGATACTTCGTCATTTGGTTTTCCTAGTTCGATTGAATGAAACGGAGTAAAATGAGAATTGTAGGATGGTGCTCCTGATGAAAAACTTATCTGTTCTATGTTAGGGTCTTCATAAAGTAAATTTTCTAATAATTTACGTTTGCTTATATCAGGAACATCGAAAGAAATTATTTGTTCTTTATTAAAACCTAAATCTTGGTTTTGTAAAAAATCCATTTGATATGCCACAATTAAAGTTGCTATCACCAAAATTTGCGAAATAACAAATTGCACAAACACTAGGCTCGTTCTTAATTTTATCCCCTTAAAGGAAACAACTCCTTTACTCTTTAAAGATGTAATAGGGTTGAAAGAGGATAATACAAAACTGGGATACAACCCTGCTAACAAAATGATAATAACGTTAATTGTTGTTACCCATACTAATATAACAGGCCCCTTTAATTGGCTAATATCAATTCCGATATCTAACCAAGTTGCTACATTTGGTATCATTAAATACGAAAAGACAAGAGCAATACTTAAAGCAAAAAGAACAATTAAAGTGGTTTCGCCCATAAATTGAATAATCAATTGCTTGCGATTGCTACCAAGTACTTTTCTTATCCCTATTTCCTTTGCACGCTTGGCGGCTTGAGCAGTAGATAAATTGATGAAATTAATGCACACCATTAAAACAATAAATAAGGCTACAAATTCTAGAGCCCAATAAATTTCTTTTGAAGTAGTTTGGCTAACTGTATTATCTATATAACGTTGATCAAAATGTATGTCTTTAAGTGGTTGTAAAACCAAAAACGCTTCTTTAGCAATGTCTTTACCCCAGTTTTTTGAAACGAAAGCAGGCAGCCTAGATTCAATTTTTTTAACTGAGCAGTTTTCAGGGATAACAACGTAAGCACTTCCACCACCAATATTATAAAATTCATTCATAGCATCTTTCAACTCGGGTTTAATAGTTTCAAATGAAACTAGAAAGTTAAATGCTAAATGCGTGTTACTTTGTAAATCTCTAATAACACCAGTTACTTTTAGATTATACTTTTTATCGAGGTTAATAAATTGCCCCATTGGGTCTTTGTCTCCAAAATATTTTTGGGCTATACTTTTGGTTAACACCACGCTATTTGGCTCAACTAATGCTGTTTGTGCGTTACCTGCTATCCAATTATAATCAAAAATGGTTGTAAAATTTTTATCTACATACACATAAAGTTCTTCGTCAAAATGGTTAGCCCCAATTTTCACTAAACCAAATTCTTGCCAAACTTGAGATACTTGTTCAAGTTCTGGGAAATCATTTCTTAATGCGGGAGCCACGGCTACAGAAACATGCCCATTGTAACCTGTAACGCCACTTAAGCCAACACGATAAATTCGATCAGATTTTTTATAAAAACTATCATAACTTAATTCGTACTTAGTAATTAAAAAAATAATAATGCAAGTAGTAATGCCCAAGGCGAGCCCAAAAATATTTAGTGCCGAATAACCAAAATTCAGCCTTATGTTTCTTAAAGCGGTTATGAAATAATTCCTTATCATTCTGTTCTTAAACTTTTTACCGGGTTAGTTATGGCAGCTTTAATGCTTTGAAAACCTATGGTTAGCGTAGTTAATAAAAGTACTATTACGCCAGCTAAAGCAAATATCCACCAGCTAACGTCAATTTTATATGCATAATTTTCTAACCATTTCGACATTAAGTACCAGGCCAGTGGAGTAGCAATAACAAATGCAATAAGCACAAGTTTTACAAAATCTTTTGATAACATGATAAGAATGCCAGATACACTTGCTCCTAAAACTTTTCTAATTCCAATCTCTTTAGTTCGTTGCATAGAAAGAAAAGAAGCTAAACTAAATAAACCTGAACAAGAAAGTAAAATGGCTATCAGGGCAAAATACTCTATAATTTTACTTAGGTTTTCCTTGTCTTTATATAAGGCATTTATATCACTATCTAAAAAAGTATATTCAAAAACTCGCTCAGGAAAAAACTCATTCCATTTTTGTTTTATAAAATCAATAGTTTTGGGAACTTGATTAGGCTGAATGCTTATGGCAAACTGTGTAAAGCGTGGCGCACTAACATCTATAATTTCGGGTTGCATGGGTTGGTCAAGTGTATTGAAATTGTAATCTTTTATTACTCCAACAACCTGCCCATGCTTGCCGTTGCTTTCTTTCCCTCTAATTACACTTTTTCCAATTGCGTCTGCCGGGCTTTTCCAACCAAATGAACGTACTGCCGATTCGTTTAAAATAAATGCTTGTAAATGATCGGTACCGGTTGCTTTTGAAAAAGCCCTGCCAGCCACAAGGGGAATTTCAAGTGCGTCTAAAAAATTATAATCAACCGATATCCATGGCACAAAAATATTGTCCGACTGTTTTTTATTTTCCGGAATAACAAGACCAAGCACCGCTCCTTGCCCTGGTAAAGCAGAAGCAGCAGTAACTGCTTTTATTTTACTAAATTTTGTTAGTTCATTAGCAAATGTGTTCATTCGTTGACGCATAGGCCCATCAACACCGTAACCTATACTCGATGCACCACTGCCAAAAATAGGAACTACAACAATCTGTTCTTTTTTAAACCCCAAAGGTTTATTGCGTATATATTCTAATTGTAGATAAATAACAATAGCTCCTATAATAAGTATGATTGAAACAGTGAATTGTGTAACTAATAACACTTTTCTAACTATGTTTCTTTTTTTTGTTTCACCCGATTTCCCTTTTAAAGCAAGTATAGGATTAAAGCGTGTTATAAAGAAAGCAGGATATAAACCCGACAGTATCCCTGTGAAACTAAAGACCATAAAAAATAAAATTATATTTGGTGCATTATACCAGGATGAAGTAGAAAGTTGTTTGTTGGTAAGTTGATTTAAAATGGGTAGGGTTAAGCCAGTAAATAGAAATGCCAATAAAAGCGATATAAAACTTAACAACAATGTTTCACTTAAAAATTGAAAAATTAGTTGTCTTTTATCTGCGCCTAAAACTTTACGCATACCAACTTCGCGTGAACGTGTGCCTGCGCGGGCTGTTGCCAGATTAATAAAATTCACATTAGCTATCAATAAAATAAGAAAAGCGATTGCCGAAAAAATGTAGATGTATGATATGCTACTGGTACTTGGGTTACCTTGTACGTTGGCGGCATACAAATGAATGTCTCTTAATGGTTGAAGTGAAATAGAATGTAACTGTTTTCTTTCGTCGCCATATTTATTTAGTAATTGGTTTAATTGAACTTCTGTGGCTTTTATATTTTGTGTAGGCTTAAGCAAGCAATAAGTAATTGCTGGATTAAATGTCCAATCATTTTTAATAAATTTAGCTGCGGTAGAGTCTTCTACATTATATAATGTTTGAAATGAAATAAGGAAGTCGAAAGTGAGGTCTGAGTTAATGGGCATTTTTTTAACTACCCCTGTTACTTGCAAAAGTGTTTTTGTATCGTATAGTAAAGTTTTTCCTATTGGATTTTCGGTACCAAAATATTTCTTTGCCATTTCATCTGTAATAACAATAGTATTTGGGGTTGTTAATACATTAGCGGGGTTTCCTGAAATAAATGGAATTGTAAATATTTTAAACAATTTATTGTCTGCAAAATGCACATTTTGTTCCTGAAACTTTTTATCTGAATTTTTATTTTCAGTGTAAACCTGCATGCCACCACTACGCTGATATAACCTGGCAACTTGTTCAACCTGAGGCATGTCAGATTCAATAACGGTTGCTAAAGGAACGGGTGTAGAAGCATTTGGAGTAATGTTTCCATTAATATTGCTTGTCCAGTTTACGCGATAAATATTTTTTTCATTTGCATTAGCTGTATTAAAACTTAGCTCATCTTTTATATAAATAAGAATAAGCATACAGCAAGCCATCCCAACCGAAAGCCCAATAAGATTAACAGAGGAAGAAACTTTATCTTTCCATAAATTCCGATATGCAATGAGTATATAATTCTTAAACATATTATTCTGTTCTTAAACTTTTTACAGGGTCGGTTTTAACTGCTTTTACTATTTGAAAAAATACCGATAATAGAACAACCGTTAATAAGATGAGCACAGGAAGTATAAAAAACAACCAATTAAAATGTATCCGGCAAGCGTAGTTTTGAAGCCATTTTTCCATTATCCAATACATTATTGGAAGCGCTATGACGCTTGATATACCTATTAGAATAAAATAATCTTTAGTCAGAATACTAAATATATCGACTGCTGATGCTCCAATAACTTTTCTTATTGCAACTTCTTTTGATCGTTGAAGAATTACATATAATGTTAAGGCAAATAACCCAATACATGCAATCATAACTGCTAAAACAGAAAATAATAAAAACGCTCTTCCAAATTGTATATCCGCTTTATATTGGTTGTTGTATTGTTCATTAAGAAAAAAATACTCGAAAGCGTTTCCTGGAAAAAAATTATTCCAAGTTACTTCAATTTGAGAAATTGTTTCTTTCATGTTTTTTGTATTTACTTTTATCGAAAATTTATTTGCAATAAATGGGAAGTCACAATGCATGTATGACATCGGCACATAATCTTCTTTCGCTGCTCGTTGATGAAAATTCTCCACTACGCCAACTATAGTATGGTTCCGTTTCCATCCTTCATTATACACTTCCTGATTTATTGCGTCTTCTGGTTTTTTAAAGCCGAGAGTTTCTAAAGCTTTTCTATTGATAATAATTTCAAAGTCGCGTTTACTTCTAGTAAAGTTTCGCCCGGCCAAAAATTGCAACGCATATAAATCGGTAAAGTCGGCATCAGAAAAATTACTATATAATAAATGGGCTGATTTATCAGTTATGTTTCCTTGTCTTACATATCCCTGACTATAATTAATAGGCTCTCCAGGAACATATCTCGATAAACACACATTTGTAATTGAAGGATATTGCTTTAAACTATTCTTAAAACCATCTAATTTTTTAAACCAGGTAGAATCTGTAATACTAGGCTTATGCAATATCAGTGTTTGATTTATGTTAACTCCCAAATCTTGATTCTTAATAAACGTAACTTGTTCGTGCACTACTATAGTTGCAATAATTAAGGAAATTGAAATTGAAAACTGAAATACTAACAGAAGCTTTTTAAACGGAAATTTTTCATTTGTTTTATAGTTTTTACTCTTTAAAACCATTACGGGGTTTACTGAGGTAAGAATAAATGCAGGGTAAACACTTGATAAAATAGAACCAACCAGTATTGCAATTGAAAAAATGAACCAAACGGTTTTATCACCCCAAACTTCGGGCCTAATTTTCATTCCGGTGTAATTACTAAAATATGGGTAAATTAGTTTTGCTATTACTAAAGCAATTACTACTGCTATAACATTAAGTAAAATAGCTTCTAAAATAAATTGCCTTTTTAGTTGATTTTTACTTGCTCCAGACACCATTCGTACACCAATTTCTTTAAATCGTTCCATGCTTCTTGTTGTCGAAAGATTTACGTAGTTTATCCAAGCAATTATTAAAATAAGAAATGCAATTATTAATAAAAATTTTATCGATTTACTATCTCCATTGGCTTCTATTTCACCGTCGTAATTTGAGTTTAAATGAATGTCAGCTAATGGTTGTAAAAAGTATTGCTTGTCGTGATTTTTTCCTGCCAGATATGGCCCAATATTTTGTTTAACCATGGCTGGAAATTTTTTTTCCAATTTCCATGCATCTGTACCAGGTTTTAACTTTATGTATGTGTAAACAGATTCTCCTGCATCCCAATCGGCAGCCATATAAGGGGCGAAATACTTTGTTAATGTGCAATACGAAATTAAAGCCTCAAATTTTAAGTGTGTGTTTACAGGTGCATCTTGACAAACCCCGGTTACTTTTAAGCCCCCATCGCCATTACACTTTAAAATCTTACCCATTGGGTCTCTATTCCCAAAAAACTTTTTTGCCAAGGATTCAGTTAATACAATTGATTTCGATTCTTTTAAAGCCGTATTAGGGTCGCCTTTAATGAGCTTATAAGAAAAAATTTTGAAAAAATCTTCCGATGCAAAAAAACTATTCTGTATCCTAAATTTAAATATGTCTGTTGAAAGTAAGCCATCTAAATTATCACTTTCAAGCTGAACTACATTTTCAACTTCAGGAAATGTGTTTTTTATAGCTTGTGCTACTGGGCCATTTGTTCTTGCCATACGCTCGGCATATTGTCCGGCGGTAAGATTATCGCAACGCACTCTGTAAATCCTATCATAATCTTTATGAAATTTGTCATAACTTAATTCACTTTTGGTATATAAAAATAAAATCAAACTGGCAGCAATACCGATAGAAAGCCCAAAAATATTTACGAAGGAAATTATTTTATGTTTCCATAAATTTCTAATCGTAAGCTTTAAATAATTCTTAAACATATTATTCTGTTCTTAAACTTTTAACCGGATTTGCAGAGGCTGCCCTTAATGCTTGAAAACATACAGTAGTAAATGCGATAGCAAGAGCTGTGATACCCGAAATTAAAAATAACCACCAACTAATTTCTACCTTATAGGCAAAATCTTGTAGCCATTTGTGTGCAGCGTACCAAGCTATTGGGCATGAAATAACGATGGAAATAAATACCAATTTTAGAAAATCTTTAGATAATAAACCGACTATGCCACTAATACTGGCACCAAGCACTTTGCGGATACCAATTTCTTTAAAACGTTGTTTAATGGTAAATGCTGCCAAACCAAACAAACCAAGACAAGCAACCAGTACAGATAAAAATGTAAATACGCTTAATACAGCTCGCATATTTTGCTCCGATTTATACATGCCATTAAAATCATCTTCTAAAAAAGCGTATTTAAAAGGGTTTTCGGTTGAAGAGTTTTTCCAGACAGATTCTATATCTTTCATGGTTCCGGTAAGGTCGTCTGTTTTTAAACGAAGTGTTACTGTATTATACCAAGCGGGAAAAATATGTATCAATAAGGGTTCTATTCTTTCGTGCAATGATGCGTAATTAAAATCTTTTACCACACCAATTACTTTCCCTTTTTTTCCAAAGGCCCATTCTATTTTTTTGCCAAGTGCCCCTTGTGGCGTTTTCCAACCATAGGCCTTTACTGCTGCTTCATTCACCATAAAGGCTTCGTTTACATCAGTCGGAAAACTTTTTGAAAAATCTCGACCTGAAGCTAATTCAATCTGCATTGTGCTTAAAAAATTCTCATCGACAGAAAAAACACTACAAGCAGTTAACTCATTTTCAGCCGCACCGTCAGGCAATAAAGTAATCTTTCCTATTCCCTTAAAACTAAAACTGTTAAGCGTAGCACCAATAACTTTAGGATTTTTACTAAACTCTTTTAATAAAATTTCTCCTTTACGCTGGTCGGAACCTTTTAATTCAATGCCTACTACCTGTTCTTTGTTTATCCCTAATTTCTTATTTTGAATAAAATCTAGTTGGTCAAGTATTAAAGTAGTACCTATAATAAGTATAATGGCAATAGTAAATTGAAAAACCACAAGACCTTTTCTAAAAAAAACATCAACTAATCCATGATTTATTTTTCCTTTAAGCGATTGAATAGGGGAGAATGACGACATTAACAATGCTGGATATAGACCCGCAAGAAATCCTATACAACATATAAGGGAAAGATAAATCCAAAATACATTTAATGTTAAACTTAATGAAGTTCCTATAAATGAGTTGAAAAATGGAATGGCTAATAAAACAAAAATAATCGACAATATGCAAGCAATAAAAGCAAACACAACTGACTCCCCTAAAAATTGAAAAATTAATTGCGAACGTATTGCCCCAATTACTTTTCGTAAACCAATTTCTTTCGAACGATTTAAAGATCGTGCGGTAGATAAATTGATAAAATTGCAGCAAGCAATTAATAAAATTAAAAAAGCAGTTGCCGAAAAAATATAAACATAAGTTATGTCTCCGGGCTCGGCTCCTTTAATTTCATGATCAAGATGCGATTGTAAATGAATGTCTTTTAATGGTTGTATGCTTACGTTTACCCACATACCGATGGCTTTTTTAGTTTCGGCCATTTCTTTATTCAAAAATTTATTTGCCTTTGCTTCTAAGGCTTTTTCGTCAACATGATTTGTCAATAACAAGTATGAATAAGAATCGCAGTTAAACCAATTTTTTTCACTTCCTTCTAACCAATCGCTATTATTTTTATTCAAATCAGCTACCGTACTACGAGATAAAATGCAATCAAACTTAAAATGCGAGTTTTTTGGTATATCCTTAATTATCCCGGTAACTAATAAATTTAGTGTATCCGAGAATTTCATCATCTTACCAATAGCAGGTTCATCGCCAAAATATTTTTTTACAGCTGTTTCGGTAAGTACAATACTATACGGAGCAGTTAGCGCTTTAGATGGATTACCACTTATCATTGGTAGGGTAAAAACATCAAAAAGAGTTGAATCGGCATATAGCACAGTTGCATCAAAAAACTTTTTATTATTGTAGGATATCGTTCGTTTAGAAGAACTTAAGCGAACTATTTTTTCGATTTCGGGAAAATTTTGTTTAAGCTTTTCTGATGTTATTGGTGAGGTAGGAGCAAAGTAGTCAATTTTTTTTGGCTGGTGAATAACAGATGTTATTCTGTAAATTCTATCTGCTCTTTCATTAAAAGTATCATAACTAAGCTCGTTTTGTACGTATAGAAAAATTAATATGCAACAACTTATACCAACGGCGAGACCGAAAATATTAATGAAAGAAAATAACTTATTCTTCCATATATTGCGCCAGGCTATTTTTATATAATTCTTAAACATATTATTCTGTTCTTAAGCTTTTTACCGGGTTATTTAGTGCAGCTTTAATTGCTTGTGATGAAACAGTTAGTATGGCAATGGCAAAGGCAATAAGTCCTGCCAATAAAAAAGTCCACCACTCAATAGTTGTTCTAAAAGCAAAATCTTGTAACCATTTGTGCATCATATACCAACCAATGGGTATAGCAATAATAAAGGCTATTAAAACC